>Ga0070741_10004240_pt1 | contig 33765 bp, 54 predicted proteins | sample Coa_R1_4_FD_66440 | JGI IMG/M metagenome (GOLD analysis project Ga0070741, IMG submission 66440) | Surface soil microbial communities from Centralia Pennsylvania, which are recovering from an underground coalmine fire - Coalmine... | ecosystem: Environmental > Terrestrial > Soil > Unclassified ... | reverse complement strand
CCTTAAAACGCTTCAAGATCCTGGCGGACCGATACCGCAACAGACGGAAGCGCTTTGGCCTCCGGTTTAACCTCCTGGCTGGCATCTACAACCTGCAGGTTGGGTAGTGGGAGAGGTCTATTCATGAATCCATCTTCCCCTGCTTCTGTCCATGGGGTATCGCTACTCCATGCCTATCGACGGCGAAGGGAGTGGACCTATGGAGTCTGACAACTCATTTGAAAAGCTGATTGAGAGGGCACTTTTCGACCCCGACTCGCTCAGACAACTGCATAGGCGAATCTATCACTTTCATCTGTGGTTTTTGGGGGATGTTCTTGATGCGCAAGATACGACACAGGATACTCTTATGACTTTTTTACAAAAACATACCGAAGTGCGTGATCGCTCTTGCTTGAAAGCATGGCTGATGAGAGTTGCTCATAACAAAGCGATGGATCGTTTGCGCCGAAGACGCCCAGAACTTTCATTAGATAAGATAGAGAGCCCAGATGAGTCACCGCTCTGCGAGTTTCTCGCCAGCACAGACGTTTATGATATGCCGGAAGAGGTGCTTGAGCGTCAAGAGTTTAATCCGCTCGTATTGACAGCACTGAAAGCATTACCGGACAAGCACCGCTCCTGCCTTATTTTGCGGTTTGTGCAAGAGCTGAGTTCAGAAGAGATTGCCTTGCTTCATGGCCTCTGTACTGAGCAAGTCAGGCGAATTATTCGGAGTGCAAAGACGCGATTTGCCATTGCTTATACACAGCTCGTGAGTGAACAGCTAGAGAAAGAGAGGGGGCAGGATTCATGAACCCGCAGATATACCATGATGAGTGGGAAGAAAAAATTGTTGCCAGAGCAATGCAGGAGTTGAATGAAGAGGAAAGAACCCTGCTCGACCAGCATCTTGAGTCATGCGCTTCCTGCTCACAAGAGTTGCAAGAATATAATTTCCTGGTTCGCCGTCTTCATGCGACTGAGAAAGATATCATCGTGCCAGAGCCTTCTCCAGAGTTAATGGCGCTTCAGCAAGAGGTAGCCCGCTCCTCTATCCAGCAAGAAGCGCAACGGGTAGTAGAACAAGCTTTCACGCAAAACAGGGAGGAAGAGCCCGAAGATCTACTGTCATCGCGCAGCGTTATGGTCCCTGGCTCTTCGATGAGAGGAATGCTCCATGCGCAGGTGTCCAGGTTGAATGAGCGAGCCGTCATTGCGGACCTACAGGAGAATCGGAACTCAGAGTATTGGCAGGTGTGCCGTCTGTACATTGAGCACATTGTCAAGAGCGACCACCACTCGGGACTCCTAGAATATCTCAAAGAAGATGTTGTCCAGGAAACCTTGATCTCAGTGTTTACACACCTGCGCACGTTTAGCTACAAGGGTCAATTCACGACCTGGCTCATGATAATTGCCCGAATTCGGCTGAACGATGCCATCCGGCGACAACAGAGAATCAAGCGACATGAGACAGATCTGGAATTTCTGCTGAAAGAAGAGGAAGAGGCAAAAGATTCGAGAGTTTTATCAAATCCCCCAGAGGAGGCGGCGCTCATCAACGAGCAGCTCCAAGCCAGCCTGGAGGCTATGCAGGCATTTCTTTGGAAGCAGAAAGGAAGAGATCGGATGATTTTGCAACAAGTATTCTTCGATGGACATGGTTATAGGCAGACGGCTCGTCTGATAGGAATACCTGTTTCCACTATTGGGCATACGATACACGCTGCGCGAGAATATGTGAAAAACGCGTTGGAAGAAACGTAGCTAAGGTGTTAGGCGAATTTGAGCTCTGAGGTGTAATGGAGCTTATCGTTGTTGGCCGTTCCATTGCACCTCAGAGGCCTATTACACTCAAGTCAAGCGACGAAGACTGTTTCCCGGCATGTATGCTAAAGTATGAGAGAGATGCAGTAGTATAGTTAAAGGTATGTCCCGCCGCTACTATCGAAGACGCCGAAAAAATGATGGTCTACTAGAAATAGTGTTAATTGTAAGTATTGCCGCCATTGCTGCGCTCCATAACAAAATTACTGCTCAAGCGATTGATCTTATTCTTGTCGGCGCTTTATTGCTTGTCAGCGTTGCTATAGTTCTTTTTCTCTTCTTTCACTACCGGCGCTCTCGATATGAGGAGCAGAAGCTACGCGCTCTACATCTCATAGATATTAACTCTATGGACGGCCTAGCCTTTGAAAAATACGTTGCTGAACTCTTAAAAAGCCAGGGGTACACGAAAGTGACGCTTACAGAGCGCTATGATCTGGGTGTGGACATTATCGCTGTCAAAGATGGCATTCGTTGGGGTGTGCAAGTCAAGCGCTATAGCCGTATGGTAAAGGCTGAGGCTGTGCGCCAAGTTGTTACTGCTCTCAATCGGTATCACTGTCAGCGAGCGATGGTCGTGACAAACAGCACCTTTAGCGAACCAGCTAAAATCCTGGCCGCGACCAACAACTGCGTTTTAATCGGTAAGGATAAGCTCGCAGAGTGGATTATCGCCTTTCAGTCCTAATGTAGCGGCGGCAAAATGGCCCCCACGGCTAAAGCCCTGATGCTCTGTCAGCGAGCGCATAGAGTTCTTTTTCTCTCATACTCAACCGAGCTAACCATGCCCGCGTTAGCTTCACATGTCGTTCACGCTCCAAGCCTCGACAACGTGAGCTAGGCATACAGCTTGGTGCTCTGTTCCCAGAGGTATCACGGGTCTTGCAGCTTGGGAGAAGTGGAAGTAGACGGTATGTAGGGTCATACCATGAGGCGTAACCCCACTGACCTAGAATAGGTCTTCGCTGTGGGCCGGAGGAGTCAGTTGAGAGAGCAATACCGTACCGTTTGCATAAGGCGAGAAGCTCAGCCAGGGCAGTTGCCAGACAGACTCCCCAGATATGGATCCGCTTAATATCATAGGAACTGAGATAGGGTATGACCTTTCTGATAATCTCTCTAAATGGCGGTAGCATACTACCAGGAAATAATCCCGTCGCGGCGAATCCTCCTAGTTCGAGGACGTCATGTCTGCTCAGCATAGGTGCGATTGCAGCAGCACAGCGTAGATATTGTTCGGCATCGATTCCCTGAGCAGTGAGTATCACACCTACAGGGTGCATGAATATCCCAGAAATAGTATTTCGGAGATGTGAGATATAGGCAGCTGCATCGATCGTTTCTGTAACGGCGCGGTCAGCTTCAGCATCTGACCAACAAGTGGAAGGACGACCTACTAAGCATTTCTCATTGATCAGACGGTCATACGACGCTATATGGGTAACTTGCCGTACATACCCGAATCGGTACGCATGAGCAGCCTGACGGAAGAGCGCTTGCTCGAAGGTGAGCCGCGTATCGGTGGTGTCCGAGAACGCCCCGCTGTCGAGAATAATCTGCGTACTAGGGGGGACAGCGACATAGTTGATCGTCTTAGAGCGTTTGGTACGGCCATAGACCGGGGCAATACAAGCATATTTACCTGGTGCAACTGGATGGTGGCTCCAGTTATTCTCGTTGACAGTACAGTAAAATGTAATATCGTGTTGCGGCATACTCTGAGCATAACTCTCTGGTTGAGTACGCACATGCGAAATTATGGGGACAGTGAAGTTTAACCTGAAGGCCAGAGCGGTTATTCAGTTCGCTGCCCTTACAAGTACCCACTTTAGCTCAGACCTCAGAACCCCTAATGGATCCTGTCCCAGAATCCGCGTCATGGTACGTGGCATTGACACTGTAAGTACGCGTAAGTACAATAAAAATTATGGTACGAGCAATAGTGACGAAAACAGGTAATTCATACGCATTACGTGTCCCTAAGAGGTATATTGATGACAACCATCTGAAATTAGGCGATATAGTCAACGTTGAAGAACCGCTGCACGAGCAGAAAAAAGCATTGGATGCTCTTGTAGAGCAGGGCAAAAGGCGAGGGGGTATTCGAGCAATTTCTGATCCAGTAGCATGGCAACGTAAGCAGAGACGGTCGGATGACCCATGGGAAAAAGCCAGGCATGGTTCTGCTTGATAGCAATATAGTTATCTATCTCCGAGACCCCCGGTGGGGGAGGGGCATCGCCAGTCAACTGTCCGACGAGCGATTGCATACGTGCAATGTAATTATCGCGGAGGTTCTAGGGTTCAATGGCTTAGAGACGACAGAGGCTTATTACTTTGAACGACTATTCCTTACCATGAAAAACCATCCATTCAACGACTCCGTCACAAAGAAGGTAATCGAGTTGCGAAGAATAATGAGGATTCAGATGCCTGACGCAATAATTGCCGCCACGGCACTACAAAATAATTTGGTGCTCTGGACCCATAATACGAGCGATTTCAAAGACATTCCGAATCTTGGATTATTTGATCCATTGAGCGTATAAAGATATTGGTACTTGGGGTGAACATACACGTCGCAAAATATGAGCCAGGCTATATTAATAAGTTATACTTATGGGACACAATATTTGCTAGAAGAATTAGGCAGTGACGGACTTTCTTCGAACCATCTGCGTCCTAGAGGTTCTGAGCATTAAATGCTGCCAAATGGCACTCAAACACGCTTTCTAAGATTACACGTCGCAAAATCTATATTGTGCGACATTGCATGAACCCCCTTTCTCCTAGCACCATAGGGGTTACTATTCATTTGGCCTTCCGGTATTCTACCTTTGATTCGTGTCTCGTTGAGCATGGTTTCTAAGGCTGCCATGTTTATGCTTCTTGTTCGTAAAATGTTTGCATTGTCAGAATCGTTAACCAACTTACTGAATACGCCGATGCCGGGCCGCCGTGCTTTGAGCGTTTCAGGCATGAGTGCCAGTCACGCGAGTCCAAGCTAGCCGGATTTCGTATGAGCTAGGCGAGATAGATTTCGACCTTGACTGCCTCCCCCACATTCCGCCCTTTATGGAGATTGACGCGGCAGACAGCAAAGCCGATTTGAAAGAACTTTTGGCCAAATTAGACTTACGTGAGAACGAGGTCATAGTTGCTACAACACCCGAGATTTTTGCCCATTATGGTAAAGACTATTTTGCTGAATTTGCGATACATGGATAGCGTGTCAACCTCTGCTTCCTTCGACGCTTTAAGGCGGCTCAGTATCCATTAAAGTAGTCAGTTTTTATGGAGCGTTTACAAACATGCATAGCTCTTAATAAGGCACGGCACGAGGCGATGAATGCATTGGGCCCAGAGAGGTATATCAGGCGTTTCGTAAGGTCTGGTGCAATGCTCTGTAGAATATCATGACTGGGACGTCCGACGATATAGTGAGTAGCAACGCCGACAGCTCGAGCTTGCTGCAGTACATCCTTGTAGGCAAAATCTGCTTGATCGCGTGCAAAATAGATCACTATGACATCCGCACGCTGTTTTGTATCTATAAGATATTGGATCATACTCCGAAATGGCGTGATACCAATACCGCCTGCTATGAATAAGAGGGGCTGGGAGATGTTGTCTGGCAAAACGAACTCTCCAGCAACATGGGTGGCACGAATAGAGGACCCGGGCTGCATGGCCAGCAAAGCCGATTTGAAGCTGCTGCTCTGTATATAGTGGCGGAACCCAATATGGATATCCTGCTCTGTTGGTGATGAGGCAATACTGAATATGCGACGGTTGCCCCGACTGTCAGTATGAGGATGCGGCAAAGTCCATTCCATATACTGGCCAGCAGTAAAGATAATCGGACGTTTAGGCCGTTCAAACGCTGCATCGTATATATCTGGGCCGATCTGTGTAATGCGCTTGAGGCGGAGCATTACTCCCATTGAAGGAACAAAAAACGCCGTAAATAGATTGCCGATAAGTAATGCAGCCTCCGGAGTCGTTGCAAACGGCCCGACCTGGAGTTGCGAGGCAAAGATGACCCCGACAAGAATCGCATATAAGAGCTGTTCATAGAGCTTGGCTGGTAATGTGGCGGGTTCATCAAGCATAATGCTTCCGAAGAAAATGATCGGCCATGATAGAAGTGCGTTTTTGAGCACTACGGCCGCTGTCTGACCATTCAAGCCACTGCCGACGAAAATGAGCATGCCTAGCGCTACCAATGAGAAACAGATAAAGACCGTGAACTTTCGCTGCTTGCGGAGCACAATGAGCGCAAGCACAACGCTTACCGGTATGAGCGCTGGGGTAGCAATCCACCACGTTGCAGGGAGCAGGCCTGTAATACCCATGAAGGCTGCCGCTGCTACTACAGGGTTCAGAATATGACTGCCACGGAGCACAATAATATACTTCGTGGCCATCGCGATACTACCCGCTATGCATATAAAACCTAATTGGTGAAGCGTTGTTACCGGCGGGAGGATGCATGCCAGAATGAGTGCGGAAATCAGGCAGGATTCTGTGTTAGTCGCAGCGTGAAATGCCCACGATAGTATACGGTTCGCTACAGAGCAACTGATGATGAGTGCAGCAGTCGAAATCAGAAGGCCACTTGCGGAAATAGTTATAATACCAAGCAGTGCCAGTACTTCGGCGCATATGAGCAGTCCTAATAACCCATACAGTACGACGCGGTACATCGTATAGCGGTTGAGTATGGTATCTACAGTTTGTCCAAGACGATGTATCATCTATCTTTTACTTTACCGTAAATAATGTGGCTGGAAAATGCTTGCTCATATGTACTGTAGCATTGTTATAAACTATACAGCATGAAAACTGAAACTGAACAGCCAGCCGCTCAGGTGGCACAAAGAAGAGAGCTGTTGCAAGGCCATCAGCAGTAAGCGCATTCTGTGCAGCAGTCCAGACTGCGCGGACGTTCCTGACGGGTTCAAGTGTTTGTGGGTTGATGATGTGATGATAGGCACCCCAGGCACGTCTGTTCCCTGCCGATCCGCAAAGTGCTCCATGTTGGAGATCTGCAATGCCAATAACTTGCTCAGGATTATCTGGGTGCTCTAGGCCGATGCGAAGCGCACCTTGCAAATTCTGGCAGTATAGATCGCCGCTGGCGTCTACACAAAACTGCAAGACACCCTCGCGAACGAGCAGCTCGCTGATAATATCCACCAGATACCCTTTGCCTGCCGCACCCACGTCTAGGAGTATCGATTGCTTCGCAACGAGTGTCTGATCGTGTATCGTGAATGCGTCATCCCATCGTATTGGCCTCCTTAGTATCCGTGGCATCAGGCTATAGTTCGCATCGTAACCTGCTTCTACGAGCACCTGACCAATTAAGGGAGTGACAAGCCCGTCACTTAGTTCGTAGAGACGTCGGTAGAACGCAAATAAGGGTGCTGCATCTGGAGGCAATCTATACGTTCCTGCCTTGCGGGCAATATGTGCGACTAACGAATCTGGTCGGAAACGTGAATAAGTACGGTCAAATAGCTCTATACGCTCAGTAATTGTCTTCTTAAGGTGCGCAATGGCGGCAGCGCGTAGGGGCTCATATATGCCAATCCACCATTTTGTACCGAGTGCCGAGAATGTCCAATCAAAACACGGAACAGGTAGCTTAGACGGTTTATTGGGCCTGCTTTTTGATTTGCTCGAGTGCATCGTTAAAACCCTGTGACGTTAATGATGAGCCCGATACGCGACTTAAGCTCACATCGGCAATGTTTTTGCCGATAATAAGTTGCTTATAACCACTAATAAATTGTGCCTCAAATGTTGCGCTTTCAGAGTCGCTTGCGCCAGGTTGTGCTGACGTGGACGTAATGACACCATCCTGAAGGGTTACTTCTACGGTTAACCGTTCGGTGCCTCCAGGCGAATCATAAGAACCTATTGCGGTATACGTACCATCACGGTATATGCTCATAGGTGTGGGTGTGGTGAAAATTGTTGTGCTGTAGGTCGCGGTGTCTACAGGTATCCTTTTCCTGGACGAGAGAGATGTGGCAAGGATAACGAGTAGGACGCTAGCTACTACCGCCAAAGTCGAGATAGCGCGTCTTCTTTTTTCATTTGACTGTTGATGCATGGATGTTCGCGCCCGATTACTGCTTTCCTACCAATGACCACAGTTGCACGCAATAGCTCATGTGCCCCGAACTGTACATCATGTCTGCCGACCCTCGTTTATGCTCAACCAATGCATGGTCCATAGCAGTAGTCACCACCTTGATGCTCCCCAAGGGTGCTGCAATGTGAGTGTTGTGCATCCATACCACAAGCTTAACATGAATTTCTTCTGCGTGCGTACTCTCACCTATCTCTGACCGAGACTCACTTGGTAATCGGATTGCCCTGCCTAGCTGCAGCATATGGAGCACGCCACAAAAAGATGTCTATGGCTTTGCTATGTATCTGGTGGTAGGGTGTTTAGTATTGTTCCCTGCTCTGGTATCAGGTGACATTCCGTAACCTCGTATATACTTCGAATATGCTATATTCACCGCTCGGCAGCTTATGTCTCGCGGTTAATTATGCGGCCAAAGCGCCATCGTTATGCTAATATCTAAACTATGGCATAAGAAACTACCCAGGACGAAAAGCCACGAGAGTTTATTCCATTCAAAGACAAAAATCAGGCGACAGAATTGACGCTACAGGCATTACAGAATGCTGGATTTGCTGCTGAAACCGATCCCACCAGAATAGATAGAGAACGTTTTCATCCATACTCTGGGGAGGACATACAAATAGCAGCGGTATTTACAAATCCGCATACCGGTTTTCGAATCGAAGCTGGCATCAGTATATCTGACAATATCGACATGTATTGGCCATATAACTGGACAGGTAAAGCTATTGATCCAGACAAAACTGGGGAACCGCTTTACAAAACCGGTAGCAGCGATAATACTCAAGCAGAATTTATGTATGAAGTAGCTCAGTTATTGTCTTGTGCCGAATTTGGAAGATTCCATCCCTGGAGTGAAGAATACAAAGATTGGAAAAGAAAAATAGACGAGCAACTTGCGCCGCTTTATGGTGAAGCTCCATAGTAAAAGATGAGGCTGGGGCTTCTGGTGCTGTTTTGAACAGCATACTTTACGGAAAATGAACAGTTAGAATGGTCATATTGCCTGCTTAGGGTTCATTGACCAAAATATTTCTCCGCAGCTATAGCAGTACCAGATATAACGAAAGCCGCGATTATCTAGTATGTCAGCCGACATATGTATATGGGTCACTCGTTCCCTTTCCGTCTGCAAAGAGTTGCCTGACGTTGACGGTTTACGTCTATCCCAGTTAGCTGTTGTTCCGCCTGTGATAGCTCAATTCTATCTGCATTTCTCCGCATGTATAAGCCTACAAGTAATTGGTCTGAATCATGCTACGGTCTAACATTTTTATCCGCCCGCACTTGCCACACTTTTCGCTGATTGTATAGATCATGCAATGGCAAGTATTGCATAGGGTTATATCATCCTCTAGCATGATGCTCATTGGCATCTTCCATATAATGGTGGCTCTTGGGATTCACCTGTAGAGGTTGATCGGCCCGAATTTTTCCGGGTGTCTGTAAAATATCTTTTTGCTCGCTATCCTCGAGATCATTCCCAACATCATGCAACCATCGGCCGATCGAGGTAGCTTCGGGCCACGGACTGCTATCATCACGTCGATGCTGCAAGGCACTCATAATGGCAGTGTGGTCAGCAAGAGCATGAAGAATCATAGCAACCTGCCTCCTTGTCGGTAACGGCTCGTCAATCTTGCGCCGTTCGTAATATATCTGCTGCATGAGCCGATCGGCGGCGTATTGGTCTGATACTTTAACCTGCATTAGTACCTTTCTGTGGCTTGTAGTACGGCCAGCCACCCACTAACAATTGTCGCAAACTCTTAACAAAATATAAAGTTAGGCGCTGACTGCCTTGGCGCAGAGCACTTTGTTACTTCATATAGGTACGGTATGCTTATTTGAGAATAAGAAGTATCGTAAAATTGGATCCTATACAGAAGGAAGATAGATGCTTGAGCCTACAACGCAAGATATGGCTATTGTTGGTAACCCACGCCGCATGAATAATTATGATATAACGAAAAGCTTTTTGGGAGCTTACAGGTGCTATGAAATTTTCCGTAACAAGTTACATGTGGAAGAAAAAAGGCGTCAGGAGGAAACCGCCAAGAAACTGCTAGCCATGACCTTATGGTATAAGGAAAAGTTGGCCAATTATGCCGACGAACTCTATCAACATTGTCCTTCCCTTGATGCATTCGAGAAAACGATCCTGCGACTGCTCACTAGCCATAGGAAATCTATCGACCTTCATCCACTCTCATTGAGAGACAATAAGCTATCATCCCCTGCCGGATCAATACTTGCTACTATTGCGAATCTTAAGGCAGCAGAAGAATTTGCTTCCGTAGGCACGAGGAATGCAGGTAGCATTTTGTTATCTGGAAGTACCGCGTGGGGAGCATTTTATGCCGTGAGAGCCAGGTTAGCCCGAAAGACTGCAGGTTTGATTGAGCTAGAGGAGAGATCAGACGTAGACTTGTTAGTTGTGGTAGAAACTGCTGAGGCTCTACAGGCAGTTATTGCCGATTTTGTGGTAGGAGGATATGTGCCTGCCTGTGAGACACAAAGATGTAAGGTGTTCTTAAAACTCCGAGAGACAAGATGCCTTAATATGTTCAGCCTGCGGACGTACTACAATGGCGTGGAAGTAAGCATCCACTGTTTACTATGGAACACAATTGAAAGAATGTGTGCCTTACAAAGAATAAATATGGCACACGAAAGCAACGAATTCGATTTTCTGCTCGATTTTCGGCCCAACACTTCTGCATCGCTCGTTAAATATGGGGGCAATCCCTTGAAAGATTTAAAGGGTTTAGAACAAGCTATGTACGTCCCTACTTTCGAGAAAATATGCTACCAGCGCAGTGACAAAATTGCAGGTTATATTTCTCAATCGCCCATAGGTGGTAGATTACATGTGAAGGGGCAAGAAACCTATTTTATCGGCATTATGCCGTTCTACCTACTCGTTCTGCCTAAAATACTTCTTGATAAGGGTGACAAGCTCGCACAGCACATAGAGAGATTAAGAAGTAACGTACAGGAGATTATGCAAGATGATGTGCCTTGTTACATTAACATAGCTGACCCCCGAATGACTAGCAGTGCCCTTGAGCGGGTCAAAATGTCCCTAACTAAAACTTCACCAGGACTCTGGCGAAGGCATAGCTGCATGGCTCCCGATTGATGAGTTCCTCAACCATCCTGACATTGTTGATCACATCCCGTTTTATCTACGGCAAGTGATTGAGGGGAAGGACTTTTATTGTGGTATCGGGCGTTACGGACAGAACAAAAGAGTCAGCTATACGGATAACCGCGGACATTTTGCTGCAAGGAAATAGGACACCCTGCTTGGTCGTTCTACCCCTATCCACTCTTCTAAAATAAATCAGTTAAGTATCATACATGCTCCCCTGCAAACGAGAGCTAGACTGTGCCTCGATGGCAGACGAGCATATGCTGACAGTAGAAGAACTAAACTTAATGGACGACATTTCAGGTCCAGCTTTATACCGTGCTGAAGTGCGCCGTATTCCCCATCTCACCCGCGAGGAACAGGAACATTATGCGGTAGCTGCCCGTGCTGGCGATAGCGAGGCACGCAATGGCTTGGTTACGAATTGCCTTAACTGGGTGATGCATAAGGCATATGAGGTGTACCGGGACCGTGCGCCCTCCCACTCAGATTTGATGGATCTCATTGGGCATGCGAACGTCAAGATGTTGGAAGCCATACCGCAGGCCCTATCGTCCCGTGATCCTGTGGCCTACCTCATGAGCGTTGGCATCCGCGAAATGCGTTGGTACTGTACCTACAACGACCCTATGATCTACCGTCCGAGACGGGACAAGGTAGGAACGCCGCCAGTCGGAAGCCTTGATGCAGATGTGACGGGTCGTTCGCTCACAGATAAGGGGATGCTACTGGTATCTGACGAAGAAAAGGAGCGGCTGAACGAGTCGGCATTCAAAGTGGTGTATGATGCTATAGGACAGCTCAGCGAGCAGAAGCGGAGTATTGTCATGGCTTACTATGGCTTATCCGGTCAAGTCACTAGACAACAGCATGAGATCGCCCAAGAGCTAGGAATTTCCACGAGTATGGTGGGGTGGCACCTTGCTCAACTGAAGCGGCAATTGGCTCGTTCCTTGGCCCCTGACGGGCAAGCATCCACGCTATCGGATACTCTTTGCGATCCTGGAGAAGGAATGTCCTGAGTAGTTCAAATCTTGTGTCCCTACTGAGGTATTTTGTCTAGATCATCCTCTTCCGTATCGGTTTTCTGCGCCTAGTGTTTGCCACATTTTCCATTGATGGTTGGGGCGATTGCTGCAAAGCCTCTTGGCATTCTCGCCATAGCCGAACATCCATATCATCACCGGCCCGGTCTGTGTTTATTGCCTCGCTGATCTCCTCCATCATGAGATCGCGGAGTTTAGGCTGTATCTTGGTAGCATTCTGTTTAATCGCGTCGCAAACTTCACTGACAACATATGTTCGACGGCCAAGAGCATAACGAAAAGCACACACTAACACACCGTCTCCGATGGTAATCATATTAGAAAGAGGCCTTGTTGCTGCTGCACATATCTCTTTTGGCCTACTTCTTAGTTGGCCTAATGCTGACGCTACAATTTCTTTCTTGCACTCTGCATACTCAGGATTATCGAAGCCAAACCTAGCGCTGGCATTTGCACCAGCAACAAATACTGCTGTTACAAGTGCTTCTAGAGATTTCTTGTTCATTGGTGTGTTACTCATGCTTACTCCTTCAAGGTGTTGCTTACAGCATAGTGTATCTTTAGATTTTTCCAAAGAATACTACCTGATCACTTCCATTCGCCTCCACCTTATTATGCTTCGTTACGGTGAGGAGTTTGGCGTGCAGCATAACTATGATCATTATGCATGACACGTAGCTCCGTTTCGCGGATAGTTCCATTGATCGTCCCCAAAGGTGCCTTGAGTAAAGGCTTAAACAAGTATTTTTATGGTCGATATCATGAGAAGTAAAGGCTAATTTGGAGTATGTGAACCCGAAGGGCGCAGACAGTATCTATCTGTTCAACGGACATCATTCCTGCGCCTACAAACCACTTGGTCATTTCCAGACGCCCTCAGGGAGGTATCTTCGCCTTTGGATCAAGGAAGTCTTTTGCTATCAACGAGTCTATGAAGGAGAGATGCATAACCATGCCCAAAAGGACATGGTTATTTGATATGTGGAATGTCAATGGGATGAGGCAACGGGGGGAGGTGGGTTCATGCTCTGTGCGTTATTGATCCTTGCTTACCGCTGTCCCGCAACTTTTAGCACGTTAACGCATTGATACGCGGTCGTTGGTTCAGACTCGCGTAAGCAGTTCTGGTAAAGATCTTGCAGCGTAGGTACCCGCTGTGGCTGATGTGTTGCGTGCCATATTCCATAGCTGACCCAAATACAGACAAATACAACCACCACGATTAGGATAGCGCCAAAAACGAAGCCAGCCCAACTGTCAGGAGCCCAGGATCGGTACCTCACCTCATCTTCCCTTTTCGCCAAGCAACGTAGTGCGGGCAGTCATTAAATTTTCTATCGTTTTGTCTAAATTTTCCTGTCCGTGAATATAGCGTAAAGCAGCACGCAGCGCACGAGCCGTTTTTATTGCTTCTGGAGGCGCAAGTCTGGTACGTCCCAGGAAGTAATTTCCGATCTCCTTACGACGCTCGTCTATCTGATCATACGCCTCTTGCGTAGGGGGTTCCTGGCGCACGAGCATGGTGGAATCGATATACCAATAAGGGACTTTAGAAAGCTGGTCACTCATGAGTTCACACCTCTTTTTCCTGTTTAAAGGGATCTCTGACAAATATGGCCGGGCAGGCTCTAACGCCCATTTCCGCCACTTCAATCAACCCGTTGCGCCGTAGCAGGCTCAGATAGTTGCGGAAGGTACCGCTATTCGAAGACATTTCGGTGAGAGCGCCTAGTTCTGTCCGCTCTATCATCTGCGGATAGGCGTTTAGCAGGACATTAAACATTCGTTTAGCCCCTCCGACTAAGTTGTTACGCCACATATCCAGAATTTCTTCCTGGGTCTGCGGTTCTGGCTTATCAGTTCCGATGTAGGCAAGACCTTCTTCCGTGATGCTGACTCCTGAGCCTACCTCTATGAGCCTCTGAGACCTGAGGAGCGACAGATAATTTCTGTAGCTGCCGCTCTTTGGGGACATATTCGCCAGTAATGCCAACTGTGCCCTTGTAAACGTCATAGGGTAATGCGAAGCAAGGACTTGCAGCATGCGCAGCGCGCCGCCGATGATCGGCTTTTTGTTGGTAGGGGGGATGCTGCTAGGCGCGTGAAATGTTTTTCTAGTCGGCTCGAGCTCTTTACTGATCATTGATTGTATCTGTAGGAGGATCTGGCCGTGGTGGCAGGCTGGTTCTTCGATAGTTACTACTTTTGATGGCTCAAGTGTCCGCTGCAGTTTTTCGAGTTGGATGACTCGTCGTTTCAGTGTCGCATTTTCAGCTTTTAATGTCTCAAAACTCTCGGCTTCTTGTTTCGCTTCTTGAGGCAAATCTGAGAGCTGGGCGATCACCTTTCTGATCTTATTCGTTGGCGGGGTAACATAGGTAATGATGCGTGCTCCCGCTTTCGGGTGGCGTGTCTTAACTGGGCCTATCGTTACCTTTTCAACCGACTCGGATATAGCCGGGCCAAAGGCGTAGAATTCGCCAGGGGTCAGATTGCGCAGAGACAGAGCATCCTGTTTAGTAATAAACCCTAACTCCTCGGCTGCCCGCTTGCGGTCAATATCTAAGCCGGTGCGACCGATGAGCTTATTGTTCATCTCAGCGACTGCATCTTTATGCAGCTTGGAGAGGCGTTGGGTGGCCAACACCGCGCAGTATCCCCGCTTGCGTCCGCGAGTTGCCAGGTCGATAATCGCTTCCATGGCCTCAGACTCACCGGCCTGCGGGCAAAAGACATGCGCTTCATCTATAATGACTAAGCATGGGTGCCAAAGCGCTTTTGGCGCGTTTATCATGGCAGTCAGGAACAGACGAACAAAGTGCTTCCGTTCCTGATGAGACAGTTCATACAGGTCAATGATCGCGGAGACATGTAGCTCCAGCAGTCGTTTGGCGAGGAGTGACGCGCTGCGTGGATCGGCTGGGGTATCACCCTCTTTCGCAGCGAGGATATAGTCGTACTTTTCGCGTAGTGTTGAAAACTCACCTTCCAAGTCGATGACAATCTGTTGGACTTTGCCATGAGACTGCTCTAGTAACCGTCGTAAAAGCCAGGACTTCCCGCCGCCACTATTCGCTTGCACGAGGAGACGAGTATCAATGAGGGTAGGGAGATTCATGCCAAATGTATCGTTGAGGAGTATTTTGCTCACTGCATCCTTTCCCATCCGTATATTTGCTTACCTTTTCCGTTAGTGTTGTGGTTGCAGTGTCTTCACCCGGCATCATCGAGTATACACCTTCTCTGACATGGAGTTCTATTGTTATGTAAGCGGTAAGAGTTTGGAATACCTCAGCTACTTCAGGAACGGACAGTGTCTGCTTACCGCTAAAAGCATGGCAATGCAGACACTGGCGGTAAGCGTATCAGAGCATCCCTGGCGCCTTCATCACTGTATCCTGGGCAGCGACCTCGTGCAGGTAGTACAAACCGTTCATCTGAAACCTGGGTGAGCCAACTGTCGAAGTTGCCGTACGTTCGGGCTTCGGTGAAGGGATCTTGTGGCGCTTGTTGGGGGCGTTGAGTGCGTTCTGGAGTGGTCATACATATCCCTCAGTTTAGGATATATCTTAAACTATATAAATTCATGCATGGAAATGGAGAGTTTCCCCGAAGGTCATGAGACGGTGATATCAGAACGGCCTAATAGAGTTGAAGGCAGCGTAAATGAAAACGATAGGTTAGGCCTCATTGCCTTTCTCCCCATACTCGTCATCGCTCGACCATTTGCTGCCGAACATCGGTTTTTTAGCTAGGTAGAACCTGAAGCATGCGTCCCAGCCTTCATCTACGCGATCCTCGTACTGTTGCCGCCAGTCACCATTGAGAATGAAGGCAGCCGCCTTTTGGCAAAGTATCTCCTCCCGGCAGAGTGCCGTCTCCTGCGGTTCGTCGCCTGCGTAGTCGATGCCAGTTAGCTGATCAATGCCGAGGTACCGTGTGTCGGGGTTATAGGATATAAAAAAGCCATCACCATCAAGGACTTGAGTATCTCCGGCATAGTGCCAGCGGTCGGAGATGAGCTCGCTCATCAGTTGGCTTCCTCGTGTGTGATTGCGACTGTATGGGGTTCGGCTCGGTACCTAGAGCTTTCCCCGGAGGCGAAGTAGTGTGACGTACAGTTTTTAAGGACGAATAGTCGTCTTTGGTTGCCCATATCTATCCTCCTGTTAACTTATCTAAATCATGCATAACATTAGTAATATGCTTTAGGCGGTCGACATCAGCTAAGGCTTCCTCTCGGTAGCGAGCGCACTCTATTATGACTTGTTGAAGAAGCGAGCCATGACGTTTACAAGTTCTTCATATTGCTGTCCGTATGCGTCTTGGTGAGTTCGGGCAGGTGGTGATATTGCTCCATTACGGTTTTGCCTCTTTAGCCTGGTTGGGTATGCTGAAACTCTCGCGTGGCGCACGCGGGACATTGTTCTGTACGGAGGGGGTCTTATACGACGCCTCATAGCAAGCAACCTACACCTCAGGCGATGGTGGTGTATATGTCTTATGAGTTCCTGAAGTATCCACCCCATCCATCCATGTGCGATTGCTGGAATATTTGCATATGTTTTACTCGAACCCTGTTGTGTAACCTGCCATATCGCCCGATGGAACTCTTCAAGCGCATCACCCTCCAATACTGTCCTCGCCCCGCTCATAAGGTTAAACCAATGGCCATCGGGCCACTCAAGTCAATATTTAGCCTGGGTTGCCCTGGCGCTGCGCTTTCGTTCTCTTTTGGGAGGCGCTCCATTCCCCTTTCCCTATACCCCCACCCTCCGCAGCCGAGCAATGCAGGTGCGCAAGTGTCTGAGCAACTCCTGCAGGGCCGCTTGCTGTTCCCCAGCAGCATTGCGGAGCTCGTACTCTACCCGGGTTGCCTCCTCTTCCAGCAGCAGGCAATACTTGTCCGGGCCTAAGTCAGGGTTGTCCAGTTCGGGGTAGAGGCCAGTCACTTCGCACTCCACTCCAGGCGGCAGTGCCCGGAGCTGGGTGTTCAAGTTATTGACTGCCCGTATGATGTGCGCTTCGCGGCCATACTGCGGGTAGAGGTCAGAAGTATCCAGAAAGTCAGTGTAGGTATCGACGAGTGATAGGATGTCCTGGTACGTCTTGCCTGAATCGGGTTGGGTTGCTTCCCATATGTCACGGTTGAAAGCTTTGAGCTGTTCTCCCTCCAGTTGCTGCCGCGCCATGCCGATGACCATGAAGACATTGCCGTCTGGGCCACGCAAATCAATATCCAGGCGGGGCCGCTCTGGCTCGTACCCTACCTCGTTGTGTTGTGGCAATTGCTCCATACGTACCTCCTTCCATTAGGTTTTCCGTGCGGCCTGCAGGCGCTGCTCGGCTAGGGCCGCATATGCCGGATTCAGCTCGATCCCGATCCATTGCCTGCCCAGTCGCTGGGCCGCAACTGCCGTCGTGCCTGCTCCCAAAAAGGGATCAAGCACCACCCCACCCTCGGGACAGCAGGCCCGGATCGGTGTCTCGACCAATGCCTCTGGGTAGACCGCGAAGTGGTTGCCCTTGAAGCCTTTGGTCGGGATTGTCCAGACGGAGCGTTTGTTGCGCATGCCGTCCTTGCTATACCGGCTATGCGGATAGGTGGCAGGCTCGAACTGTTGCTGGAAGTAGTAGTGCCGGGACTTGGCAAAGAAAAACAGGTACTCGAAGTCATTGGTAAAGCGGTCTGTCACGCTCTCTGGCGCAGCGTTTGGCTTGTGCCAAATAAGCACGTTACGAAGCAACCATCCCCGGCGTACCATTGCAACCGCAAAGCGGGAGGGTATGAGGCAGAGCGACTTGCGCGGGATATCGTTGCGCGGCCTGGGTGGCAGCGTGAAGCTGAGCCGCCGAGATTTTGACACGAAAGATGACGGAGGGCCGCCGTCGCTACTCCCGTAACTGTCGGCTAGGTTTACCCATAGCGTCCCGTCTGGCCGGAGTACGCGCTTGACTGCATCGAACACGGCACAGAGTTTCGCAAGGTACTCCTCATAGGTTGGCTCCAGTCCCAGTTGCCCTGAGATGCCGTAGTCACGCAAGCACCAGTAGGGAGGTGAGGTAATAGCCATATGGACACTCTCAGCAGGCAGGGTACGGAGCACCGGTAATGCATCGCCACACCTGACCGTGTTAAGCCCTATCATAGAGCTCCTCCCGTAGCCGCTGTGAAGCCAGGGAGAACCAGGCAGGTTCTAGCTCAATGCCAATATAGCGCCGGTTGGTACGTTGTGCGGCGATACAAGTCGTACCAATCCCCATAAACATGTCGAGAACTGTCTCCCCTTCATCCGTGGATTTACTGAGCAGGTACTCCATAAGCGCGACCGGCTTCTCAGTCGGATGCTGCATATGATTGGAGGGGATTTTATCGAAGTACAGGATATTCGCATCACGTTTGCCAGACAGATAGCGTCGTCCTTTGTGGGCATAGAGGATCAGTTCGTACTGGTAGCCATAATTGCCCTTCAGGTCGCCGCGCGTACGGTTGTTCTTAATCCATACTAGTGCATTCTTGAGATTGAAATACTTTTTTACCACCTCGGCCATTGGTGCGAATGCCTGCCAGGTGGTAAAGATGTAGATATGGCTATTCTCTTTCAGCTTGTGCCAAGCGATAGACAGAGCCTTGTCGAGCAGGTCATACGCACCTTCGTCGTCATTGGCGATCCGGTCGAGCGGCAAGGCATGCGACCGGCTCTGGTAATGGATGCCGTAGGGAGGATCAGTGATGATGCAATCAATGGAGTGATCGGGCAGACATGCGAGGGCTTTGAGGCAGTCCCCCAGGAATAAGTGCGAGCGGCGTTGCTCTATGAATGAGGCGTCGGCACTTTCCTGCATGTTGTCTCTCCTTAGCTGCTCTGAGCTTAACTCCGCAATATCGTCACAGCAAGCTCAATTATCAACGGGGATACCTATGAGTAACGGAGGGGTGATTACTATCACATTCCTTCATGGGGCGAGGACAATGTGCTAGGTCTAACGGAGCTGTTTAGCATATCGCTTCTATCTGTGCTCCTTGTGAAAGGGATTGGTAGGAGGGAAATATGAAAAAGTTCACAGATGTGAGGGGTAGTATAATTGCCGCCGAGCTAAAGCCATTGGGTCTGCAACAGGTGTGAGTTATGCGGATCCGCGAAGAGTACCTTTGCGGCCACTGACCACAACTGTTGTTTGTTGCCGGTGGGAACCGGTATGACCTGTCCATCCTGCCGTTTTATAGTAAAGAGCTCTTGGCCTTCATTGATGTACGGCTCGACTGCTGCAGCAGTAAGGGCGACTGCGCCTAAGTTGTATTTCATCGCAGCGTAATATATTTTCGCCTGCTCGTATGTCCATACCGTGTAGCCATGATATTGATCTTGCATGTGCTGGGATATTTCCCTAGGTGTACATGCATACCCAAAGGGCGTAGCTAAAACGCGTGCCCGATGCTCTATGGCTCCTGTTGGTAAGATACTTTGGTACTGCGTTGGGATGTATGCGAGTGAGTGGAGCTCGTCAGATGATGGGTGAGCTTGTTGATCCCTCTGATCTCTATATACTATGTAGTCACTGGGTTGAATGAACTCCCGGATGCCTGCTTCGAACATACTGTCTGCGGTTTGAGAGAGGTCCCGGTCATGTAGCAGCCGCGCCGCACTAAGGAGGCCGCGGGCTGCAATAAACTGCAGATGGCCGAATGCAACGGGATAATCTGGTTCTTCCTTTCCGTTGGGGCCGGTCAGGATTGAATCTTTCCAGTACGTAACTTTCAAGCCGAAGGCAGAATTGCCCTCAGGCGGGCATTCCCAAAACAAGCCGTCGTTTCCTATATGTGCAAGAATATAGCGGGCGGCTTGCCGCAAGTTCTCCTCTCTACGTCTGAGGAAATCCTCACCCGCAGTGTGATCTATCTGTAAAAGGGCTTCAGCCCCAAGAAGAAACAGTGCAGTTGTTTCAGAGGCGTTATAGGTCGTGGCTAGGTCCCTGCCGTATATTCCACAGTAACCGGGAAACTGATGATGGATCTTGCCAGGTTTTTCGCCAGTTCGGGGGTTGTACGTAGTCCCTTGATGACGAGCACTTTTTTCTAGCTGAAGGTCTAATAAATAAGCACTGCCACCTATAATACCGCTTTCAAATACGTCCCGAGAGAAATTTTCAGGGTATCCGGGTAGGCCTGCCCCATAGGTAGCGTTTCCTTCGCCATCTTCCCGCAGGAACGCAGTATAAGGGTCTGCTTCTTTCTGCGGCATCGAGATAGCCATAGATCAATTGAAGCATCTATGCAAGTAAAGTCAACAGGAACGATAGCCCAGAACAGCGCTCGCCGTTTATTGCTCATGAGTTGTTGTGCAAGCCTAAGGGCCAGCCACTTTAGGCCGTATAAGGACCGTATTTGTAATTATATCTTTGCAAAACCCAAATAAATTTAATACAATAGAATCATGCATTGGATGCAATTCCAGCAGAAGTTTGGTACAGAGGAAGCCTGCCTGAGGCATCTGGAAGAATCACGCTGGGCCTCCAATGGCAAATGCCGTCGCTGCCCCCACTGCGACAGTGCAAGGACATACCAGTTCAAGAGTGGTAAGCTCTTTAAATGTGGTGATTGCCGTAAGCAATTCACTGCCAAAGTTGGCACTATGTTTTCAAACAGCCATGTACCACTGCACAAATGGTATCTCGCTATCTACCTAGCTTTCTCTTTAAGAAAAGGTATCTCCGCTACCCAGTTCAGCAGATATTTCGGTGTCACCCAGTCTACTGCTTGGTCTATGCTGCAGCGTATTCGTAACGCCATTGTGACATCCGGCAATAGACAACTTATAGGTAATGTTCGGAGCCACGAAGCATACGTAGGTAGCGCTTCCTTTGAAGACCTAGCGTCAGAGGAAGATACCAAGAGGCGTGTGAAAGCAGAAGACCAGAAGATATTACAGCCTGCCGAAAAGCCTCTCAAACTTACCAGTCCGAATGGCTTTGAGGATACGCTCTGCATCATTGTGCAGTATAAGGCGGCAGGGCAAATCCATAACCGCAAAGGGATCTATGCATAGATTTTTGGAACGGAATGGCAGGCAGGCAGCAAATATCGACGACCTATTATCCCAGAAACTCCAGACATTCAAAAATGGGTATAGAAAATCAGGTATAAGAGGAGAGCAGAACTGGAATATATTCCCCTCGTCAAGTAGTGACAATACGAATGAAACATTACGCCAACTCCTGCGGTATATCATTACTCAATTCCCGCAAACACCCAAAACATTTATTGGGAGAGCGTTTCCGCAAGGAAGCCACCTTGAGCTTCGGAAGGCGCAGGCGGACGATCAGAGAACGCTATCAGAGGTTGGTCATATCCCACTCTGGGATGAACAATTCCAGATCCCTTCAGGCACGGTGCTGGTCCCCACCCTACGGCTCGAGCTCAAAAAGTCATATAGCTACGAAGGCGATCCACAAGAAATTGAACATCCTATCGGTATGTATGAAAGAGCTGGCCAGCCACCTCTCGGAGAATACCAACCAGATATTACACAAAATGTTGTCTTGTCTTATCGTATGATAGATGCGGACTACCTCAAGAATACGGTTGAGCGTCTCTCAAGTCATCAAGATAGCGCTATGGCGAGTTTAAACACACCTGGTCAGGCAATACTTAGCATACCCACAGTTCCACCTGCCCCTAGTGACCTGCAATCCCTACTAAAGGCAGCCTCCCAGGCGTCACCTATGGTTCTAGGCTAGCGATTAGTATGTTATGGATATTTACTGCCGTAAAGGCTCGCCAACCACGGCGCGTTAGTGTCTTCTGCTACCATACTATGAAGTAGCAGTGGGGTCACGGAGGCCCCTTCCCATCAATTCTCAAAGTAGCCTTCCCTTTAGCTTCTGTGCTGGCATCACTTACATAGGCCAGGCGTATAGATATAACGGTAGTGTACACTTACCTGAAAGATGGACCTATAGTGTATGAAGCCGTTTGCTCCTTAATATAGTCAAAACCATAGGACAAAGCTAGGTACGATGTATGCTTTTTAATATCCCCCACAACATCCTATAGATCGTACCAAGCCTGACTCCGCTAGAGCAGCGTTGCCAGCCCCAACCCCCACGCCTGCGCCCCCACGCCTCCCCAACCCTGACTGCCTCATGATTCCCTATCATTCGGCACTGCTCACGCAGCCCACCCTCCATCGCTCCAGGGGGTCGGTCCATCGGAATGGAAATCAGCAAATTATTTTTCTTTCGTGGTTGCCTCATATCCCTTACGTACCAGGATAGCTAGCGCCTCGATTTGCGTCATGCCTTTATGATTAGGCCGGTACAAATTCACGAGCCTAATGACTTCTTCTTGTAGTGCCATGTGTTCGTCTTTCACTGCAATAGGTAAACTGTGTCGTGCCATAGCGATTCCTCCAAAAATAGTAAGAGGGCGCTTTATGCCGCGCCCGTGAGGTTTGCAACCTCTTGTTTACATCTTGTCCAGTGCCTCTTCAGGTGTCTCTGTTATGCCCGTTTGCCACTGGATGATCTTCATGAATTCTTTGGCCTTGTCTTTGGTTGCTTCCAACGCGGCGATATAGTCATTGTAGTTATTGAACGGGCTAGTCTCCTTACCTGCAGCCTCATCTTGTTCTGCCTGTTCTATCCACGCGGTCTGCATATCTATATGCGCTTGCAGCGTTTGTAGTAGCTTCTTCACATCCCAGGCTCTTAGCTCGATAGTTTTTATCTCTTCCCATTCAGTACCATTCATGGCCGTAGTCCCTCGTTTACTTCTTCAATATCGCAAGGGATATTGCATACAATGCATCTGAAATAGTGTCCACCGTCATGTTCATCGACCCGTCGCACCGCCGCGTTATGGCAATCGCTCCGAAGTCGCCTGTCCTGTATCTCAATGTGCTTGTCTATAAACTTTTTTGCAGTCTCTACCGTTCTGGCACGCCTCGGCAACTGTTCGCCATATGGTCTTTAAGGATATAGTTGACGAATTTATTATCAATAATACGGTAGCCTCTATAGTCTATTGCGGGTTCCATTGCTGGTTTTCCTGTTTTACGTTAATGGGTGCTTTACTTTATATAGTCATGCTGCCTGCTTCTCCCTGTCTCTACGTACCATATCCAGATGCGTCTCCAGCACTTCCCAGTTGACGCCTTCATTAGCATCGTGGTACCTATCAACATTTCTAAGCACTTCCCGCGCTTCTTCGTCTGTTACTGGTGACGTGCCGTCCGCTTCGTCATCTTCGTCCACAAGCGACTTCACGTCATCGGTTGTCCAGATGTTCATAATCATATCGCCGCTAATAAAGTCCTTGGTGTAGCCAAGGGCGGCCATAGCGTTCCGTCGCTCTAACGTACTCAGATCAGCGTTTGCTAGGAGGTATTCAAGGGCACGGGCAGTTATCTTTAGTTCGTCTTGGGTGTACATTTCATTGCTCCTGATTAAATCGGTGGCCGGATAAGCTCCGGCCGGGCTGTTAGCGTCGGGCGTAGTTGCGGCGTGTCCGCTTTGCGCCGAAGAGGTCGTTGATTACCAGAGCGATGCTGTTTACTATCCCCTGCGCGAACTTTTCCAGTAAATCGGCGGTGTGGTCGAGCTTCTTGTACTTCTTGGTGGCTTTCTTCATGGCTTTTCCTTACTTATCTGTCCATAGTTTAACGTACTTGTACGTACAAGTCAAGAAGAAAATATGCCGTAGATGTGGACAAAAAAGTTATCCGCATCCAACACCTTTTTTACATGAAATGTATTGACTTGTATTGATATCTCATATATATTAGAGAATGTAAGCAAAGGAAAGAGGAAATGACCAACCCCATCAAACGTTACTTTTACAGGAAAGCTCTTAAGATAATCTTCAACATCGGGATAGATATGAGGGGGCAAGGTTATGACGGTAAGACCATCTCAGAAATCCTCGACCGCCTAGAGCACAAGATGTTCCCCGAAGAGTTCAAGAAATAACAGCTTGGCCGGAGCTTATCCGGCTACAACATTAAGATAAGGAGGAATATGGGAGCATCAATTTACGGGAACGAAGTGGGAAGTACGGAAGACAAAAAGGATCAGTGGGTGCATAAGTTCTGGTTAGGCATACAAGATAGCGATGTATCTGACTATCTGGAGACGCAGTATCTCTTGGCTGATCTGTATGTTGAAGACGAGGCCGACATACAGGAAAAGGTTGCCGAGCTAAAGGCTGAGTTCAAGAAAACCTATAGGATTGAGTACGACAGCTTTATAGATAGTGACGAATTGAATAAGTCTGCTTATAAAACGCCAAAGAGCAAGACGCTACTCGCTAAGCAGCAACTCGCCAGCCGCATCGCCTTGGGCGAAAACTTGCTCAAAACCATCGCAAACATGAAAACCGCTGGCATCAGCGAACAGCAATTAACGATAGAGTGCTAGGGGCTGTATATGGCATACATTACCGCCGACCGCACCAAGGCAATCAAAAAGGAGCTGACAAAGAAATTCCCGAACTTGAAATTTAGCGTTAAGAACGAGCACTACACCTCAGTAAGCGTAGCGATTACGGCCGGAGATGTGGATTTTAGCGATATATTAGACGGTCGTGACCATATTCAGCTTAACCATTATTGGATTAAAGACTTTTACCCGGCGCACTCCAAGCTGTTGCAGCAGATTTTTAGCATCGTAAATGCAGGTAACTACGATAATAGTGACTCTATGACCGACTACTTCGACGTAGGCTTTTACGTCACTATGGGAATAGGCCGCTGGGACAAGCCGTATCAGCTAACAAGGAAGGCTGCATGATCTGCGGCCAATGCCCCCAACTGGCATGTGAGCTATGCGGCCAACCTGCTATGCCATGCTCTAACATCTGCCAGAAATGTAGCGATCAAATACCATTTTAGAAAGGAGCAATAACAATGGAACCCCCCAATCTTTTAGAGCAGCTACAGACAGCAAAGAATAATGTCCGCTGGCTACTTGACCATGAGTCTGGGCTTGTAGACATGCACGGCCTAGCGTACTGGGCTGGAGAGGTAGAACGCTTGCGTAAAGGTATAAGGGAGGCAATGTAAGGCGATGGGCGCGATGATTAGCGAGCTTACAACGGATAAACTTTTGCAACACGCATACCATCATGTCGTTATCGTCAAATACGGCAACGATAAAACCGATGTGAATGTATCGTTTGAATGTGAGGATTGTAACGAGGTATTAGCTGATGGCGATATAGCCTAGCGGCTTTTACTGTTGGAACAAAGCACCTTAACGGATTGACTAGCTTACGCTGGTAACAATATCAGTCTCTTTGACTGGATACCCTCTATAGACGAGGCTTGACGGGTCATAGCATTTGTTATCAGCGCCTTAGCTGGCTATGAAAATGACTCAGGATGTGTTGAAAGGGCGCGAGGCAGCATCCTTCGAGAGTGAGTAGCGACCGTGGGTAAGCCACAAAGCGAAAGCCGCGACAATGACGGCGTTCCATTCATAGGCAGCTAAGGCTAGTCAATCAGCCCATCAATGTAAACAGGAGCAGTGACAATGGCAGTAGCAAATAAGGAAATCAGTAACCACAAGAAGGCTCTACAGCTTGCGCGTCGTACAGTTGCCGACCACTTACATGACCTCGGCACAGTAGCACCGACCGACTATGCGCCAACAGAAGAACGTGCGGAACAGATACGCCAGAATTATCAGGACGCCCTAGACATTCTTGACTATCTAATTGAGGAAGAAACAAAAGCCGGTTACTAATATTTATCACCATCGACAATTCCACCAACGTAAACAGAAGCAATAACCATGAACACCCTCACTGAACTACAAGACCGGATAACAGCGGCATTAACAGATAGTCTTAAATCTGCCGATCAATCCTATAGGCGCAAACCCATCGGCGGCGTGTACGAACTCTACAAGCAGTATGTTGCCACTGGTCAATATCCCTACCTTGACGATGTAACCGACTGGATAGCAGAACTCTATAGCATCCCTGCTGACCTACATAAGCAGCTTCACCATGAGATATATCTGGCTAGCAAAGAGGCGGAGGAAGACACGACCATGCGACGCGCCGAAGATATGCGAGCGAAAGGCTACGTGCGGGCGACCACAGAGAACATTGCAGAGGGCAAGCGTTACTTGCTGGTGCGCTACAGTGAGGGCATACTTGGCGCGGGCCTTCAGCCGGAGGAGAAAGTGCGCTGTGTGCTCGACGCCGACCACAGGCTATTCCTGATGCCGACGCGCAATACACGGCGAGGGTATATGGTAGGCGGTGTAGACCGCGAATACTGGGTAAAGGAACTATGACAATGGCAGACAACGAACTAGCGGCCTTGTGGCAACTGTTTTCAGACGTACCAGTTGATAACAATGATTGCATTGAGATATCTTTTCATATATGGGAAGCAGGTACGCCAAAGTTAGATATTTGGCATTGGTTTGATGAGAAACACAGCTTAGGGCTGGCTAAGGGGCTAATGTTTGCCTAACGATCTTTACCGCAGACCTACCAACGTAAACAGGAATAGTAACATGACAGATAAACAGCTACGACTAATAACTAATGGACTTCACAGGGCATGGCTCGGTGCCAAGACACCAGAAGAACGGTTCGGAGTAAAACTTGCCCGTGATAACATCCTGAGCCTATTAGAAGCAGAGGACGTAACCTTTGATACGATAAGATCCCTCAAAGATTGTGGCATTACGAAAGATGGGTTAGGTAACCTGGCGTAGCAGACGCGCTTGCAGAGCGCATAGCGGCAGAGTTAGCATGAGCTTGTTGACCCCATCTATCTAAACAAGGAACCCCCTCTTATGGACACATTGAACAATAATATGTCACCACAACAAAACGCCAAGAAAGCACTCAAACTTCTTCACCCTAACTGGGGTGACGACCTCCGAAACTATTTGCAGGCCGTCGCTGACGGAAAAAATTTAAACGATATAGAAGAACCTTTCGCAGATGAAGAGATGCTCACCAATGGGAAGTTCCGGAAAATAACAGGCATTTTTAGCGACGAAGAAATGGATGCGATACGTCGCGCTTTTGAGGGCGACCAGTCGGTCGGACAGAAAAGCCAAGACCTAAAAAATGGTACAGTCTACATTTGCTCTCGCTGCTGCTTGTGGGAGGATAAGGGGCGTGACGTCCAAGTGCAGGTCAATATATGCGATAATGGCACTATAAGTGCATTTTTTAGCGCAGAATACCCCGGATACCACAACGGAGACTACTATTTACTACTTAACCCCACGACGGCGCTATTCTATCAGCAAGATTGACAAATGATTGCAATAACCCATGGGCGCGGCATAAAGCGCCCGTTTACAATTTTTGGAAGTAATTAAAGGAAACAAACGAATGTCAGATACAAAAGTAAAACGCAATTTATGGATGCTTGAGAACGTGGACGAAGAAACCAAACGAAAAATAAAAGGCTACGCCGGTCGAAAGGGTCTGACCATAGCAGAAGCCTTGAAACTTATCGTAGACCAATCGGAAGCAAAATAACTGAGATCCAGCACGACAAATGTAGTAATTTTTACCAAAACGGAATTTTTTTTGGGGGATTGAAAAAAGGGGTATTCGTGGCTATCTGGTGGATACGCAGCGCCCACACGCCGTAGCTGCGCCAGTCTGTAGCCTGCTGCTATAGGCATACGATATACACACTTCATGTGCCTGGTAACTAGCGAAAACAGGGCAACACACGCTCCCAAAAAAAACGAGTCATGTCGGACAAGCGCTTGTACTGACGTACGGCTTTCATTATGGCAATTATTTATATGATGGAAGCGTTTTAACGAGCCAGATAAACAACTCGTCATATGATATATCCGTATCTTAGGAAAGCCGTTCGTGCTCTCCTTCATTAAAGTATGCTACACAAAATACCTGTTGAGCTTATTGTTCAGAGAGGTGGACGCTCTATTCTGCTGAATAGAAGCCGAGACAGTCCTGGGCAATCGTTCACTGCTTCAGGCTGGGTTACGGATGTGTACGTGATGTGTAAAAGCCGGTACACGTCGAAGCAAGATCAAGGATATAGGCGTCTCATTGAGTCAGGTGCGACACATACCGGAGCGATGGAGATCCACAAAATGTCACGACTATCGAGACGACAGATACACGACCGGGAAGTGTTACATTCGTATGCTCCGCTCCGCTTCACCTATGTACCAGCTTCCACAAACAAGCAGGGGCTTAGGTGAGGAAAGATCATGTGGCGACACTCGATTCCCGCATGTGAGCATACAGATACGGCACAGCGTGAGCCTTCACCGCAAAGAAGTGTGACACCATGCGCCAACGATCCCGATGTTACGCATTGATACTGAGACGCTTGACGTTGATACAGGGTGTGTTCGCGTGGTGGCCAGGGCGAAACACCTATTCGTGAGACGGTACAGAAAACACCCTGTCATATGCTGGCCTTGCTATTAATTATCTATATTTTGCCCTTCAATATCCTCACAATGCAAAAGAACTAAAGTTGTTTCGTCTCAGCGATTATTTTATCTCACAAGCAAAAAGTATTGGGGATAAATTCATGCACGAGAATATCGCTCTGCCCAATAAACAGTTCTTGGCTGGCGTTGTATCTAACCTGGTGAACGTTGCTGGTTATGTCGCCGTAGAGGTTTATGTCATCTTGACGATGCTGACCAAAAGGATATCTATAGGGAACCTTGCATACTATACGACAGCGCTCATAAACTATCAGAACGGTATAGGTTGGTTTATTGCGCACTGCATCGTCGCTCTTTGATGATAGCCAATATGTGCAAGGTATGCTTGAGGTTTTAGATATGGAGCCAGAAACCATCACGGCTTCAGATGCGATGAGGCTACCTGTTGGCAAGGCTCAGCGCATTGAATTCCGACGTGTCAGCTTTACGCATCCCCATGCTGACCAGCCGGTACTTGACGATTTTTCGCTTATTATCGAACCTGGCGAAAAAGTAGCCTTTGTCGGCGAGGACGGTGCCAGCAAAACTACGATAATCAAGCTGCTTTGCCGCTTTTAGGACGCCGATAGCGGTGACATTCCCATCAATGGGATCAATATAAAGCAGCTTGACTTAGCTGATTGGTACGAGCACATTGGGGTATTATTCCAGGACTTTCTACAGTACGAGTATACGCTACATGAGAATATCTGGTTTGGGCAAGTTAGTAGACCAGAAGTCATGGATGATATCCAAAAGGCTGCGAGGCAAGCCGGTGCCGACAAGGTACAGCAGTCCCTCCCTAAAGGCTACAATCAGATGCTCGGTCGTACCTTTGAAGGCGGCATTGAGCTGTCAGGTGGCCAATGGCAGAAGGTAGCGTTAGCGCGCGACTTTACCGGAATGCCTCAGTGCTTGTGTTGGATGAGCCTACAGCAGCTATAGATGCCAAAGCAGAGCATGAGATATTCAAGCGTGTCAGAAAATTGACGAAGGATAAAACGGCCCTGATTATCTCTCATCGTTTCTCTACTGTTCGTAATGCTGACAAAATCTATATCATAGAACGGGGGAAGGTTGCTGAATCAGGAAGTCACGCAGAGCTTCTGCGGCTACAGGGCATATATGCCGACCTGTTTAATTTGCAAGCTGAGGCATGCCGGTAGTCTTAAGATCTCATGAAAGCGCCCCTATTCTCTTATATATGAGGTAAAAGGCCTAGTAAAAAGTATAATGAGCCAGCAAATGGCTAGTCAGATATGAGTAATTGAGAGGCACCTCACGCGAGGAGATCTACGACCTGGGGCTGCATGAACTGCTTGATGTAGCGGAGCATAACCAGCTAAGACTACATGTACAACTACGTTCGGCCACACGAAGCGCTTGGCATGAAGACCCCTCACGAGTATTATATGAGTACCAAAGCCATAACCGGTCAGGTGTACGGTATGTGGTGATCTCGTACAAATACCTTGACATATAGCAATATATTGCTATATTCATATCTCATGGAACACCCTCAACCCGTCAATCCCAATCAGATCTCCGGACCCGAGCAATTTGACGCAGATCACTTTTTCCACACGCTGGTGCGCCCAGAAGAGGTACCTCAAGACGCAACTGGACACCTTCCCCAAGCTATTGATACGATGCTAGCGATGACCAAGGAGTTCAACAGAGATCATCCTGAGATACCCGAACCAGCTTATAAAGCCTATCTTCTGACGGAAGCAATCAGAGTCAAGTTTCATGGACAACCAGTATATGGAAGGCCATACCGATACTTGGCTAAGGATCCAAAAGGACGCATCCTCACTATAAATGAGGCTCTTAACACACTACGGGAAGCCGGTGGTTCTACTGACATATCGGAGATTCAGTTCGAGGCAATGCAGATAGCGGCGGAGAAAAGTAGGCAGAACGCAGACAATCCCCTAGCATGCATAGGCAGCCTAGAACTGGTCGAATATTTTACCGATGCCACAAGGTGCCGTTTATTGCTCGCAGCACAAAACAAACTTATAGGTGAAATGACTAGACCATTATAGGGTGCAGTTGTTTACCATCCCTAACAGTTCAGTAGTTATATACAAAAGATTTCCGTAGTTTTGAGTTTGTTTTCTTGTTTTGTATATTCTAGCCCCTTACCTGTGCGCTTGGCGCTGGCTCTTGTCAACAGGAAGAGCATGGGGCCCTCACCTTATCTGGCTCTCACCTAACCGTCGGTTGAAGAACCGGTCATTGCGCCATGGGATTTTTTTACCTTGCGTCAGCTCACTCAGGTGACATTCCCAGCCAAGTTTAATGGTCGAGCAATCAGGAATTCCTAGCGTTATAATCTGCTCGATAGTGAATTCTCTTATCTCAAGTACTTCTCGCTCTGTGGGAACAGATAGTTCCTTATCGGTAGTCGCATAGTAGTAGGCTATGTAACTAACAGGAAAAGGATAGGCTTTGCCCGGCGTCGGGTGTGCTACAGGCTGGGAGGCAATAATCTTTCTGTACCCAAATAAAACTGGCGACGTAACTATGAAGCCACCTTCTTCAAGGCACTCTCGGACAAGCGCCTGTTCGATAGTTTCATGATCCTCGATGTGCCCACCAATCATCCCCCAGCCGCGTTCTTCACGCGCGAGAACGATTTTGCCATGCCGCGTAATAGCTACGCAAAAGGCAGCAGTACAGTCTTCGGGGCTTGGTAAGATGGATGAACTATGTAGCTCCCATCCCACACCCCCATCTCTCCAGACGCCAGCATCAACAATCGTACCTTCGGTGTCCAGCATAGCTTCCCTCTTGGCAGACCGATACGATGCCTGCGCTCACTCGGTTAGTCCTAATAGGTAAGTCCGCCGCTAGATCCTGACGAGCTATGATGGAAAAATAACAGATAAATCAAGAAGTACAGCATGCCACCGACGATGACATATAAAATAATCCATTGCCAGAGCGGGCGCTTGCCATACCCTTTTGAAGGTTTTTGAGCAGTTTGATTATTCTTCTGTTCCATATACCTGAACTACCAATTATTTGATGAGTTAGAGCTATTAGAGGTACTGGTGTCAACAGATGTTGTGCCCATGGACGCAGGCTGGCTGCCGGTAGACGATGACGCATCTACAGATGGTTTCGCTACGCTGAAGTTGCCCACGCCATTACCGGTTACCTGGCCACTCCTGTCACCCACAAATGTATAAAGGGGCATGCCGTTATAGGTGTATTGGATCTCACCATTGTCCGTACGCTTTATAGTTCCTACGCCCGCAGGTAAATTCGTCGTTGCGCCCTTGTCTTGGTAGGCTGGCCAATTTGCCAAACATGAGCCGTTACAATGACTAACGCCTGAGCTATCACCGCCATACGTATAAAGTGCTTGTCCATTCGGTTCTGCGAGGTACTGGCCCAGGCTTGCGTCGGTTTTGGTGACGAGCACCGGGTTATTCAGGGCTGGAGTGGTAGGATTGTTACTTGATGCTGTGGAACTGACCTGCGTCGGTGCATTGAGCTTTTGAAAGAGAACATAGCCTCCAGTAAAAAGAGCGAATAATATTACAGCCACTAAGATTACAATACTTGCGTTTTTCTTCATACCACTTCCCTTCCATGCATAAATTTATGAGATTCACGCTATATGTAACGTTGATACCACGGCTTTGTTACAGTGTTATATGTCGTTGAGTGATGCCAGGGTGGTAGCAATTGCTCGCCTCTCGGGGGGAGGCGCTATGGCGGCGGCTTCCTGTAGATTACGCTTGCAATACTCAAAAGCTGCGTAATTTGACGCTGTGTGTTTATATGCAGATGCTTCGGTCCTATAATTGGCTAGTGTAGCCAGGACAAGGTTGGGCTGCGCGTGCTCGCTGACTAATTGCCTCACCTGTTCGGCCCGCTTCATCATAACAGCCCCCCGACGGCTATGATCCACATCTATTGACACAGTGTCTGCCATTTCCTGCAGTGGATACAAAGTATTCCCAGGTAGAACAGACTGCGCAAGCACAATGAGCGTCATACCAACGGCGAGGCCAGACAGCGAAGGGGTGACGAACAGAAAGAGAGCTTTCAGTGTGGTATAGCGCCAGGTACACCACTGCCGTAGTGCATGGGCTGATCCATTCTTAAGCCGACCCAAGTTGTTGGCAATCTCTAGTAACCCGCCGATCTCCGTATCTGTGGCACCCACGGATCTTAGTTCATGCCGCAGCGTGCTTTTCTGCTTGCCATTCATTTGAGGTATCCCCTCAGCTTTTTCAGCGCACGATACTGGATGATACGAACGTTTCCCTCGTTCATGCCCAGCCTTTGGGACACCACTTTACACGGCAGTCTTTCAATAAAGCGTAAGGTGATGACGCTGCTCATAGCGGGTGGTAGTTTATCTAAGGCTTTTTGCAGTCTATCGAGTTGCATTTGCCTATCCAAGACTTCCTCAGTGCTAGGTAGTCCATCTTCTCGCACATCCATTAAGTCAGTGCTAATCTCCTTATTTTTTCGCCAGTAATCGATGAGGACGTTGTGTGCAATACGGTAAAGCCAGGATCGGACGGACCCCTTCCGGAAGTTTTTCCGTGCCATCCAGGCCTTTTGAAAGGTTGTGCTCGTCAAGTCTTCAGATAAGTGAGCATCATTGGTGCGCCAAAAGAGGAACCTGTAGATGGACCCCGCATGGGCCTGATAAGCTTCTTCAAAGCTTTCCGTTGTTTCTAGCATCTCATTGTTGTCTAACGTTCCGTCGTCCATATCGTTACATAGATTGTACCGCAGCTTTTCTCTAAGGATTACTACCAACTGTCCTCAGGACCTGAGGGTTTTGATTTCCCCATACACCGCACTCTCGGTGCGAACCCTCAGATAATTGGCTGCCAATGCTCAACTCTGCCACAGGGATTTTTACTCACTTTGGGTTTATGATGGCATGCCGGGCAGGCTCTGACACCTCCAAGTACTGCCGGTTTGGCAATGCGTCAGAAGGTATGCCGCTAGACGAAAGCGCCGCGCTTTGGCATGGACAGTTCGAACGAGGAAGTATTAGACCTCTCTCACCACCCGCTCTGTAAATTGTAGATCCCAGAGATGAGGTTCATGCGCAGCCCGAAGCGCCGTCGGCGGTTCCGGTAGCGGTCGGCTAGAATCTTGAACCGCTTCAA
>Ga0070741_10004238_pt1 | contig 33786 bp, 40 predicted proteins | sample Coa_R1_4_FD_66440 | JGI IMG/M metagenome (GOLD analysis project Ga0070741, IMG submission 66440) | Surface soil microbial communities from Centralia Pennsylvania, which are recovering from an underground coalmine fire - Coalmine... | ecosystem: Environmental > Terrestrial > Soil > Unclassified ... | reverse complement strand
TTTGCCTGGGCCAAGCAGAGGTTCCAAGGTCGATTCGACCTTTGCCGCGAGATCCCGCTCGATCTGGTGCTTATAATCGAGAGCCGCATCCGACGGCTGCCCGTCTTCGAGCGTCCCCGAGTGTGGGCGATTCAATAAGTTTCCCTGCATGTCGACAATCGAAACGGCATTGGGAGCCAGGCCTTCCACCGCGCTTGCGACTAAATTTGCAATTGCCGATACATTCTGCGATGTTAATGACGATCCGGGGCGGATGTCCAGCAGAACGCTGGCCTTTGCCGGTTCGCGTGATTCAAGAAACACAGAATCCTTGGCAAATGTAATATGTACGCGCGCTTGTTGAATTTGCGATATGCCGCGAATAGAACGTTCGAGTTCGCCTTCGAGTGCGCGGCGATAGTTGACATGTTCGGTGAAATCAGTAATGCCCAAATTGGATTTGTCGAACAGTTCAAAACCCACACGCCCTGTCTTCGGAAGTCCCACGGCCGCCAATTGCAAACGAAGTTCATCCACTCGGCTCTTGGGCGCTAGGACGGCCGTGCCATTGTTGCTGAGGCGGTATTCAGATCCGGATTCTTTGATCTTTTGGACCACTGCCGCTGCATCTTCCGGCGACATGCCAGTAAACAGGGGACGGAAATCCTGTTCGTAATGCCAGCGGACTAGTCCGACGATACCAGCCGGAACTAAAATCATCGCCGCCATTATGGCGATGCGCTGCCGGAGCGAGAGGGCAGCGACGAGCTTCTTCACCTGGTTCATGCGTTGGTTTCAAAGTCAGTTCAGATCTGCATCCGCATGATTTCTTCGTAGGCGGAAACCACCTTGTTTCGAACTTGCATCAACATTTCGAATTGAAGTTCAGCATTTTGCGTAGCCAGAACTGTCGAATGCAGTTCTTGACTCTGCCCGGATACAAATTTCTCAATAGCTGTATTGGCAATTGTTCGTGAATTTTCCACTTGTCCCACGGCTGCCTGTAATGCATTTTGAAAGCTAGGGCCCTGCGCAGCACTAGGCTGCAACGAAGGCACCGCAATCATTGCTGGTGAAGTAATCGGCGTAATCGGTGACATAGGTTAGCGGAAGAGATCGATAGATCTCTGAATCATGTCCTTAATAGAGGAGATCGCGGAAACATTCGCTTGATACGAACGCGAAGCATTGAGCAGATCGACCATATCTTCAGCGGGATTCATATGAGGAAACGAAACGTAGCCGTCTTTGTCCGCATCGGGATGGCCGGGCATATAACGGCGATTCGGCTCCGTATTGTCTACCACGATTTGAGATATCTTGACACCCGTTGACTGTTGATCAAACTGTGCATCGAATTCAGACGAGAACTGCGACGATACCGGAGAACTTTGAAAGACTACATCGCGGCGGCGATAAGGGCCGCCTTCAGCGGTTCGCGTCGTTTCGGCGTTCGCAATATTCTCGACCAGCACTTCGGCGCGTTCACGCTGCGCTGACATTCCGGACGCGCTGACGTCAATACTTGAAAATAGGCTCACGAGCTTGTATTACCTCCTTCTATCGCCATGCGCACGATCTTGATCTGCGATCGCAGGAGATTTGAGGCCATATTGAAACGAAGATCGTTTTCGGCAAGGAGGCGGGATTCGCGGTCCAGGTTGACGTTGTTGCCGTCATTCTTCACTTTCAGACCGGGCACTTCAGAAGCGATAGGGGGCATATTCCCCGCCGCATTCTGAAGTTCGGTTTGAAAGTCAATATCCTGTGTCTTGTAGCCGGGAGTATCTACATTCGCGATATTCGAGGCCACCAACTTTTGACGCGCACTGAGCAGCGTCATGAAATGTTCGAGAGTGCTGGCTATCGGATCTAGCATGCTGGTGCACTAACATCCATGCAACTCGCATACCAGAACTGACGCGGGGTTTTTGCAACTCAACCTGAGTCTCGTCGTCAAAATCTTGACGACATTAACTAGCTACTGACGTTTCTTCGACGCTAAGCATTTACGTCGAACGTCCTGCCCCGTGACGTTGGGGCGGGGGACCGATACGGAGAGCAAACGGCAAGCTTTTGAAATTGTGCGGACTGGTGCGATCTCACGATACGTAAAAGATCACGCGCAGCATAAAGTGGTCTCAGAATTTCGCTGAGCGGTGCGATCGCTTTCTCTATTGTCGGGCCGGCCAGAGACGATTCGACCGCCTCCTTGTATTCAGCGGCCAAGCCCCCGATCCGCTCAAATCGGCCTTCTTCGATAGCTGCGAACAACGCGCGCTCTGCAGCCATGGTGGATCGATTATCCGGTGACACTCTTGGAGTCCTGCTGCATGGTCGTGAATAGATCCGTAATTTCAGTCACTTGCTGCTCGAGCGAAGAGATCGCCGCATCGGTTGCTGCCATTTGAGTAGTTAGCGTCTGCTGAAGTTTGCTGATTGACGTTTCCTGATTACTAATTTGGGTCCCGATTTGGGAAAGTTCACTTGTCATTGTCTGGGTCGCGTCTGCCAACATGCCCGTGGTCGAATCCGTAATACTGTTCAGGGCATTATTAGCCGCTTGCAGGAAACCCGTCGTCGAAGTGCTCCCCAAAAAATTGAGGACATCCTGGGAGTTGTCACCGTCGAGCACGGAAGAATCGAACTCAAGATTGCCGCTTGAGTCGAAAGAAAGACCTAAATCCGCCAACGAATTTACTGATCCTGTACCGCTGCCGCTGTAGTTTGCGAGATTGTTGAGCTGGTTTTGCAACTCGTAAACAATGCTCTGGCCGGATAACGCGCCGCCGTTCTGCCCGCGATTCTTCTGTAGCTCACTGACTGCGTTGTTATACGCGCTGACGAAGGTGTTGAGCGCGGTCGAGACCGCGCTAGTACTCGCGGCGACGGTGATGTCCGCCGTTCCGGCGCTCAAGAGGGAGAGGGTTAGTCCCGGAGAAATTGTTGCTTGCCGCGAAGTTGCGTTGATCGGAGTAGAGGGTTGTCCGTTGACCTGATACTGCACATAAGAACCGGGCGTGACCGTTTGCAATAGATTGTTTGTTCCATCGCTAAGCTGAATATTCGCGGGGGCGTAATTTGAGCTCTGAACTGAAAGCCGATAGTCGGGCGCACTGGAGGTACCGACGTTCACGACTGTGGCTTGGACGTTGGCACCACTGCTATTGATTGCCTGGACCAGTGCATCCAGCGAATTGGTGGACGGTGTGATCGTGAATGTCTGTCCTTCAACGGTCAGCGTGTAGGAGGCGCTAGGGTCGATGTTCGTCGTTGAGGGATCAGTAACTTTCGACAATGTATCAGAGCTGATTGTGTTGGCCTTGCTCCCCACGCTAATTACGTTCAGCGAGTATATTCCGGCCAGCGCTCCACTGCCAACGCTGGCGGTCGCAACCCCAGAGTCGCTGACTTGAGCCGATAAGCCGTTGTTTTGAGCGGCTGTGCTGAGCGATGCGATTGCGGTTTGCAGGGAAGAGAAGTCGCTCGACAGCGTATTCAATTCGCTTTGTTGTCCCTGAAGCGTGCTTTGCTGATTTTCTAATAGGGTTAGAGGAGCAGAAGCCCGAGCGATTGCAGTCGAGATTACCTGCTGCAGTTGAGCGGCAAACGCGCTGCTACCGGTGAACGGACTAACGGAGGTGGATCCCATCTAGTTTATTGATTGAGTTCGGGCCAACCATTTTGTGGCTGGCCCGAGGTTGAGGTTAAGGTTATTGCAGAAGCTTCAAAACGGCTTGCGGCATGGAATTTGCCTGGGCCAGAGCAGCAACTGCGGTTTGCTCCAGAACTTGTGACTTCGTTAAGTCCGAAGCATCGGAAGCGATATCCGCATCCTTGATGTCGCCTTCCGCGGTCGAGAAGTTTGTGATCTGCGAATGCGCTAAGCCGACTGCATAACTGAGCTGGTTCTCGCCCGCGCCAACGCGGCCCTGAACCATGCCGAGATTGCTGATGGCGGTTGCAATTGCGCTGATAGCGGATTGAGCGTTTGTACTGTCGCCGGTTGTGGGCGCTGTGGCGCTGTTATATCCAGCGGCAGCGAAAACGCCGGCAGCAGAATCGTTTACGGAAAAGCTGCTGGCGCTCTGGAAAGAGATGCCAGTTCCGGCGGGATTCTCAACTGCATACACGCCAAGTGAGGCAGTCTGCGCGTTGATCTTCGCGATGGCGCTCGTCAGATTGTCGCCCGCCAGCAATGAAACACTGGCGCTGCCGTTGGCAGTCTGGAAGCTCAAAGTTTGAGCACCGGCTGCAAAGGTGGCCTGTCCGGCAATGGTGTAGTTTGCGTTGTTGACTGCGGTGCCGTTAGTGTCATTCGTCAACAGATTGGTTCCGGTGCCGCCGGCATCCGTCATCGTGAACGCCGTTGAACCGCTGAACTCAAGCAGACCATTATTATCAACGCTGGCGCTGATTCCGTATTGACTCAGTTGGCCGTTTAAGCTGCTCAATACTTGAGACAGCGACGAACCACTCGCGCTGGCGGCGACCTTTGCGGTAACTTGAGTCGACACACCACCCGAGTAAATATTGAACGTGAACGTCTGATCATCGGTACCCGCGGTACCAACAACAAAGCTAGCGCCTGGAGCATCAATACGCAGCGTGTTGCCGCCGATACCGACGCCGCCACCCAATATGTTGGTGCCGGACAGGCCTAAAGAGGTTGCATCTACAGCGCTGTTGCTGCCGCTGAGGTTGATCGTCACGGCGGAGTTCGAGAGGCTGCTCGATCCACCGATAAAAACGTTGAGGTTGGTGTTGAATGTGCCACCGGCGTTCAGATTGATGTTGGACGCCTGGCGCGAGATTTCGCCGATCAAATTCTGATATTCCTGATTCAACGTGGCGCGATTGCCCGTAAAGGTGCCGGACGCAGATTCCGTAGCAAGCGTCTGCATGCGGTTTAAGATGTTGGAAATGTTGCTCAACCCGCCGTCAATAATTTGCAGTTGCGCGATTCCATCGTTGGCGTTATTGACGCCCTCGGTCAACTGCGTGATTTGATTCTGATAACCGTTCGCAACCGCGAGGCCGGCGGCATCGTCGCCGCTGCTGTTGATGCGAAAACCGGAGCTGAGCTGCTGAATGGTCTTGCCCTGCGCCATGTTGTCGGTGTTCAGATTGCTAAGTGCGTCGAGTGAATCGACGTTTGTCTGAAGTGAGATCATGTTTTTTCCTGTTTTAGAATTTCCCGGATTCCCGGAGCAGCCTTACTCAGCTACTGAAGTCTTGTCGCATGTTTCATGCCAATTTCTAGTTTTTCTTCGTGCCATCTAAAGACAACCGTGCTGGTTCGGCCTGCATCCCGTACTGACTGACAATGACGATGTCGACGCGACGGTTGCGTGCACGGCCTTCCGGAGTCGTGTCAGGTTCGCTCCCGGCCGTATCGGCGTATCCGACTACCGCCATGCGCCCTGCATCTATCCCGAAACGCTCGTTGAGAAGGCGCAGCATGGCAATGCTTCGCGCTGCGGAGAGCTCCCAATTATTGTGGAAACGCATTGTGTTGATCGGGATCGAGTCGGTATGTCCTTCGAGGCGTAGCGGATTTGATAGCTTGCCCAGAACGCGCGCGAGTTTCTCGAGGATCGGATAACTGGTCGGCTTAATTGCATCATCTCCAGAGGAGAAAAACGCAGCCTCCTCCAGCCCTACAATCAGGCCTCGCTGTTCGAGTTTGAGTTTCACTTTCTGATCTTTGATCTCTTGCTGAAGATCGTTTGCCAGAACTTGCATAGATGCCGCAAGATCAGGAACCGCTTTGATATCAGGGGTCGGAGGATGTTGCCGGAAGGGTGTTCCGCTATTGTCGGCTTTGCTTTTGGAATCGTTGCCGAGAATGGCCGCCACCTTCGGCGAAAGCGCTCCGTCGCGCAAGGCCCGGTCGACAGCTGCTGAGACTTGCTTGGCTTTTGTTTTATCTGACTGCGTGGAGGCAAATAACACAACGAAAAAAGCAAATAGGAGCGTTATGAAGTCAGCATAAGAAACGAGCCAGCGTTCGTGATTCTCGCCGGAGCCGTGGCGTTTTTTCGCGCTCATGCAACGTTGGCCGACCTCGCCGCCGAAAAAGATTCGACCCGTTTCTTGCCGCCCGCCTCAGTCTTGACCTCTCCCGAACGATAAGCGTCCAATTTAATGCTGATCAATTTCGGATTTAGCCCCTCGGCAATAGCCAAGGTGCCCTCAAGCATCAGTTCCTTCAGCTCCAGCGTCTTATGCAGCTTCGCTTTCAGTTTGTTAGCCGCAGGTAGTAAGAGTAGATTTGCCGCCGCGACGCCGTAGACAGTTGCCACGAATGCGACGGCGATTCCGTGTCCCACAGCCTCAATGTCTTCCAGGTGCTTCATGACCTGAATCAAGCCCAGCACCGCCCCAATGATTCCGATGGTGGGAGCGAAGCCGCCAGCTGCTTCGAAGACCTTGACCTCGGCTTCACCGTGCCGCTCGATCAAATCCAATTCAAGTTCCATGATGCGGCGCATGTCCTGCAGATCGGCGCCGTCGACAACCAGAAGAAGAGCTTTCTTCAAAAAAGGATCGCCGATTTGGAGAGCATCGTTTTCAAGCGAAACAAGACCACCTTTGCGAGCTTTCGTGGCCAACACAAGAATTTCGTCAATCAGGGCGCCGGCGCGATCCGTCCTGTCTAGAAACACGGATGGCAAAGCGCTTAGAGCGGCACGCAGTGTTGTGAAGGGCGTCGTGATCATGACCGCGCCGAAGGTACCTCCAAGCACGATCATCGCTGCGGTTAGCTGACCCACGTCGCTGAACCTGCCGCCTTCGAGCTTCAGGCCGCCGAGGATCCCGGCGAGCGCCAGCCCCAAGCCAAATAGTGTGGAGACATCGGGCTTGCGCCCACGTCTCTTTGAGTTTTGCGTTGGATTCATTATTCGTCTGAATCATGCACTCCGGATCCCGGGTTGCCCGGCACAACTTCCCCGGCCTCGACTGCCGCTCCGCACGAGAGGCGGCGGCGGAATTGCACAATCCTCTCAACAATCTCTTCGGCGCTTTCGAGCACCAGAAACTTTTGACCTGTGGTCAATGCAACCACTGTGTCTGGCGTTACTTCGATGTGCTCAATTAGATCGGAATTGACTACGAGGCGTACGTGATTCAGGCGTGTCAGGGGAATCATAGGGCAAAGACTCTCTTATTACCTGATTGCCGTCTGCATCTCGAAGTCCACTTCTTGATGATTGCCAGCGACGAAGAGTGGCGACACGATTGCTTTCGTGTTTTCCGATGAGTGAACCTGTTATTGAGGATGAGTTCGCGAAAGCAACAGCCAGCGAGACCTCGTCTCACTCGCTTCCTGCTGTAACACTTTTTGATGCGCGTAGGCCGGATCGCATCGCTAAGTCTCATTTGCGTGCTATCCAACTGCTGCACGAGAATTTTGTTCGCAGCGTGATGTCTAGTCTCTCGGCTTATCTGCGCACTTACGTCTCGTTGACCCTCGCTTCTGTCGAGCAACTCTCTTACCGGCAATTTCTGGAGCGACTGCCCTCCTCTTCCTGCATGGCTGGTGTAGGCCTTCAGCCTTTCGGAGGAAATGCAGTTCTTGAAATCAATCCATCGCTGACGTTTCCTATGCTCGAAATCCTTCTCGGCGGGAGCGGCAAGACCTCCGATACATTCGAACGGGAAGTTACCGAAATCGAGCAGATGCTCATGGATGGCTTGTTCCGCATCATTACGCATGATTTGAGCGAGGCGTGGAAGCAGATCGCGCGGATTGACTTCGAGATTCTTACGATAGGATCCGAAGCCCAGTTCCTGCAGGCCATGAGTCCGGTTGAGGCAGTTTTGGCGGTAAAGATTGATATGCGCCTGGGGGAAAGCGCGGGTTCGATGAACATTGCGATGCCCTCGTCCGCGGTCAACATGATGAGCCAGAAATTCGATCATGAACGTTCCGTCCGCAAAAGCGATACGCCTCCTGAAGAGCAGTCCCGCATCTTCGATCTGATCCACAGTTCGGGCACAAGGATCGATGCGCGGCTGCCTAATCAGCACATTCGTATGCAGGATCTCCTCTCGCTTGAGGCAGGGGACGTTCTTGTCCTAGATCTTTCGACCGAAGCGCCAGTCGAAGTACTTTTCAACGGAGAGCTACAGTTCCAGGGAATCATGGCCGGGGCAGGTAGAAAACGTGCGGTACAACTAAGCGGCGCAGCTTCTCTTTAGCGGGCTTTCACCGGAGCGTTGGCTCAGGTGTTTGAGTAAAGTAAAAGCCGACTGTAACCGGTCGCCCGTTTGGGGTTTTCGAACAAAAGAAACCCACAAGTCAAACGCAACGCTTTCTAAAAGTTCGCGCTCTTCTTTTTCTACTGTGGAGTCCGACGGGTCTCCAGGAACTAGAAGCACGCCCTCAATCTCTGCCTTGAAGGCGAGCGCATTGCCCGCCAACCACGCAGCCAAGATTCTGTTCGCACGTTCGTGAGCAACCATAGTTTCGTCTCTGCAGTATGTATCGCAGAAGCCACTTGGTTTTTCGCTCAAAATCTAATTGGGCCACCAGATTTTTCTTCCCTTAGGCCAGGTAATTAAAGAGAGACTTGGTCGGTAAGCTCGCCTGTGCGGAGAGGGCAGCGTCCATGGCCACTTGTCCTTGCGATAGATCAGTCGCCGCGGCCGCGATATCGGTGTCACGTAGACCGCTGACCGCGGATGTGAGATTGCTGGAGCGAGTGTTTGCCGTGGTAGTGGTTTGCTGAATCCAGTTTTCGATCTCGCCATACACGGTGGACGCTTGACTTAAATGAGCTGCTGCCGTCTGAAGTGACGCTAGCGCATTCTGTATGCCTGTTTGGTCATTGTTGAATAATGCCGTTCCTAATTGGTACACGGCCTGAAACACATTTCCCGGATCGGGACCGCCGCCGCCCGGTAATTGCGCATCAAAGATCTGTCCCGCGGTTAGACCCGGAACAATCGACGAGCCGTCGAGACCGTAGATAGCTATTGTATTTGTGGGCGAACCACTGCTCACTACGCCCTCAGGATTAGTCCAATTATAGGTATATGGCTGAGTTTGCGGCGCATCTCCACCAAAGACGTATTGGCCTTGAACGTTTGTGTTGGCGAGTGAAACGAGCTCCTGCTCGATCTGCTGAACCTGTTCACCCAGGCTAGTACGCGAATCCGCTGTCGCCGTACCGGTAGCGCCTTGCGTGCCGATCGAGATTAATTGATTCATTAGGCTCGAAGCGGTCTGCAGAGCGCCATCCGCCGTACTGACCACGGCCTGTTGCCGGTTTAGATTTGAGAGAAGCTGCGTGATCTGTACAATTTGATTCTGGTCATCCAACAACGGCGTGACGGCTCCCGGATCATCCGATGCCTCGTTAATGCGGATACCGGAGCTAATCTGTTGATTATCGCGGCTGATTCGTTGTTCAGTGTTATTTAGATCGGCGAGGAAGCTTGCATTAGATGCGGCGATACCACTAAGCATGTGTTCTCCTGTTTGACTAAGCCGTTGCGACGCTGTTCATCAGGTATTGTGTCGTTGTGTTGATCACATTGATGAGCTGAGCTGCTGCCTCATAGGCCTGTTGGAACTGCAATAGAGTTGCGGCCTGGTCGTTAAGCGATACTCCCGAAACCTGAGCCCTTAAGTTCTGGGCCTGCGCCAGAAGATCCGACTGCGTGCTTTGATTGGACGTCGCCGTCGAACTCTGCATTCCAATTTGCGCGGCTATACTTCCATAGAAATCCGTATAGCTCTGGCCGTTTATCATGTCTGTCGAAGCGGTCGGGGAGGAGAGTGCTGTCAAAGCGCTTGCAACGCCATTTGCAACCGGGGGTGGGCCCGGGTCCACTGGGGCTAACTGCGAACCGGTGAGGCTCGAATTCTCCGCTAATGTTGCCGCGACAGAGGTTGGCGCGGTCGGGTCATATGTAAATAGAGCAGACCCAGCCGTGCCGGTATTGGTTTGCCCGTTTTCGAGCAGCTGGTTTACACGATCTGCGAACGCTTGGGCAAGCTGGTTGAGGGTGCCTTGCTGCGATCCATTTCCAATGATCGATGGCAGCGTAGTGTTTCGGAATTGCAGTAGCCCTCCGAGCTGTCCTCCCGTTGCCAGCCCGGTCACGTCCGTTCCCGATCCAGCGAGTATCTGTGCGTTCGGAGTCGCTCCCGGATAAGTGGGGCTCGGCGGAGCCGGATAACTAACGCTAAGCTGTTCCTGCGTCGTCCCCAACACAAGTGGAACTTGGCCGTCCATTAACACGCTGACCGTTCCGTCGCTTTCGACCCGCGCCTGAATATTCGTGAGCCCTGATAGACTCTCGAGCGCGTTGTAAAGCTGCGCTTGGAGTCCCCCATCGTTTGCTGAGCCTGTACGAATCTGGCTGTTGTAAGTCGCGATCCGGCTAGTCAATTGATTGATCTGGTTGATCGTGCTTTGCAACTGCCCGTCTGTTTGCTGCTCAAGTTGTTGAACGCTCGTCGCAGTCTGGTTAAACGCCTGCGCCACACTTTGTGCCGAAGATAAGACCTGTTGTTGGGCGTTTACATCCGTCGGTGTACTGCTCCATGCGGAAAAAGCCGAATAGAGCGAACTTAGAGCTGACGGAATGCCGCTTTGCCCCGATATTCCAAAAATATTTTGCAGTGCCGAGAGGCTGGAAGACTGTTGCGTTGCCGCGCCCAGAAGGGTGTTTTGATTCCACACGTTTTCCTCGGCATATTCGTTTCGCGAGCTTACAACTGCTCCGACCTGTACTCCACCCCAGACGTTCTGTGCCGGATTAAAGCTTTTGGAATTCAGGGTAAGAGTTTGAGTCACGTAACCCGGAGTCGACGCATTGACGACGTTGTTCTGAATGACCGACATGGCCTGCTCCATGGCGTCCATGGCGTTGCTCGCGGTGATAAGTGACGATGTAAGGCTTCCCATGTTTTTCCTACGCCTCCAAGTGCATCTGATGGGTGTCGATTGCAATCGCGCGCTGGCCGCGCGCCGTATAGGACTGAGCGTCCGCGGATCTGCCGTGCGCGATCGATGCACAATAGAAAGCCGCGGCGCCATCCAATAACATCTGCAGCTGTCCCATGCGCGAACGAAGCACCTCAAGTTCAGATTTCAGTAAATGTAAGTCTCCGTCAATTGGCGGAATGGTCACGCTGTTTAACGAATCCGCGATCCGCTCGAGAGACGCGGGAATCTCGCTTGCGGCCGCTTTCATTTCGAGGGCGTTTTCCACCGCTTGCCGAAGCCAGGTGTTGGCCCGTTGCAGCTCGGACCGAGCTTCTGTTGCCGTCACTTGTAACCGTGCCTGTTTACGAATTAAGGTGTTCATTGACCAGAGCCTGGCTGACCGCCGTGGCGTCCGTTTCGTATTGGCCGGAGCCGATGGCCGCGTTTATCGCATGGAATCGAATCGCGCGGTCAGCAGGCATCAAGTTCTTTGCCAGACCTACCAATTCACGGGTGTTCGACAGCGAACTGCGATCCGAACCCGTTATTCCCGTACCCCATATGTTTCGAAGATCCTGGGTGCCTTTTGTCCCAGGGCGTGTGTATAGGTCTGCAGCCGTGCCGTTGATTGCGCTGTTTCCGACTCTCATGCTTCTCCTTCTTTCAGTTCTAAGGCGTTATCGAGAAACTTGGAGGATTTTAGACTCAAATTTTCTCGGCTGTTTACGCTGACGGCTGCCGAACGATTAAGGTTGTAGAGCTTGATAATCAGTTTCACCTCGCCCTGCGATAAACCCAAAGTCGACGCGATATTACGCGCGTTCTCACCACGTCGATGCAGTTGAGCTACTTGGCCACGCCGATTCAGATGAAGAGAAGCGGATGGAGCAAAACCTTCGGGCGCGACTATATGACGTTGCTCCGCATCGGCTAAGCGCCGCCGCCAGCTTTCGAGTTCTTCGTTGAAAGCTTCAAGCCGAACCGCGGTCTCTCGCGCCGCATTCGCCGATTCAGATTGAGCGCTCCGAATCTTCGTTCTCAAGCAAATGTAAATGGCCGTTGCGCTTGCGCCAACAACAGCACCTGATACGGATATGGATTCTAAAATGGAACCGAAATTCATTCGCTTTTGGGCGTTAGCGCCTTCTCCTCAGTGTTGTTGTCAAGCAACAACCGGTCCTGCCGGCTGATCACTTCCTCAATTCGCACGCCGTAGCTGCCATCGATGACGACCGCCGACCCGCGCGCAATCACACGATTATTTACAACCACGGATACTGGATCATCTATGGAACTGTCCAATTCGATTATCGATCCGGTTGAGAGCCGCACAATGTCCCGTATTGGCATAAATGTGTGTCCGAACGAAACAGTCAAAGGGAGCTCCACATCGAGAAGCAATGATAGATTGTTTTGCGTTTCTTTCATCGCGAGTACACTCCGCGTTCACTCGGCCATTCATGGTCCAAAAAAGAGCGCAGCCGTAAAATGGCCTGTACACGTAACTGCGCTACGCGTGTCAGATGGAGGCCCATAATCTCCGCTATTTCTCGCAAATTCAGTTCCTCTTTGTAGTAAAGGCTCAGAACAAGCCGCTCTCTCTCCGGCATCTTCTGTATGCCGCGCGAAATCAGCCGTTCCAGCTCCGTACGCTCCAAAATGCGATCCGGCGAATCCTCGCCTGCATCGCTGATGAATTTCAGAAGGCTGAACTCTTCTCCTTCTTCAACAACGTTCAGGCTGCCAAGCGATACGCCGCGCAGTTCAACCATCCAATGTTGAAATTCAGTTATGCTAATTCCCAGTTCATCTGCGATTTCTTCTTCGCTCGCGGACCGTTTTAGATCCGTCTCCACCTTTGCAATTGCCCGCTGAACCTGCTTCACACGCTTCCGTTTATGTGCCGGAATTCCATCCAGACCTCGTATGCTGTCCAGGATGGCCCCGCGAATCTTATATTCGGCGTAGGTTCGGAGCGAGGCGCCGTGGCTTGCGTCATAGTTATCGACTGCAGCGACCAGTCCGATTACACCGGCCGAAATTAAATCATCGAGTTCGATGCCCGCAGGCAGTTTTTCATGAATCCGGACGGCAATCCAGTTCACTTGAGGCAAGTGCTCAAGTATGAGGACGTCGCGTTCCTCTTTGCTTCGCGTTTCCGATTCGCAAGCGTACATAGACCGGATCTCCTCAAGCTGCAGCAAGAGCGCTGTTGGTCAGCCGTGCGGCTAACTTCAGGCGCAATTCGGCCTTTGAGGCCTCCGCGATGTCCTCCGGTATCTGTTGTCCGTTCGCAAGAAACGAAATAGGGAGCCTTGAGCGGATAGCCGCTTCAAGCAGGCACCCGGGGCACTCTATCTCATCAACGTGAGTGAAAAGTAAACGCGACGGCCGAAAAATACTGAAGCGCTGCAACGCCGATGCAATCGCCGGGGTGTTCAATGTCGCGGGCAAAACAAGCTGAACCTCGACAGTTGCATGTTGTTGCACAAAGGACGCCAGCTCTCCCGCTTCCTCCATATCCGCGGGACTAAAGCCGGGGCTGTCAATCAGAATCAGCTTCTTCGATTGAAGCTCGCCCAGCGATTGTTCAAGTGCGCGGCGGCCCGCTATTGTCTGGAATCCGGCGCCCAAAATTCTTGAATACGCTTGCAGTTGCTCGGCGCCACCCAGCCGAAGCGTGTCTGTGGACAAAATCTGAAATGGCAGTTTGTGAGCAATGCCATGTGCGATTGCCAGTTTCACCAGCGTTGTGGTCTTGCCCGCTCCCGGAGGTCCAACAAACAGAACTACGCGGCGTTCTTCCCCAGTAGAGCCGAGCCCCGGCGCAACCGTGAACCGGTCTTCGATCTCGTCTAAGAGCGCGTCAGCGGTGCAATCGCTCTTTACCGTACTCCGGCTTCGACGCTTGCGGGTGGCTGTCGGAACGGCAGCAGGAGCAACAGCTGCGCGCTTTCGTCCTTTGCGCGGAGCCTCTGCCGCTGTTTCAAGGGATGGCGGCAGAGCCGAGCCGCGACGTGCTTGAGCCCCTAGTGTCAGTTCCTGAGCCATTGCCGGCGAAAAACCAGCAGCAAGCAATCGCTCAACATGTCCATCGGATTCGGGCGCGAGTTGGGAGCCAGGCGGTTGTGAAACGATCGAGCGCTGCACATTCGCAATTTGTTGCCGAAGCTCAGCGAGTTGCTGCGCAACGTTCTCTTCCGATGAACTCGCGCTTACGGTGCGAACCGGCGGCTCAGGCTGGCTTTCGTTAGCTACTCCGAAAACGACTTCGTAAGCGGCCTCCGACTGGGGCAACCCTGCCTTTTTGGAACTCAACAGCAAGGCTTCGGGTCCCAATTCAAAACGCGCCTTCTGCATTGCTTCATGAACGGATTGCGCAAAGTACGACTTTATTCTCATTTACTCCTCAAAGCACGCCGACTGAGATCACCTTTACTCCTGCCGGGATCTCGTTATGCGAAATGAATGCAATGTTGCTGAATGAGTTCTCGATCATTTGTTTTAAGAATGGCCGGGCGCCGGCGCTCACTAAAACTGCCGCCTGCACCTCTGGTTTGTCCAGCTTTCGCTCCAGGCGTACGGCGATGTCGCGCGTCACCTGGGGCGATAAGGTCACCACACTGTTTTGCTCTGTGTGCTGCACAGATGATTCAATTGCTTGTTCGGTCCTCGGATCGAGCATGAAAGCGGGCAGTTCTCCTTTGGAGTCCAGATATGGCTTCACTACCGTCCTGCGAATCGCCTGTCTCACATATTCGGTAAGAAGCACTGGGTTCTTTGTGGTTGCGGCAGCTTCGCCTAAGGCTTCCAGAATGGAAACGCCGTCCCGAATGGAAACACCTTCGCGCAGCAAATTCTGGAGCACTCTTTGAATCACCGCCAAGGAAAGCAGTTTCGGTACCAAATCTTCGACGACCTTTGGATTGGCTTCTGCGACGCGATCGCAGAATAGTTTTGCGTCCTGCCGCGATAGCAGTTCGCTACAGTGGCGCCGGATGGCTTCCGACAAATGCGTTCCAATCACGTTCACCGTGTCTACCACCGTGTAGCCCGCAACACGTGCAGCGTCCACGCGATCAGAAGGCACCCATAAAGCAGGTAGCCGGAACGCCGGTTCTTTCGTCTGCTGGCCAGGAAAACTCTTGTCGGCCCGTGCTGTCGGAATCGCTAACTCATTGCCTTGCAATAGCTCGAAGCGCCCTATTTCGGTGTCTTTCAGCAGAATCGCGTACTCACGCGAGCGCAGCGACAGGTTGTCTGTGACACGCACCGGAGGTAGGAGAAATCCCATACTCGACGCAAACTGCTTCCGAATACCTGCGATTTTCCTTAGTAATGGCGAGTTTGTACCTCCCGCTACCAATCCAGCCAATCCCAGACCTACTTCAAGCGCCAGAGGCTCTACTTTTAACAGCTCTTCTAAGTTCTCCTTAACCGGAGTTGCTGTCTTTGCTGCCTCCTTTTTGACGGCTGCGTCAGTTTTTCGACGTTTCGTCCAGGCTACGGTGCCTAGGCCTCCTCCAAGCAGCAGGAATGGTATGGTCGGGAGGCCAGGAAACGCGGCCAGAGCAACCAAAACCCCACTTGCGAGCAGCAGTGGCTGTGTTTTGCCGAACAACTGCTTCTCGAATTCTTTTCCAACCCGTTCATCCGAACTTGCCCTAGTTACGATGAGACCGCCTGAGACGGAAATCATCAGAGCCGGAATTACCGTCACCAGGCCATCTCCAATTGTCAGGACTGTGTAGGTCTGAAGCGCCTGCTTGAGTTCCATTCCATGCTGAAAGACACCGATCAAAAATCCAGCGACAATGTTGATGCCCGTAATCAGAATGCTCGCTACGGCATCGCGTTGCGTGAACCGTGACGCTCCGTCCATGGCACCATAAAACTCCGCCTCGGCAGCCAACTGCTTGCGGCGCCTGCGGCCTTCGGCCTCGTCGATCAGCCCCGCATTCATTTCCGCATCGATCGACATCTGCTTACCGGGAAGGGCATCGAGCGTAAACCGTGCTGCGACTTCTGAAATGCGCACCGCACCGTGATTGATAACGACGTATTGAATCGCGATCAGGACCAGAAAAATGACGGCTCCGATGATGTAATTGCCGCCGACGACAAAATTTCCAAAGGCTTGAATCACTTCGCCCGCCGCCGCCGTGCCGCTGTTGCCATTCAGCAAAATGAGACGGGCCGAGCTGACGTTGAGCGCAAGGCGGAACAGCGTGAGCAAAAGCAAAGTGGTAGGGAAAACGCTGAAGTCTACAGGCTTCAAGATGTACATGGTGACCATCAGCACAATGACCGAGGTCATCAGATCTAGCGCGATCAACAGATCCAATAGAAACGGCGGCATCGGCGTGATGAGAGCCACCACGATCGCGAGCACGGCGATTGGGACCACCAATTCGCCGGCGTTCGCAAGACCGAATTTATTCCCGTTTTGTGCATTGCGCGCGGGAAGCGCTTGTGCGTGCGATGACATTTATCGAGCTTGGATCAGGACGGGATTACTAGGGCAATTTTCGGCCCATCATGCGGTATATGTATGCCAAAACTTCGGCCACTGCTTTGTAGAAATCGGGAGGGATTGCCTGTCCAACGTCGCAGGCCTGATAGAGCGCGCGCGCAAGCGGTGGATTTTCAACGATCGGGATCTCGTGTTCCCTTGCAATCTCGCGAATCCGTAGCGCCAACCAATTCTTCCCCTTAGCCACAAGAACGGGCGAGGCCATATCCTGCAACTCATAACGAATAGCGATCGCAAAATGCGTAGGGTTCATGATGACGACGGTCGCCTTCGGCACGTCTCGCATCATTTGCCGGCGCAGCAGGTCGCGCCGAAGACGACGGATACGGCCCTTCATCTGTGGATCGCCTTCGTTGCGCTTGTGCTCCTCCTTGATCTCCTGCTTCGTCATCCCGAGGTTTTTCATATGGCGACGGTATTGTCGAAAAAAGTCTACGCCACCGAACAAAAGAAACACAGCTGCGGCTTTCCAGAGCATGTCTTCAATTGAGGTGAAGATGCGGGCGGCTCCCACAGGCACGGATTCAAAGGGTAGGCGTAGAAAGCCGCTGGTGTATGTGGCAAAAAAGGACTGAACCGATAAAGCGAGAGCGGCTAGCAGCAAAACGACCTCAACAGTCGAAGGAATCGCTCGCTGGGCAATGTCCTTCAGCCTCGTGGCTGGGTTCAGATTGGAAAACTTCGGCAGCAACCGCTGCAAACTGAAACCCATTTTGGTAATTGCCAGGTGCGTTCCAACGGTGATCAACAGGAGGACGCCACCCGCCTCTACAAGTGGCAATAAGGTATCGGTAAAGGAACCGCGCAAAATGACGGGCCATTCTGCCGCCCCGATCTCCCCCTGAAGGGCTCGCGCGAGTAGCATCAACATTGATTTGCGCATGTTCTCTGTCCATTGAGGGACGATGGAGCGCAGCACCAAAATGATGGCTAAGAACTGAACTGCGGTCACCATTCCGCGAGCGGCAAGAAACTGGCCCTGCTCGCGCGCTTTTTTTAAGCGTTCAGGTGTTGGCTTTTCGGTCTTATTGCCGCCGGAGGATGCCATTCGGAATCAGCGGACGAAATAGTTTCGGAGTGCCCCGATCACCTGGTCGGCAAAAGACTGGTAGAGCAATGGTGCGGTGGCAAAAATGGCTATCAAAGCGATCAGGTTCAGCAACATTTTGACGGGAAAGGCTTGCATGCTGAGGTGAATCTGCGCATTCAAACGGCCCAGTAGAGCCAAGGCGATGTCTGTCATGAGCAAAAGCCCGACAATTGGAAACGCGAGTCGGAGACCGAAGTTGAACGTGCTCGCTGACAGCCGAATAACCGTGGTCGCCAATTGCTGACTCAGTTGAAAGTGGCCAGGGGGATAGGTGGTGAGCGTGGAGGCTAGCACGCTGACGATCACGCGATGCAAGCCGGTAGTAAAAAACAACAAGCCAGCCAGCACTTGCGTGGCTGCCGGCAGAACATCTGAGTCGGCCTGAGTCATCGGATCCACGATCGAGGCATAGGCATACCCGGCCTGCTGGCCTAGTACCTGCGCCCCAAAGGTCATAGCCTCGGCGAGAAAACTCACCATCAGTCCGATTGCAAGACCTAGGGTCGTTTCAGACAGAACCCAGCAGAACATCATGCCTAACGTCGCTTGTGATGCGTCGACCTGCGGCCAAACTGGAAACAGGGCAATCGTGCAAGCTATTGCGAACAGTATCCGCGCGGCGTTCGGACCAGCGTCCTTTACGGGCAAAGGTATTAATACAAAAATCCCAACTAGACGAATCAACACTAATGCAAAAGCCAATACCGTTGAAGCCGATACAGTCAACTCACCGTGCATACTGCCCGAGATAACCGAAAATCGTCACGGCGTAGGCGGCGGCTCGGTGAAGCATGTAGGGCATTAGGACAATAAGCGCAGCCAGGCACGCCACCAGGCGCGGCACCGTGCTGAACACCGGGTCTTGCATAGAGGTAGCAACCTGAATCAAATTGATGACGACTCCGACTGTGAACGCGACGGCTAGCAGAGGAGCGCAAATCCAAAAGGCGGCAAGCAGCGCCTCTCCCATTAAATGGATTGCAAATTGAGGACTCATTTGTGCGCCTTTATTGGTAAAAGCTCTTCATAAGAGAGCCGATGATCAAATTCCATCCATCGACCAGCACAAAAAGTAGTATTTTGAACGGCGCGGAGATCATAGCCGGCGGCAGTTGCATCATTCCGATTGAAAGCGTGACGGAAGCGACGGCAATATCGATTACCAGAAAGGGCAGAAACAGCACCGCACCGATTTGGAAGCCGGTTTTCAACTCCGACAAAATGTAGGCTGGAATGAGAACCTTCAGGCTAAGGTCGGAAGGATTTCGTGGGGCTGGCTCTTTGGCGATTTCGAGGAAAAGTTGAATATCCCGCTCATGCGCAAACCTGACCAAGAAGCGTTTTAGCGGCGCGGCGCCTTCTTCGAGTGCTTGATCGCTCGTGATTTTTCCTGCCTCTAACGGTTGCCACGCTTTTGTATAGATTTCAGAAAAAATCGGCTGCACGATCAACAACGAGAGAAACAGCGATATTCCAACGAGTACCTGATTCGAGGGAGCGGTCTGGGTCCCGATCGCCTGCCTCAGAAAATGCAGCACAAGGGTAATGCGCAAAAACGGGGTAATGCACATAATGACCGCAGGTAAGAGCGTCAACAGCGTAAGGCCAAGCGCAATCTGCATTGGCACGCTGAGGGCGACTCCGTGAGCGCCATTTGTCGTAAAGCCGAATGAGGCTGTGATATCGCCAGATCGCGGTGTTGCCCCTCGCATTTGTGCGGCTACTGATGCGATGAGGGTTGACCGCACGATATTTTTCATTTCGCGATTCTCGATTCCATCTCTTGTTGTGTAGCTGGTTTGAGGGGCGCAATCGCGGCACAGCTTGCGGGCGATACTCCGATCAGGATCAGTTCATCTCCCAATCGCACCAGATGCAGTGAATGCTGCGCAGTTAAATGCAGTCGCTCTACCACCCGCATGCTGTTTGACCGGCCCAACCGTTTCCCAAACGGATTTGGAGTGACCATACCCTTTCGGCGCAGCAGCCAAACGGTTGTAAGTAGTAGTCCGATGACGAATAGAGCTGCTAACGTCTGCTCAAGCACACCTACTTAATCGTCGGTACTACGGTGGACAATTAGGGCAGATCGCGAAAACCAGTCAGCCGGACGCAAATTTTGTCGTCGATGGCGAGAACGTCTCCGTCGGCAACCCAAACTCCACCGACGCGGATCTGAATATTCTCACCGGCGGAACGATTCATGCGGATGAGACTGCCAGGTTTCCATTCGAGAATCTCGGCGATCGTCATCACTTGCTCATCGAGTACCGCATTAATTTCAAGCGGTACTCGGGCTAAATTGCCAAGCTCTTCCATATTGAGGTCGAAGACTGCGATGCGCTTACTGGATCAGATTCAGTAGATCTTGCGACATCATATTCGCCGTTGTAATTACCTTGGAATTTGCGCCGTAGCTGCTCTGATAGACAATCAGGTTGGTAAATTCGGCGCCCATATCCACGTTCGAGCCTTCTACCGAGCCGCCGACGATTTGGCCACGTCCGCCCGACTGTGGCAGGCCAATGGCCGGTGTCGCGGTCTGGCCGCTGAGGGTGAAATTGTTATTGCCCACGTTCAGCAACGATCCGGGGTTATTAATAGATGCCAACGCGAGCTGGCCGGCGACTACCTGTTGTCCATTGGAGTAGGTTGCCATAATCTGACCACCGTTGGCGATTGTGATTTGTGAAAGTTGTGCGGCCTGCAATCCATCCTGCGTAGGGGATGCAAGACTCGATGTCTGGTCGTATTGCGTTATCGTGCCAGTGCCGTCGGAGTTGAGTACGTTCCAGTTGATCGACATGTCGGAAGCGCCGTCGGCAAGCCCGGTCACCGAAATAGCAACCGGAGATGTCGTAGAAGCCGCTAGCGTGCCGTCACTGTTGAACGTGAAAGTTCCTGGCGCGCTTAAAACTGATACATTGCCCGAAGGATTACTGCTGAGGTCGCTTCCCGGGATAGTCACGTCGTAGGACCACTTATTTGCAGCGCTTTTCGTGAAATTCAGGGTGAGTGTGTGCGTGTTGCCAAGCGAATCGACCACTTGGATCGGGGTCGACCAGCTTTGCCCGGTTGCCGTGGTCGCGTCCAGGTTAATGGTGGCGCCGACGTTCGTCGTCGCCGTCGGCGGAAGTATTGTTCCCGAGGGGAAGACCAGGTTGGTCGGCGCGCCGCTTGAGTTCACTACTCCATTGGTGGCCATCCAGCCCTGAACGTTTTCACCGGTTTGGGTTTGAAGTACGCCATTTGCGTCGAGCGTAAAGCCGCCGTCGCGGGTGAATTCCTGCTGGCCGTTGGCATTCTTCAAAACGAAGAATCCGCTGCCTTGTATTGCAGTTGCAAGCGGCACAGCACTCGACTGCAAAGAGCCCTGACTGAAAACCTGTTCGGCCAGAGGAGCGGCCACACCCATACCGATACCGCCGCTCGCCTGGCCACCCATGTATTCGCTCATCAGATCCTCGAAATGAACGCTGCTTCCTTTGAAGCCGGTCGTATTCAAGTTTGCGAGATTATTTCCCGTGATGTTGATCGCGTCCGAGTCGGCCTGCAAGGCCGACAATGCTATTGAAAATGCGCTTGACATGTTATATTCCTATATCCCTTGTGTGTTCGTGGTGTTACTCGTGCTGTCGCTGTTTGCCGCCGAGGGCGGTATTGATGTGCCTAAATACTTCTCGCTTACGGCATCCATATCCGTGCGTACCGCCAGATTCTGTTCGACGTCGTTAAATTCGGCAAGCTGCGTGACGAATGCGGTGCCATCTACCGGATTGGTAGGATCCTGATTCTGCAACTGTGCAACCAACAGGCTTAGAAATGTGCTGGTGTTCCCAAGACCGTTCATTGGATTCGAGGAACTCGTATTGTTGCTGCCCGATGTTCCGCTTGTCGTCGTATTGTTTGTTGCCATCGGCAACGATGTTCCGATTGAAGCCATTTTTATCTCCTTAATCCAAGCAGGCTCGAGAAAGTTTCCTCTTCATCCCAGGACTGTTGGTTTCGTTGTTGATTTTGTCTGTTAGGTGAGTTCTGTTGCCCGCCTGAGCCGTGATTGCGGCCCGATGAATCCTGTTGTGAGTTCGCATTCCAACTGCCGGGCGTGAAATGCGCGGTGTTTGTGCGCTCAGGCAGAACTAGTTCGGTCTGATAATGATGCTGCTCGAGACGTGTCGTTAATTCCGGGACTCGCTCCTGCAAGGACTGTGTCAGCGCCGGATCATTGCTGCGTACCATCACTCGAAGGCCGTCCGGATCCTGCACAAGACGCACGCTCACGTGCTGGTTACCCGCACCGTCTACCTGAAGGCGTATATCAGTAACGGGCGTGCTGGAGGAAAACGAAGGCTCCGAATGCACGTATTCGGTCGCAGGGCTCTGCTCGATTACCTTGAACTGTGGTTCCGGTGTTGAATTTGCACCGGCGGAAAGCGGCGAATCGATAGTTGCGGCAAGGCTTTGCTTGTCGTCCGGCTGCCCGCCAGACTTGCCGTCTGAAGTGGACCCGGAAAAATCCGGCTTGGCATCGGTTGACGCTGGTGCAGCGATCGATGGAACATCGGCAGTATTGCTATTGGAATTGTTTTGTGCCGTTTCCGATGACGTGGCGCTGCCGCTCGAGGTGGCCGAACCAAGCATCTGGAGCGGCACACTCGCGTTAGTTGTGGCCGTCTGATTTGCGCCTGCCGGAGAGGTCGGACCTGGGACTACAACATTCACTGATGCCGGATTCTGTTGTCCCGTCCCGGCCTGCTGCATGCCTGATTCCGCTCGAATAGCCAATGTGAAAACCGGTTGGTTGGCTTGAACGGCTTGCGTAGCTGAACCGTCGGCTGACTGCGCAATGGCTAATGCGGTTCGCTGAGCCACGCCTTCGGAGGGCGGAATGTTCACAAGCGCGTTACTGCCCGAATTGGTTGAGGTTGCTGTCGTCGGCGAGGAGGAGACCGGCTGGCTTTGAACCGTGTTTCGTGCTCCCCCTAACGCTACTGCGCCTGCATCAGTGAATAAGTTGTTCAATACAGTAGCGTCGATTTGAAAATCGATATTTGTTTTTTTCGGTTCCGACAGCTCGGAACCCAAACTTGGCGGCTGACTGGTTATCGGTGTTGCCGACGAGGATGACTGAGCCGCCCCGGTCTCTACTGCGCCGTTCGAACTCTGTTCCGCTGTATCGGAGGTACTTAGGTCCGCGGGAAGTGCCGGCACCGGCGTAAGACAAAGCAGACCCAGTAGAACAAGATTGGACGATGGATCAGCCGCGACGGGTGCCGTTACCAATTCGTTTGGCTGGTTTAAATCTTCCTCTGATGACCCGGTCTTCCGCGATGAAGTTTGACCCGTCTTGCCGCCTGGGATGGCGAGCTGCGCGGACTGACCACCGTTCGGACCTGTCGAGGCAATCGCTTCGAACAAAGCTTGGAACAATCCATCAGACGCCGGGACTTTACCGCCAGGTGTCAGCGAGTTTGCTCGTGAGGCACTTAGATGCGGAGCCGGATTCGAGGCAACGGCTTGTGACGAAATCACGCGGTACTGCAATGCACGCCCGACGCCAATCTGCCAAATCTTGCATTACAGGCGTTTTCGAGTGTTGTTGAGGGGAGGCTTGCGTCAACAATTTGACAACGCAACCGCACACTGTCAAACATTCGCCGCTCAACATACCGCCGCGGTAACAGCGATTTTGCCCAACTAGCGTCTATATCGCAAGATTTCACGCTTTTTCGATTGGTACATCGTTTGCTTTCCTGCTATTCGAGCAGCGCCACATGGACCCCCTGATCACAGCCGCCGCGAACGGCTTACAAGCGAGCATGGATTCGATCGACATGCTAGCGAATAACATCGCCAACGGATCGACGGGAGGCTTTAAAGCCGATCGGGAGTTCTATAGCACCTACCTCGCTCCCGAAATCGCCAATGGCTCTCAAAATTCTGTCGGAGAGTCTCCGGTTGTACAGCGCCAATGGACGGATTTTTCGCAAGGCACTCTGGTGCCGACCGGGAATCCAACAGACCTCGCGCTTTCGGGCAGTGGTTTTTTCGTTGTGAACGGTCCTAGCGGTCCTCTCTATACGCGTAACGGGAATTTCCAACTGTCATCGAAAGGCGTACTGATGAGTTCTGATGGCTATGCGGTTCAGGTTACCAGCGGCGCGGCGCTCCAAACGCAGGGCGGTGGCCCGTTGACGGTCCAAAACGACGGCTCGGTGTTTCAAGATGGCAACCTCATCGGGCAGTTGCGGGTAGTTGATTTTGGCGATGCAAGCCAACTCAACCGTACAACCGGTCCTTACTTTCAGAACTCCAACCCGCAGGCGAATCCGCCCAAAGCGTCTCAGGCGGCGGTCTATCAGGGAAAAGTGGAGAGTTCGAACGCGCAGCCGGCCGAATCGGCGGCGCGGATGGTTTTGATGCTGCGACATTACGAGATGCTGCAGCGTGCAATCCGGCTCGGTTCGGAAATGAATCAACAGTCGGTTCAAGAAGTGGCTCGCGTTACTTCGTAGCCGCGGCTAATCGAAGCAGAACAAAAGGAGAGCAGTTTGATACGCGCACTTTATACAGCGGCGAGCGGCATGACAGCCCAACAACTGAATGTCGATAACATCGCCAACAATTTGGCAAACGCAAATACTGCCGGCTTCAAAATGCGCCGCGCGCAATTTGAAGACTTGATTTACCAAAATATGCTGCAGCCTGGCACATCCGCCGGTCAGCAGACGACGGTGCCGGTTGGCTTGCAACTGGGTCTGGGGACCAAAGCCGCCGGTAACGACATCATCTTGACGCAGGGAAACTTGTCGAGCACCGGCAATCCGTTGGATCTTGCCATTCAAGGAAACGGATTCTTCCAAATCGTGCTGCCTTCCGGACAATTGGCCTATACGCGTTCTGGTGCCTTTCAGATGGATCGAAACGGCAACATGGTTACGGCGGACGGCAACCTGCTTCAACCGCAAATCACTATTCCGGCTAATGCTCAAAGTGTGACAATCGCGCAGGACGGCACCGTCAGCTACACAGTCGCCAACCAAAGTGCCGCTCAAAAGGCCGGTCAGATTCAACTTGCTAATTTTCAGAACCCGGCTGGACTGAATAGCATTGGCAGTTCGCTTTTCACCGCAACCGATGCTTCTGGTGACGCCCAAATCGGCGCCCCAGGCAGTTCGGAAGGTCTGGGAAATGTCATGCAGGGCTACGTGGAGCAATCGAACGTAGACGTGGTCGAGGAATTCGTAAATCTGATTCAGAGCCAGCGGGCCTATGAAGCGAATTCACGCGTCGTCAAGGCTGCCGACGAAATGTACCAACAGGTAAATCAGCTGCCGCAATGATGCTGTTCTTCATGCTTGCGGTCGTTACTCCGCTAGGCGGCTGCCGGGCGATTCAGCATAGCCAAATCCTCGGACAGGATTTGGCAAGTGCCGTTCCTGCGTTGCAGGGGCTGCCTCCGAGCTCTGATTTCGGGTCGGCACCGTTGCCAGGTAGCACGCGAGTTTTCCAGGTACGCGAGCTCAAGCGGATCGCTGCTGAAAATCGAATTCAAGCTGATTTTTCTCAGGATGTTTGTTTTGCTTGGAGCATGAAGCCCCTCACGCGCCAGGCAATTGCTGATGCAATAACGAAAACTTTGGCTCCGCGACATGTACAAATCGAAATTTTGGACCAAAGCTCGTGGCCTGCGCCTGAGGGAGAGATCTGTTTTCCGCGCTCCAGTATGAGCTTAGAAGCAGGTGGAGTAGCCTTGTGGCGCGGCTACATCAGTTATGCGTCTACACGCCGCTTTGAAATTTGGGCTAAAGCGCGCGTCTTGGTTCAGGAAACGCACTTCATGACAGTGGAAAAACTCGTCGCCGGTCAGCCGCTCACCGCCTCGCAGTTGAAGAGTGAATTCTATAATGGCGCGCTTACTCGCGAGGAGCCGTTTACCTCCATCGAACAAGTCTTGGGAATGATACCCAAGTTCGACATTCCCGCGGGGACGATGCTGACGCGCCAATTGCTCAACGTCCCGCATGACATTGAAAGAGGCGACACACTGACTGTTGTCGCCGAGATAGGTCGCGCGCGTGTCGAAGCGACGTGCATTGCAGAAGAAAGCGGACGCACCGGTTCCATTATTTCCGTCCACAATGCTCGCACGGGCCGCCGGCTTCGCGTTATTGTCCAAGCCAAAGGGAAAGCGGTCCTTGCCGTGCCCGATGCTTTAGGTCTTATTGCCGAGGATAGACGCCGATAATGAATCGCGGATTTTTTCTCATTCTGTCATTGCTCGCGTTCGAAGCCCTTGCGGGTCCTAAGATTCCGTTTCAAAAAGCGCCGCAAAAATCGGCGCTCGATCAATATATCGAAGAGGCCCACCGGCATGGGGCCGCCGCTACTGCTGATAGTCCAGGATCGCTATGGTCTACCCCGGCACAATTCTCCGATATCGCTGCCGATGTACATGCGCGTCGTGTAGACGATATCGTGACCATTGTTGTCAATGAACAAGCCTCCGCCTTGTCGACCGGAACAACGAAGACTCAACGACAATCGAGCGCCAGTTCGTCGATAACTTCGGCCGCCGGCCAACTTCAGGCGGCTGGTGCTTTGGCGAATCTGCTAAATACCGCGGGTAACCAGCAGCTTAATGGCGAAGGCACCACGACCCGTCAAACCACGCTTACGACCACGCTAACTGCTCGCGTGACCGATGTGCTCCCAAATGGCTATTTAGTTATCGAAGGAAGCAAAACAGTGCTGGTGAATTCGGAGAATCAGATCGTCACTCTTCGGGGTGTCGTGCGTCCCGCTGATCTTTCGAACGGTAATTTTGTGCTCTCGAATAATGTGGCGCAGATGGAGCTCAAGATCAATGGTAAGGGCGTTGTCAACGACGCCATCCGCCGACCTAACGTCCTGTATCGAATTTTACTTGGGCTACTACCTTTCTAAACACTCTATGAATCGGTTTATCTTCGCTGCCATCTTCCTTTTGGTTACGGCTTCCGCTCAGGCAGACACTTCGGGTATTCGCCTGAAGGATCTTGTCACGGTAGAAGGCGTTCGCGCCAATCAGCTGGTTGGATATGGCTTGGTCGTCGGTCTCAACGGCACAGGCGACCGCCAGCAGACCTTGTTTTCGGCGCAAAGTTTAACAAACCTGCTGCTCAGAATGGGCGTCAGCGTCTCGCCCACTCAAATCACAGTCAAAAACACCGCGGCGGTCATTGTGACAGCTACGCTACCACCCTATGCTCAGCCAGGTTCCGTGCTTGACGTGACCGTCGGGGCTGTGGGTGATGCAACGAATCTGCAAGGTGGTCTGCTCGTGCTTACCACGCTTCGCGGCGTAAACGGCGAAGTATTCGCCATGGCGCAAGGCCCCGTTGTCACTGGCGGTTTCGTCGCCGGCCGTGGAAATGCGAATTCGCAAACCGTCAACCACCCTACCGTCGGGCGCGTTCCAAATGGTGCCACGGTTGAGAAACTGGCGCCCTCGGTTCCGCTCGGCAAGGTGATCCATTTGCAATTGAAGGATGCAGACTTCACAACCGCGGCGCGCATTGCAAACACGGTAAATAAGCAGCTGGGTGCCGGCGGCTCCATCGCGCGCGCGGAAAACTCTGCATTAGTTACTGTGGATCTGCCTCCCGGACGTGGCGCTGACCCGATCCAGTTCATGGCGGAATTAGAGAAGCTGCAAGTCAAGCCCGATCACATTGCGCGAGTTGTTGTCAACGAAAGAACAGGCACTGTGGTCCTGGGCGAAGATGTACGGATTGCGCCCGTTGCCGTGATGCACGGAAATCTCACCGTGTCTATCCAGACTACTTATGAGGTTGCCACGCCGGCGCCTTTCACGCAGGGGCAAGCGACGGTTGTGCCGCAGACCACGGTCACCTCAAATGAAGAAAAATCGCGTAATGTCGTGCTTCAAGAAGGCGCGACGGTTGAAGAATTAGTAAAAGCGCTGAGCGCGATCGGGTCAACAACACGCGACGTGATTGCCATCCTTGAAAATCTGCGCGCGGCCGGCGCTTTAGATGCCGACCTCGAAGTTATTTAACTACCTTCCATGAACTCAAACAGCATTTCCCCGCTAATAAACAGCAGTATGCTCGACGGCAGCAAACCTTCCAAACCATCAAAACTGCACGATGCCGCACAGCAGTTCGAAGCGTTGGTTATTGGAGAGATGATGCGTTCGCAGCGGGAAGCTGGTTCGGAAGGTTGGCTTGGCAGTGGAGATGGCGCCGGTGACGATTCAGCGATGGATATGGCGGAAGCGCAGTTTTCGAATGCTTTGGCTGCGGGCGGCGGACTCGGATTGGCAAAAATGATTGAGAAAACGATGGGTCATCAGGCCGATACGGCACGTCCCTTGAATACATCATCGCTTTCAAGCAAATAATCGCCGTACGCGGAAGCCCTTTCATCCGTGCGACTCTCCGGCTGTGGAGCGCCTGCAATCTGCTTTCGTTCTTTCTGTACGGCCGCTTCCGCCACTTTGTACCAAGCCTCCAATAGTTGGGTGAGAAGTGCTTCTACTTCGACGAGCGGCTCGGACTTTTTCTGGGTGTGCGCCTGCTGCAAGCGGCGCTGCATGTAGTGATAGAGCCGGTCTAGGTTTTGGCCTATATCACCACTCACGTCCGGATTAAGGCTTGAGATCAGTTCGGTCAAAATGTTGACAGCTTTTGAGATCGCTCGCGCACGCCCCAACACATCGCCAGACTCAAGGCAGATCCTCGCTTCCTGCGTACGCGTGATTGCGGTCTCGTACATCGCGACCACGAGCTGCACGGGATCACTGCCGACCACGCCGTTGTCGATATATGCCTGATATGGGTCGCGAATCACTATTCCACTTACCTCGCAGTTATTATCGGCTGATTACCTCGGCTTTTCGATAGCAAATGATCGTCAGAAGTGGATTCAAAAGCTAGTGAATCAGGCGCTTGTAGCCGATGTTACTGGAGAGGTACCGCGTAACCTTAAATGTTTTCCATTATCGGAATCGTTGTTGTTTTGGGAGCAATCGTCGGTGGTTATCTTATGGAACACGGCAATATGCGCGTGCTTCTTCAGCCCGCCGAATTGATCATTATCGGTGGCGCGGCGCTCGGTACGCTCCTTATTGCGAATCCACTGCCGGTGGTTATCGGCGTGTTCAAAGGAGTTCTGGGAATCTTCGCTCCCAGCAAATACAACAAAGACCTTTACTTGACTACCCTGACAATGTTGAACGAGCTCTTCAACAAGGGCCGCAAAGGGGGCTTGTCGAGTCTTGAGTCGGACGTTGAGCAGCCCGATCAGAGCGAGCTATTCAACAAATATTCTGCCGTCACCAAAGAGCATCATGTGGTCGAATTCATTTGCGACACTTTGCGGATCGTGATGGCGGGAAATATCTCGCCCTTTGAATTGGACCAAATGCTCGAGATCGACCTTGAAGTTCATCACAAGGAGATTAGCCAGTGTGCCAGCGCGCTAGTCACGGTAGCCGATGCGCTGCCCGGGTTGGGCATCGTTGCTGCTGTTTTAGGTGTGGTGATCACGATGGGCTCGCTCGGTGGGCCGCCAGCCGAGATCGGTCACAAAGTCGCTGCCGCGCTCGTCGGAACGTTTCTGGGCATCCTTCTTTGTTATGGTTTCTTCTCTCCATTTGGTGCCAGTATGGGAAAGGCCAATGAATGCGAAGCCCAATACTATGGCTGTTTGCGCGTCGGCTTGCTCTCCTATATCCGGGGAGCCTCTCCGTTGGTAGCGGTTGAATTTGCACGGCGCTCAATTCCACATGCCGTCCGGCCCAGTTTTCAAGAAATGGAAGGCGCGTTGCGAGGTAAACCGGTCGAGCAGCCGATCGCTGCATAGTTATGCCGACACCTGAGCAAACTGTCATAGTTGTCAAGAAAAAGGCCGGCCACCATGCACATCACGGTGGTGCTTGGAAGGTGGCCTACGCGGACTTCGTAACCGCGATGATGGCCTTGTTTATAGTTCTGTGGCTGATGAATGCAAGCCAGGAAGTTCAGCACGACATCGCGGGTTATTTTCGTGATCCAAAAGGCTTTGGAACGCAAAGAGGCAGCTCAATGAGCGGCAACGGTGAAAGCCTCACCATCTCAAAAGATCACATGGACCTGCTCAAAGGAAAAATCCAACAGGCTCTCCAAAAGAGCCCGGAGTTTTCGAAACTCAAAGACTACATCCAGATGACCGTCACCGGTGAAGGACTCCGCATCGAGCTGCTTGAGAACGAGAAAGGAATGTTTTTCGAAAGCGGCCAAGCTGCGCCAACCAGTGACGGCAGGGACCTGCTCGTTCGCCTGGCAACTGAAATAGGTAAGCTGAGCAACACCATTCTCGTGGAAGGCCATACCGATTCGAAACCATACCAGAGCTCCACCTATTCAAATTGGGAGCTCTCGGCCGATCGCGCTAACTCCGCGCGTCGAATCATGCAAGACAACGGCCTACGGACCAATCAGGTGAAGGAGGTTCGCGGATTCTCCGACCAGCAGTTGCGGATTCCCTCTGAACCTGATAACCCCTCAAACCGTCGTATCTCCATCATCATTCAGTACCCGCAAGGCGCTTCGGCGGAACAAGTTCAGCCGTTCCCAATCAGCCATGACCTTAAACACAAAGGCTGAATTCTTCCTCGTATCTCTTGTGCTGGCCTCCTCGGTGGTCTCAGCGCAACAGATCGGGAATCCGGCGACGAATATCTACTCGGCACTCGACCAGCAGCGTCGCTCTCTCTTCGAACAACGTGCTTCACTAAAGCGCCAGATGGGTGATGCTGGATTCGCGGCTGCGCTTGCCACTACGTTCTATGGGACCGTGCGACCTCTGAATACTCTAAACGCGCCTGCCTGTCCGCCGCTCCAAACTGACGAACGTGAAGATTTGATCGCTGCCGCAGCTCGACGAGAGGCAATCGAGCCCAGCCTGCTCCGCGCCGTGATGCATCGCGAATCCGGCTTTCGGCCTTGCGCCGTCTCGGTCAAAGGGGCGCTTGGCCTCATGCAACTCATGCCGGTGACGTTGGCAGAATTCCACGTGAGCAATCCCTTCGATCCGGCGCAAAGCGTTCATGCCGGAGCGGCACTTCTTCGAAATCTACTCGAGAAGTACGCGGGAGATCTCAAACTAACTCTGGCGGCGTATAACGCGGGCTCCTCGCGGATCGACAATACTGATCCCGACAACTACCCGGCCGAAACGAAAAGTTACATCGCCGATATCCTGGCAGAACTCGGCATCGCGTCTGGAATGCCGGTAAAGCCCATCGAGTGATGTCCAGAGGCGTAGAGGGCCGCCCGATATGTCGAAGTTCTACTAAGGACAGACGTAGCCAAACTCAGACTACTAGCTCTTTTTGTTGAAAACTAGCGTCTCTGCCGGCCCGTCCGGGTCGATATGCGTAATCGACAAAGTCAGAACCTTTCCATCCGGTGACATCTGCATTTTCCATTCATCGACTACGTCGCCAGCCGGTCCGTCGGTTTTCGCCACATTCAAGCTGTCTCCGCTGAACCACATACTTACTCTTGATTTGTGTCCGCCCTCGTTAAACTCGCATTCCTTTCCGTCTGGAGCGCACGTGAAATCCGCATTTACTTCTTTACCGGCTTTGTCATGTATGAGGGAATCGACCTTTAATTTATTCGTCATGGACTCAATTGCCAATGTCACTGTCCGTCCGTCGGAGACGTGGCTCTTCGCCGCGTCCATCTCCCAACTGCCGGTCATGTTCGGGTTTTGCGCCATAAGTATGGTGGCCGCCAATAGTAAGCTTCCAATTCCTGCCAAAGCTATTGGGCCGCGTTTGCCCGTTTGAAGCAAATCAGTAAAGGACATCTTGGGCCTCCTGTGTGCTGAGGCATATTAAATCACTTACGGCGCTGAAATGGTAAACGACATTTTTCGAACCATTGCACGATCTTGAACCATTGACTTAGAATCTTGCCGAGCTTTCCGTGAGGGATGATAAGTGCATGGCTCAAACGTCACGTCGCACGTTCTTGCAAGCATCCGCTCTGACCGCCTTTGCCTCTACTAGGGCTTGGGGCGCAAACGATCGAATCAACATCGCGATCGTCGGCGTGGGCAGCCGCGGCCGCAGCCACATCGAGGAATATTCGAAGCAGCCGGATGCTCGTATCTATGCCCTGTGTGATGTTGATCAGCCGAACCTGGAGCGCGGCGTCGCCCTCGCGCAACGATTGACCGGCGAAAAGCCCAAGAGCTTCGAGAATATGAAGGACGTTTTCGCCGACCCCGAAGTACACGCGGTCTCTATGCCGTTGCCGAATCACTGGCACGCGCTCGCAACTATTTGGGCGATTCAAGCTGGTAAAGATGTCTACATCGAAAAACCCGCCTGCCATGACCCTTCCGAAGGACGGCAAATGGTGGCTGCCGCTCGCAAGTACAATCGCATTGTCCAGGTTGGTTCGCAAGGCCGCAGTGTTGCTCACAAGCGCCGCGCAGTGCGGATGTTAAGTGACGGCGTCATCGGCCAAGTCTATATGGCTCGCGGTCTTTGTTATAAGCGCCGCAAATCGATAGGCCATACGCCCGATGGGCCGGTGCCCGCCGGAGTTGATTGGGACAAGTTTCGCGGTCCGGCCCCCATGGTCCCGTTTTCGCAAAACAAATTTCTTTACAACTGGCATTGGTTTTGGGCGACGGGTAACGGCGATATCGGGAACCAGGGCGTCCATGAAATGGATATTGCCCGTTGGGGCTTAGGCGTCGAGTTGCCTCGCTCTGTTGTGGCCACGGGAGGTAAATACGTCTACGATGACGACCAGGAGACTCCCAACACTCTCATTGCGCGTTTTGATTACGGCAACAAAGAACTTGTTTTTGAGGTCCGTGGGCTCCAAACGAATGGCGATGGCGATCTCGGCGTTGAAGGCGGCAATTGTATCGGTAACCTTTTTTATGGCGACAAAGGCTGGATGGCGCTAGATGCCGATGGCTATCGCATTTACACGGGGGATCCCGCGAAACTCACGGACCAAGCTAAATATGAAGAGCCAAAGAAGACCGATACTGGTCCCCATATGGCTAACTTCCTAAAGGCCGTGCGCAGCCGAAAATCCGAGGAGCTCAATGCGGATGTACAGATTGGGGTTCGATCTGCCGATCTCTGCCATCTTGCAAATATTAGCTATCGCTTGGGCGGCCAGCTTCTCCAGTACGATTCTGCCGCTGAAAAATTTCAGAACGAGCAGGCAAATCAACTGGCTCATCCGCCCTATCGCGCACCCTATGTGATTCCGCAATTCGTCGCATAGCACTCAACGAAGCGTCTGCATTTTGGCAATGGATTCATCGTCTGCGCCGTTCGCGCATCTCATCGTTCTCGACCCCGGCCACTTTCACGCTGCACTCGTACAAAAGGAGTCATACGCACAAGTAGATCCTCGTGTCACAGTCTATGCTCCGCTCGGGCCGGAGTTGCTCGATTACCTGAACCGTATTTCTCTTTTCAACGCGCGGGCGGCGTACCCCACGCATTGGGATCTCGACGTATGCTGTCGCGATCACTCGCTGGAGGAGATGATCGCCCATCCCGGAGGAAACGTCGTCATTCTTGCGGGCAAGAACGATACGAAGATCGATCGAATCCGCGCTTCTGTACAGGCGGGTTTAAATGTTCTCTCAGATAAACCCTGGATTATCTCTTCCGCTGATCTGCCAAAACTGGAGGAATCCCTGCGCATCGCCGAAGAGCAACATCTCGTTGCTTACGACATCATGACGGAGCGCTATGAAGTGACGTCCCAACTCCAGCGGGAGCTCGTGAATACGCCGGATGTCTTCGGTTCACTCGATTTAGGAACTTCTGAAAACCCAGGAATCTACGCGCGGAGCATTCACAACATCATGAAGTTGGTGTCCGGCTTGCCTTTGCGCCGCCCCCCGTGGTTCTTCGACATTAATATTCAAGGCGAAGCCCTCGCAGACGTCGGCACGCATGTCGTCGATCTAGTCCAATGGACTGCTTTCCCGGACCAATCAATTGACTATCGCACCGACATTGAGATGGTGGAGGGCCGTCGTTGGCCTCTCAGCATCACGCCTAGCCAATTCCAGATGGTGACTGGTCAGTCCTCTTTTCCAAACAGCCTGAAATCATATATTTCAAATGGGAACCTCAACTACTTCTGTAATGACTCATTACACTACACTCTTCGCAACGTTCACATAAAAATGGAGATCGTTTGGGA
>Ga0070741_10004237_pt1 | contig 33788 bp, 36 predicted proteins | sample Coa_R1_4_FD_66440 | JGI IMG/M metagenome (GOLD analysis project Ga0070741, IMG submission 66440) | Surface soil microbial communities from Centralia Pennsylvania, which are recovering from an underground coalmine fire - Coalmine... | ecosystem: Environmental > Terrestrial > Soil > Unclassified ... | reverse complement strand
AGGCATTCTGTTGCGAGGTGGTGCGGGCGCGCACGAAGTTGGGAATCGCGATAGCCGCCAGGAGGCCGATAATGGCCACGACGATCATGATCTCCACCAGCGTGAAGCCCAATTTACGGGTCTTGTTGTTCTTCATACTCAGTCTGACCTTTCTGTTTGTACGGCCTGAACCTGGCAACCGGCGGGTTAATTAACTAGTACCACAAGGTGTTCAAATATTGCCGACTGCCGACCGCACAAGACACGAAGCAACCGATATGCCACAGCGGACGGCAGCCTCGGTCCTCTTGTCCTACACCGGAAACCCTGCATTCCCATACCTCTCCCGGGACAAAAAGGGGGCCGTTTTGCCCCAAAAAACCGGTCGGAAACAGGTTTCTGTCCCGGATTCATCGACACTGTCCTGAAGCAGGACACACCCTTGGACACTCGCTTTTTAGCCGCTTGTCCCTCCCCGGAGGCGCCCTTATGCTGCTGCGGATTATGGAAATAGCGCGCAACGCACGGGTATTCATCGCCGGCCATCGCGGATTGGTGGGCAGCGCCATCTGGCGCAAGTTCCAGCAGCTTGGGTTCACCCATTTGCTCGGGCGCTCACGCGCCGAACTCGACCTGATGGATGGCCCGGCTGTCCGCGAGTTCTACCGGCGCGAGCGCCCGGAGTATGTCATACTCGCGGCAGCCAAGGTCGGCGGCATCATCGCCAACAGCACGCAGCCGGTCGATTTCCTATACAACAATCTGTCGATCCAAAATAACGTCATCCACGGCGCGTATGAACACGGTGTGCGCAAACTCCTGTTCCTGGGCAGTTCATGCATTTACCCGCGCCTGGCGCCGCAGCCGATGAAAGAGGAGGCGCTCCTCACCGGCCCGCTGGAGCCCACCAACGAATGGTACGCCGTCGCAAAAATCGCCGGCATCAAACTCTGCCAGGCCCTCCGCCGGCAATACGGCTGCGACTTCATCTCCACCATGCCCACCAACATGTATGGGCCGAATGACAATTACGACCTCACCTCCTCCCACGTCCTGCCCGCGCTCATCCGCAAATTCCACGACGCCAGGGTTTCCCAGGCGCCAACCGTCACCTGCTGGGGCTCGGGCTCTCCGCTGCGCGAATTCCTCTACGCCGACGACCTCGCCGAAGCCTGCCTGTTCCTGCTCGAGAACTACAGCGAGGAACAATTCATCAACATCGGTTCCGGCCGCGAGATTTCCATCCGCCAGCTATCGGAGCTGGTGAGCAGGACCGTCGGCTACAAGGGCGAGATCGTCTGGGACTCCTCGAAACCCGATGGTTCGCCGCGCAAACTGATGGACAGCTCGCGGCTGTTCGCGCTCGGCTGGCGCCCCAAAATCGATCTCGAGACCGGCCTGAAAATGGCCTACGAAGACTTCCAAAAAAATGCCGACCGTTACCTGGCGGCAAAAAAGTAGCGATCACCTCCAATCCTGGCGGAACAGCCGTGAGGTCCGGCCCTCATGGCTCGGGTGCCGGTCCACTCTCAGAACCGGAAGCTACCCCGCCACCCGGATTTCCCCCTGCCGATGCCGCCGCAATAACTCCACATCCGCGTCCACCATCAGCCGCGCCAATTCCTCGAACCTCGTGCGCGGCTCCCAGCCAAGTTTCTTCTTCGCCTTCGAATAATCGCCTATCAACAGATCCACCTCCGCGGGCCGATAGTATCGCGAATCGATCTCCACATGCTTGCGCCAATCCAAACCCGCGTGACCGAACGCAATCTCCAGAAACTCCTTCACCGAATGCGTCTCGTTGGTGGCGATCACATAATCGTCCGGCTTCTCCTGCTGCAGCATCAGCCACATTGCCTCCACGTATTCCTTCGCATAACCCCAGTCGCGCTTGGCGTCGAGATTCCCCAGGAACAGCTTGTCCTGCAAACCGGCCTTGATGTGCGCCACCGCGCGCGTGATCTTGCGCGTCACAAATGTCTCCCCGCGCCGCGGCGATTCGTGGTTGAACAGAATCCCGTTGCTCGCGTGCAGCCCGTACGACTCGCGGTAATTCACCGTCACCCAAAACGAAAAAACCTTCGCGCAACCATACGGACTGCGCGGATAAAACGGCGTCGTTTCCGTCTGCGGCACCTCCCGCACCATCCCGTACATCTCGCTCGATGACGCCTGGTAAAACCGCGGGCTGATCCCCGTTTCCCGGATCGCCTCCAGCAGCCGCACCGTGCCCGTGGCGGTGATGTCCGAAGTATACTCGGGACTGTCGAAACTCACGCGCACATGGCTCTGCGCCGCGAGATTGTAAATTTCATCCGGCTGAATGCGGCGCACCAGGCGCGCTAGGCCGCTGGCATCGCTCAAATCGCCATAGTGGAGCACCAGCCGGCGATTCCCCGAGTGCGGATCGGCGTAAATCGGTTCGAGCCGGCCCGTGTTGAACGTGCTCGCCCGCCGGATGATCCCGTGCACCTCGTAGCCCTTGGCCAGCAGAAATTCCGCCAGATACGACCCATCCTGGCCAGTGATGCCGGTAATCAACGCTTTCTTTGCCATACTCGATTTTCGGCAAAGATTCGGAAACTCCGTCCGCCATGGCAAGCTCCGAAAAGGGAATATCCGTCTCGCGGCTCCCACGCCGGGGCGCGTCACTCCGCGCGCGCCGCCAAAATAGGAATCGCGCATAAGGGAACGAGTCCATAAACCGCGCGCCAGCGTCTTGGAGTGCGGCGGCTTGACGCCGCTTTCCCCCGGCCCGCGAAAACGCATCCGCCGCCAAAACGAGACACAACGCATTCGTCTACCTTTCTCCCCTCATTTTCGCGGCGCGCGGGTGTCCCCACCCGCAGCGGCACCGGACTCGACGCCACGCCGTGGTTTAACCATGGCGCTTCCACATATTCGAAAGGTTTAACCTGGCTTGATTCACCCCGATTCACCCCTCATTTTCGCGGAGTGCGGCTGTGTCCCGCTTTTGGGGACCAGCCGCAGCAACGTCCTCCTTCACAGGCGTGCCCGACTCAATTTGGCACTCGTCGACGGGCCACTACTTCTTACACTTCACTCCTCACCCTCGGCCCAACATCCGTCCACACCAATCGCTCAACGTACATCCGCCGCATCGTCATCTCCGGGTTCCACGCGTGAAATGCGACGTAATCCTCCCCGTCCGGCCCGGTGATGATCGACGCATGCCCGGGCCCTTTCAAGCGATTCGGAACCGACCGCAGAACGCGCGGTCCGGCTTCGTTGCCCGCATCGGAGTACGGCCCCGTCACGTTCTCCGCAACACCGTAGTCCACGCCGTAATTCTCCGTCTCCCACCTGCCGCCGCTGTAAAAGCAATAATATTGGCCGTTGCGCTTCCTGACGAACGGTCCTTCGAGCGTGTGCCAGTCCCACACGCGCCCGTACATCGCGCGATTCTCCTGGAACCGCTGCCAGTCCGCGTGCGCGCGCAGCACCACCCGTTCCTCGCCCAGCTTCGTCATCCGTTCCAGCGGCGCCATCACCAGCGCCGTGCCCGCCCGCCCGCCTTCGGTCTCGAGAAAATCCCGCGCGTAAAACAAATACCAGCGCCCGTCGTCGTCCTTGAACGGATGCGGATCGATCGCGAACGGGCAACGCTGCGGATCCACCAGCGTGATTCCCATGTCGCGATACGGTCCCTGCGGACTGCCGCTTTGCGCCACGCGCAACTGATGCAGCTTGTCCCCGTGCCCGACCGAGTAATACAGGTAGAACCGTCCATCCTCGAACGCGACCTCGGGCGCCCAGAAATTATTCCCGAGCGAACGATCCGGCCGCAGCAGCGCGTTGGCTGCGAATTGCCAGTCGTAAAAGTCCGCCGACTGCAACACCGTGAACGCCTTCCCCAGCGCCTTTCCCTCCGCGTCGGTTTCGCCCGTGCCGATTGCGTAATAGGTTTCGTTGTGCTTCCACACAAAAGGGTCGGCGAGATAGCTGCCATAGACCGGGTTTGTGTGCGCCTTGGTTGTGCTGGTTGCCGCCATGAGCCACCGTCCCCCAACCCCCGCCCGCCTGCCATTGGGTCATCCACCCCAATAGATTTGTTCGAACGCTCTTGGTAGCGCCCATGAATCTGCGCCCTTCACCCCGTTGAAGCGTGATGGCGATGCCTTACCTTGGATTATGAATACAACAACATCAGATTACACCGAAGAGGCCAAATCCCGGGTTTCCGAAACCATGCAGAACATGCAGCAGAAGGCGGCCGAGAAGGCCAAAGCCGCCTCCGAGGCCACCGACCGCTACGTCCGCGAAAATCCCTGGCGGATGATCGCCGTGGTGGCGCTGGGCGCGTGTGTGCTCGGGTATCTCCTCGGCTCACTGCGCGATTAGCCCGCTTTTGAAGGGCGTTACGGCGTTCCCGGCCGCATCCGGCGACCGGAATCCGGGCTGGTCTGGCCTGCGTCGCCGGGGCATAATCCCGGCGTGACCAGACGGCGCGCTTTATTATTGGGCGGATTCATCCTGCTGCTGGGCGTACTTGCCGCTCTGCTGTCAAAATCAGGAGAGCCCACCTACCGCGGCAGGACCCTGACTTCCTGGCTCGCCGAGCCGGTACGGAACAAGGATCTGGTTTGGATGGGCACCGGCCCGGACACGGAGCACGCGATCCGGGAGATCGGCGCGAGGGGTGTTCCAACCCTGGTCAATCTGCTCCGCACGCAGGATTCGACATTTCACGATCTCCTCGCCGAACTCTCTCAGAAGCACCTTTTGCCGATGAGCATCCTGCCGGCGGAGGACTGCCGGGAAATGGCCGCTTACGGATTCATGGTCCTGCGGGAAGATGCGAGGCCGGCAATCCCCGCCTTGATCGAGTGCCTGTCCGACGAACACGGGAGGACGCGCGCGGCGGCGGCGTTCTGCCTGGGAAGAGTGGGGCGAGGCTCGCCGGAAGCGACAGCGGCGTTGCTGAAACATTTCGACTGGACAATGTCCACCAATTCCTTCGGACGCTGCGACCCGGCGGAGCGTTATGACACGGCGATTGCGCTGGGAGCGATGGGGCCGTCCGCGCGCGCGGCGATTCCGCAGATCGCCAAACTGACCAACGACAGCGCCGGGTTTGTCCGTTACAGCGCCCGCCTGGCGATTGCGCGAATCGAAGGGAGGCCGCTGCAGCCGATCTTCGATGAATTGCGCAACACGGGCAACTGGACCAACTGGGTGCAGGTGTCCGCCGCGCTGCTGTTCCTCGGCAAGGACGCCGAACCGGCGCTTCCGATGGTGCTGAGCGGACTGCGGCAGACCAACGCTCAGCTTTACTCATTCGCGTTCCAGGTCGTCGGCGCCCTGCGAACGCAACCCGAAGCCTGCATTCCCGCGCTCGCTCCGCTCTTGCAATCGACCAACGCGCAATTCCGTCGTAACGCGCTGCATGTCATTTGCAGTTTCGGCCCCGATGCAAGCCAATGGATGCCGCTCAAGGAAATGTCGCAATGCCTGCAGGACCCGGACCCAAGAGTCCGCGAGTCGGCGACGAATTATTTGAAGTGGATCAAGCAACATTAAAAACCCTCCTTGCTCTGGCGGAGGCGGGGCACCGGGGATAGGTTGCCGGTATGAGACGCGACCTGACCATTTTGATCGCCGAGGACTCCGAGAACGATGCGCTCCTGCTCCAAATGGCATTGAAGCGGGCTGGAATCAAAGAGCGGGTGTACGTGGTCGCGGATGGAGTGGAGGCGATCGCCTACCTCCGCGGCGAGGGCAAATACAAGGATCGCTCGAAATTCCCCTTCCCCAATGTGCTGTTCACCGACTTGAAAATGCCCCGGATGAGCGGATTTGAAGTTCTGCAATGGCTGCGTTCCAACCCCGAATGCTTCATCATTCCAATTATTGTACTCTCCGCCTCCCAATTGGATGACGACATTCGGAAGGCTTATCAGTTGAGCGCAAACGCCTACCTAGTGAAACCTGGGAAATTTGAAGACCTTCAAAAAATCCTGAAGCTCGCATTTGAGTTCTGGGACAAATGCGAAAAACCAACCCCTCCGGTTCCCCATTGCTGACGGCCCATTCTGGAAACGCCGAACCTCCATTGCGCCATGGATTGTTCACCCCAACGGAAAGCCGGGGCGGGCTGCCGTAGGTTTGCCCGTGCGGCGCGATTTGACAATCCTGATCGTGGAAGACTTGGAGAACGATGCCGTACTGCTCCAGATGGCCTTGAAGCGCGCCGGCATCAAGGACCATGTCAAGGTGGTGGACGACGGGGAAGAGGCAATCGCCTACCTGCACGCGAAAGGCAAATATCGCGACCGCGCGAAGTTCCCGTTTCCCGACGTTCTATTCACTGATTTGAAGATGCCGCGAATGAGCGGATTTGAGGTCCTGGAATGGCTTCGTTCACATCGCGAGTGTTCCATCATCCCCATAATTGTCATGTCGGCCTCGCGGCTCGAGGAGGACGTGCGCAAGGCATATGAATTGGGCGCAAACGCCTATCTGGCAAAACCGGGCAGGCTCGAGGAACTCCAGAACATCATCAAGGTCGCATTTGAATTCTGGGCGTTGTGCGAAAAACCGGCTCCCCTCGTCCAATCCTGACAACGGCATCGATGACGAAAACGAGGAAATCGAAGGCAGGAAATGAATGGATCTTTCCGTATAGGGTGGTCACCCCACAGCAACCGGTGTGGATTCTGCTATCGTTTTCAGCGGCTCACGCCGCGTGCTGGTCCTGGATTTGAATGGAAGAGCGCGCCGAACCGACTGACTATATGCCGAAATTAGTTCTTCTCGCCGAAGACACCGAGGATCATTGGAATCTATTTCAACTGGCATGGCAGCGGAGCGGCCTGGCCAATCCTCTGAAAGTGCTGCACGACGGCGACCAGGTGATTACGTACCTTCGGGGCATCGGTGAGTATGCCGATCGCCGCCGGCATCCGTTGCCCGCCGTTTTGTTTCTCGATTTACGGCTGCCCAGGGTGAGCGGCTTTGAAGTGTTGAAATGGATTGGGACCCAACCGCACCTGGCCGGGATGCTGGTGATTGCCCTCAGCGCCTGCAACGAAATGGAGGATGTCAGGCAGGCTTATCAGCTCGGCGCACGGACGTTCATCACCAAGCCGATTACGCTGCCAGAGCTGGAAGGTGTGATCAAATCCTTCCCCGGCCCTTGGGAGCGCGGTGTCGGTAATCCGGAGCCGGTCACCCCGGCAACCCGACGAGTCGAAACCACGCCCAGGAAATTATTGGTGCTGGTGGCGGAGGATTCGCCGGATGATCTCCACTTTCTGCGCAAGGCCTTGGCCACAACCACACGCCTCGAACTGGTGGCAGCCGTCCAGGACGGTGACGAGGCGATCGCTTATTTCGAAGGGAAGGGACGATTCGCAGACCGCGGGCGCTTCCCTCTGCCGCATGTGCTTTTTGTGGATTTGAAAATGCCGAGGGTGAATGGGCTGCAAGTGATCGAATGGCTGCAGAAGAACAGATTCCAGAGCTTGAAGGTGGTGATGCTCACCGGTTCCGCCAGCGGCGCCGATTACCGCAGGGCCTGCGACCTGGGAGTGGACGCCTTCCATGTCAAACCCGCAAATCCCAACGACCTGACGCCGCTGGTGCGATCGCTGGAGAATTTGCTGGTAATGGCGGCGCAAACCCGACGGTGGGAAACCCGGGGGATTCTGAAAAATTAAACCAGCGAACTCAAAAAACCCATGAACGCAACGTTTGCCTCCCCAACCGCCCGGACGCCGGCAGCGATCGACGTGCTGGTCGTGGACGATGAACGCGACTTGCTGATGGCCATTGGCGAGTATTTGCAGTGCCACGGTTTTTCCGTCCTGACCGCGCTCGACACAGAAGGCGCCATGCGGCACCTCGGCGAGAGCCGGATTTCGCTGGTGGTGCTGGACGTCAAACTCGCCGGCGAGGACGGGCTGAAACTGCTGGACTTCATAAAGCTCACCCAGCCATCGATCCCTGTCGTCCTGTTCACGGGGATGCCGCACGATCAAAAGCAGGTGCAGGACCTTCTTTTGCGCGGCGCGACCTGCTACGTCGACAAATCGCAATCTCCTGAAGCGCTGGTCTATGCCATCCGCGAGGCGAGGCGTCAGTACACCCTGAACGAGTGAGCAAGCAGCCGGCCGATTGCGTTTATTTCGCCATCATACGGAGGTTCAGCCGATCAATGGACCAGTACTTCCTGAATCCCCTCGCGAGATTGAGCACGTCCTCTTGATTGATTGGTTTGGCCAGGAAGGAACCAGCCCCGGCGGTGTAGGCGCGCTTGATGTTCTCCAGATCGTTGTGGCCCGTGATGGCCACGACCAGAATATCCGCGGGTTCCTGCCGGGCCTTGATCCATTCCATCACTTCAAAACCGCTGGCGCCCGGCAATTTCAGGTCAACCATTACCACTCCCGGCAGGGGAAAGGCGTCACGATCCCAGTAGGGGCCGATTCCTTTCAAATAATTGAGCGCTTCCTCTCCACTCTCCACCGTAATGATCTCATTGGTCACCCCCGCATTGCGAAAGGCCAATTCGAGCAACTTGGCGTCATCGCTTGAATCCTCGACCTGGAGAACCGGCTTTCTCATTCCACCTCACCACAAGCTCTGGCATGAACCTGAAGACGTACATTGGGGTGTGAACCTGATAAACGCGCAGGCCAGACCCATGGGAGACTCCGTACTATACCCCGGATGAGGGCGGCTGAAGTGCCCAGTATCCTTGAAAGCCGCGGATGAGGTTTGTCACGTCCTCCCGGCTCACCGTTTTGGTAAGAAATGTGGCTGCGCCGAGGTCGTAAGCGCGCTGGACCTGTCCGATTTCACGGTAACCCGTAACGGCGACCACCAAAATCCCCCGGAGCTCGGGCCGGCCGCGCATCCATTCCAGAATTTCAAAGCCGGTTTTGCCGGGTAATTTCATATCCACCAGCACAACCCCGGGCAGGGGGAATTTCTCGCGATCAGTGTAATTTCCTTCCCCTTTCAAATAGCAAACCCCGTCATCGCCGGTATCGGTCGTGACGATGCGATTCTCCACCCCGGCCGCGCGAATGGCCCTTTCGAGCAAAAGCGCATCATCCGCTGAATCCTCGATGAGCAAGATCGGTTTGTCGTGATCCTTCATACTCCTGAGCGCCAACACAATCTGCCATAATACCGATCCACATGCGAGCGGAAGGAAGGGAGGGAGACGCCCCGGGGCGCATTCTCGCACCACGGCTGGCATACCGATGGGGACAAAGCGCTGCCCGCACCGCGTTCAGCGGCGCAATCGAAAGCATGGAAATGGACCGAGGCAGTTGTCCCGCAAGACTTGAAAGTCTGCGCTACTGGATCAAAGCCGGAGGTGATCCCACAACGGTCCCGGGCTGAGGCGCAGGTTGATGAAGAAGGGGCCGAACTCCCCGTAACGGGCGGTGACTTCATCGAAACGCATTTCGTAGACAATGTCCTTGATGGCGTCAGTCTGGTGGGCCATGAGCGTAACGCCCCATTCCCAACCGTCCAGGCCCGTTGAGCCCGTGATGAGTTGCGAGACGCGCCCGGCGTATTTGCGGCCGACGCGGGCGTGCCCGCCCATGAGGCGCTTGCGGGTGGCAAAATCGAGCATGTACCAATTGTCCGTGGCCGCGCGGCGCTTGCTCATCGGATAGAAACCCATGATTTCCCAGTCCGGCATTTCGGGATAAAGGCGGTAGCGCTCATAATCGGCGCGGCGTTTGTTCGCCTCGGCCATTTTAACCTGGAAGGCCTCGCTGGCGGGATCGAGCTTCTCCTGCTGAATGAGGTTCTGCCGGGATTCCTCCTCGGTGGGCATGTACTCGGAAAGTTCCGTGACGCTGAGATAGCTGAAAACCGGTTCCAGCGCGCCGGCCGGAAAACAAGCCTCCAGATCACGGTGCATCTGGGCGACCTGCCCAAGTTCGGCGGCCTGGAGCATGAAGGCAAGGTCGGCCTTCCCGCTTATGTTCGCGTAAGTGACCAGCCGCGGGTGACTGGGATTCGCGTTGGCCTCGCACAGCGCCTGCACCCGGCTGCGGGTCTCCGCCGACGCGCCCGGGGGCAGTTGCGACCAACGGACACGATCAATCCGGTAGAACAGGTGCATCACGTGGATGCCTTGATTCAGTTTGACGGGGGGAAGCGAGGGAGTCATAGGAACGAACCGGGAAGGGCATCAATCAATCTGCAACGCCTGCTCCAGAAACTGCTCCAGGTGGGCGAGGATGGCAACTTCGTTCACCACCAGGTTGGCACCGGCGTTGCGGGCGGCAGTGAAAAGCGTGGCGTCCTTTTCGTCGGCAAAAGCGATCACCGGGAGATGGGCGGTGTTGGCGTTCTGTTTCAGGCGGGCGATGGCTTCGGAAGCCCGGGTCTGCGTGATGATCAGGTCCACAAAGACAAGCATCGGCTTCTCCTGCTCGGCGCAGGCGACCAGGGCATCGGCATTGGGCACGGTAAGGACGCGGTATCCGAGGTCCTGCAACCGGTTCACCAGGCGGCTGCCGGGAAGCAGTCGTTCATACAGAACCAAGGCGAGCGGTTGCGTCATGGCGCCACATTGTATGAGGCGGCGCCAAAAAGCAAAAAGTTTTGGCACGGGATTGCTGATCTGTGCACCTTGATTGCAGGAATAAAACCCTTGCCACGGAACGATCAGCACTTATATTGGCATTGATTTCGGAGCGACAAGCGGTGGAACCCTTGTTGCCGGACTGGGTTGCGGTCCGGAAGGTCGGTTTTTTGCCCGGAGGCATTTGCGCTTGACGTGCCAACCGGGCGAATTTATTGTTAATAGAACGGTAAAGATGGCTGGTTCGCCAGCGCGCCAAAGTCGGAAGATCAAATCTGCCGACTTTTTTGTTCCCTGTGAGCGGGGAAAGGCGAGGTCGAAGTCGTATGAACGCAGATTTTTTAGCAGTACTGGAATTCTGGGAGCGCGAAAAGGGCATCAGTCGTGAAGTCCTGATCGCGGCCGTGGAAGAATCGCTGCTGTCTGCCGCCAAAAAGGCGGTCGGGCCGGCGAGAGAACTGCGTTGTACGATTGATCCCAAGAACGGCGACATCAAGGCTTTCGCCAAACTCATGGTTTCCGAGAAGGTGCTGTCCAAGCACGACCAGATCACCGTGTTCGACGCCCGGCGCATCAAGCCGGACGCCCAGCTCGGGGAGGAGATCGAGGTGGAAGTGACACCGGCCGGCTTCGGCCGCATTGCCTCGCAGTACGCGAAGCAATCGCTCATGCAGCACATCCGGCGCGCCGAGAAGCAGTTGATCTTCACCGAGTTCAAGGATCGCGTCGGCGACATCATCAGCGGCGTGGTCCGGCGATTCGACCGTTCCGACGTGAGCGTGGACCTCGGCAAATACGAAGCCCTGCTCCCCAACCGCGAGCGCGTCCCGACAGAGGAATACCAGATCGGCGAACGCATCCGTTGCTACGTGAAGGCCGTGGAGAACGGCGCGCACGGACCGGAAATTATTTTGTCGCGGGCGGATCCGCGTTTCGTGATCAAGCTCTTCCAGTTGGAAGTGTCCGAGATCAACGACGGGACCATCGAGATCAAGGGCATCGCGCGCGAGCCCGGCTTCCGGACGAAACTCGCGGTTTACACGCGCGACGACAAGGTTGATCCTGTGGGTGCGTGCGTCGGATTGCGCGGCCAGCGGGTAAAGAACATTGTCCGGGAACTCAACAACGAGAAGGTGGACATCATCCGCTGGGACTCGAACGTCAAGGTGTTCCTCACCAACGCTCTTGCGCCGGCCCAGTTGAAGTCCTTCGAGGTGGACGAAGCCAATCACCGGGTGAAGATCACGGTGAGCGAGGACCAGTTGTCGCTGGCCATCGGCAAGCGCGGACAGAACGCGCGGCTCTCGTCCAAGCTCACCGGCTGGCAGGTGGACATCGAGCCGGAACTCGTGGTGACGATGGGATTTGAAGAAAAGGTCGCGCAGGCAGTTAAAATGCTGGCGGCGATCCCGGGGATCACCCCGGAGCAGGCGGACGTGCTGGTGCATCACGGATTGACGCGGCTGGAGGATTTGCTCCAGGCCGACGTGAGCGATCTGTCGGGAATCCCGCAGATCGGCGACCAGGCGGCCTCGATCATGGAAGCCGTGAAGGCGGAAGCCTCGCGGCGGACTTTGAAACTGGGCGATTCCGGCGAAGCCTCCGCCGCTTGAGTCATGAGCCTGGTGGATTTGAATTTGGCTGTCGGTTAAAGTGCTGTTATGAAGGCTCTTTGGCGACAGCCCGCAGTGATACAAGATAATTATGCCCGTTCGTATTTACGACATTTCAAAAAAGCTCGGCCTCGAGAACAAGGAAGTTCTCGCCAAGGCCAAGGAACTGGGCATTACCGCCGCCAAGGTCCCTTCGAGTTCGCTTGATAAGATCACCGCTGAATATCTGGAGCAGGAACTGACGGGTGGTAAGCCGCCCGTGGCAGCAGCGCCCGCCGTTGCCGAACCTTCACAGGCCGAGAAGATCATTCTGGTCACACCACCACCACCGCCACCACCGCCGCCCGTCGTGGAAAAGCCCGCCGTAATGGAACCGGTGGCCAGGGTGGAAGCTCCCGTTGCGCCCGCGCCCGTTGTGGAAATCGCGCCGCAGGTGGTCGAGGAAGAGCCCGCGCCGGCAGCCGCTGCCGTGGTGGCCGAAGCATCCCCTGCCCCGCCCGCCGAACCCGAGCCGGTGGTGCCGCCGCCGCCCGCTCCTGCGCCGCGGCAGGTCGGTCCCCAGGTGGGCGACAAGGTCGGATTCATTCAATTGCCGTCAAAGGCCCCGCCGCGCACGGGAGAGAAGGTCGGTTCCGTCAAACTTCCTCCCTCGCGTCCCGGCGGAGGTCCCGGTCGCGATCTTCCGCGCGGTCGCGGTGGCGATGGCCGCCCGGGGTCGCGCCCCGGTTTTGGTCAGGCTCCCGGCCGACAGCAGATGCCTCCCGGCAGAGGCTCGATCGGCTCCGGACCGCAGCGCGGCGAGCCCGCCAAACCGGCCGCTCCCTCGGGTCCGAAATTCGCCGTGCCCGAGAACGCGGAAGTGATCTCCATGAAACCGCCCATCGTGGTACGGGAACTCGCGGAGAAACTCAAGCTCAAGCCGTTCAAGTTGATCGCGGATCTGATGGAGTTGAACGTCTTCGCGACGGTCAACCAGCCCATCGATGAGGCGGTGGCCGGGAAGATTTGCGCCAAGTACGGGTTCAAGTTCGAGCTGGAAAAGCGCGAACGCGGCAGCGGCGTGGTGCACGCGCCGGTCAGGAAGATCGAGCTCGATATCGAAGACAAGCCCGAGGATCTCAAGCCGCGCGCCCCCGTCGTGACCATCATGGGCCACGTCGACCATGGCAAGACCACGCTGCTCGACGTGATCCGCAAGTCGAATGTCGTCGCCGGCGAGGCGGGCGGCATCACCCAGCACATCGGCGCCTACACAATCGCATTCCCCCACCCCGAGCGGAAGAACGAGCTGCAACAGATCACGTTCCTGGATACCCCGGGTCACGCGGCGTTCAGTTCCATGCGCGCCCGCGGCGCCAACGTCACCGACATCGTGGTGCTGGTCGTCGCGGCCAACGACGGCGTCATGCCGCAAACGCTCGAGGCGCTGAGCCACGCGCAGGCGGCGAAGGCGGAAATCATCGTCGCGGTCAACAAATGCGATCACCCGAACGCCAACCCGATGAAAGTCCGGCAGCAGTTGCAGGACAAGGGGCTGGTCTGCGAGGAATGGGGCGGCAAGACTTTGTTCGTCGATGTCTCGGCGCTCACGAAAGTGGGCGTGGACAAGTTGCTCGAGTCGATCCTGCTGCAGGCGGAGATCATGGAGTTGAAGGCCAACCCGGATCGCCGCGCCAAGGGCAATGTGATCGAGTCCGGCCTCGAACCGGGCGGTCCAACAGCCACCGTGCTCGTGCGCAAGGGCACGCTGCACCTGGGCGACATCGTCATTTGCGGCCAGTATTATGGCAAGGTCCGCGCCCTCATCAATGAGGAGAACAAGCGGCTCAAGGAAGCCGGCCCGAGCGTGGCGGTGAAGCTGCTCGGCTTGAACGGCGTGCCCGAGGCGGGCCTGGAGTTCAGCGTGGTCGAAGACGAAAAGGAAGCGCGCGATCTCGCCGAGAAACGCGCCGAGGAAGCCCGGATGCTGGGCCAGGAAGCCCGCACCAAGGTGACGCTGGAAAATCTCTTCGCCACCATGTCCTCGACCACCGCCAAGGTCCTCAAAGTGGTGGTCAAGGCAGACACGCAGGGATCCGTGGAAGCGATTGTCGAAGCGCTCAAGAAGATCGATTCGGACAAGGTTTCAATGGAAGTCATCCACAGCGCGGTGGGCACGATCACGGAATCGGACGTTTCACTGGCGTCGGCTTCGAACGCGGTCATCCTCGGTTTCCACACGCGTATCGACAACGGAGTGTCGGACGTGGCCAAGCGCGAGGGCGTGCAGATCAAACTGTATGCGATCATTTACGAGTTGATCGACCAGGTGAAGGAGGCCATGGCGGGCCTGCTGGACCCGATCCTGCGCGACGTGGTCGTCGGCTCGGCCGAGGTTCGCAAGATTTTCTCCCTCTCCAAGGGAACGCCGGTGGCGGGTTGCATGGTCACCACGGGCCGCATCGTGCGCGGCAAGGTGCGCGTCATGCGGCGCAAGGGTTTGATCTACGAAGGCGTGACGCAGACTTTGCGGCGATTCCAGGATGAGGTCAACGAAGTGCGCGCCGGCATGGAATGCGGCATTCGCATCGACGGCTTTGGCGATTTCCAGGTGGGCGACACAATCGAGTGCTACACGACCGAGCGCGTGGCCCAGAAACTCTGATCCACCAACCTTCCCCCATCATGCCCTCGCTCAGATTGCAACGGGTGCGCGAGCTATTGAAGCGCGAGATCGGCGAACTGGTGCGCCGCGAAATCCCGCCGGGCAACGCCGGCCTGATCACCGTCAACGACGTGGCGGTCACGAGCGACCTGCAGTCGGCCACCGTGTTCGTCGGCATTCTCGGCAACGCGGACCAGCAGAAGACCGCGGCGGCCCAGTTGGAGGGCCACCGCAAGCACATCCAGGGGATGCTGGGCAAGGCGGTCATTTTGAAATACACGCCGCAACTGCGGTTTGTGATTGATGATTCCATCGAACAGGGCAACCGGGTGTTGAAGATCATTGACGAGCTTGAACACACCGGGTCCGAGGATGAAAACACACCCCAAGATCATTGACCGCATCCTGGAAGGGATCGGCGAACATAAAACCTTCTGCGTGGTCGGCCACGTCCGGCCCGACGGCGATTGCATCGGCTCCCAACTCGGCTTGACGCTCGCGTTGAAAAATCTCGGGCGCAAGGTCGTCTGCTGGAACGAGGATGGCGTGCCATCCAAGCTCGCCTTCCTGGACCCGGACCACCTCGTGCAACGGCCGCGCCGCGGAATGAAGTTCGATTGTGTGATCGCCGTGGACGCGGCGAGCTTCGAACGCCTCGGCAAGGTCGGTGCCTGCGTGGGGCACCGCAAGCTCCTCATCAACATCGACCATCACAAGAGCAACACGCGCTACGGCGACATCAATTGGGTGTCCGCCAAGGAACCGTCGAGCGGCGAGTTGATCTTCCGCCTGCTCAAGGGCGCCAGCTGGCCCATCACGCCCGCGATTGCCGATTGCCTTTTCACCGCCGTCTCCACGGACACGGGCTCGTTCCAGTATCCCACCACGCGGCCGAGCACGTATAACGTGGCCGGCGAACTCGTCAAACGCGGCGCGGATCTGAAGAAGATTTGCGACGAGGTATACCAATCGTTCCCGCTGTCGCGCGTCCGCCTGCTGCAGCACATGTACAATCATTTCCGGCTGACGCACGATGATCAGATCGCCTACTTCTGGTTGCGCAAGGCCGACTTCGTCCGCACCGGCGCTGACACGAGCGACTCCGAGGGCCTGATCGACCACATCCGCGCCATCGAACCCGTGGTGGTGGCGTGCGTGTTCGAGGAATTGGCCCCGGACATGACGCGCATCAGCCTGCGATCCAAAAGCGACAAGATCAACGTGAACGAGATTGCGGCGCAGTTCGGCGGCGGCGGGCACACGGCCGCAGCCGGGGCGCGCATCCCGGGACCGCCGCTCTCCGCGCAACGCCGCGTGATCGCAGCCGTCAAGCGCGCGCTGGACCAGGCCGCCTGAGCGGGCCGGCGCATCAAGCGAGTATGCACGAATTCGAGGCATTGGACGGCGCGCTCCTGATCGACAAACCCGCGGGGCCAACGTCCCACGATGTGGTCGACGCGATCCGCCGACAGTTCAACATCAAGAAGGTCGGCCATTGCGGCACATTGGACCCGAACGCCACGGGACTGCTGATCCTCGTTCTCGGCCGCGCCACCAAGCTGTCCGAGAAGCTGATGTCCGATGACAAGATCTATGAGGGAACCGTCAAGTTCGGCGAAGTCACCGACAGCTATGATTCCGACGGTGAACTGGTTTCCTCCCTGCCGGTGCCGCCGATCACGCTGGAGGAGTTGAACGACAACGCGCGAACGTTCATCGGTGACCTGATGCAGGTGCCGCCCATGGTTTCCGCGGTGAAGAAGGCGGGGGTTCCGCTCTACAAACTCGCGCGCAAGGGTATCGAGGTTCAACGCGAACCGCGGCTCATCCACGTCTATAAATTCCAGTTCAGCGATTATCTGGAACCTATCGGGCATTTCCGCGTCGCCTGCACCAAGGGCACGTATGTGCGCAGTCTTGCGCACGATCTCGGCCAGAAAATCGGCTGCGGCGCGCACCTGCGAAACCTGCGCCGGCTGATCTCGGGGAAGTTCGACGTGGCAAACGCCGTCCAGTTCGAGGACGCGATGGGCTTCTCGCACTCGGAATTGACGCAGCGTGTCATCCCCTTTGTCAAACTGGTGGTTTGAATGAAGATCGTACATCACGCGAACGAATTGAACCCGAACGGCCGCCGGGTTTGCCTGGCGATCGGTTTCTTCGACGGCGTGCACCTCGGACACCAGCAGATCATCCGGCAGACCATCGCCGACGCAAGGCAGAACGACGGGATTTCGCTGGTGGTGACGTTTGATCGCCATCCCAACACCGTGGTCGCGCCGCAACGTGTCCCGCGACTCATCTATTCCCTTCCCCAAAAATTGCGCGTCATCGAGACACTCGGCAGCGACGCGCTTTTGCTGATTCATTTTGACGAACCGTTCAGCCGCCTGAGCGGCGAAGCATTCATTCGTGGTCTCGTGCGCGACCTGGGCAGGCTGCAAAGCCTGTGCGTCGGCAGTACGTTCACGTTCGGCTACAAGCGGGGCGGCAACGTGGCGCTCTTGAAAACCCTGGGCGGCGAACTCGGCTTTACCGTTCACGGCATGGCGGCGGTGTCGCTCGGCGGGCGCGTTGTCAGCAGCACGCGCATCCGCGAACTCGTCGCTGGCGGCGACCTCGACGCAGCCAGCCAGATGCTGGGGCGCGGTTATTCCATCGCCGGGCGCGTGACACGCGGGGATCGGCTGGGTCACAAGCTGGGTTTTCCCACGGCGAACCTCGACGTCACCGGTCTCACTCTGCCGCCCGCCGGCGTTTATACGGTGCGCGCACAGGTGGCGGGACAGGCGCGGCGCGCGGTCGTGAATATCGGCAACCGGCCCACGCTGCGGAGTCCGCAGCCGGAATTGCGGGTCGAAGTTCATCTGCTGGATTTCGAGGGGGACTTGTATGATCAGGAGTTGGAGATCACGTTTGTCCGGAAATTACGGGACGAAAAGCAATTTCCGTCCCTGGCGGCACTGCAGGAGCAGATTGCCTTGGATGTGGCCGAAGCCGGAAGAACCCTTTAACGGGCTGTTTGGAGGGAATTTTTTTCCTTGAAATGACTTTATCTGAACGGATTTTCTAGTCTTTTGTCCATGGCACTATAAGAATCTAACAACCAATCCGGCACCATAAATGAATACAGGAATCAGCGCCATCAACGCCGCCGTGCAGGAGTCCAGCGCCTTTGTGCGGCCACTGTTTAGCGAACTGGGGAAGGTCATCATCGGGCAGAATTACCTGGTTGAGCGGCTCACCATCGGCCTGCTGGCAAACGGCCACGTGCTGCTCGAGGGCGTGCCGGGCCTGGCCAAGACGCTCTCCGTGAAATCGCTGGCAAGCTGCCTGAGCGTCAAGTTTTCGCGCCTCCAATTCACCCCGGACATGCTTCCCGCCGACGTCATCGGCACTCAAATTTACAATCCGCAATCCGGCGGATTCACCACAAGGCGCGGGCCGATTTTCGCCAATCTCGTGCTCGCGGACGAAATCAATCGCGCCCCCGCCAAGGTCCAGAGCGCGCTGCTGGAAGCCATGCAGGAAAAGCAGGTGACCATCGGCGACCAGACGTTCAAGCTCGAGGAGCCGTTCCTGGTGCTGGCCACGCAAAATCCGATTGAACAGGAGGGAACCTATCCCCTGCCGGAAGCGCAGGTGGACCGCTTCATGCTCAAGCTCAAGATCGGCTATCCCACCCGCGCCGAGGAACGGCAGATTCTCGATCTGATGGCCCACACCACCAACCTGCCAAACGCCACCGCGGTGGTCACGCCACAGCAGATCATGGAAGCCCGCCGCGTCATCAATGACATCTACATCGATGACAAGGTGAAGGAATACATTGTGGACCTCGTCTGCGCCACGCGCGATCCAGATCATTACAAGATTCAAATCCGCGATTTCATCCAGCTCGGCGCCTCGCCTCGCGCGACCATCGCACTCACGCTGGCGGCCAAGGCTTACGCGTTTCTCAAAGGTCGTGGTTACGTGACCCCGCAGGATGTCAAGAGCATCGGCATGGACGTGCTTCGCCATCGCGTCAGCATCACTTACGAAGCCGAAGCCGAGGACAAGACCAGCGAGACGGTCATTCAGAGAATTTTCGACGAACTGCCGGTGCCATGATCGGCTGGTGATTTGATATCGGCATGATCCCCCGCGAGATTCTCAAAAAAATCCGCCGCATGAAGATCCGCCGTGGTTGCTTCGCGGAATCTTCAGCGTCGCCCTTTCAGTTGTTTGGGGTCGCGGCTGGCGTGGAAAACGGAAAGAATGACAACACGATCGGTTTCAACAACGAAATGGATGACAAAAGGAAAGCGGCGGACAACAGCTCGCCGCACGTTACCACGGACAATTGGAAACCATTCCGGATGTTCCTGAATGCGCTGAAAGTGGTCTTCTATGGCGCTGCGGAATTGCTCGCCGAGATCGTCGCTTTGATCGTCATACCACGCAACGGAATGGAGGAATTCCTCCTCGGCAACACGGCGGAGGACAAGCCCGCGGTTCATTTGCGGCGTTTTGCGCCCAGCTTCGCCTTAACGGCTGCCCAAGAAACGACATCATCAGGGTTGTCCAAATGGTCCTGGAGACGGCGGTCAATCAACTCTGCTTCGCCGGGGGTAAGTTCCCGTGATTCCACGATACTTTCCCACAAACTGCGGCATACCTCGATCTGTTCCGCGAGCGGAAGCGCGCGGGCTTCCTTGAGTACCGTTTTTGAACTCATGCCCTTAATCTATCCGTCCGATTTCGGCGTGCAATTGAAAATTGGCCGGGCTCCGTTTGCCCTCTGCTCATGATCCCCCGCGAGATTCTCAAAAAAATCCGGCAGATCGAGATTCGCACCCAGCGGCTCGTGAGCGAGACGCTGGCCGGCCAGTATCACAGTGTCTTCAAGGGCCAGGGCATGAACTTCGAGGAGGTGCGCGAGTATCAGCCCGGCGACGAGGTGCGCTCGATTGACTGGAACGTCACCGCGCGCATGAACCATCCCTTCGTCAAAAAGTTTGTCGAAGAGCGCGAACTGACGTTGATGCTGATGGTGGACTTGAGCGGCTCGGGCCTGTTCGGCTCCGGTGGCCAGTCCAAGCGCGAGCTCGCCGCCGAAATCGCCTCCGTGCTCGCCTTCTCGGCAATCCGCAACAACGACAAGGTGGGATTGATCCTTTTCACCGAGGACGTGGAGAAATTCATTCCGCCGCGCAAGGGCCGCCGGCATGTGTTGCGGGTCATTCGTGAAATCCTGTTCTTCGAGCCACGGCGGCGCGGCACGAATCTCAACCACGCCCTGGAATTCCTCACCCGCGTGACGCCGCACAAGGCAATCGCGGTGGTGGTGTCCGATTTCCTCGGCCAAAACATCACTCATCCTCGCGACGGGCACGCGCCACGGCGGCATTCGGGCGTGGCACTGCCGGAATCGCTCGCGCAGGCCTCGTTCACCGCTCTGCGCCAGGCCAACCGCCGTCACGATCTCGTCGCGATCCAGATCACCGACCGTTATGAACTGGAACTCCCTCCGCTCGGACGGCTGGTCCTCAAGGATGCGGAGACCGGCGAGGTGGTCGAGGTCAACACCGGCGACACCCGCAAGCGCGAAGCGTTCGCACAACGCCAGGCGCGCGCCCAGGCCGAATTGCAGCGCGTATTCCGCTCGGCCAAGATCGATTCCATTCAATTGCGCACGGACCAGCCCTACTCGACAGCCCTGGGGCGCTTTTTCGAAAACCGTGAGAAACGCCGGTTGCACGGATGAACACCAACGCTCCAGCCATCGCCCAGGCGGCAGCGCAGGGCACCAACGATATCCGGGCCATCAGGCCGCCGATCATCATTCCCAACGGCTGGGCTTGGGTTTGGTGGGTCGCCGGGCTGTTGCTTGTCGCTACGGCGGCCTGGTTCGCCTGGCAGCAATGGCGCCGCAAGAAGGAGGCGCCGATCATTGTGCCTGTGATTCCTCCCCACGTGCGCGCGCGGCAAAGGCTTCAGGAGGCGCTCGCGCTTATCGCCCAGTCGCGTCCATTCTGCATCATGGTTTCGGACACCGTGCGGTTGTACCTCGAGGAACGATTCAACTTTCACGCGCCGGAACGCACGACAGAGGAGTTCCTGCACGAGCTCAAGGCAACCGATCTCCTCACCCGCGACCAGAAGCAGACTTTGGGCGACTTCCTCGCCGTGTGCGACATGGTCAAGTTCGCGCGCTATGAACCCGGCCTGACGGAACTGCAGGCGCTCCACGGCTCCGCTGTCCGTCTTGTGGATGAAACCGAACCTGAGCCGCCGCCCGCCGCAACCCCCGGCGAACCCGCGGTCGCACGCGCATGAACTTCAGCTTCGCCCATCCCAATTTCCTGTGGCTCCTGCTGTTGATTCCGGGGCTGGCCTGGCTCAAGGGCAGGCGCGGGCGGCAACCCGCGTTCCTCTATTCCTCGGTCCAACTGGTCAAGGGGATTATTGGAATTACCCGCTCGAGCGCGGGCGCGATGCTCGCCCGATTGCGCTGGCTGGCGCTGGCGTTGTTCATCATTGCCCTTGCCCAGCCCCGCCTTGTGCTGAACGAATCCACTGTCACCGCCAGCGGGGTGGATATTGTCGTTGCCCTCGACCTCTCCGGCAGCATGGCGTCGGAGGATGAAGGCTTCGTGCTCAACGGGCAGCAGGCAACGCGCTTCATCATCGCCAAGGACACACTGAAGAAATTTGTTTCCAAACGGCCCAATGACCGCCTCGGGCTGGTGGTGTTTGCCACCCAGGCCTTTGTGGCGGTCCCGCCCACGCTTGATCACGATTTCCTGCAGCAGAACATCGACCGCATGGAACTGGGCAAGATCGACGGAAACGCGACGGCAATCGGCTCGGCGCTCGCCACCTCGATCAATCGTCTGCGCGATCTCAAATCGAAAAGCAAAGTGGTGATTCTGATCACGGACGGCCAGAACAATTCCGGGAAGGTTCCGCCACTCACCGCGGCCGAGGCGGCCGAAGCTCTCGGTGTGAAGGTGTACACCATCGGCGTCGGCACCCGCGGCGTCGCCCGCATGGCGGTGGGAGCCGATCCGTTCACCGGGCAAAAAATTTATCAGCGGGTGCCCGTGGACGTGGATGAAGACACGCTGCGGGCCATCGCGGCCAAGACCCACGGCCGCTATTATCGCGCCGACAGCACCGATACCTTGCACAAGATTTACGCGGACATCGATCAACTCGAGAAAACCGAGGCGGAAGTGAAAAAGTTCACTCATTACACCGAACTGTTTCCGTGGACCGTGCTTCCGGGAATGTTCGTGCTGCTGCTCGAAACGATCCTGGGCAACACCGTCTGGAGGAGGCTGCCATGAACTTCAGTCTCGCTGAACCCCGCGCTCTCTGGCTGCTGCTCCTGGTCGTGCTGCCGCTCTCGCTGTTCCTCTGGTGGTCGTGGCGCAAGCGGCAGGAACTGGTCACACAGTTCATCTCCGCGCGACTGCTGGCATCGTTGAAGGTCGGAGTATCGCCGAGTCGTCAGAAACTGCGCATGGCGCTGCTGGTCGCGGGGGTCGTCTGCCTCGTTCTGGCGCTCGCGAGGCCGCAATGGGGCTACACGTGGGAGGAGGCCAGGCAGCGCGGGCTCGATATCATTGTCGCAATCGACACATCCAAAAGCATGTTGGCGGAGGACACTCCGCCCAATCGGCTGGCGCGGGCCAAACTGGCCGCGCTCGACCTGATGCGCCGGGCAAAAACGGATCGCATGGGACTGATCGCCTTTGCCGGTGATGCCTTTCTGGTCTGTCCGCTCACGCTGGATGATGCGGCGTTTGCCCAAAGTGTCGATTCGCTCGACACACACACGATCTCCCAGGGCGGCACCGCCCTTGCCGAGGCCATCAGCACCGCCAAGGCTGCCTTCAAGGATGAACCCGAGAACCACCGCGTGCTCGTGCTCTTTACCGATGGCGAGGACCTCGAGGGCGGCGCTGTAAATGCGGCCGAAGCAGCGGCCAAGGAAGGCTTGAAGATTTACACGATTGGCATCGGGAGCGCCGAAGGCGAGTTGCTCCGCGTCCGGGATGATCAAGGGCGCGTGGACTACATCCGCGACGATTCAGGCAAGCCCGTGAAGTCGCATCTCAACGAGGCGCTGCTCCAGGAGATTGCCTCCAAAGCGGGCGGCTTTTACCTTCCGTTGCGCGGGACCAGGACCATGGATGTGCTCTATGACAATCCCCAGGGGCTGGGGTCGCTCCCCAAATCAACGACCTCATCAAAGATGTTCCGCCGTTATCACGAGCGTTATCACTGGTTTCTCTCCCTGGCCATCGCCCTGCTCATCGCCGAGATGTTCATCCCGGATCGCAAGCGTCGTCGCTCACGAACCAAAGGGAAAGGTCCGGGGACGGGCTCGACGCCGGGCGAGGACCTCGCCGAGCCGTCCAAACTCGCCGCGAAAATTCCGCGCACCGAAGCGGTAGGCACGGCAGCGATTCTTTTGCTTTTCGTCGCTCTTGGCGCCGCGGCCGGCCCGTCTCAGGCCTTGCGCGAATACGAGCAAGGCAAGTACCAGGACGCCCTGCGAGATTACAGCCAACTCGTCGAGACCAGGAAGGACGATCCTCGCCTGCATTTCAATGCGGGTGCCGCCGCGTATCAGAGCCGCAAGATGGACGAAGCGGTAAAGCAATTCGGGGAAGCCTTGAATTCACCCGACCTCCAGTTGCAGCAAAGGGCCTATTATAACCTCGGCAATAGCTATTATCGCCTTGGCCAGCAGGGCGGTGCGCCTTCAGGTGCGGGGGCGGGAGCGAACATGCCCGGCGCGGGTTCCGAAGCCGTCCAAAAAGCGTGGGAACAGGCAATCAAACAATACGAGAGCGCGCTCAAATTGAATCCGCAGGACCCGGACGCCAAGTTCAACCGCGATTTCGTCCAAAAACGGCTCGAGGAACTAAAGAAGCAGCAGCAACAGAATCAGTCGAAGAATCAATCCGGCAAGCAGAACCAGAATCAGCAAAACCAGCAAAGTCAGAATTCCAAGGAAGACCAGAATCAACAGCAGCAGAATCAGCAGCAGCAAAATCAAAATCAGCAGTCACAGCAGCAACAGAATTCCCAGGCGAAGAATCAAAATCAGGAACAGCAGCAAGGGGATCAGCAATCTTCGGCCGGCAAGCAGAACGATCAGCAAAAGCAGGCGCAGGCACAGCCCAAAAAGTCCGATCAAAACGAGCAGGATCAGGGTCAGTCTGGCAGTCCTGAAGAACAGTCCAAGGAGGAAGCCGAGCGGGAAGCGGCCATGATGGCCGCCGGCCAGATGACGCCCCAACAGGCCCGCCAGCTCCTCGACGCCCAAAAGGGCGAGGATCAAGTCCTCCGTCTCGCTCCGCCGGACAACAAGGGCTCCACTCGAAATCCGACGTTGCGCGACTGGTAGAATTCTTCGCGCGCAACTCGGTCTACGCAAAACTTTTTGGGGGTTACTCCCCATGCAAGTCGGGAACTAGCCCCCAATTGCCGGTAAATACAATCGAGCGATTCCCCGGCGATCTCGCCAGTTCCGCCTCTGCCGCAACAGCTTCTACGAATTTGTTGACAGTGGCATGTTCAGTGCTAAAAATTTGCGCGGAGCTCGGCTTGGGAATTCTCAAGTCGACCGTTTTATATAATTAGCAGAAAGCCAGTTTGCCCGCTGCCCGTGGGGTGGGTTTGTTGTGTGACCAGAAAGCCGGATTTCTTCATCGTGGGAGCGCCGAAGTGTGGCACGACGGCTCTAACCCAATACCTCTCCGCCCATCCCGACATTTTCATGGCGCGAAAGGAAATGCATCATTTCGGCAATGACCTGCATTTCGGCGCGCAGTTCTATCGCCGCGATGCCGCCGCCTATCTGGCCGAATTTCAGGAGTGGCAAAACCAGGCCAGGGCTGGTGAAGCCTCCGTCTGGTATCTCTATTCAAAAACCGCCGCCGCCGAGATCAAGGCCTTCAACCCGGACGCGCGCGTGATCATCATGCTGCGCGAACCCGTGGACATGCTGCATTCGCTGTTCTACCAATTCCGCTTCGATGGAAATGAACCCTTGGACAATTTCGAGCGGGCCCTCGCCGCTGAAGGCGACCGGCATGAAGGGCGCCGCATCGGCCGGCAGACCTACCTCGTCCAGGGCTTGTTTTACCGTGAGACAATCCGGTTCGCGGAACAGGTGAAACGCTATTTCGACGCCTTCGGCCGGGACCGCGTTCACATCGTCCTTTACGATGATTTGATTGCCGACGTGGCTGGCGTGTATCGCCGCACACTTGAATTCCTGGAAGTGGATGCACGCTTCGGACCAGACAATTTCAAGGCCGTAAACAACAACAAGTTCATTCGAAATCGGATGCTGCGTGCTCTCTTCAACGACCGTTTCGTTCGCTCAACAATCCTGGCCATCCGTCCCTGTCTGCCGCGCCCGATTTTTAGCGGCATGCAGAAGTTGGACGCGGCTCTCCGAGGCCTGAACAGCCGCGCCGCGAAGCGCCCGCCGCTTTCGACAGAGTTTCAGCGGCAGTTGCGCGCCGAATTTGCCCGGGAAGTCGACCGACTGGGCGAATTGCTGGGGCGGGATTTGTCGCATTGGCATCATGGCCGGCGGACTCCCGCGGAACCTTGCCGGCCCTCCCCCTCAAAGGCTTGCCTTCCCGAACAACTTCTACTGCAAACCGCCGCCGATCATCCGGTGGCCACCTTGAAATCTCAAACCTGAGAATCTCCCACGCGCGCCCGTATTTTGAAAGTTTCAGCGACGCCCCCAAATACCCGGGCATCCGGGATCGGTTTGATGTGCGTGCTCCTCTTGGCGGTCATCACACTGCTGCTGGGAGGCGCCTACCTTCCGGGAAAAACTCTTTTCTCCAATGACGGCCCATTGAGCCGGATGGTCTCGGAATGCCACCGGTTGCCAGCCGCCTTCACCGGCGTTTGGCAGGATCTTAATTCCGTCGGCTACCGCGAATTGGGCGCATTGCCCAACCTGACGTACGCCTTCCGTCTGCTCGTCCATCCGATTCTCTTTTCCAAGTTTTACGCGCCCTTTGCGCTTCTGCTGCTGGGGCTCGGCGCTTGGTATTTCTTCCGTCAATCCGGCCTCACCCCCGCAGCCTGCATTCTGGGAGGATTGGCTGCGACGTTGAATTCGGACTTCTTCTCCACCGCCTGCTGGGGAATGGCCTCGCACACAATCACAGTGGCGCTGACGTTCTTCGCGCTGGCCTTGTTGCTCAACCCCGGCGGGGCGCGCGGCTGGCTGGCGGCCGCTCTGGCCGGGCTGGCCGTAGGCATGGGGGTTTCCGAAGGCGCGGACGTCGGCGCGATCTTCAGCCTGTACGTCGCTGCTTTCGTTCTCTACCAGGCCTTGACCTCCGAGAATGCACCGCGGCTCCAATCAGCGCTGACCGGCGCGGGACGGCTTGCGGTCGTGGCGATTTTCGCATTATTCCTCGCGGCCCAGTCCGTCTCCGTTCTGGTGGACACCCAGATCAGCGGCATTGCCGGGACGCATCAAGACGAGGAAACCCGCGAGAAACGCTGGGACTGGGCCACCCAATGGAGCCTGCCCAAAACGGAAACGCTCGGGTTTGTCGTGCCCGGATTATTCGGCGGAACCAGTGACATGCCAGGCGAACGCGCCTACTGGGGCGCCATCGGACGCTCGGCAGCTTGGGACCGATATTATGCATCGGGATCGACCGGCCTGGAACCCAAGGAACTGCGTCGCCAAACGGGCAGCGGATTTTATGCCGGCGTGTTCGTGGTGATAATGGCGCTGTGGGCCGCAGTGCAATCTTTCCGTCGCAACGATTCCGTTTTCAACATCCGGCAACGCAAGTGGCTTTGGTTTTGGACGGGTGTCGCGGGCTTTTCCTTGCTGCTGGCATTCGGGCGTTTTTCGTTCTTCTATCGAATCGTCTACGCCCTGCCCTATCTCTCCACGGTCCGCAATCCAGTGAAGTTCCTCGATCTGGTCAGTCTCGCTCTCGTGGTGCTGTTCGCCTACGGTGTTGATGGCCTTTGGAGGACGTTTGTCGCCGCCCGTGAAACGGCTCCGGCCGGGCCGGCCTCAAAACAGTCGCCCGCAACCTTGAGCCTGTTTGAAAAACGTTGGGTGATAGGATGCGCCGTTGCACTGGCCGCCAGCGTGGTCGGATGGATCGTGTATGACTCCTGCCAGCCTTCCCTGGAGCACTATCTCACAACCGTTGGCTTCAGGGAGGCGACCGCCCGTGTGATCAGTGAATTCAGCGTGCGACAGGTGGGATGGTTTGTGCTCTTTCTGGGACTCAGCACCGGCGCCATGGTTCTTTTCTTCAAGCATCGGCTGGCCGGCGCAAATTCGGCATGGGCTGCTGCCATTCTCGGCCTTCTGCTGGTGGCGGACCTTGGACGCGCCAACCGGATCTGGGTGATTGTGTGGGATTACAATCGCAAGTACGCCACGAATCCGGTCATCGATTTTCTGCGGGACAAACCCTACGAACATCGCGTCGCCCTCGCCCCCTTCCGCCACCCGCCCATGTCACAGATGCTGGAGGAACTCTACCGCGCCGAATGGGCCCAGCAGCATTTCCCCTTTTACAACATCCAATCGCTGGATCTGGTCCAATTGCCCCGCACTCCCGAGGATCTCAAGACATTTGATGCCGCCTTGCACTTTGATCCCAGCCAGCATTCCAGCTTCCGCCTCATCCGGCGCTGGAAACTTACAAATACCAGGTATCTCATCAGCCTGCCGGAGGTCGTTGATCTCCTCAACTCCGACATGAACCCGCTCAATCCCCAATTCCGGATTGTCAACCGGATCAACATCATTCCCAAGCCGGATGTGGTCACTCCCCGTGATCCCGACGACGTAACCGCCGTCTTCGATCCCAAAGGCGCCTTCGCCCTGATCGAATTCATCGGCGCGTTGCCACGCGCCTGCCTGTTCTCCAATTGGCAGGTCAACACCGACGACCGGGCCGCTCTCGCGACATTGGTCGATCCCAGCTTCAACCCGTCCCAGAGCCTGCTGGTCGACGTTCCGGTACCGCCGCCTTCCGCTTCATCAGCCGCAAACCAAAACGCGGGAACTGTCGACTTCGAGCGTTATGCTTCGCGCGATGTAGTCTTGAATGCCCACCCCACGTTGCCCTCCATCCTTCTGCTCAACGACCGCTTCGATCCGAATTGGAAGGTCCTGGTGGATGGACAACCCACGCCCCTGTTGCGTTGCAATTATCTCATGCGCGGTGTCCGACTTGATCCCGGCCCTCACCGCGTCGAATTTCTCTTCCAGCCGTCCGTTGGCCCGTTATACGTCAGCCTCGCAGCAGTCGGAGTGGGTGTAGTTCTGCTGATCGCGTTCTTCGCGATGAAATGGCAACCTGCCAACTCGCCGCAATCAGCCTCGCCCCAAGGTAACGTCCTCGCCGGAATCAGCCGCCCCGCCGCGGTTGCCCGCCAGGAAAGCGCCCCGAAACCTCGTTCTCCCCAACGCCGGCCGCAGGCGAAATAGAAAAGGCAGGTTTGTGCGACCTGCCTTTGAAATCTCTTCCGCGAATCCTGCCGATCAAGCCTTCTCCGCCTTTTCGGCTTTCGGAGCGCGCGGCTTCCGCTCGGGCTTCTCGGCCTTGGCGGCTTTCTCGCCGGCGGGTGCAGCCGCTGCGGCTTCCGGACGGCGACCGCGCTTCTCGGTCCTGCGGTCTTCCCTTTTATCCCCGGACGAAGCTTCCGGCGCTTCCACCGGCGCCGGCAATGGCGTGGTGCTCTCGACGCGCACCTTCAGCGTTGTGGTCACGTCATGATGCAAACGCAACTCCACCTCGTGCTCGCCCAGCGTGCGAATCGGCTGCTCCAGATGAATCTTCTTCTTGTCCAGCGCCACGTCGAACTGCGTCTTCAACTGGTCCGCAATCGTTCCCGCCGTCACCGACCCGAACATCTTGCCGTCCTCGCCGGTCTTCACCGTCACGATCGCAATCAGCTTCGCCAGGCTGCGCGAAAGCTCGTTCATGTGGTTCAATTCGTCCGCCTCGCGCTGCGCCCGGCGCTGTTTCAATGACTCCAGCCGGCGCTTGTTCGCGGCTGTGAGCGGGATCGCGAATCCCTGCGGAATCAGATAATTGCGCGCGTACCCGGCGGCGACCTTCACCTGGTCGGACTCGCCGCCGAGGCCGACGATGTTCTGGATGAGAATGACTTCAGTTTTTGGCATACAAAATGGATGTTTTGGAGTTGCGTCTCAGAATGGTAATCCGCGAACGGATCAGAATGGAACATCGTCCTCTTCGGGCGGCGGGGCCTCGGTATCGGGCGCCGGCGGAGCCTTGCTCGGGGCGGGCGGGGCGGCGGCTCGAGGGCTTCCACCCTGCGATCCTTCCGCGCGGCCGGAATCCAGGAATTGAAAATTCTCCAGCACGACCCCCAGCCGGCTGCGCTTCTGGTTGGTTTGCTTGTCCTCCCAGGTCTCGTACCTCAGCCGGCCCTCGATCAGGATCGGACGTCCCTTCTTCAAATACTGCCCGATCGTCTCCGCCTGCCGGCCAAAGGCGTCCACGTCAACGAAAGTCACCTCTTCCTTCGTCTCGCCCGTTTCGCTCTTCCACGTCCGGTTGACCGCCAGGCCGATCTTCGCCACCGCCGTTCCCTTGGGCGTGTAGCGTAACTCGGGGTCCCGTGTCAGGTTCCCGACGAGGATGACTTTGTTGAAACTGGCCATGAAATTCGTTTCCCGATTTACTTGGCGGCGGCGGCCGCAGCTTCCGCCGCGGGCAACGCGGTAAACATCACCCGGAATACGTCCTCATTCAAGGCGAAGTGCTTCCGCAGGTTCGCGATCACCGCCGGTTCGCCCTCGAAAATCACGTTCACATAAAACCCCGCCGTGTGCCGCTTGTCCGACACCCGTGAGAAGGATTTCTTGTCCATCTTCTGCACCGTCTCGACCTTTCCGCCCGCCGCGTTGATCTCGGCCGAAATCTTATCGATGGCGTCCTTGACGCCTTCTTCCTTCCCCGCCGTGTTCAATATGAACAAACCTTCGTATCTTTTCACTCAGTTTTCCTTTGTTGACCGGGGACGCTCGCGACCCCGTTAAATTGACTCATGGCCTTGCCGATCCCGGCTTCCAGCCAGCATTCCAACTGCTCCGCCGCCCGCGCCAGCACCCGGTCCAGCAGCCGGCTCTCTTCCGGCCCGAACGGCGCCAGCACGTAATCCGTGATTTCCCGACGCCCATCCGCCGTCCGCCCGATCCCGATGCGCAACCGCGCAAAATCCTGTGTCCCGAGCAGCCGCTCGATGGACTCCAGCCCATGATGCCCGCCGCTGCTGCCCCGGCTTCGCAACCGGATTTCGCCCAGCGGCAAATCCGCATCGTCCACCGCCACCACCAGCCGATCCAGCGGCACCCGGTAGAATCCCGTCACCGCCGCCACCGCCTCGCCGCTCGCGTTCATGAACGTCTGCGGCCGGCTCAGCAATACCGCCATCTCACCGCGGCTGACCCGGGCCAATTCCGACTGGAACCGCTTTTCCAGTTTCCAGGCCCCGCGCCAGTCTTCCGCCAGCTTTTCCACCAGCCGGAAACCGACATTGTGCCGCGTCCGGGAGTACTTGGCGCCCGGATTCCCCAAACCCACGATGAGACGCAATTGCTCCATGGTCGGGGCGCAAATCGCAGGCGCGGCGCGAAACCGCGTTCCCGGCCGGGCAATCGCTCCGGCCAGCCCGCAATCTCATCACTTCTTCTTCTCGGCGGCCTTCGCGGCGGGAGCCTTCTCCGCGCCCTTCGCAGCCGGAGCCGCGGCGCCCTTCTCGCCGGCTTTCGCCGCGGGGGCCTTTTCTCCAGCCTTGGCGGCGGGAGCTGCGGCGCCTTCCTCGCCCTCTTTCTTTTCCTTGATCATCTCCACTTCGCCGGCCGCGCCTTCCGCGCCGGTTTCCAACGCCGCCGCTTCCTGCGCTTCGCTGATCGGCGCCGCCACTGACAGGACCGAAATGCTCTTGTCGCCCAGCAACTCCACGTTCGGCGGCGGCTTGATGTCGCCAATGTGAATGGACTGCCCGATCTCCAGGCTGGACACGTCCACCATGATCACTTCCGGCAGGTCCTTCGGCAACGCGCGCACCTTCAACTTGAACAGCACGTGCTCCAGCACGCCGCCGCCCGTCTTCACGCCCGCCGCTTCCCCCTCGGTTTCCACCGGCACCATGATCGTCACCTTCTCGTCCTCGGCAACCTCATGAAAATCCACATGCAACATCCGTCCGCTCAGCGCGTGATGCTGCACTTCCTGCACCAACGCCAGCCGCTTCGGCCGCGGATCATCCTTCACCGCCAGGTCCACCAGCACGTTCTCCGACGCCGAGCGATGAATCAACTCCTGCATCTCGGTGGCATTGACTTCCAGGTTCTGCGGCTCCTTCTCGCGGCCGTAAATCACGGCCGGAATCCGGCCGGACGCCCGCAGCTTCTTTACCTCGCTGCGCTTCACCTGTTTCCGCGCGAAAACGTTCAACAATACAGATTTCATCTTAAATTTGCGTTCTGGCGATTCCGGCCCACCAATCAACTGGTGCGCCCGCCTTTGAATTCAAAAAGCGAAGTCACCGACGAATTACTGTGAATCCGCTTGATCGCTTCGCCCAGCAATCCCGCCACCGACAGGGTATTGATCTTTATCCCTTCAATTGCAGGGCGAAGGACAGTATCAGTTGTGATCAATTCGTCAATATTAGATTTTCGCAATCTTTCTATCCCCACATCGTTCAAAATAGCATGGGAAACCGCCGCGATAATCTTTTTCGCCCCCTTCTTCTTCAACAGCACCGCCGCCGATGTCAGCGTCCCCGCCGTTTCCGTTAAGTCGTCCACCATCAATACGTTCTTGCCCCGGATCTCCCCGATAACGGTCATCGACTCCACCTCCAGCGCGCTCTTCCGGCGCTTGGCCACGATCGCCAGCCCCGCCTCCAGCACCTGCGAATAGGCATGGGCCATCTTCAACCCCCCGACATCCGGGCTAACCACCACAAGATCAGGGATTTGCTTCTTTTTCAGATACTCATACATCACCGGCGCGGCATACAGATGATCCACCGGGATGTCAAAAAACCCCTGAATCTGTTGGGCGTGCAGGTCCATCGTCAAAATCCGGTTCGCCCCCGCCGCCACCAGCAGGTTGGCCACCAGCTTGGCCGTGATCGGCACCCGCGGCTGGTCCTTGCGATCCTGCCGCGCATACCCGTAAAACGGCATCACCGCCGTGATCCGCGACGCGCTCGCCCGCCGAACCGCATCCATCATGATGAACATCTCCATCAGATTGTGGTTCGTCGGCGGACTCGTGCTCTGCATCACGAACACATCCTCCCCGCGCACGTTCTCCTCGATCTTTACGAACGTCTCGCCGTCGGGAAATGCGCTCACCGTGCACTTGCCCAGTTCGAGCCCGGCATACTCGCAGATCGCCCGCGCCAGGGGTTCGTTTGATGTGCCGCTGAATATTTTCACAATTGCTAGTCGGTCCAGTCGCGTTAAGTGAAAAACCCACCGACGCCGGTGGGCTTCGCTTAATCTGTAGCCCAACTGTAACAATCGCCCCCCATGGCGCAAGCGCAATCGCAATCCGATAAGAATATTCCTTTTATGGAGCTTGTTCCCTTGCGTTTGAATTTTGGAGTTTTAAAGGAAAGAGGGCGGCTTCCGATCATCCGGGAAGCCGCCCTCTCCACCAGCCGGCCAGCATGTGTTCATTCATGCTCCGCACGGTCTGAAGGAGGTCGAAAAACGCCAGACGCAAATCGTTGTGCGGTTCCCTGCCTCGGGCCGGCATGCTCACCGTGCGCCTCCTTTCTACCAAACCAATCGCGCTCCAAACCATCGGGTCTTCACCCCACGATTTTTCCCGGGCGCACATTTTAGTTTCACTCCGGAACATTTCCTCTTAAGGTGACTTCGTGACTGTTGATACCTTCAAGCAGGAGATGGATGAGGCCGTCAGGGCCTACGACAAGTTCATTGTGTGCCTCGAAAAAACACCGGAACGCTTCGAGGAATCCCTCACCTCCCTCATGCACAAGGCCATCAAAGCCTACGAAACCCGCGGCCCCAACCTCCGCCACGGTATCGCCCTCGACCGCCAGGTCACCATCATCCTCAGCCAGACCGACGACGAGCGCCCCCTTTGCGGGATCTATTTCAACCTCCATTCCCCGTACCAAAAACAAGCCGCGGCCAGGGCTGGCGCCACAAAATAGCTGCACGTTGGCGCCTGGAGCGCTTGAAGAAACGCTCTAACGAATCTCGTCCCCCGCCTGCGCGTCCCCAGCCACAATATCGGCCACCGTATTGTCCTGCTCCTGCGGCCCGGTGATCTTCACTTCACCCACCTTCAGCCCGTGCCGGTAGACATCCAACCGTTGATCCACCGGCGGCACGCTTCCCAGCGGAAAATTCAGCACCGCATAACGCGCATTCTCGTTCGCCCGCAGCACCCGTCCCACCGACGCCGTGTCCGGCGTGATGATCATCCTGTCCGGCGCATTGGTGGCCGCATTGCCCGCCACCGCTCGCGGCTTTGCCGACGCGTCCTCGTGGTGAAACCATCCGCACCCGGTCAACGCCACCAATGTAAATATCCCAATGCACCCTGGAAGCCATTTCATGCCAGCCAGTAGAATCTCGCCCGTCCAGCCGGTCAATTCACAAATCGTCGCAACCACCAATCCGACCACGCAGGCCGGCGCTGTCGCGCCGCCTCCTCACATAGTGTGAGTTCATTTGTGGCAAGAACTCTTCCCGTTCACAAAACCTTGCGCAATCCCCAGGGGCAATGCTCCAGCCCGCCCCCCGGTTGGGACGCTTTCCACAGCACTAGTGTCCAGCTATTAGTCCTTGAACAAGAGTAGGTTCTGAGACTCATCGTCTTGGTGTGCGGGAGTCAAGCGGCTGGATTCTGACGCAAGCAGTTCCTCCAGAGGGATTTGTTCG
>Ga0070741_10004236_pt1 | contig 33789 bp, 29 predicted proteins | sample Coa_R1_4_FD_66440 | JGI IMG/M metagenome (GOLD analysis project Ga0070741, IMG submission 66440) | Surface soil microbial communities from Centralia Pennsylvania, which are recovering from an underground coalmine fire - Coalmine... | ecosystem: Environmental > Terrestrial > Soil > Unclassified ... | reverse complement strand
TCGTAGCGCAGTTTGTTCGAGAGCTGCTCGCGCAGGATGTCATCGTGAACGCTGCTGGCAACCTGAATGTGATTCCGGACCCCATCCACGTTCTGGATCTTGCGCACTCGTTTTTCCGCGTTGACCTTGTCGATAAAGAGTTCTACGTTTCCGCTCAAGGTGACAATGCCATCGTCCACCATGGCATTGACCTCTTTGAACTTATCGCGCTTACCCAGTTCGTCGGCGGCCTTGGCCTTGATCTGCTGGTCGTAACGACCTTCACGTTTCAGTTGAGCGCTGACCGGGAGGGCCAGCGCAAGCAGTAACATCCACAGCGCAATTCCTTTCATTTTCGTATTCCTCTCTTTTTTGGATTTGGTTGAATTCAAAAGTGCGGGTGAGTGCGTTCCGGCACACTCACCCTGGTTACGGAGGGGCGCGATTAACGCGCTACCGGTTCCTCCGCGAGTTGGTTCAAACGCATGCGAGCTTCGTGGTAGTCGATTACGGTGTCCACGTCCCTGTACAGCGCGTCGGAACTCACCCAGATTCCGTGCAGGTTGTCCTTGTATTCCGCTTTGGCGATACTCCGCCGGTCTTCGTTGATCCAGTTGATGCCCTTCTCCACACGCTGTGCCATGTCTTCCAGGTATGGCCGAGCAGCTTCGATGGCTTTCTCCTGGAACAACGTGGCTTTGGGCTTCATACCCTCTAACTCCGCGAGCATTTTCCCCATCTCGTTGATGTGTTCTTTCATCACGCTAAGTTTGTCGGCATGAGTCTGCCAGCTCAGTTGATGGTTGCGGCGTTTTGATTCCAGGATCGCCGCGTCACGTCTGGTTTCGATGGCTTTGCCTTCGAATGCCGCCAGAACGTCGTCTATCTTCGACACCTGCGACAATTCGCCCATCGGAGGAACAATCACGCGGTCGACCACGTGAATCAGTCCGTTGCTCGCGGCCAGGTTTGTCTTCGTAACTGTGGCGTCGTTCACCCGTACTACGCCCTTAAGAACGCTGATGCGGACCTCCTGTCCGCTGACGGTTTTGGCTGAAGTCAGCTTGACCACATCGCTCGCGGTCACTCGCCCCGGCACGACGTGATAAGTCAAAATCGAACGAAGCTGTTGCTTGTTTTCCGGCTTCAGCAGCACCTCCAGCGTGCCAGGAGGCAAGTTGTTGAAGGCCTGGTCGGTTGGCGCGAACACCGTGAACGGGCCCTGCCCTCTCAGGGTGCCAACCAACTCGGCCGCCTGCAGGGCCTTGGCCAGGGTGTTAAATGATCCGGCCTGGACAGCGGTGTCAACGATGTCCTGCCGCTTATGACTTGCGAATGCGCTAATGCTCATCAGCGCGAACGCCACAAGTGCTAAATAGAATCTCTTCATGGAAGTTCTCCTCTTTCGAATTTGGGCGCCTCGCCCATCGACGAGTCCGAGTATCGCTTCCAGTGCGCCGGCGTGAAATTCCGCGAGGGTAGCAGACGTCTACGACTTTGGTGGTAAGCGCCAGTTCGCAGGTCGCGACATCTAAGAAGCGTGTATAAGGAGGAAATGACAGCTATGCATCTGATGACAGTAGGCGCCATTCTCCTGGTATTGACGGTCTCTACCGGTTCTGCCGCGGCTGACTCAGCGACGCCGCCGCTCTTGCGGACAGTCGACCGTGTGGATTTGGGCCGGTATAGCGGTACCTGGTATGAGATCGCTCGCTACCCAAACCGTTTTCAGCGGGATTGCGACTCTGACACAATGGCGGAGTACACGGTTCTCAAGGACGGTAAAGTTCAAGTGGTCAATTCCTGCCGTCAAAAGGACGGAAAGAAAAAGACGGTGCGGGGCACCGCCAAAGTTGCGGATAAGGCCTCCAACGCTAAGCTGAGAGTGACCTTCTTTTGGCCTTTCTACGGCGACTACTGGATTATTGGACTTAGCCCCGACTATCGCTATGCCATCGTGGGTGAACCAAAGCGGAACTATCTCTGGATACTGTGCCGAACGCCCGAGATGGACGGAACGACGTACCAGGAGATCGTGGAGAAGATTCGGGCTGCAGGGTATGATCCTGGGAAGCTGATCAAGACTCGTCGGTCGCAGGGGAACTCTGGCGCGTTGGACGGATTCTTCACCAACGACGGAATCAACGCCATGGGTATTACACCGCGGCTGAGCTGCTCTATTATTACAACCTCCTCGCTGAATTCACCCTGTGCGCCAACTACTTCTGCTCGCTACTGGGGCCGACATGGCCGAACCGCTTCTATTTCGCGGTGGGAACGTCGGGAGGAATCACGACCAATGGCTTGTGGGGTTACGGCATCTTCGACTACCCGATGATTTTCGATCTGCTCGACGCCGCCGGCGTCACCTGGAAGGTCTACAACAACACCTGGGACAGCATCCCCTACGGGATACCGATAACGTCTTCGTCTTCTGGAAACGTTACGGGCACGACAAACGCAGTCACGGCACGCGCGGGGACCGCGACCTTAAGCGTGGCCGCCTGCCCCAGGTGTCGTGGATCATTCCCAGTTATCGGGCCTTGACGAACACCCGCCGGCGGACGTCTCCGTCGGCATGGGCATTCAGGAAGACCTCATCACCGCGCTGCGCTGGTCCTCGGCATGGGACAGTGCCGCGTTTCTGCTGACCTACGACGAGCACGGCGGATACTTCGACCACGTGGCCCCGCCCCAACTCGACGCCTTCGGGCTGGGCATCCGGGTGCCGACGTGGGTGATCTCGCCGCACGCGAAGAGATCTCATCCCGAGCCGGCTGTGTACGAGCACACCTCAACCCTCAAAATCCTCGAACGCCTGTTCGATCTGTCGACGCTCGCCTGCGTCAATCACGTTTTCGACACGGCAACGCCGGTGGGCGGGAACTATGAGGCAGCGCCAAGCGGAGCCCTGGCCGGCCCCCCGGCGCCTCCCCGCGACGCCAACCCGCGGATTGGCGACCTTTTTGAGTGCTTTGATATGTAAGTCGAGGTCCCAAAAGGTCCAGACTCGTCGCTGGCGTGAGAACGCGATCGGGGCATCCGACAAGCGTCCGGTTCGCATTCTTCAACCCGGGTGCCCAGCCAACTCTTTGATTCAAGCCGGGTGTGTTCCCCATCACTGACTGCCCGCCGATCTAGGAGCAGAATTCCAACACGCGTAGCGCGCGAGCCGGATTCTGAAACATAAGAAACGATGTAGTCACAAGGGTTCCTTGTCATTAGGGCAAACCGGGCCTGCTCCTGTACAGCACAGGTGATGCCTGGTTTCGCGCCCGTAGGGAAGGCTGACACGTCTCATTGCGCTTCGTCGAGAGGCATCCATGCTTGACAGCATATGGCAGGACATCCGGCAAGGGGCGCGCTCGCTCTGCAAGACGCCCGGGATCAGCGTCATTGCAATACTCACGCTGGCGCTGGGCATTGGCGCCAATACGGCGATGTTCAGCATTGTGAATGGCGTGCTGCTGCGGCCTCTCCCTTACAGTGAACCGGATCGACTGCTGAAGCTCTACGCCAGCATGCCGCAATTCCAAAAGGCGTCGATCTCCTATCTTAATTTTCTGGACTGGCAACGGCGGAGCCGCTCGTTTGAAGACATGGCAGCTTACCGCACGGAAAATTTCAATCTCACCGGTCAGCCGAACCCGGAGCGGTTGTTTGGCCTTATGGCTTCGGCGACCATGTTTCCCGTGCTGCGGCTCCCTCCTGTGGTTGGCCGTACATTTACCAGCGAGGAAGATCATCGCGGCGCTGCCCCAGTCGTCGTGCTTACCACGAACTATTGGAAAACACACTTTGGCGGCGATGCCGGCGTGGTCGGCCGCAGTCTCACCCTCAATGGAAACCTGTTCACGATCCTTGGAGTTGTGTCCAGCGATGATGTCGTCTTCGATCGAATATCAGTGGTCGTTCCCTTGGGTCAGTGGTCCGAGCCGCTGTTGTGGGACCGTGGGGTCGGCATGGGGACCCGCGCCGTGGCTCGTCTCAAGCCTGGCGTTTCGGCGCAGCAGGCGCAATCGGAACTGGATAGCATCGCCGGCGCACTGGCGCAAGAATATCCCAAAGAAAACAAAGACCACGGCATTCGCGCGATTTCTCTGCACTCCGACTTGGTAGGCGACGCGCGCACCCCGCTGCTGGTACTGCTGGGAGCCGTTACCTTCGTTCTTCTGATCGCGTGTGCCAACGTAGCCAACCTGCTTCTGGCCCGCTCCACTGCCCGCAAGCGCGAGTTCGCCATCCGCGGGGCGCTGGGGGCGCAGCGCGCTCGTCTGATGCAGCAACTGCTCACCGAGGGTCTGCTGCTGGCCTTGGCCGGCGGTGTGTTGGCGTTGGCAGTGGCGAAACTGCTCGACGGTCTTTTCATGGCCAGGCTGGCAACCCAGTTGGCCCGCGCCGACCAGATCCATCTGGACGTATCCGTGCTCGCCTTTACGGCAGGGATCTCGTTGGTGGCGAGCTTACTGTTGGGCATTACCCCCGCGATCCAGAGCTCGCGTTCCGATATGAATGAAATCTTGAAAGAGGGAGGCCGAGGCAACAACAGCCGCCATGGCTTCCAGCGGGCGCTGGTCTGCGCGGAGGTAGCGTTGGCACTGGTTCTGACGGCCTCCGCCGGGTTGATGATTCGCACCATGTCGCGCTTGTGGAGCATCGATCCCGGATTCGATCCGCGGCAAGTCCTGTTGGTTCCGATCGCCGGATCGCCCGCGGTGCACGGCACGCCCAGCGAGGTGCGCAACGGTTACCAGCAGACCATTGATCAGCTGCGCTCCATACCGGGCGTTGCCGCGGCCAGCGTCGCCATCGGGGCCGTGCCCATGAGCACCGACTCGGAACTGCCCTATTGGGTCGAGGGCCGTCCCAAGCCCGCTGAGCAGAGCCAGATGGACCTGGCGCTGTTCTATGGAGTTGCTCCCGAATACCTCAGCATCATGCGTATTCCTTTGCTGCGAGGTCGCTTCATCACCTCGCAGGACACTGAGAACAGTCCCTGTGTACTGGTCATTGATCAGGATTTTCAACGCAAGGCATTCCCCACGCAGGATCCTCTTGGGCAGCGCATCAACTTCGATCTGATGGCGATGCAATGCGAGATCGTCGGCGTCGTGGGCCACGTGAAGCAATGGGGACTCGATGCCGATGCCACGGCCAAGGTGCGTTCCCAGATATACTTCGGATTCCGCCAGTTTCCCGATAGGGTAATGGACTTGCTTTCCGGCGGCTCGGCTTTCGTGGTTCGCACAGGCGGATCTGGCTCTCCCTATGCCATCGTGCCCTCACTCAAACGTACGGTGAATAATATCAATGGCAACATGGTGTCGTTTGGCGAGCAAAGTATGCAGGACGTAATCCGGCAATCGCTTACCGCGAGACGCTTTACCCGGCTGCTGCTGGGCGTGTTCGCGGCGCTGGCCTTGGTTCTGGCCATGGTCGGCATCTACGGCGTCGTTTCCTATTTCGTGACTCAGAGCACACACAATATTGGAGTGTGCATGGCGTTGGGCGCCAATACCCGGACCGTGCTGAGAATGGTATTGGGCAGCGCCCTAAGGATGGCGGGGCTGGGAATCGTCATTGGCGCGGCTGCCGGCTTCGCTGCCACCCGCCTGATGCGCGAATTGCTGTTCGAGGTTAGCTCGGCAGACCCCCTCACTTTCGGGGCGGTAGCGTTGTTGTTAGCGGCGGTTACCCTGCTGGCCAGCTACATCCCTGCGCGGCGCGCCATGAAAATCGATCCTATGGTAGCTCTGCGCTACGAGTGACCAGTCGCCGAACGAAGCTCCGGCAAGCTCTTCCGACGTGCTGCAGCGCTCCGGTCAGCGAACCTTCTTGCCCAGCGCGGCAACGGCATGAGCCGGGGCGAGGCGGACCGCGAACTTGTCCTCATGTCCGCAGCTGATGACGGTAGTCTGGTTCGGATATTCCCTGATCCAGATAACCCGTTCGGGATTCACGTAGACCTCCAGGCCGTCCACATCTTCAAACATGACAAACTCCACGTTGCCTCCTCTGCGAATCCGCAGCCGTCTTTACCGGCATAGCAAACTCGCCCAGCGCGCGTCGATTGTACAAAAGCGTCGATTGTACAAAAATGTCTAGCCGGAATTTAGGGCGAATCTCTGTCTAAGCTCCTGCGTGTCCGTCCCTCGACTTGTTCTAGCTCCTGGCTGTCACCGCTCTTAGGTGTCATCGCTCTCAACTTGTCATCCCGAGCGCAGTCGAGGGACCTTGTGTCTTCTTTTGCGATACTTAATCAGAGCTTCCTCAGGCAAGCCCAGATTTGCCGGGCCATGGGCTGGCAGGAGAACAATCCGGCGACCGTGAGTGGCATGCGAGGGTGCTCCGCTGCTGCGTTGGCCCTTACACCATCCTTTACAACGCGTATGGCACGATCGGAAAGGCACCCGGTTTTCCCAGGGGCTACTCTGTCTTGAGAAACTTCACACACACTGGCGAGCCCACTTCCAAAACCTGTCCGGTGGGAGTGAGCCGGCCCGTGTTCTGATCAATGCGGAACACGACGATGTTGTCCGATTGTTGATTCTCCGCCAGCAGGAAGTGGCCGGTCGGGTCGATTTCGAAGCTGCGCGGAGTTTTACCCTGCGTGAGCGCGTGCTCGACCAGTGTCAGCGTGCCTTTTCCCGGATCGATGGCGAACACGGCGATGCTGTCGTGCCCGCGGTTGGACGCGTAAAGAAATCTTCCGGAAGGATGCACCTGGATCTCGGCATCGTCGTTCTCGCCCTTGAAGTCCTTGGGAACGGCCGACACCGTCTGCAGGCGGTGGAATGTACCCGTCTTTAGATCGGCAGACAATGCGGTCACGCTCGAGGCCATTTCCGCCACGACATAGGCGAACTTGCCGGAGGGATGCAGACTGAAATGCCTCGGTCCCGCCCCGGGATCGAGCTTGACGAAGGGTGGATTGTTCGGTGTAAGAGTCCCCTTGCCGGCGTCGAACCTGTACGTCAGCAACTCGTCCAGTCCGAGATCATCGACAAAGGCCAGTCGGTTGTCGGGCGAGAGGTCGATCGAGTGCGCGTGCGGCCCTTCCTGTCGCTTGGGATCCGTTCCATGCCCGCTGTGTTGTACGAAACTTGAGGGTTCGCCCAGCTTGCCGTCGCCCGCAATAGGGAAGACCGCAACGCTACCACCCGTATAGTTCGCGACCAGCACGTGCTTTCCCGCCTTGTCGACGACGATGTAACAGGGATCGGCGCCGCGCGAGGACACCTCATTCAGAAAAGTAAGCTTGCCGCTCCGGGGATCAATGGAGAACGCGCTCACCCCTCCGCTATTCGGCCCTTTGTAGTTCTGTACCTCGTTGACGGAATACAAAAAACGCCCGTTGGGATGCAACGCTACGAACGAGGGATTCGTGGTTTCAGCCGCGAGTCCCATGGCCGTGCTTTGTCCCGTGGCTACATCGAACCGGAAGGCATAAATGCCTTTGCTTTTGCTGCCGTCCTGGGTATAGGTGCCCACATAGAAGAGGTACTGGTTAGGAGCCGGGACGCCCGAGCCTGCAGCGGCGATGCAGGGAACCAGCAGCAGAACTGCGACGGGGAGAACATAACGCAAATTATTCATGCGAACAATAAAACCGCATTCCGGCAATTCGCGCAAGCGCCGAAGGGGAAAGAGATCCAAGGCAGATTTCGGAAGGCAGAAGGCAGAAGTCAGATTTCAGAAGTCAGATTTAAGAAGTTTCGTAGAGGCCAGAGGTCAGTTTAGATCTCTAGATCGCGATCGAGCGAAGTGGCAGGCGGCATTAAAGGGCTCGATCTGAAAATCGACAATCTGAAATCTGACTTCTGACTTCTGCCTTCTGACTTCTGAAATCTGCCTTCTATTCGCCCGCCGCTGCCCGAAAGCTGTCCTGAAAGGCGTCCCGGATCGAGTAGCGCATGACGTGCTCGTATTCCGGTCCCAGAAAGCGCCGCAGGCGGTCGGTATTCATGATGTACTCGCCGGTCATGTAGGGCAAAGCCTCCGGCGGAATCGCCGAAATCCTTTTCTTCCACAGGAAGCGAAGCACTTGCCGCATCATCCACTTTCCTGGCACGCGGATCAGTTTTGCCTGGGCAATCTCAATGCATTGCGCAAAACTCAGCGGCTCCCCGCTCCCGGCCACGTTCAAGACCGTGAGCCGCTGCGGTTCTGGTTCGCGCTGCAGGATGTGATCGAGAAGCCTCGCCATGTCGTCCACGTGGATAAATTGCAGGCGGTTGTTGAGATATTTCTGACCCCGCGGCAGCATGCAGGGAAGCCGCCTGCCTGCGGCGCGCATCTTCTGCGCTCGCTCGCTCTTTCCGTTCGGCGTCCCCCGGAACGCTCCCATCAGGTAGTTCTCGACGCTCGCCCCGGCAAAGATATGCGGCCGCAGGATGTACACGCTGCATCCGCGCAGGGCGGCGCAGCGCTGCTGCACTACTTCATCCGATTCCTTTTTATGAACGGCGTAAGGCAACGTGTGCGCCGCAAGAACCGTCTCTTCAGTTGCCGGGGCAGGTAAGTCCGGGCCGTAGGCCGATACGCTGCTGGGGAAGATGAACTGCTTGATCCCGTCGTCGGCTGCCCGGTTTACTTCGGTGATGGCTTCCATCACACGCGCGGTGCCCGCGACATTGATTTGCCACATGCGGTCCACATCCAGCACGCCCGTGCGTACCGGATCGATCACAAAGGCCAGGTGAATTACGGCATAGGCGTGATGGTCCCGCAGCAGTTCGTAGAAGGTCCGGGTAGAAGATTCCTGCCCCAGGTCGAGATTCTCAAACTGCAGCGCGCGGTCCGTTTGAGGCGGACTCACGTCCACGCCAATGACCGAAAATCTTCCCAACAGCGGCAGTAGCCGCATTCCCAGGTTGCCCGAAACACCAGTCAGTACAACAACAGGTTTTGCCATTATTGCGGATTCGCCGCCGGAGGTTGTGCCGGGGGCGGATTTTGCGGCGCTCCCGCCGGAGGCATGCCCGGTCGCGACCGCATCGGCCGCGGAGACATGGCGTTCGCACCCCCCGGACCAAAATACGCCTCGTTGGTTTCCACCTTGAACGAGTCGTTCAACTTATCCATCCTTTCGCGCATGCGGTCGTTCTGCAACTTGCCGTGGATCTCGCTCTTGGCCTGTTCCAGCGTCATTTCGCTCCTGTTGGTCAGTTTGTAGATGTAATGCCCGCCGGAGTCGCTGATGACCTGCGAAACATCCCCCGGTTTCAGCTCAAACACCGCGCCGTGCGCCGGCGGTAAGCCCGTGCGCCGGATGTTGGGAAGGCTCACGGTCGGCGACTCGATCTTCATCCCTGCGGCATCGAAGGCCTCTTTCTGCAGTTTGACAAAATCTTCACCTGCCGCCGCTCGCGTGCGAAGATCTTCGGCCAACTTGGCCATCGCTTTTTCGCCTTCTTCCTGCTTGGCCTTCTCCGCGGCCTCTTTGTCCTTCTGCTCCTGCTCGTTCGGCTTCGTTTCTTTCTCGGCCTCCTCCTTGCTTTCGGCCTCGGGTTGCCTGGTGCGGGGAACGAACAGACGTTCCAGGTTGTACTGCTCGAACGCATCGGCATGTTCTTTGTAATACTTGGCAATCTCGGCGTCGGGAATATTTGCCGCCTGCTCCTGCAATTTCTGCTGTAGTTGCTGCGCCAGAATCTGCATGCGGTTGAACTTCACGCGCTCTTTGAATTGGGGCGTATTGTCCAGACCCTGCTTCTTCGCCTCGTTCGACATGGCCATCAACCGCGGCAGGACGCCCGCCAGCTGCTTCTTCATTTGCGGAGTGATATTGGGCGCCAGATTGTTCGCCAGTTCCTCGAACTGCGCCTTGGTAATCACGGTCTTGCAGCCGGCCACGGCGGCTTTGGTGGCCGTGGCCGGTTTGGCCGCAGTCCCTTTCGCGGTCGCGGCCTTGGCCTGAGGCTCGCACACCCCGTCAATCGTGAGCACGGCCGCATTGGCGGGAACGGATGCAGCGGTGTCCTGCGATCCTCCCGGAGCTTGAGTGCCGGCGCCAGACGGTGGCGGCGCTTGCGGAGGAGGTGTACTGGGCGCCGCTTGTCCCCAAGCCAGCGTTCCCAGCAAAACACACAGCAACCAGCTCTTACGCATAAACTCTCGTCCTCCAGGATTGGTCCACCAGAAAGGTGAAAAATACCAAGCAGGAAATCCTAGCATAAGTGCGCCTCGGGCTCGACGTGCTTGTCGCACCTCACGCCCAGCAGCGATAATGCCAGCATGACCACAACGCCGGCGGTGTCGTCTCCGGAATTGATGCGTGCCGAAAAGCGCGCCGCTGCCGGCAATTCGGTGTGGGCCGCTCTGGTAATCACCGGCTTGAAAATTGTGGTGGGAGTTTCCACTGGCAGTCTGGGCATTCTGTCGGAAGCGGCGCACTCGGGGCTCGATCTCGTAGCCGCCATCCTCACCTTCTTCTCGGTTCGCGTCTCCGATAAGCCTGCTGACGCCGAGCATCAGTACGGGCATGGCAAAGTCGAGAACTTCTCCGCCTTCGTGGAAACGGGCTTGTTGCTGCTCACCTGCGCCTGGATTATCTATGAGGCCGTCATCCGGTTGTTCTTTCGGCGGGTTGAAATCGAGCCCTCCGGCGCAGCCTTTGCCGTGATGCTGTTCTCCATGGGAGTGGACTGGTGGCGGTCTCGCATCCTGGGACGCATTGCGACCAAGTACGACAGCCAGGCGCTGGAGGCCGACGCCCTGCATTTCTCCACCGACATCTGGTCCGCCGGGGTCGTGGTGTTGGGGCTGGGGCTGGTTCTCGCGGGCCGCTCCTTTCACATCGATTGGCTGCGCGATTCTGATCCCATCGCCGCCCTCATTGTCGCCGGCGTCGTAGTGTCGGTAAGCTGGCGCCTGGCCCGCCGAACCATCGACGCTCTCCTGGATGCGGCGCCGCCCGGCGTTCGCTCTCAGATTTATGACACCGTGTCGCGGGTCAACGGGGTGCTGGAAGTCGATCGCGTGCGAATTCGCCGCGCCGGAAACCGTTACTTCGCCGATGTGGCAGTGGGACTGGCGCGGACCGTCACCTTTCAGCGTTCCGGCCAGCTCGCTGCCGCTGTGACTGAATCGGTCCACCGCATTCTGCCGGATGCCGACGTGACCGTACAGCCGCTGCCTCGGGCGCAACATACGGAAAACATCTTTGACCGGATTCGCGCCGTCGCCACTCATCGCAATCTCAACGTGCACGACATCAGTGTCCAGGAACTTTCCGGCCGCCTTCATGTCGAACAGCATGTGGAACTCGATGAGCGCATGACGTTGAAAGAGGCCCACGACCAGGTCACCGAGTTGGAGTCGGACATCCGGGCAGAGGTTCCGCAGGTTGCCGACATTCTGACCCATATCGAGAGTGAGCCGGCCACCATCGAAAAACCGGAAGAGTTAGTAGGAGACGCGGAATTGGAGCACCGCCTGAAAAGCGTCTCCACCCAATTCCCCGAGATTCTCGATGTCCACGACTTCGTCTTCAAGCGGGTGAACGGCCGCCTGTATCTGTCATGCCACTGCACCTTGTCCGACAATCTGTCGCTGGCGCGCGTGCATGACATTCAAACCGAACTGGAAATCCGCTTCAAGCAGGACGCACCGGAGCTGTTTCGCGTTCTCATTCATCCCGAACCCAGCACCGATAACCGGAGATAGGCGCAGTGATTTCAGCGAAAGCAATCTGGACTGAAAATGAACGCTACATCGGCGAAGCCGGCTCGCGTCATGCCATCGTGATGGACACCGCGGCCGAAAAGACCGCCAACACCCCCATGGAACTGGTGCTGATCGCGCTGTGCGGCTGCACGGCCTCCGACGTGGTCGGGATTCTGAAGAAGAAGCGCGAGCCCTTCACCAGTCTGGAGGTAAGCGCGGAAGGCGAGCGCGCTCAGGGCTATCCCGCCGTGTACACAGAAATCAAGCTGAAATATCGCGTGGCTGGCAAGGTCTCCAGCAAAGCGATGGAGGACGCTGTCCGCCTGTCGAAGGAGAAGTATTGCTCCGTTTCTGCCATGCTGGCAAAGACCGCGAAGATCCAGTTGCAGATTGAGTACGTACCCGGATAACCGCGAGATGTGCCCGGACAGCCGCGAAGCGGCGCCAGAATGCAGCCCACCCCGGGGGGAAAGAATATAACCAGGCCTTCCTCAAGAACTGGCGTTACACTCATCACCAGACCCAGGGGAAGGCAGAACTCGACTCACAATGTGTACCTCATGAACAAAGTCACCATCTTTACCCAGCCCGGCTGCCTTTCCTGCGAGCTGATGCGCGTGTATCTCGAGGCTAACGAGATCACGTTTGAAGAGCACGACATCAGCACCGACTTCGAGGCCCGCCGCACCATGACCGAAACCTATGACAGCACGGAGACTCCAACCCTGGTGATCGGCGAGGAGATCGTTACCGGTTTTGATCCCACCCGCCTTGACCAGCTCCTGCATCCGGCTCCATCATCGGACTCGGTACCAGAATCCTGAATTCTCCGCACTCCAAACCAGCGCATCCGCTGCGCGGATATTTGTTTATCGGCGGAGCCACCTTCTTGTGGGGCGTTTCCGCATCCCTCGGCCGCGGCGTCTTCACCGGCAGGTTCATGCTCGCGGGAGAAGCGCAGCATCCTATCGACCCGCTGATCCTTTCGCAGACCAGAACGAGTTTCGCGCTGCTGGTTCTACTGCCGCTGCTGGTAGTCCGCCGCGGATGGCAGCGCGTTCACCTCCCGCGGCCCGATCTCATCCAATGCCTGGTTCTGGGTATGCTGGGCGTGGCCGCCTCAAACTACTTCTATTACGTCGCGATTCAGAAAACCAGCGTCGCCATCGCGATCATCCTGCAGTACACCGCGCCGGTGTGGGTGCTGCTCTACGTGGTCGCGCGCCGCCAGCAAAAGCTCACGTTGCAGAAGGTCGCCGCAGTCGCTGTTGCTATTGCCGGGATCGCGCTCACGATCGGCCTCGTGGGCACGCGCTCGGCGTCCCCGCTGCACCTGGACTCCTACGGCCTGCTCGCTGCCATGCTGGCCTCGTTCTCCTTCGCCTTCTACAACGTCGGCGGACACCGCATCCTTGCCCGCTATGACCGCTGGCGGGTCCTGACCTGGACCTTGGCCTCCGCCGCCGTCTTCTGGTTGATTGTTAATCCCCCTTGGAAGGTCGTCGCGGCCCATTACACCCTCGCCCAGTGGATATTCCTTTTCATCTTCTCCATGGTCTCCGTTCTGGGATCGTTCTCGCTCTACTTCCTGGGTCTGCAGCATCTCGAGCCGACCCGCGCCATCATCGCCAGTTGCCTGGAGCCAGTTTTCTCGATCCTGCTCGCGGCAGCACTGCTGGGGGAGAGCGTGCGCCCGGTTCAGACGTTGGGGATTATCCTCGTTCTGTCGGCCATTGTGATTGTGCAAGCCCCAACCCGTGGCACGACGGAGCGGGAAGCTGTGGTGATTGACCCAATGGAGTAAAGCTGAGAAGCCAATATCGCAGGCGCCGAGTCAACGCTGGGAGGCAGCCCATGCAGCCACTGGCAGATCACTCCAGCACCTTTCCCTTAGTCTCCGGCAACTGGGTCGTCATCAGAGCGGCCAGCAGGTATCCCGCTGCGCACAGGTAAAACGCCCAGCTCAATCCCTTAGCCTGCCCGACCCGGCCAATGATCAGGGGAGCCAGTGAACTCATGGTGCGCGCTCCATTGTAGGTGAAGCCCAGCGCCCGCGCCCGCACGGCAGTAGGGAAGATCTCGCTGCCCATGATCCCCGACCCGGAAAAAATGCCCGTGCCAAAGAATGCGACCAGAGTGCCCAGCACCAGCAGCACGCCCGCGGATCGCGCCATGGCGTAGAGCGGAATCAGCACCGCCGCGATCAGGCAATAGATCAGAAACGCCTTCCGCCGACCCAGCTGATCCGCTACCCAACCAAAGCTGGCATAGCCGGGAAACATCCCGCACAGGTTCAGTACGATCATCAGCGTGGTCATTCCCATCACGCCCAGACCCCGCCCGCCCTGCTCGACAGGGAGCGATAGATAGGGCGGAAGCCAGGTAAACAATCCCCACCAGGCAAACATCCCGAAAAAGTTGAACAGCAGCAGCGCAAAGGTGTGCCGCGCGAACGGCGGCCGGAAGATGGTACCCAATCCGGGTGCCCCACTTCTCCCTGATCTTGGGAGAAGTGGGTCTTTTCCGTCGCCCGGAAGGAGCGTTTCGTCGGCAGACGAGCTCCGTTCCTGCCACATCTCGGACTCCGGGACGCGGCGCTGGATCCACAGCGTAAGGAAGGCCGGCAGAATCCCAACGAAGAACACCGCCCGCCAACCGTAATAGCGCGATACCGGGCCGGCCACGAGCGCGGCCGCCGCAAATCCCAGCGCCCAGGAACTCTGCACAATCGAAATCGCCTTGGCTCGCAACTCGGTAGGCCAACTCTCTGCCACCAGCGTCGCCCCGGTATTCCACTCCCCACCCATGCCCAGTCCAAGCACAAACCGCGCCACCGCCAGCATCGCAATGCTGGTCGCCAGGCCGGAGGCAAACGAGCACACCGAATATGTCAGAATGCTCGCCATCAGCGCGTGTTTGCGGCCGATGCGATCTGCCAGAACTCCAAACACCAGACCACCGATTCCGGAAGCCAGCAGGGTGAGCGTGCCCAGAGACCCGGCGGTAGTCTTGCTCATTCCCAAATCCCGCATGAGCATCGCCAGCACGAGGGAATAGAGCATGGCATCAAAGGCATCGAGCGCCCACCCCATCGCCGCAGCCAACAGCGTTCTGCGTTGCCCAGGAGTAGCGAGGCGGATGACTTGGAAAGGTCCAATGGCCATGATGGGAAAGGAGAACCCCGCGGATTGTAACAGGGCAGCGGAAGGGCTCGACGCGACGAACGGGTTCAGCTGGGAAATAGAATTGTCTTCAAATGAAAATACCGCCGCGCCTTCTTCACATCGCGCGCAATCTGCTCCCGCAGCGCCTCCACCGAGGGAAACTTGATTTCGTCCCTCAGGCGCTCCAGAAAGCAAATCTCTACTTCGGTATCGGGCGTGAGTTCCAGGGGATGGAAATTCAGTAAGTGAGTTTCAATGGCAAACAACTCCGCTCCAAACGTCGGACGATTCCCCACGTTCGTCACCGAGTCAAAGCGCTCGGTCCCCACACGAGTCCATGTGATATAGACGCCATCCTGCGGAACCAGTTCTTCATAGCGCGCCAGATTGATCGTGGGTACGGTGTATTTGGAGCCGTAGCCGCGGCCTCGTCCTGGGGTTCCTAAAATGCAAAAGGGACGCGCCAGTAAATGCCGTGATCGGCTCACGCGCCCGGCAGCAATCAGCCGCCGAATCTGGCTGCTGGAGACCGTTTCTCCCCGCAGCGTCATTTCGGGATAAACTTTTACGTCGAATCCCATCTCCCTCCCAAGCTCGGCTAGCGTCTTCACGTCTCCGGCAGCTTTGTGCCCGAAGCGGAAGTTAAAGCCTTCATGCACCTCGCGCGCGTGCAATCCCTTCCTGAGCACCCGTTCGGCGAACTGCCGCGGGGTCATCAGCGAAAGATCGCGGCCAAAAGGAAGTACCAGCACCGCGTCGATTCCGGTCCTCTCCAGCCAGCGCAGCTTCTCCGGCAAAGGAGTAAGCAGCTTAACGCCGGACTCGGGCTTCAGGATCCTTGCAGGATGCGGCTCAAAGGTCACTGCCACAGCTTTTCCACCGGTCGCTCGGGCGCGCGCAACTATATCGGACAGGACATGGGCGTGCGCCCTGTGCACGCCGTCAAAATTCCCCACGCTGACAAACGCGGGGCCGAAGTGCGCCGGCACTTCTTCGAGTTTGTGAAATACCTGCATAGGAAAGACTGTTGCCGCTTCACTTCCTGATAGTTAAAGGAAAACAGAATCACATGCGGTTCTTATCGAGCAGGCATCAATCATTCAACAACCAATCAAATCTCAAACTCCAGCTTCAGCCCATCATGCGCCAGCCGAACATGCTTGGGCAGGGTGGCATTGGTGGCTGCGTGGCCCAGATCGTGGCAGATGTGGGTGAAAAATGCGCGCTTCGGCTTGAGCCGCTCCACCACCTGCAGCGAGTTCTTCACCGTGGAATGCGTCGGATGAGGTTTATGCCGCAGCGCATCCAGGAACAAGACGTCCAGATGCTCCAATTGCCGCAACGATGAATCCGGGATCTCGCTGTGATCGGTCAGATACGCCGCCGATCCGAACCGGTATCCGTAAATCTGGGTGTCTCCGTGGATCACGACGATAGGCTCGAACCGCACTCCGAATACGTCCACCGGGCCGTCGATGGGCTTCAGTTCGAGCAGCGGCAGGCCTCCAAACTTGTAGTCGGCATCGAAAATGTAAGCGAACATCCTTCTGAGAAATGCCGCGGCTTCCGGGCGGGCGTACAGAGGAAGCTTGTCAGGTTTGTGGCGGTAACTTAGCGGCCGCAGATCGTCGATTCCCAGGATGTGGTCGGCATGGGTGTGGGTATAAAAAACCGCATCCACTTGCGTGATCTTTTCGCGAATTGCCTGGAAATAAAAATCCGGGGTGGTATCAATCAGGACGACCTTGCCGGCATACTCGAGCATGATCGAAGGCCGGGTGCGCCGATCCCGCGGATCGTTGGAGTTGCATACGGTGCAATCGCATCCCAGCGTGGGTACGCCCATGGACGTCCCACTGCCTAACACGGTCAAGGTTGCCTTCATCTTCCGGTGGTTCCTGTCGCCGGTCCGGGTTGAGGCGGCCGCGCCAGCGCGTTGGTGACCTCCACGTAAGCCATGCGCAGTTCGTACAGGCTGTTCTGCAGGAAATTCTCCTCGGCCGGAGTCAGATTGCCCTTCGTCTTATCGGAAAGCAGGCTCAAAGTGTCGATAGTCTGCCGTGCGCCGATGATGTCCACCTGCGGCTGTCCACCTTGCTGCCGCATCAGTCCGAGCTGCAGCATCGCGGTCATGTAAAGCGAGGCCAGGAAGCGTTCAAATGTGATCTCGAACTCTTTGGCTGAGTGCCCGCTCAATTCCACCTGGGTATCGAGATCCTTCGACGACTTCTTGTAAGCCGCCGCCTGCGCCTCCTGTTCCGCGCTGGTGGGAGGCGTTGGCATTTCCCGCTCGTCGGGCATTGAAGCCGTGGTGGCCTCGGGCGCCGGGGGCGCCGCTACCGCTTTTGGCGGCGTAACTTCGGATGCCTTCGGCGGTTCGCTCTCTTCGCGCGCATCGACCCGCAACTCACCGTCCGGCGTGAACAGCCGTCGATCCGTTACCGTGAAACTGGATTCTTCTCGCCTTTTGTCAGCCATAGTGATTCCTCAATCCAATCTTGCTGCAAAAACCTGATCACGCCGGGCGCTGCTCCAGTGAACTCTCATCTCTCCGCAGCGATTCGTCCGGTAGAGGCAGTTGAACCACGATCGCCTTGCTGGTACCAATCATAACCTCCCGGCCCGTAGCACCCACCTCGCGGCGGATGTAGCCGAGGGCAATGGTTCGGCCTTCAGTTGCCGGCGTGGCTGCCACACTCGTGATCTCGCCGATGTCTCTGCCATTTGCCGAAACCTTGCTGCCTGGTGTCACGGCTCCATCAACCAGAAAGCCAGTGAACTTGCGGTGAACCGCTCCCCGCGACCGGATACGTTCCACGATCTCCTGCCCGACGTAACATCCCTTGTTGAAGTTGAGGGCCCGGTCCTGCTCCGTCTCTTGCGGCAGATCCCGCTCGCGGATATCGATACCGTAGGCAGGGACGCCACACTGAATCCGGTCCAATTCCAGGACCTCGAACCCGACCGGTGTAGCGCCTGCCGCCAGCGACGAATCCCACAACTGCCTCACATCTTTGGCTGGGATCCAGATCTCGTAATTCTCGCGTTCGCCCTGAACCAGCGAGCAATCGATTCCTTTCCACGAGACAGAATGCAACTGCAGACTCCGCATCTCCGGGACGGCAAATCCAGCGGTGCTCAACGTCTCTCGCGACCGTGGGCCGCCGATCCCAACCGCGGTCAGATCCTCGCTTAGATTCTTCACCTCGACGTCGTCCATGATGATGTAGTGATCGAAGGTGGCCAGAATCTTCTCCGCCTGGCTCAGGTCCGTATCTACGGCAATCGATTCGCCGAGACTGTACGCATAAAGGTCGCCCAGGATGTGCCCCTGGGGATTCAGAAGAAACGCGTACGCTCCATACCCCTCGGCCAGGTCGCGAATATTGTTGGTGACCATGCCATTCAACCAGCGCACGCGATCCGTGCCGGTCAGCGAAATCTTTGCCCGGAACCCCAGGTCGTAGATGCCGCATCCTCCGCGCAAAGCGGCGAGTTCGGTGCCGCAATCGGCAAACCGCGCCGCGGTTCTGGCGCCGCGGTAATCCCCCACTTGGGCCGCGCCCAATCCGTCACCCTGTGCCTGCAGCGCCGTAGCACCCATGTTGTATTCGATTATAGCGAGTGTGTTAACGTTCCATCCCGTGGAACCGAAAATGGTCGCTCGAAAGAAGATTGCCATCATTGCCGGCGACGGCATCGGCAAAGAAGTGATTCCCCAGGCGGTGAACGCCATTCAAGCCGCGGGGGCGGCGGTGGATCTGACCCCGTTCGACTGGGGTGCCGACCGCTACCTGCGTGATCAGACCACCGTCCCGCCCGATGGATTCGCCATGCTGGCCCGCGACTTCGACGCCATCCTGGTGGGGGCGTTCGGCGATCCCCGTGTGAAAAGCAATGTCCACGCCAGGGAAATCCTTCTCGGCATGCGGTTCAAGATGGATCTGTACGCCAACGTGCGCCCGGTTCGCCTTCTCGATGCGGCACTCTGCCCCTTGAAAGGCGTTGAACCCAAAGACGTAGATTTCGTGGTTCTCCGCGAGAACACCGAAGGCGTCTACACCGATGCCGGGGGCGTCTTCAAGCAGGGAACACCCGACGAGATCGCCACCCAGGAAGACATCAATACGCGGAAAGGCGTCGAAAGGATTATCCGGTACGCGTTTGAATACTGCAAAGCCCATACGAAAATCGACGGCTCGCCGCTGACCAAGGTGTTGATGTGTGATAAGTCGAACGCCATGACCCACGCCGGAGGCCTGTGGCAGCGCACCTTCAAAGAAGTCAGCGCTGAGTACCCCCGGTTCACCGCCCAGCACATGTATGTCGATGCCCTCTGCCTGCAGATGGTCCGTGACCCGCGCCAGTTCGACGTGATCGTGACGAACAACATGTTCGGGGACATCATCACTGACCTGGCTGCCGGGCTGCAGGGAGGCTTAGGCATGGCGGCCAGCGGCAACATTCATCCGGGGCGCAGCAGCATGTTCGAGCCGGTCCATGGCTCGGCTCCGACGATCGCGGGAAGGAACCTGGCAAATCCCTTCGGCGCTATCCTCACGGCAGCCATGATGCTGCGCCACCTGGAACTCCCGAAAGAAGCGGACAGGATTGAAGCGGCTGTGCTCGAAGCCGTGCGCCAGAAAAAAACCACCGAAGACATTGGCGGCAAACTAGGGACCAAGGAAGCAGGCGAGTGGATCTGTAACACCCTCTCATCGTGAGGGAAACCGAAAGCTCCCGACGTTCAAATGTGCCGATGAGACATCCTTCCGCCAGCCGTCCATAATTGAATCTGCCCGTTCCAGGTACTCCCGCATGCTCGGCAGACGTCCAAAGATTCACCGGATTGCCCGTGTTCATGCGTAAGAGTATAGAGAAACGTATAAACTCAGGGTAATGGATCGAGTCGAAGCGCACTTCTACAGGATCGCCCGGCTGCTCTTGTGGGTCGTGCTGGCGGGCGCGCTCGTCCCCGCTTACACCGGCGCGCAAGATGAGTTGCTTCCGCTGGCGCAGGCTCCTACCACCACGCAGGAGCCGACCAAGCCGGTCCCCCCCCCGGACAAGCCGCAGCAGCCGTCGGACAACGAAGTAAAGATTACTCCCCGCCAAGCCGAGGAACTCTTCCACTCGGTGGACGAAATCATGCAGTTCGATAGCAAGCAAACCGGGTTGCCCATCAAGCATGACGTCAAACGCAAGCTCACCAGCCGGGACGAGGTCTACTCCTACCTGACCAAGCATTTGAACGACGAGGACGCACAGCGCCTTCGCCGCTCCGAACTCGTCCTCAAGAAGTTTGGCCTGCTGCCCCGCGACTTCAATCTGGAAACTTTTCTGGTCGCTCTGCTGAAAGAAGAGGTGGCCGGCTACTACGATCCCAAGACCAAGACCGTGAACCTGCTCGACTGGGTGCCGATCGAAGAGCAGGAGCCGGTTATGGCCCACGAACTCACCCACGCCCTCCAGGATCAGGACATCAATCTGCAAAAGTGGATGAAAAAGGGAGACAAGGATCTGGGGGAAATCAGGAAGGATCCTACGCCTGCCGACATCGAAAACGATGAGATCTCCAACGCCCGCGAAGCCGTCATCGAAGGCCAGGCCCAGGCCATGATGTTTCAGTACGCCATCGCTCCCACCGGCCACACCATCACCAGCAACCCCGCGCTCGTCGACGCCATGCAGGAGGAAACCCTCACCGGCACTGCGAACACAAAAGTGTTCAATCAGGCGCCCATCTTTTTGAAAGAATCACTCACCTTCCCCTACAGCTACGGAATGGGCTTCGTCATCAAGCTCATGCAGCAGGGGGGAAAGGAAAAGGCGTTTGCCGGCGTTCTGCACAATCCTCCCCACACCACCCGCCAGATCATGCAGCCGGAAACCTATCTGGCGGACGAGAAGATCGAACCCATGCGCGTTCCCGACTTCAAGCGTGATTTCAAGGCCTACAGGAAATTCGATATCGGAGCGATGGGTGAATTTGATGTGGGGGTATTGATCGAACAATACGCGGATAAGAAGCTGTCGAAGAAGATGTATCCGGAATGGAGGGGCGGTTATTACTATGCCGCCAAGCCGAAAAACGATGCCGCGGCTCCTCTCGCACTGCTTTACGTCTCACGCTGGTCTACTCCGGAATCCGCCGCAGCCTTCGCGGGAATCTATGCCGCGTCTCTGAAGCAGCGCTACAAAAAATCCGAGGAAAACGGCAACCGTTCCACCCCGCCGGCGCAATCGGACGCCGGTTCGCTCACGCCTTCGAGCCCCGATCCGGTGCGCGGTCGTCATTCCTGGAATACCGAAGAAGGCACGGTGATCATCGAGCAGCAGGGAGACACGGTATTCGTCAGCGAGAGCCTGGACCCGGCCACAACCTCCACGCTGGAGACCGAAGTCTTCGGTCCGCCCGAAAGAAGATGATCCTGGCCTGCCTTTTTGGACGTCATTCCGAGTCGGCTCGGACGTTGCAGGAAGTCCACTATCGGCAATCGTAGCCATTTTGTACGAGCCTGGAGTGGAAGGGATGCTCCTGCGAGGGCCAGAGGGGTTTAGGGCCAATAACGGCGTCAATCCCGCATAATTCCTGCTGGTTGGCCTTCCCGGGACTCTACGGTGTCCATATAGGGGTGTGGCGGGATCTGCCCGCAGGCCTGGACTTGCGGAGGAGAACATCCGCATCCTCCGTTGTTTGCATCTTACTAATAACGGGGAGGCGAATGGGAAGTCGCTTGCCTTCAGCAAGAGACGTACTTATAATCCGGCCAGCCGGGAAAAAGGGTCAGCCGTCTCGACACTCCACCGGGGATCTGCTCTCCCGGCCCTGCCAGGAAGCCCGGCATTCCAAAGCAGGATCCGAAACAAAAGCGGTCCAAGCGGAATGCAGTTGCTGCGTAAAGGCTGAGAATACGATTTCCCAGAGAAGATACTTCCCGAGATTTCAAGGAGCCATACTGATGAAAAAGATTCTGCTTTCGGCTGTGCTTGGGGTTGCGGTGGTAGCTGTAGGACAAAATCCTGCCCCGCCGGCTCAGGGACAACCGGCCACGCCTCCGGCGCAGGGGCAAGCGGCCGCACCGGCGCAGGGTCAGGCGCCTGCCTCGCAAGCCCCAGTCATCAAAGATCCCGCCGAATACAACGCGTACGTGGCGGCTGTGCAGCAGAAAGATCCCAATGCCAAGATCAGTGGCATGGAAGCCTTCCTCACGCAATACCCCAATAGCGTGATGAAGCAGCAGGCGCTCGAAATCTTAATGCAGTCTTACCAGCAGGCAAATAATGCGCAGAAGGCAACCGACACCGCCCAGAAGCTGGTGGAAGCAAATCCCTGTCAGGTGCCGGCTCTGACTTTGCTGGCCTACATCGATCGCATGCGGGCCCAGGGTGGCGATCCGAATGGCAAGCAGTTGTCGGCTGATGCTGGCAAGTACGGGCAGCAGGGCCTGGGTTGCCTGGACAAATTCCAGAAGCCGGAAGGCACCAGCGATGCCGACTTCCAGAAGATGAAAGCCCAGATGACGGGCAATTTCGACGCCGCCGTGGGCTGGTCCGCGTTGCAGGACAAGGATTATGCCAAGGCTGCCCAGTCGCTAAAGGCGGCTGTCGATGCCAATCCTCCAGACTCGCAGAAGGATCTTGCGCTTCTGTATCCGCTCGCCCTCGCCTATCTGCAGCAGAATCCTCCCGATTATCAGAACGGAATCTGGTACGCGGCCCGAGCCGCGGCGGTCGCTCCCCAGCAAAGCCAGCAGGGGATCGAGAAATATGCGCGTTCCCAGTACGTGAAGTACCATCAGGGAGACGATGGCTGGGACAATGTCTACAGTGCTGCCAAAGCCGGCGGCCCACAAGTCCCGATTCCGCCGCCTCCCACTCCCGCCGATCAGGCGCATGAGATGGTCGCCAAAACGCCACCCGAGAAGATGGACTTTGCCACCTGGGAATTTGTGCTGACTAATGGCAGCCAGGCCGATCAGGACACCGTGTGGAATGCTATCAAAGGCAAAGCCGTGCAGATGAACGGCATGGTCCTCAGCACTGAGCCGCAACAGTTCATGATCGCGGGCAGCTCCGACGATATCGATGCCAAGAAGCCGGATATCACCTTGAAGTTTGAGGAAAAAGTTCCCGCCAGGCTGATCCCGAAAGACGGGTCCAGCTTCGATTTTCAGGGCGAGCCCGCCTCCTACACTTCAAATCCCTTCATGATGGTGATGGAGAAGGGCCAGTTGCTCAGGGCGAAGGCCGCACCTGCGCCTGCCAGGAAGGCGCCGGCGCGCCGCAAGCCGGCTGCTCAGTAAGCAAAGCTCCACTAGAAATGCCAAGGCAGCCCCGAAAGGGCTGCCTTGATCTTTTTCTTACCGCTCAAACATTCCATGCGATCGAATGCCGCCCGCCTCAGCGGACAATCCTTTTCTCGAACGAGACTGGCCGCGCGCTTCGCGGTGGGCGCTTCACTCCGTCCCTCAGTTGCCGTACGTCGATCTTCAGTTCGCTGATGGTGCGGCTTAGCGTGTTGCGGTGCATTCCCAGTTCGCGCGCGGCGCGGCACTGGTTGCCCTTGTTCTCCTGCAGCACGGTCAGGATGAAACGTTTCTTGAACTCCCGCACTCCTTCGGAATACAGGATGTTGCTGCGGTACATCTGCAGAATGAGTGCTTCCAATTGATCTTTCACGTTGCGTCTCTTTCTATGGCTGGAATATTTAATGCGCCGCTGCCTGCTTCGGCGGGGAACTAGGACTTCCGTTCAACTTCTGTGGTGCCTGGTGAAGGAGATCAAGACCCTGATAGAAACGACCGCGCAGCTCCGAAGGTGCCAGCCAGATGGCAGCCCTGCCTACCACCAGAAAATAAGGTGCCAGCTGCGAGTTCCGCAGCAGATCCGAGGTCGGTTGGAATGCCGTCATCCCCATCAGGATTACAGCCACCATCAATCCGCCTTTCACTAATCCCAAAATGCCGCCCAGAAAACGGTCAAAGCCACTGAGCCCGGCCTCTTTCATGACCCAGCGTGAAATCCTGGCGGCAAGGCCGAACAGGATCACGATGGCAAAAAAAATCAGCAGAAAACCCAGAATCTCCGCTAACCACGGGTTCTTCAGGAAGCTTTCAAACCATTCCGCGAGTCTCCTGTATTGCCATGCAGCCACCAGGTAACCGACGATCAACCCTGCCATGCTGAGGGCCTCGGAAAAAAAACCCTGCATGGCCGCCGCCACCACGTTCAGCAGCACGACAGCGCAAATCATCCAATCCGCGATTGTCATGCGGCGACCCCGTGGGAACTCACGCCTCTTCCCACGGCTAAATTGCCAGTTTGTCCCCGGTTAACTGGAGGTAAGCTTCCAGATATTTCTCGCTGGTGCGTCGTGCCACCTCCGGGGGAAGAGCCGGAGCTGGCGGCTGCTTGTTCCAATGAATCTCCTCCAGATAATCACGAACATATTGCTTGTCGTAGGAATCCTGCGCCCGGCCCGGCTGGTACTTGTCGGCCGGCCAGAAGCGCGATGAATCGGGGGTCAAAACCTCATCGGCGAGCGTAATACCCCGCTCGGTGCGCCCAAATTCGAATTTCGTGTCAGCGATGATAATGCCGCGATGCAGGGCATACGCTGCGGCCTTCTTGTAGATGCGCAAGGTCAGATCGCGAAGATGGCTCGCTGTTTCCACTCCGACGATCTCGCACATCTGATCGAACGAGATATTCTCGTCGTGCCCGGTGGTCGCCTTCGTTGACGGAGTGAAGATGGGCTCCGGGAATGCGTCCGACTCCTTCAGGCCGGCGGGCAGCGAGATGCCCGACACCTTGCCCGTCGCCTTGTATTCTTTCCACGCTGAACCCGAGATGTATCCCCGCACCACGCACTCCACCGGGAACATTTCGGCGCGCCGCACCAGCATCGACCGCCCTCGCAGCCGGCCTTCATACTTGCGAACCTCCGGGGGATACTGGCCCACATCCGCTGTGATGAGGTGATTGGGAACGAGTTCTGCCAGGAAATTGAACCAGAACAGGGAGATCTGGTTCAGCACGCTGCCCTTATGTGGGATGCCCGTGGCCAGGACATAATCGAAGGCAGAGATGCGGTCGCTGGCTACAAACAGCAGCTGGCTGTCGCTCACTTCGTAAACGTCGCGAACCTTGCCGCTGGCGTGAAGTTTGAGGTCGGGGAAGTCGGCTTTCAGGAGAACGGAATCGAGTAGATCGGTGTGCATGATGGAATTTTACAGTTAAGAGGCGAGGCGTATTCTAGCGTCTCAGAAAAAATTGTCAACGATTGTCATCACGTCTGAGAAAGGAAATTACAGCGTTCCCCCGATGGAATAATTGTTGACAACTCAGCCCTTGCCTGCCGGACCCGCGGGGCTCAGTTCCATTTTGTGGAAAAACTGAGGATGAAAGTGGATAACCTGGACGAAGCCTCGCCACGTCTCATCCTTGAGGTCCGAACCACAACCTCGGCACGAGCCTTATTGCGCTCCGAACCGCACGGAAACCAGCTTCGAGACGCCCGGTTCCTGCATGGTCACCCCGTACAGGACAGGGGCGATGCTCATGGTCTTCTTGCTGTGGGTAATGAGCACGAACTGAGTCTGCACGCTCATCTCCTTTACCAATTCGGTGAAGCGGCCGACATTGGCCTCGTCAAGCGGGGCATCGACTTCGTCCAGGATGCAGAACGGGCTGGGCGCGTACTGGAAGATGCCCACCAGCAGGGCCAGCGCGGTCAGTGCCTTTTCACCGCCCGAAAGTAACAGTACGCTCTGCAGGCGCTTACCCGGCGGCGACGCAATCACGTCGATGCCGCTCGCCGCGCTGTTCTCCTCGTCAGTGAGCTTCATGAACGCATGGCCGCCGCCGAACAGCTTCTTGAATGTGGTCTGGAAATTGTCGTTGATCCTGCTGAACGCCTCTTCAAACTTCTGGCGCGAGATCAGATCGATCTCGCGGATGGTGGCAGTCGTGTTCTCGATCGAGGTGATCAGGTCTTTGCGCTGCGTCTCCAGGAACTGGTGCCGCTCGGCCGTCTCCTTGTACTCCTCCAGCGCCATCATGTTGACGGGACCCATCGCCTCCAGCTTGGAGCGCATCTCGCGGTACAACTGATCTTCCGCGGCAAGCTCTTCGCCGCTGACCGGAGTCAGCGTGCTGTCCGCCGCCAGCGCGGAGGGCTCGACTCCCAGTTCGTTCCGGCACGTTTCCGACATGTACTGCGCGTCGGATTGCAGCTTGGCGGCGGCTGCCGACAATTCGCCGCGGCGGTCGCGGGCCTGGTCGAGCAATCCGCGGCTGCTGCGCAACAGTTCCTCGATCTCTGCCTGGCGGGCCCGCAACTGCTCGGTTTCGAACTGCAGCAGGCCTTCGCGGGTCTGCGCCGCATTTCGCTCAGCCTCCAGGTCAGCCGTATTCTGTACCAGTTGCTCGTTCTCTGTTTCGCGCTGCAACTTCTCGGCCGCGGCCCCTTCCATTTGCGAGGTAAGCGCATGCATGCGCTCGTCCATCTCGGAGAACAGCGATTCGATCCGCTGTAACACCGACGCGGCCGATCGATGCCGCTCTTCCAGGGTAGCCACCCGGGCCGCGTACTGCGAGGTGGTCTGCGCCGACTGTTCCCGCCGCTGCCGCAGGGCCGCCAGCGATTCCTGCGCGGCTGCCATCTGCTGCTCCAGTTCCACCCGCTTCAAGTCCAGAACTTCGATCTCGGACTGCCGCGCGCACAGAATGCCTTCCTGCTCAGAACGTTCCGCTGCCAGGCGGCTGAGGTCCATCACGGCGACATTGAGCCTTTCGCTGACCCGGGTCATTTCCGAGTCCAGCTGCTGCAGCATGTGGCCCGACGTCATGGCCTGATGCTCGGCCTGGCGTTTTTCTCCTTCCAGGCGTTCCAGCAGGGAAGAGAGTTCTTTGATCTCGCGCCCGAGGGCGAGTACCCGTATTTCTTCGGCGGTCAGCGCCCGCTCCAGTTCTTCAACCTGGCGGAGAACTTCCCGCAGTTCGCGCTTCATCGAGAGCGGACCTTCTGCCCGCTGCTTGCCGCCGGTAACCGTCACGTTATGGAAGCATTCGCCCCCCTGCGAGAGGAAGAAGGCATTCGGATTTTCCAGGGCCAGTCCGCGCGCCACGTCCGATTCGGGGACGATATATCCATCCCGCAGCTTCGGCAGGATCACTTCCAGCGATTTGCCAAAGCCGTCAAGCACCCGAATCGTGTTTTTGAGTGGAAGAATTTGTGCCGCCGGAGGTGCGCAGTGCGCCGCCTCATCGAGCACGAACGAGAACTTGGCCTGCGAGTCGTCCGGATGAACCAGGAAAGTCGCGCGTCCATCGACGTCGGTGCGCAGCATACGCAGCCCTTCGTCCGCCGCGTCCCACGACTTCACCACGATGTAATTCAGTTCGTCGCGCAGAAAGTCTTCCACTACGCGCTCGTAGCGGGGCTCAACTTCCAGAAAGTCAGCCAGGACCCCAACGGGAGCCAGACCGCCCTGCATGACACCCGACTGGAACAGGCGCCGCACCGATTCGGTAGAGTAGCCATGCTCGGCAATCACCGCTTCGAGCGATCCCTTTTTGCCCAGGGCGGTGGCGTACTCGGCGCGCAAAACATCCAGGTTGATCTTGGCGCTGCTCTCCTCTTCCTTCTTCGATTCGATCAGGCGGCGTATCTGGCTGATCTCCTCCGTAATGCCGCTCACACGCTGGGTCACGTTCTCGAATTCCAGAGCCAGTTGCCCGCGCTGTCCCCCGAAACTCTCAATCTGGACATTCGCATTGGTGATTTCCGCGTCCAGGCGGCGGCCCTCGCGATCTATCCCGGCCAGCCGCTCTTCCGCCTGGGCAAGCTGGTTGCGCAGCCGAGAGGCGGACGACACGATGTCGAAGATCACCACCCGCGACTCTTCCTGCTGCCGCTCAATCTCGGCCAGGTTTGCCGCTGCCGCCGCTGCCTCCTGCTGGCAAATGGCGAGGTCACTTTGCGCTGCCGCAACGTCGGCTGCCGCGCATTCCAGGATCTGGCGGTTGGATTCCCGCTCCGCCTCCAGCGTAGCCAACCGCTGCCGGGCCTGTGCCAGTTCGGCCTCTGCCGCGGCCGAGCGCGCCAGCAACTCCGCGCAGCGTTCTTCGTTGTGTTTGCGGCGCGCGTGCGCCCGGTCAATTTCCAGCGCAATCTGGCTGATGCGAGCCCGATTCTCCCGCAATTCCGACTCAATCGAATATCCGCGCTGCGTGCGCTCTGCATGCTCCGCTTCGAAAGCCTGTACTTCTTCGCTGCGGTGCTGCATCTCTTCCGCCAGAGTACTCAGTTGAGCGTCGAGCTCGGCACTTTCCTTTTGAATTACTGCGAACTTGCTGGCCAGCACCAGCCGCAGCTTGCCCCGCATTTCTTCCCGCAGGCGCGCGTAACGCTCCGCCTTGGAAGCCTGGCGCTTCAGTGAATTCATCTGGCGCGTCACTTCTTCAAAAATGTCATTGACGCGCGCCAGGTTCAGCTTCGCATCCTCCAGGCGGGCTTCCGCCAGCCGCTTCTTGGTCTTGAACTTGGTGATCCCGGCCGCCTCCTCCAGAATGGCGCGGCGGTCCGTAGGCCGGCTGCTCAGAATCTGCCCAATCCGTCCTTGCTCGATCAGGGCGTAAGACTCCGGGCCCAGGCCGGTTCCCATGAAGAGTTCCTGAATGTCGCGCAGGCGGCAAAGCTTGCCATTCAACAGATATTCGCTGTCTCCGGAACGGAACAGCCGCCGCGTAACCACGATTTCCCCGGCCCGGAATTGCTGCTGGTTGAACTTGCGCCGGCGGATCTTCAGCACCACGTGCGGAGCTGGAACGCCGACGGACGCAGCGTCCCGGGGCGCGGTGAGATTATGCGCGGGCAGCGCAAAAATGGGCTCGTCGTCGGGGAAGGCCAGAGCAATTGTGTTGATCTTCGACCGCGGGACTTCCACTTCCTCGGTCCTGCCGGGCTGAGCATCTTCCACCGCCTGCTCCGTCTCTGCGGCGGCCCGGGCCCGAATGGAGGTTTCGTCCCAATCATCGGCGCCATGCGCCTGCGGCATGTCGTCTTGAATGTCGATCTCGGTCGCGGCATTTGCATCCGCTCCGCCATAAACCTCCGGATCAATCAGAGTAAGGGAAACTTCTGCCATGCCGGTGGGCTTGCGGTCGCGCGTGCCAGCAAAAATGACATCTTCCATGCGCGCGCCCCGTAGGGTCTTGGCTGACTGCTCGCCCAGCACCCAGGAGATGGCGTCGGAGATGTTCGACTTTCCGCAGCCGTTAGGACCAATGATGGCCGCCACTCCATCCCCGTGGAACTTGAGTTCGGTGCGGTCGCAGAACGATTTGAACCCCAGAATCTGAAGTCTCTTCAGTTTGAGCAACGTGAACTCCTTAAACCCGTGGCCAGAACAGGATCCGGCTGCCCCAGATCCCGCGCCGGTGAGCGCTCGGGAAACGGGGGCGCCGCATGTTTACCAGGAAGGTTCCCCTTCCGCATTGGATGCCCGTGGCGGCCGCTACACGACCGATTCTGGGCCATATTCGCACCCCGGGCTGGAAAGGGTGGGCACAAAGTTAAGCTACTGTAACGGCGAAATCGACGCGGGGTCAAGCAATATAACACTATATATAGTGTGGCCTTACGCGTGACCGCCTTGTATTGCACAGGCATTGCCGCAGTGGTGCATGCTTCCAGTGGAGGGGTAAACGAGGTGGGAGAACCGCGAGAGCACAACAAGGCTAGCTCATCCCCAGCGATGAGTGCAATCGCGATCTTACGGCCGATCTGGCTGTGCGTGAGGAGTAGAGTCCCCCTCGGGTGGAAGCCTTATTTCAAGTGCTTGTTGATCGCCTTCGTCATCTGGAACATATCCAGTTTTTGGGAGCCAAACACTGCCTGCAACTTTTCATCAGCCAGAATCTCCCGCTTGTTCGCCGGATTCTGCAGTTTGTGTTCTTTGATATGCGCCCAGACTCTTTTCGTGATCTCACTCCGGGGAAGGGGTTCCGATCCGACGATCCTGGCGAGCTCGGGTGACGGTTGCACCGGCTTCATGAAAGCGCTATTGGTCTTTGCTTTATCGGCTGCTGCTTTCGGCATCGCAATCTCCTGTCTCAATCGGATGACTTTCAGGCGGGGCAGGTTGGAGAACTATTTCGCTCGATGGCACCTCCAACCCAGGGACGGACGCTTGCGTCCGTCCCCAAAGTCGAAGCATCAGTCGCCGAGTTTTTCAAAGAAGCGGCAAATCGTTTCGATCCCGCGATAGAAGTTCGGGATGTGGAACTTCTCGTTAGGCGCGTGCAAATTGTCATCGGGCAAGCCGAAGCCCATCATCACGCTGGGAATCTTCAGCACGTCCTGAAAATCGGTCACGATCGGAATCGAACCTCCACTCCGGATGAACACCGTGTCCTTCTTGAATGTGTCGTGCAGCGCCCGGGTTGCAGCTTCGATGTATCTGTTATCGGTGCTGACCACGCAAGCTGGACCTTTGCTCCATACTTTCACCTTCGTCTCGATGCCCCTCGGAGTGTTTTTCTTCACGAACGCCAGGTACTTCTTCAGAACCTCCTCTGGATCCTGGTTCGGCACCAGACGCATTGAAACCTTGGCCCGCGCTTTTGCCGGAATCACGGTTTTGGCGCCATCGGCGATGAAACCTCCGGGCATACCGTGTACTTCGAGCGTAGGACGCGCCCACGTGCGGTAGAGCACTGAGAACCCAGGTTCTCCGGTGAGAACCTTCGATCCCACCTCGGTCTTGCGATAGTGCTCCTCGTTGAAGGGCAGGCGTTTCCAGGCTTTGAGTTCAGCCGCCGTCGGAGCCTTGACGCCCTTGTAGAAGCCGGGAATCAGGACTTTGCCTTTCGAGTCCTTCATCTTGCTGATCATTTCAATCAAGGCAAAGAAGGGATTGGGAGCAGCGCCGCCGTACATGCCGGAGTGCAGATCGGTCTTCGCGCCATAAGCTTCGATCTCGGTGTACACCAGCCCGCGCAAGCCAACGCACAGGGTGGGAAGATCAGGAGCGAACAGTTCCGTATCGCACACCAGGGCGAAATCGGCTTTCAGCCTGGCTTTCTGCTTGCGGATGTATTCCGCGATCGACTCGCCGCCCACTTCCTCTTCCCCTTCAAACAGCACCTTGACGTTGATGGGCAGCTTGCCGCCGCCGGTCTTCATGAGGGCCTCCAGCGCCTTTACCTCCATCCATAGTTGGCCTTTGTCGTCCACCGCACCCCGGGCATAAATGTTGTTGTTCCGCTCGGTAGGCTCGAACGGCGGAGTGTGCCATTCATCCAGCGGTTCGGCAGGTTGCACGTCATAGTGCGCATAGCAGAGAACGGTGGGCTTGCCGCTGGCATGGAGCCAGTCGGCATAGATCAGCGGATGCCCCTTGGTCGGGATGATTTCAACGTTTTCCATGCCGATGCGACGCAGTTCGCTTGCCACGTAATCGGCCGCCTTTTGGATATCTGGCTTGTGTTCCTCCAGGGTGCTGACGCTGGGAATGCGGAGAAGATCTTTGAGTTCATTCAGAAAGCGTTGCTGATTGCTGCGGGCATAATCGACTGCGGGAGACGCCATGATGATTCCTTTCTGTGATCTCGGAAGACACGCAAGAGAGCGGATCGAGAGTCCGAGGAAACGAACAAGTATAGCGCTAGCGCAGCCGGCCTGCCGCGCAACGGCGGAACCGGCTGTCCCCTTGTTCTCTCTAGCTCAATTGGAAAGGGCGGCGCGCGAATCCTCGCCAGCGCCTCTCTCACCCGAATCGTGCTGGAGAGAAGGCGCGAATGTCGTGTTCCGGTTGCCTGCCGTCGAGAACGTCCGTCATCACTCGCGCCGTGACCGGCGCCAGCAGGATGCCGTCGCGAAAATGCCCCGTGGCGACGTAATATCCGGGGGTCACGGTGGGTCCGAGAATCGGCAGCGAGTCAGGCGTTCCCGGGCGCAACCCGGCCCAGTCTTCCAGTATGCGGGCGTCGCGCAGTTCAGGGACGAGTTCCAGGGCGGCGCGGCGCAGGCGGTGAATCGTGTCGGGGTCGGTGCGCTTGTCGAAGCCAGCCTCTTCGACCGTGGCTCCCACCAGTAGACGCCCGTCACTGCGCGGGATCAGGTAAACGTTGGGAGAACGGATCACGTGCTTCAGCAAGTTGCGGGAGGGCATGACCAGGCAAAGTATCTGGCCCTTGACCGGGCGGGTCGGAAACGCGTGCGGCCCAATCTGTCCCGACCAGGCGCCGGCGCAATTCACCACTTTGGCGGCGGCGAACGAAGTTTTGGAAGTCGTCACCCCGGTTGCGCGCCCGTCTGCCACATTCACTGTCCTGACGGGATCGCCTGAGGAAAAATCTACGCCCAGTTTTTTCGCTGCCCTGGCTGCAGCCGAGGAAAGCGCCCGCGGATCGACGCTGCGCTCCTTCAGATAAAAAGCCCGCGTCGCCGCCAGAGCCGGCTCCAACTCGCTGAGCGGGGCGGGCAAGACGTCAGAAATAACGAAGCCAGGCCGCTCATGGATATGTTCCGGAGGAGGGATCACAAGGGTTCCGAAGTCCCGCAGGTCCACCTTGGCCCCGGATTCCACCTCAATTTCGTGAGCGAATTCCGGGTACATTCGAGCACTGGCCACGGCCAGGGATTGCAGGGCAGCGGGTGTCTCCAGGGAACAATCCACCAGCATGCCTCCGGCCGCATGGGAGGCTTCACGGCCCGGTTCTCCCCGCTCGACTACCAGGACAACGGCGCCGCGGCGCCGCAGCGCAATCGCTAGCGAGAGGCCGATAATGCCTCCGCCGACAACAATGACGTCCCAACTCTTCACTCCGGCATTGTAAAAGACTGGACGCGTGACAGCCGCCACTCCCCCCTTTAAAATGGGCGGCATGGACAAGATCTTGGTTGGGGCGGTACTTCTAACGATGTTCGCCACATCCGGCTTGGCGGTCGCTCAAAAAGATAAGGACAACGAGCCAACCACGTGGGTCTACTTTTCCGTGGTGAAGGAAGACAACGGCAAGCCGGTGCGTAACGCGGCCGTGATCATGCATCCGGTGAACGAGAAGGGCCGTCAGGAACGAGGCGGCCTCGAATTGAAAACCGACCCGGAAGGCAAGGCCAACTTCGACGGCATTCCCTACGGTCCGCTCCGGGTCCAGGTACTGGCCTCGGGCTTTCAGACTTTCGGGGAAGATTACACCATCGACAAGGAAAAAACCGAGATCACCATCAGGCTGAAGCGGCCTCAGGGACAGTTCTCCATCTACGACGATCATCCCGGCAATCCGCCGGCCAAACAGGATTCCAAACAGGAGCCTCCGCCCGCGGATGGGAAAAAGCCCAACTAGCCGAAACCGGATCCTGAACTGGCAGCCAGGTTGAAATCATGGATTATCTGCTGAAGACCGAACCATCCACCTATTCATTCGCGGATTTGCAACGCGAGAAGACCACCATATGGGACGGTGTTTCCAATCCCGTAGCCCTGAAGAACATGCGCGCCATGAAGCCGGGAGAGAGGCTGGTCATCTATCACACGGGCGACGAGAAGAGCGCGGTGGGGACAGCCTCAGTGGTCTCGGTGGATCCGTCCGACCCGGCCAATCCCCGAGTGACCATCAAAGCAGGCAAGCCCATTGCCAGGCCGGTCACGCTGGCGGAAGCCAAAGCCAACAAGTTATTTGCCGATTCGCCTCTGGCCCGTCAGGGCAGATTAAGCGTGGTCCCGCTCAATGAGGCGCAGTATAAATTTCTGACCGGCGAGTGACGGCTTCAGTTGACCGCGCCGCCCGGAATAGGCCTCCATCCGGCCCCCCAGGTTCGAGGGACGCGGAAGGATTGCCGGGAAACCCAGCCCACGAATTATGAAGCGCGCGCATCCCGCCGGATCAGCGCTGAATCGAGGAAGTATCCCAGACCCAGCGTGAAGGGGATCGCACCCAAAGCGGCGGCAATCAGGGCGTCCGGCTC
>Ga0070741_10004235_pt1 | contig 33790 bp, 32 predicted proteins | sample Coa_R1_4_FD_66440 | JGI IMG/M metagenome (GOLD analysis project Ga0070741, IMG submission 66440) | Surface soil microbial communities from Centralia Pennsylvania, which are recovering from an underground coalmine fire - Coalmine... | ecosystem: Environmental > Terrestrial > Soil > Unclassified ... | reverse complement strand
AGCCCCAGGGTACGTCACCATCAGCGCAACGAGCAGGGAGAAAACAGCCTGCAATCGCCGCGGAAAGGCTTTCGGTCGCCACACTCTGAATCTGGCCGCCATCCCTTTGCATTTTATCGCGAACGACAGGCGAGAGTCTGCGCGGCTTCCTCCGCGAGCCGGATTCGACGTGTATGGGCAAGCGGCATCCGCCTCCATGCGGACGCATGCCACGCGACTGTGCAAAGAATAGTAGCCGCGGTCAATCGCAATCTAATCGGCCGCGAGTTTGCTTCGACGCGTGAAAGAACCCACAGTCTGAAAGATGCTGACTGCCGTTTTTTCCGCCGCTTACTGCAGCCGTAACGCTGACCTTCGCCGCGTGGCGGCCCACGCCAATGCCAAGAGACCTGTGCCCATGAGCAACAACGACATGGGCTCGGGAGTTGGAACCGCTCCAAAAATCAGCACGCCAGACGGGGCAACGCTGCCGACAACCGTTGTGTCTCCGTTCGCCAAGTCAATTGTGAGAATCTGGCCCGTGTTGTTCTCAAACGTGTAATCGGTACCGTTTACATTCGCAACCGAATCAATTGCGAAGGCCGTCGGGCCAATGAGGCTCGCCGCTCCTGTCGCAGGGTCGATCTGATACAAATCATCAGGAACTACGGGCGTTATCACGCCAGTGCTGAAGTTGATCGTGCCGGTGTCCACAGTTCCGTAGAGCTTTCCATTCTGGCCGTATAATCCTGAATCAAAGAAATTGAGACTTCCGTCCGGGTTGGGCGTGCTAAGCGGGACAAATGTGATAGGCGTCATACCAGTGGATCCAACGAGCGTCGCCTTGCCGGTCGAAGGGTTGATCGTGTAAAGGTGCTCGGCGTAATCTGTCGCGTAGATCGTCCCATTGAGTTCGCCGATGGAATTGGACGCCATGGGTCCACAGGGTGAGGTCGCGGTCGAGCAGTCCGCCAGCCCTGTCGGGCCGATAACGGTTACGACGCCTGTGGCCGGATTAATCGAGTCCAAGTTGCCTGTGTAGGCGAGAGTCAGAAGAGATCCGTTCGGCCCGGAAACCAGACCGTCAACTCCCTCCGGCAGTTTTGGACCGATCTGGTTGAACGCCCCGGTGTTCAAATCCACTGTTCCAAATGCGGGGCTACCCGTCACCACGTAGACGAACGAATCGGCGCTTGCGAGCGCCGAGCACATAAACACCATAATTACCAGCGCAACGACTAACCTCTTTGAACCGGTCATACGATGTCTCCTCTCTTTGTAGTTATTGTGGCTGGCGCATCCTGCGCCGTCTCAGCATACCCAGCCCGAGCAGGCCCGTTCCCAAAAGGAACAGCGGCGCCGGCTCGGGTGTGAAAACTCCTGCAGCGGTCAAGGTGCCGCTCCCGGAGGCGGTAAAGACGGCACTGTTTGGGTAGGTGACAGCCGTGACGTCGAGGCCTCCGGATGCGCCAGCGAACTGGCCGGTGCCCCCCGTGAACGTCCACACTTCCGTCGCCGTTCCGGCCCCTGTCGGCGATGACAGGATCGCTGAAACATTCCCAACCAAGTTGCCGGTGAGGGTATCGCCGTCGGCAAAGGTCAACGTGAAAGTGGCGTTGTCAATGCCACTCGTCAGGTCCACTACGTCCTGCCCCGCGAAGCTCACCGGGTTCCACAAAGCATTTACGGCGGGGTTCCATTGAGTGAGAGTGCCGGTGGCAGTGGAATCGAACGAAAATGTCGTAGGAGTAATCACCGGAGTGTTTGCCGGCGCCAAGCCAGCGGCACTATACGAAATGCTGACCGTATCCGCCTTGAGCGGGCTGCCCCCTATAGCCAAACATGCAAGCGAGAAGATCAGTGTTGATTGAAACAATCGATAGGTGATGGTTCTGAATTTCATTCTCTCCTCCTTTTGAGGACATTCATTGACGAACAAGGAACTCATGCGAAGCTGTAGCGCGGCGTTCGCGGTGTAACGCTGCGGCTTTTCTGTTGCCTTAAATGCCGCAGGGTCAAAGTACGGACCCTGCACTACAAGCTAGTTGGACGGACCGGTGATGTTCACCAGCGAGCCGGTATCCGTCGACGCGCCCGTTCCACTGCCGAGAGAATTGGAGAACATGCAATACACCTGCACCGTATTTCCCGGTCCATTCGCGTCCGGCGTCGCATTGGTTAGACTACACGTGTACGACGGATTAAGCTTGCCGTGCAAAAAGTCTGCAAACGTCCCTTGGAACACGTTCATCGTGTAAATCCCCGGAGACACTTCCGTCACAAATCCAACGACGGGCGTCGCATTGGTTTGCAGCGCGTAGAAATACATATTTCCATTGCAAGCGCCTGCGTAGGTGCCATTGCTCCCTGGGGCCGCCGCTGCTTGGCACCAGATCCAGAAGCCAAACGGCGTGGACGTAGCCTTGCTGTTTCCAGTGAGAGTCATCGAACCGCCTGTATCGCTGAACACTACCTGCCTTGAATTGCTCTGTGAGAATGCACGGCCGACGGCAAGCAGCAGCACAATCGTGCAGAGACCCACTTTCGCGATGATACGCATGTTTTCTTCCTCCTTTCCTCACGCATTCATTGAATGCCCGCCCAGTCTGCACGGTGCGCTCGAACGGGTCAATTCAAGAAGCATCAAAAGAACTTCAATCGAAGTGCAATTCCTAAGCCTTTCTACTGACACGACATCCCGGCGAGTTTCAAACAAGTCGAAGCGGACCTTGACAAAGGGCCTGGTGAGGAATTGACGCGCCTCCGGGCTTCGTGCTAGCATTTTTTCAATATCCGAGGACTCCGAAAGTGTCAGACCTTGCTTCGAGGGGGCGCTTAGCGCGCTTCGGCGCGTTTGAGGTTGATGTGCGCGCCGGCGAGCTCCGCAGGAACGGTTTGAAGCAACGCCTCTCTGGCCAGCCGTTTCAAGTACTCTTAGTTCTGCTGGCGAACGCCGGCGAAGTTGTCAGCCGGGATAAGCTGCGCACCGAGCTGTGGACCAAAAATACATTTGTCGATTTCGATCACGGCATCGGCGTGACCATTAACACGATTCGGGAGGCGCTGGGTGACTCGGCCGAGTCTCCGCGCTACATTGAGACGCTGCGGGGCCGCGGCTACCGTTTCATCGCTCCGGTCCGATGGGAAGACGGCAACGGCGCCCTGCTCTCTCTGCCGTCGGCCAGCGGTATTGACGGGGCAAGGGTGCCGCGCTCGAACGTGGCCGTGGCCGGTTGGCGGCAAGCAGCACCCTGGGCTGTGGCAGCAACGGCGCTGCTCGCGTTGACTATTGTCGCTTTGAGATACCGCCGCATGGCGCCGGCGCTCACGGGCGCCGTCATCAGCCAGATTCCACCTCCCGCGAAATCAACTTTTGTCTTTAGCCCGCATTATGCCGCGGCACCCGTGCTTTCGCCCGATGGACGCCTGTTGGCGTTTGTGGCCAATGGCTCGCAAGGCCAGCCGATGCTCTGGCTGCGAGTGCTCGATTCGGCGGAAGCAAGGCCACTTGAGGGAACTGAAGACGCGAGAACGCCCTTCTGGTCGCCGGATAGCAATTACCTGGCCTTCTTCGCGCACGAAAAGCTCAAAAAAGTCGCAGTGTCGGGCGGGCCGCCGATGGACATTTGCGAGGCTCCCAATGGGCGGGGCGGGACTTGGTCGCTGGACGGAACCATCCTGTTCGCGCCAGCCTCCGAGACAGCGCTTTATCGCGTGGCTGACAGCGGAGGTCAGCCCACGCCCGTGACGACGCTCGATGAGTTGCCGGAGACAGGGAGCCACCGCTGGCCGCAATTCCTGCCGGACGGCCGGCACTTCCTCTTCTATGCTGCTTCGAGTTCGCCGGGTTTTAGCGGCGCCACTTACCTCGGGTCGCTCGATGGCAGAAAACCCAGGCTGCTGTTGAGAGGCGGCTCAAATGCCGTGTATGCGCCACCAGGCTATCTGTTATTCGCGCAGGATGGAGCATTGATGGCGCAGCGATTCGACGCATCGCGCTTTGGGCTCAGCGGCGACCCCATCCCGATTGCGAATCCCGTGCGAGTCCTCCCCACCGCCTGGCTCGTGATGGCCTCGGCTTCTCAAAATGGCGTTCTGGCCTACAGTGCCGAAAAGGCCGCAAACGGCTGGCAACTGGAATGGTTTGACCGTCACGGCAAAGCGATGGGCAGCATCGGAGGAACACAGTTTTTCCACGAGCCGCAACTTTCTCCCGACGGCAAAAAGCTCGCCGTGGTCGTTGGCGCTAACCCGGTCATGGCCGGCAATATCTGGGTTTTTGATCTGATGAAGGAGGCGGCGGCGCGCGTGACCTTTGCTCAAGAGCAAACCTTTGGTCCCATCTGGTCACCCGATGAAATGAGAATAGCGTTCTCCTCGAACCGAGCGGGCGCATATCAGCTTTACGAGAAGGCGGCAAACGGGGCGGGAACCACACAGCCTCTTACCGAAGACCATGCGTTGAGCGAGGCTCCTGACTCCTGGTCATCGGACGGGCGGTACATCGCTTACGAGCGCGTGGGCCTGCAAGGCAAAACCGGATCGGAGATCTGGATTCTGCCGCTCTTTGGGGATAAGAAACCGTTTCCATTCCTCAGCAGCGCGTCGAACGAGTCCATGGCGTCCTTCTCGCCGGATGGAAAATGGCTGGCCTATGTTTCGGACGAGTCTGGAAGAGCCGAGGTCTATATCGTGCCTTTTCCAAAGCGAAGCGGCAAGTGGCAGGTCTCGACAGAAGGCGGCACGCGTCCGCGCTGGCGGCGCGACGGCAAGGAACTGTTTTTTGTTTCTCTCGGAAACAAACTGATGGCCGTGCCGGTTCGAGAGGAGAACAATACGCTCGACATCGGCAGCCCCGAGCCTCTGTTCCAGATAAATCCCCCAGACAGCCAGTATGCAGGATGGATTTATGACGTTACACCCGACGGAAAAAGGTTCATCGTCGCTACCCGACTGCCCGAGCCGCCGAGCGCCGAGCCAATCACGCTGGTAGTCAACTGGCCCGAGCTGCTGAAGAAATAAATATCTGGAAGCCGTAGCCTGCCGCCCTGAGCCGTTCGCTCTCCTTTTGAGCGCTGTGAAGAGTCCCTGCATTCCTGAGATTCGACAAATACGGCGATTCTTCGTCGCGGAGTTTAGCACAAGCCTCTTCGCGGCACTCAGAGCGACTCGAAGAGAAGCGAATCGGCTTCTCAAAATGACAGCCCAAAGACGCGGACCGCTAGGAGCACCGATCCGCGTTGCGATCGCTTCGGAATCCGAAATTCGAAATTTGGTTTCGCTCGCGCCGGCAGACGGCGCGGCACTACCCGCCGTCAGGAAAAACCGCAGACCTTCAAACGCAGGTCTGCGCCAGGCCCGACCCCGATCTTCAAGCGATCAGTGTCCCTGCCAGTCGGGGTACTGCGCCCAGAGGGTGTGGTAGTCGTTATCCGCACGGGCCATCGACGGAGATACGCTGAGGGGAGCGGAAGAGCCGAGCAACGCTCGGAGCCTGCGGCCGAATTCGGAGGGCGCCACCTCCGCATAGCCATTGCCGGGAGCGAACAAATCCGAGGCGGGTTCGCCGATTTGCAGGCTGAGCGGTTTCTGTTCGCTTGCCAGGGTATACGTGCCGTCCGGCTGTTTCTTTTCCGTGTGGTATGTGAGCACTTCGCACCCAAGGCCCGGAGCCACCCAGGATGTGATGCGGTAGCCATCAGGCGCGGGCGGCCGAATCTCCACCACGGCCTGACCAAGCACTTTGCCTGCGTCTTCGCGAATCAGTGTCTCTGCGGGGTAGATGCAGTTCGACGGAGGGTGGAAAACGATGCGCTGCCACATCTTCGCACCATGCGGAGGGAGAGTTGACTTGGCCTTTGCAGCATCCAGCAGCCTTACGGTGCTGCCATCAATGTAGCGAATGGTCCTCGTGTTGATATTCTTCTGGATTCGCGATGGTCCCTGACTGACAATCTCCACAGTGGTTCCGTCTGACCGTCGCGCAACAGTGCTCAGGGTGCCAAGCTCACCCTGTGGCGTGCCATTGTAGAAATAGACGGCTGCTTTGAAAGTAAAGGCAGTGACCGTCCCGGTAGCAGGTTGTGCCGCCACCCCGGCGGCAAAATAGCAGGCGATACCTTAAGCAACTGCCAATCCCAGACCAGAACCGAGCCTCATTATCCTAAGGATACGCATGTTGACCTCCTCATGCTCATTCCGCAGGCTATCCAAATTATAGCCTGCAAGGACGTCTCAAGCACCTGGGCGCCGGCTGTTCGAAGTGTGGAATCGCGCCCGTGTACCCATTCAACCCTGCCCCTTTGGGAGTGCGGGAGCCAGGCCCGGTGCCCCAAAAGGAGGCTTCAGCGATCCGCGCGTCCCTCCACAAAAATCTTCTCATTCGTCTCATTCGTCTCCATGGTCTCATCGTGTCGCGCCACGATGGTGGGGATGGAAGCTCAACCAGCGCGTCCCAGGCGCAAATACACGGTCACCGAAAAGGTGCTGGCGGCGAACCGCCGCAATCTGGAAAAAGCTCGCGCCGTGCCCAAATCCATCCGTTGCCGCCCCACGGAGCGGCGTCTGGCAGCCTGTCACGCCAATCTGGAGAAAGCGCGCGCTGCGCGGCGTGCAGGCACGGCGCGGAGAGACGGGCACGGGCGCGGCTTCCAGGCGCTCGATCTGCGGCAGGCGGCTGGGGAAACCTTTGAGCGGCTTCGCGCCTCTTTCCTTGCCGCCTTCAAGGTGGCAAGCCACGAGGAAGAGCGGCTGGCCGGGGCGATGGCGGCGCTTTTCTGGCGACGTTGGCGGCTGCTTGAATGCGAAGCGTGCCGGGAGGCAGAACGTTTTTACCGCCGCCTGAAGCAGGGCGTGGCGGCGGAGCGGGCCCGGGGACGCGAGCGCGCCGACGCACAAACGTTGGTTGCGATTGAGACGCTGCTGGCTTTCTCCGGGCTGGGCGAGCTGCGAGTGCGCCTGGCGCAATTGAGCCGGCGCTTTGAGCGGCTGGCGCGGGTATTTCTGTATCATCGCAGCGGCCAGCGGCCCGACCTCCAATTGCTGGCGCGGCAAAGCCGCTTTGAGCTGAACCTGCTCATGCAGCCGGAAGCCGTGCTGGGCAATCCGTTTCGATCTTCGGGCGTCATCGCGCGGGCCCTGAAGCAGAGAGAGGAGACGGTGGAAAGACCCCTGCCGGAGCCTGCCGCGTGGCGGCCCTGGGGCAGCGGTGCAACCCGATTGCAGGCGGCAGCCATGCCCGTCAGCTTGCCCGAGGATTTCAACGCGCATTGTGCGCGCCTGCGTGCGGCCCTGGACTTGCCGGAGGGCAACCCCACGGTTCAGGCTGCGCTCGAGCGCGCCGCTGAAACTTCCTGGCAGCGACTGCGCCGCCTCATTGATCAAGTGGAACGCGAGCGGGCCGCCCTGGACCAGATTCTCACGCTCGAGCTCAATCCGCGCGCGCTCGCCGAACGTCTCCTCGAGGTGCTGATGGGCGAAATGCTCCTCATCGACGGCGCGCGACAACTGGAAGAGCACTTCAAGGAAGCGCTCTTTGATGCGCTCACTGCTGCCGAAGGTCCCCGGCCTTGCTTCAGCGTTCTCAAGCCGCGCGGCAAGCAGTGGGAGGAGCTCGTGGCGCACATTGTCCTTCGACAGACGCTCGCTGCGCGCCAGGCGCCAACCCAGGACCCTCGTGCAAACGTGCCTTTCAAAAGCCTGCCCTGAGCAGCGCGAAAGGTCTGCACTTTTGCTTTTCCGGGCGCGATGCGAAGATCAGCCGCGGAGTTACCCGGCAATTCTGCGCTACTCCCTCAGCGGGGGTGCGCCGCGCGAAAACCGGATTCGGACATTGGAAGCGCAACTTGGCATCACCCTCTGATTTGTGCCATGCTACCATCCCTTGCGATGCTTATGACGCCTCTTCCGGCCAAATTGCGGCAGCCGGTGATCCGCGCGCTTCTGCTTGTTATGGCCCTGCTGGCGCTCGGCCCGGCCTCTCTTTGCGGCCAGACCGTTAGAGATACCCAGCCGGAGATGCTTCCAGTCGGGCCGCATCCGAAAGGGTGGTGGCCCAATGAGGGTTCAGCGCCACGCGAAGCCTACACCGGCCCGGAAGTCTGCGCCTCATGCCATCCTTCGGAGAGCGCCGGCTGGAGGGCTTCAGAAATGGCTCATGCGCTCGTGCCCGCCGCCGAAAGCGCCTTCCTGCGTGCTCACCCTCATATGAGCTTTCAGCGCGGGCCGTACACTTATCGAATTGACGTTGAAGGAAATCAGGCCATCTATTCCGTCACGGGCGGCTCACGCGCGCTTTCGATCCCGTTGCTCTGGGCGTATGGCACCGGCGTGGTGGGGCAGGCCTTCGTCTTTCAAAAAAACGGAGTCTACGCCGAGGCGGAAGCGGCCTTTTATCCTGTTCTGGGCAAGCTCGACGTTGTGGCCGGGCTTGAGCGCGCCGCGCCTGGAACCCTTGAGCAAGCTTTTGGACTGCCGCTCATTCCGATTGCCGCCCAGCAATGCATCGCCTGCCACACCACAGCGGCGGTGGTGGAGGGCAAACTTCGGGTTCGCACGATGATTCGCGGGGTCACGTGCGAGGCTTGCCACGGCCCCGGCGCGCGTCACGCGGCGGAGATGAAAAAGCTTGCCAGGGCCGGCCAATCCGGCGAAACTTTCATTTTCAATCCCGCCAGGCTGGACCCTGAAGATCTGGAGAATTTCTGCGGCGTCTGCCATCGAACATCCGAGCGCGTTATCCGGGAAGGCTTGCATGGGCTGGATACGGTGCACTACGAGCCTTACCGGCTGGAGATGAGCCAATGCTGGATCATGTCGCAGCGCATCACCTGCATCACGTGCCACAATCCTCACGAACCTTTGCAACGCACCGCCGCCGCGTACGACTCTGCCTGCCTCTCGTGCCATCCCGGGCAGGCGAAGCAAACCGCCGCAGCGTCTGTTGGGAAAAAGTGCCCCGTGGCAACCCGAAACTGCACCACCTGTCATATGCCGAAATGCCGTTTGCCGCTCGCGCCCTTTACCATGTCCGACCATTTTATTCGGATTGTGTCGCCCACGGACGCTTGTGCGAAGTCATCCCCCTCGCCTCGCGGTTGAATGGTGTGAACCGCCTGCATCACGGATGAATCTAAAAATAGAGTGTGCTTTGCACGATCGGAATTTTTCAGATTTCTGAAGAGGTGTCCTGAAATGAGCAATTCCCTCACAATTCTCGGCATAGCCGGAAGTCTTCGCAAAGGGTCTTTTAACCGTGCGGCTCTGCGGGCCGCACAACAATTGGCGCCCGAGGGGGTGAAGATTGAGATCTTTGAACTGGATGGCATTCCGCCTTTCAATCAGGATGAAGAAGCCAATCCGCCGGCCAAGGTGGCACAATTAAAGGCCAGAATTCGCGCCGCTGACGCCATCCTGCTGGTGACGCCTGAATATAACTACTCCATCCCCGGGGTGCTGAAGAACGCCATCGATTGGGCTTCGCGCCCCTATGGCGATAACGCCTGGGACGGCAAGCCGGTCGCAGTGATGGGGGCTTCCGTGGGCACGATGGGGACGGCTCGAGCTCAGTATCATCTGCGCCAGGTCTTCGTCTTTCTGAACATGCACCCGCTCAACACGCCGGAAGTGATGATCTCCAACGCTCAGCAGCGTTTCGATGCGCAGGGAAATCTGACCGATGAAAACACCCGGCAACATATCCGAAAGCTGCTTGAAAACCTGGTGAAATGGACAGAGCACCTGGAGAGAGGGCGCCATGCGGCCAGCGCTTAGCGCCCTGCCCAATCATTGGGACTCCACCAGCTGGAATTCAGGGTCCCGAACCGGAGTTCCGACAGCGCCTTCGGTGCAACGCGGCTCAGATAGAAGTCGAAAAACTTCTGGGGATCGGTATGGAGAGCGACAACGGCGTTGGATTTTTCACCGCTCTCAACGCGCGTATAGCCTTTCGCATCGATGCGGATGGCGAGAGGCTGAGTCTTGCACAATGTCGGCCGGATGAGCAAAGCCACGGCCATGGGATCGAAAAGAATCGGCGTGGGATGGCCCCACAAGCGATAAAGCGCGGCGAGGCTCTCAGCCAACGGCGTTCCCTGGTTGAAAATTCGCTGGCGGTCCCGGGCGCTCAGTTGCAACATCGCCGTGACATCGAGCGGGGCCATGAGGATCGGAATGCCCGAGGCAAAAACCACGCGTGCGGCGGAAACGTCCATCGCGATGTTGTATTCCGGATCGGGGCTCATGTGATCGCCGTAGCCGCGCGCAATCGACCCTCCCATCATCACGATGCGCTTGATCTTGTGCGCGACCGATGGGTCTTGCTGAAGCAGCATGCCAATATTGGTGAGCGGCCCGATGGCGACGAGCGTGATCTTTCCCGGATTTTTGCTGAACTGGTCGCGCAGAAAATCGACAGCGGACGAATGCAACAATTGCGGGCCGGTGAAATTCTCGGCCCAGCGCGTCTGGTCAATGGGCAGCGGCTTGCCCGGCTTTCCGGCAACCACCGGAATCCTCGGCTTGCCGGCTTCCGAGAGCATCTTCGCTGCGAGCCGCGCGCGAGCGGCTGTATCGCCGCTCACCGTCGTGACCCCGAGCAGTCGCAACTCGGGACTGCGCAGAATCAAGGCCAGCGCAAATACATCGTCAATATCCGTTCCGATGTCGGTGTCAAGCAAAATGGGGATGGCCACCCTGCGGGCTTTAGCGTGCTGAGCAAAAAGACGAAGCCCGGGCAGAGCCATGACACCCCCCAGTATCAGGGAGGCAAGGAAACAACCATAGCGGCGAATGGTCGGGAGCGAAAAGAACGCAACGAAATTTCCTGGCATCGACGTCTTCCCCATCTTCAGATTGGAATTATTGCGGGTGATCCGCAGCGACAAAAACATCATCATAACCGTTTATTGAAACTTTTCGTCGCGCCATCTGCAAAACGCGCGGGAAAAAATTTGATTGACAACTTCCCCCTGGCCTGTATATTCTTTGTGTTTGATCATGCCCAGCGCACTGGCACATCATCACCATAGCCCTTTTCCGTTTGCAGTATTGTGCCAGTGGGCGGCTGAATAGAACGACCCAAAGTTTTTCAGGAGTTAAACGAAGCCCGCTGGCACAAAACGTCAGCGGGTTTTTTATTTTCAGCAGGCTGCTGAGGAACTCCGCTCTCACGGCGAGGAGAATTGAATGGAACTTAAATTTCAAGACGGACTCATCCCTGCCATCGTTCAGGATGAACGCAGCGGCAAAGTCCTGATGTTAGGTTACATGAACGATGCCGCGTATCAGAAAACCCTTGAGACCGGCTATGTCACATTTTTCAGCCGCAGCCGGCAGAAATTATGGACAAAGGGGGAGCAGTCCGGGCACAAGCTGGCCGTTCGGGCGGTTCTGGTGGATTGTGATCAGGACGCTCTTCTCATCAAGGCCGAACTGAGCGGCGCCGGATGCTGCCACGAGGGCTACGAATCCTGCTTTTATCGCAAGCTAACACCCGAGGGCATGGAGATTGCCGAGCCTCGGCAATTTGACCCGGACGAAGTGTACAGGGCCAAGGGGTGATCCGCGGTGAAGATGTGGACACTACAGAAGGGGACACGCTGTGCAGGTTATAAAATCAGCAGGACCAGGGAGGCTTTTTGAATGAAATTGAAGCTGGGAATTCCAAAAGGAAGCCTGCAGGAGGCCTCCATCCAACTCTTCAAGCGCGCGGGCTATGACATCATGGTGAATCCGCGCTCCTACTTTCCGCATATCGACGATGAGGAAATTGAGTGCATGCTGATCCGCGCGCAGGAGATGGCGCGCTATGTGGAAGACAAGGTTCTCGATGCAGGGCTGACGGGAAAAGACTGGGTTCTCGAAAATGAGGCCAACGTGATGGAAGTCGCTGACCTGGTTTATGCCAAGCAGACGCTCGGCAAGGTGCGTTGGGTGCTCGCCGTGCCGCAGAATTCGGAGATTCAAAGCGTCAAAGACCTTCAGGGCAAAGTGGTGGCCACCGAACTGGTGCAGGTCACCAAGCGTTATCTTGAAAGGAACGGCGTGAAAGCCAAGGTGGAATTTTCCTGGGGAGCAACCGAAGTGAAGCCGCCGGTGCTGGCCGACGCCATTGTTGAAGTGACCGAGACGGGCTCTTCATTGCGGGCCAACGGCCTCCGCATTGTCGAGACGGTCCTTGAATCCAACACAAAGTTCATCGCCAACCACGAGGCATGGAATGACCCGGAAAAACGCCGCAAAATGGAAACGCTGGTCATGCTCCTCAAGAGCGCAATCGACGCGGCAGGCAAAGTGGGGCTGATGATGAACGTGCGCAGAGAGCATTTACAGGAAGTTCTTCAGGTGTTACCGGCCCTCAAAAAGCCCACCATCAGCGAGCTGAGCGAGTCGGATTGGGTAGCCGTGAACACCGTGATCGAGGAAAAGACGGTGCGCGAAATCATTCCTCGCCTGAAGGCCGCCAATGCGCAGGGTATTGTGGAATATCCCCTCAATAAAATTGTGATGTGATGATTCCAATTCTCAGAAGCAGCGATTCGAAGGCTCTCACCAGGCTGTTTGAATCCCGGCGCGCCCAGGAGACCTCCGCCGAGCGAACCGCGCGGCGCATTCTGGAAGATGTACGGCGCAGCGGCGATCGCGCCTTGATTCGCCTGACGAAGAAATTCGACGGCGTGGACCTGCGTCGCGAGGGATTCATGGTGAGCCCGGAGGAAATCGAGGAAGCTCGCCGGAAAGTGGGAAAAGATTTCGTGGCGGCGGTGCGGCAGGCTTCCCGAAATATCCGAACCGCGGCGCGCCGCCAGTTGCCGCGCGGATGGATGAACGGAACGAGCGCCGGAGTGAAAGTGGGACAGATCATCCGGCCGCTGGAGCGCGTCGCCTGCTACGTGCCCGGCGGGCGTTTTCCCCTGCCCTCCACGGTCTTCATGAGCGTGATTCCGGCGCAGGAGGCCGGCGTTCGGGAAATCATCGTCACTTCCCCCCGACCCGCCCCGGCAGTGGTCGCCGCTGCCGACCTTCTGGGCGTCAGAAAGATTTTCCGTCTGGGCGGCGCGCAGGCCATTGCGGCATTCGCCTACGGCACGGAAAGTGTCCCGCGCGCGGATAAGATTGTCGGCCCCGGGAACCGCTTCGTGGCGGCTGCCAAGAAGCTGATTTCGGGTGAGTGCGGCATTGATTTTGTGGCCGGCCCCACCGAACTCGTGATTGTCGGCTCCAAGGGGAAGCCCCGATGGATCGCTGCCGATCTGGTGGCACAGGCGGAACACGACCCGGACGCATCGGCGGTGTTCATCACCTCTTCTCCCAAGCTGGCGCTCAAGGTTCAGAAGGCCGTCCAGGAAATTCTCGCTCGCGTGCGCTCATCGATTGCGGAAAGTTCCCTTCTCAGCCAGGGCGCCATCGTGGTGACTCACAAACTCGAAGAGGCTGTGGAATGGGCCAACCGGCTTGCTCCCGAGCACCTGACGCTGCTGGAGGACGCCGCCAGATTACTGGACCACGTGCATTCGGCGGGCGCGATTTTCCTGGGCAGCTACAGCGCGGTTGCGGCGGGCGATTATGCCTCCGGCGGCAACCACATTCTGCCGACGGCCGGGGCGGCCCGATTGCGCGGCGGCCTGACGGCAGCGGATTTTGTCAAAACAATTTCCGTGCAACGCCTGACGCGCGGCGGCCTGGCCGGCCTCAGAAAATCCATTGTGACATTGGCCGAGACGGAGGGCCTCAAGGCCCACGCTTTTTCGGTCCTTACGAGGTTTGAGCATGATTCGAGCGCGTAAAGCGGTGGAGCGCCTGCAGAAGTATCATCCTCCGCTTGAGGGTCGCGCAGGTTTGCTGCGGCTTGATTTCAATGAAAATACAGTGGGCTGCCCGCCGGCGGTGGTGCGCGCCTTTCGCCGGGCCATCACGCCGGACTGGTGCGCCCGCTATCCGGAGTATGAGGAAGGCAAGGCGATTCTTGCCCGCTACTTCGGCGTCTCCACAGAGGAGATGCTGTTCACCAACGGCGTCGATGATGCCATCAAGCTGATCTGCGACACCTTCGTTGAGCCTGGGGATGTGCTGGCGATTCCCTCCCCCACGTTCCCGATCTATCAGTTCTTCCACGAACTGGCTGGCGGCAGGACCCGACTGATTCACTACGATGAGGATCTGCGCTTTCCGGTCAGGAAATTTCTGGCTGCAATCGGCCGGCGAGCGCGATGGGTGGCGCTGGCGAATCCTAATAATCCCACCGGCACGTTGATTCCGAAAAGCGACTTGAAGTTGATTCTGGAATCGCTCCCCAACACTCTGGTGCTGGTGGATGAAGCTTATTATGATTTCTCGGGCCTCACCATCCTGCCCTGGATCAGAAAATACCCCAACCTGATGGTGAGTCGGACCTTTTCCAAGGCATTCGGTTTGGCCGGTTTGCGCACTGGGTTTCTCTTCACCAATCCGCGAATTGCGGAAATGATGAAGCGCGCTCACGCCGCTTTTGCCGTAAACGCTGCGGCTCTGGCATGTTCGCTCGAAGCCATTCGCCACGAGGAGCACGTGCGGCGATACGGGAAAATGATCGTGAGGAATCGCGAGCGCTTCTGCAAGAAGCTCGAATCTATGGGCATTCCTTATGCGCCGACGGCCGCGAATTTTGTGCTCACGCGCGTCGGGCCTCGTGCGCATGAAATTGCCATGCGCCTGCGAAAACAGGGCATTTTAGTGCGCGACTGGAGTTACGATCCCCACCTCAAAGGTTACCTGCGCATGACGATTGGAACGCAATCGCAAATGCGACGATTGACCGAAGAGCTTGAACGCCTGCGCCACCTGATGGAGACTCGGGATGGCTCCTCCGCCTGGCGCGATCTGATGACCTATTCTCCCACCGGGTGGTTTGCATGAAGGCCCGCATTGCCAACATACATCGCAAGACCGCTGAGACGGAAATTCACGCCCGGCTGAATCTGGACGGGCACGGCCAGTACGATGTCTCCACGGGCATCCGTTTTCTTGATCATATGCTGGAGCTTTGGACGCGCCACGGTGGGATGGATTTGCGGCTGAAGGCTGCGGGCGATCTGGACGTGGATCAGCATCATACTGTAGAGGACGTGGGATTGGTGCTGGGTGAAGCCGTGCGCCAGGCGCTTGGCGACAAGAAGGGAATCAACCGCGCCGGTTATTTTTTGATGCCGATGGATGAGACGCTGGGCATTGCGGCTGTTGATCTGAGCGGGCGCCCTTACCTGGTGATGAAGGCCCCCCTTCGCGTCCGATACGTGGGAGATCTCCAGGCCGAACTTCTCGAAGATTTCTTTCAGGCATTCGCCTCCGGCGCACGGGCCAATCTCCACCTGAAAATTGCGTATGGCCGCTCCAGCCATCACGTGGTCGAGGCCCTGTTTAAAGCCTTTGCGCGGGCGTTGCGCTATGCCTGTTCGCGGGACGCCAGGCTTAAAAAATTGCTCCCCAGCACGAAAGGATTGTTATGATCGCCGTTCTCGATTACGGCGCCGGCAATGTGGGATCGGTGCTCAAGGCGGTTCAGTACATGGGCTATTCGGCGGAGCGTGTGGATCGCCCTGAGCTGCTGTCGCGCGCCCCAAAAGTGATTTTCCCGGGGCAGGGCCATTTCGGGTCCATGATGACGGCTCTCCGCGAGCGCTGCTTCCTCGGTGCATTGCGCGAAATATTGCAATCGGGCACGCCCTTCCTCGGCATCTGCCTGGGGTTTCAGGCGCTTTATGAAGCCAGCGATGAAGCGCCGGAAAGCCCGGGGCTGGGCATCTTTTCCGGGCGCGTCGAACGGCTGACCGGCATCTTCAAAGTGCCCCATGTGGGATGGAGCCAGCTTGAGATTGAACAACCGTCGCGCTTGCTCAACGGCGTTGCGCCCGGCAGCTTCGTCTATTACTGCCACTCATATTACTGCCCCGCCACCCCTGAAAGCGCAGCCTTTACGGAGTATGGGCAGCGATTCGTCGCAGCGGCAGAAGCCGGAAATATCTTTGCGGTGCAGTTTCATCCGGAAAAGTCGGGCGATGTGGGATTGAGGATTTTCAGGAATTTTCTCGAGTTGTGAGGTTTTTGGGCTTTGTCCCCGTGCGCGGGATTGAACGAGGGCAAGGTCAAAATCATCAGCAAGCTATGCTGGCAAAACGCATCATTCCTTGCCTGGACTGCAAAGACGGGCGGGTGGTGAAGGGCATCCAATTTGTGAGTCTGCGTGACGCGGGCGATCCCTCGGAACTGGCTGAAATTTACAACCGCGAGGGCGCGGATGAACTGGTGATGCTCGATATTTCGGCTTCGCGGGAAGGCCGCGCCACGCTGATGGATACCGTCCAGAGGGTAGCGCGAAAGCTTTTCATTCCGCTCACCGTCGGCGGTGGCGTGCGGACTGTGGATGATGCTCTGCGGTTGCTTGGCGCCGGGGCGGACAAGGTGGCTGTTAACACCGCCGCGGTCGAAAATCCCGCTCTGGTTGAAGAGCTCGCATCGCGTTTTGGAAGCCAGGCCATTGTGGTGGCCATTGATGCGCGAAGGCAACCAGTTCAGAATTCAGAAGCGCCGGCCCGATGGAACGTCGTCACCTATGGCGGCACTCAAGATACTGGCATCGACGCGTGGGGATGGGCGCAACAGGTCGAAAGCCTGGGCGCGGGTGAGATTCTATTGACCTCGATGGACGCTGACGGTACGAAAGATGGATTTGACTGCGAACTGACGGCTGCCGTTTCGCAGTCGGTGCATATTCCAGTGATCGCTTCAGGCGGGGCTGGCAAGCCTGAGCACTTCGCGGAGGTCTTCCTGCGCGGCGCGGCGGATGCGGCGCTTGCCGCATCCATTTTTCATTTTCAGCAGCATACGATTCGGAGTCTGAAAGAGTATCTCCAGAAGCGAGGCGTGCCGGTGCGCCAGATGACAGATTGCTGAACCAGGCCGCATCGCAGACGCAGCGGGAGTTCGCAATGAAACGAGCAGCGATCATTTTGGCGTGGATTCTCTGCTTTTCAAGTGCATCGATCGTGGCAAGGGCTCAGGCGACAAACGCCAAGCCCAACCGGCTCGTCACGGCCAAAATTGCATATGTGGCCCCGATGCCTGACAACCTTGATCAATGGCTTATTCAAGACCTCCGCGCCTGGGGGCAATATCAGATATCGGGAAATTCTCAGGGTGTGGACCTGGTCATTCGCGCCAAAAAGCCGCAGGAGAAGCACCAGTATGTTCTGCGCGGCGGCATTCCCGTGGAAAAGAAGCAGCGCAAGACGCCGCCTGTGCTCTCCATAACCGTCACGGATTGGGTCACAGGCGAAAAGCTCTGGCAAGCGGATATTCTCGATCAGAGCCCCAAGAAAAACCAGAATCCCACGCCAGGCCCTTCGACAGAAATCTATGCCCGTCATATGGCGCCTGACCAGATTGCGCAGCGCTGCGCCACGCTCCTGCGGCGCTATGTGACCGAGCTGGAGCAGACCAGCGGCAAGTGAATCGTGGTGTTTCCATCCTTCGGAGGCTCTTTTATGAAGGTCGCCATCACCGGTGCGGCAGGTCTTTTCGGCCACGGGCTGGCGCAGGTTTTCCGAAGCGGCCACACCGTTTATCCGCTCACTCGCGCGGACGCGGATATCACACGCGCAGACGAAGTCGAAGCCGTGATGGCCAAGATCAGGCCGGAGGTGGTGATTCACCCCGCCGGAATTCCTGATCTCGATATCTGCGAGGCAGACCCCGCCAAGGCTTACCTGGTGAATGTCCACGGGACACGCTTTGTGGTCGAGGCTGCGCGGCGGATCGGCGCTCGCGTGGCTTATATCTCAACCGACGCTGTCTTTGACGGTCTGAAGCAGACGCCTTACACCGAGTTGGACATCCCGCGCCCGCCCACCGTCTATGGACGCACCAAACTGCGCGGCGAGCGCATTACGTTGAGCTTGCCGGATTCCTGGGTGTTCCGTGTCTCGGTGCTCTTCGGTCCAGGGAAGACGAACTTTATTGAGAAAGGACTGCGCAGGATCGCGGCGGGCGAAACGTACACGGTTGCAGCAGATCAATATGGCACGGCCACCTACACCCTCGATGCGGCGGAAAAAATACGCGAAGTGATCGAGTCTGGGCGTTTCGGAGTCTACCACCTTTGCAATTCGGGCCCCTGCAGCCGTCTTGAGCTTGCCCGTCGAGCCGCGGAACTTGCAGGGCTCGATCCTGTGAAAGTCATCGGCAGGCCTTCAGACCAGATGGGCCGTCGCGCCAAGCGCCTGAAATATGCTGTGATGGAAATGGCCGCTCTGCAGACAAATGGCTTTTCCCTCCCCCGTCCCTGGCCTGAAGCTTTAAGAGAGTACATTGCCAGCCTGTCGGCAGTTAAACCCAAAGTTCCAGCTTCGCAGCTATGAAATGAGTTGCAGTGCCGGCGTTTTGTCAGCTTTGTCCAGGGTCAGCGAGACGCTGAGGTTACATTTTCGAGGTTTCCAAGGAACAAACCTATTTATTACCGGCGCCGTTGACTTGAATTCGAAATCGATGCCGGGGAGGGGGGCCTTCCTGAATCGTGTAGCCCGAAGGCACCTGGAAAAGCGAGGCAGGGGGCTCGCCCAGCTTGATGTTCGTCAGTTGATAAATGATCTCCCCAAATTGCGGATCGTCACGTTTTGTCAGCACATATTCCTGAAGCGCAGGAGAGTACCAGGCCTCCGACGTAATGGTAATAGGGCGCTCGTTGCCGATTTTCCCGGCGGGGATCACCGTAGTGGTTCGCGTGCCGTCAGCCTCAACCCCTGCAATCATCTGCACGCCGAGCGACTCCTGGCTGACCTGTCCGATCTGCGCCACCGCGCCGCGTCTCATCCCACCGTGGGGAGGAGAGCTTGTTTCACTTGGAAGCTCTCTTTTATAAGCCGTCTTCGTCGCGGGGTTCAGCACATAATTGACGCCCGCGACGGGGTCGTGAATAAAGATGATCTCCGGCGGCTTGCCGGACGAAGACCAGGGGCCAATCATCGAGAGAGTCCGGTCGCGGCGGGTGCGTCCGGCGCTGTCACGATACACCCATGCGGTTTCCTTCCGGTCGATGCGATTGCCGTCGGAAAGAATTCGCACGGTTTCGGTAATCGCCTCTGCGGAATAGGGCGCACCCGTAACAGTCTTGACGTTCCAGCCTCCCCTTGCCTCGATGTATCCAAAAAGGAAGTTACCGGGAGGTGGAGGAGGGGGCAATTCACTCGTCTGAGAAAAACCCTGAATGCACATCCCCATGACGGCGAGCGCTACTGCGATCATCCAGAGCCTCATCTTCCTCATATTTCCTCCTTGGGAATCTTTGAACTTCTCCACAATCTCTTACTGAACAATTCTGATGGCGCGAGCTATTCCGTCCTCACCGAGCAGAATATCAGCCGTCACGTAATTTGCCGCCACTCCGTTGGGAGTTGGCAACCCGATCTCTTCAAGAACGGAATCCGGCAACTTGACCCTGATCACCTGCTCCTCCACAGGCGCAGGGCTACCCTCACCGTAAGGCAAGGGAATAAAACCTTCTTCCATTCCAGCCACATTTCGTAGATTCTCGGAGGCAACGGATTGCCGGTTTTTGGTTTTCCGACGCGCGGAAGCCATGAGCGAACGATCGGCAGGAGCCGATTCCATCTTTTCTGGAGCCTTGACGATTGGCCGGGTTATCGAAACTTGTGGCCGGTTCTGCCGCATCCCCTCCGGCTTCAGCAACAGAAAGACGCTGAGAACCGCCAGCAGCGCGGCAGCTGCCACTGCGCCCAGCACCAGGCGCTGTCTTCGCCGATGCCACTGAACCAGATTCCTTTGCTGCTCGAAGCGGATGCGAAGGGTCTTTTCCACTTCAGGCGGAGCCTGCAAGTCTCCCATCGAGGCGGCAAACTGTCTCAAAACGTGCGTCAGGCGTTCAGCCTCTGCCAACCTCCCCGCACAGAAAGAGCATGCCTCAGTATGATTCATCGCAGCCCTACGGATTTCCTCATCCGCAAGGCAACCTCGCGCGATGTCATCTGCCAACGTGTTAAAGATTCTGCAATCCATCCGAAACACCTCTGCCTCCGAGGGCTTCATGAATTCAGACCTGATGAGACCTTCCGCAGAGCTTTAAGCTTGGTCAGCAACAGGCTGCGAGCTCGATGGAGCCGCGAACGAACGGTTCCTACGGCGCAGGCAAGAAGTTGGGCCGCCTCGGTATAGCTCATTTCCTGAAGCTCGCAAAGCACGACCACTTCGCGATAGATGGCTGGCAGGCTCATCACGGCATCTCGAATCTGGGTTGCCGCTTCCTCTCGGGTCAACTCGCTTAACGGGTCCGCCACAACAGCTTCCGGGCTGTCTGAGGAAATGTGCGAAGCGTCAAAATTATCAGGATCCAGAGACACATATTCTCGCTCCCGCTCGAAATAGCGCAGGACGTGATTGCGTCCGATTCCAAACAGAAAAGCCTGAAGAGAACCCTTCAACGGGTCAAATTGTTCATGATGGCGAATGAGCGTCATAAAAACTTCCTGGGTAACCTCTTCGGCGATCTCCGGGCTTCCCGTCATCTGAAATGCAAACCGGTAGATTCCTTTCTGATGACGGTGATAAATAGCCGTGAAGGCCTCCTCGTCACCGGCTTGCATGCGGCGTAACAGATCGCCGTCACTGCATTCTGCTTGCTCTTTCATAGTTTCATTCGAGGAATATGTTACGCCTGTCGCTTATAATTCAGCGTCGAAAGGAAGAAAGTTCCAAAATTGCGCACGGCGGGAAAATAGGGTTGGCGGAGCCATCCCCTTGTGGGCAGAGGAGCCTGTTTCAGCCGCCAGATTCCCGCTCCATACGGACAAGTTCAGCGGGAATGACGGCAGGCAGAGACGGTCGCATCCGACCCTCAAGAGCATAGCCTCGGCCACCGGGTTTGTAAGGGGTAATCACTCGTGCGGAAAAAGAACTGAGTTTTGTATAAACCTGATTTTCGGGATCGCGAGCTGGCTGACAAACAAAAAGCCGCAGATCTCCCTTCGCGTGTCTGCGACTGCCCTTATATCTTCCCTGAAGTTTTATGAGCCTGATTGCTTCAGGTCTTCCTTGGCCTGTTTTTTGGCCAATTTCACTTCCTTCTTCGCATTGACATCCGGCCTGAGTGTATGCATCGCCTTGCCGAGACTCATGCCCGAGCCGACCATGTCAGCCTTCAGTTGGCTGAAGGGAATGCCCAGATTGTGAGCAATGTGAACCGCAGCTACAAACTGGCCCAGATTCTTGAAGCCACTGGCCGCGGCCTGTGCGCTTGTTCCTGCAGGCAACAGCGATTGTAACCGGGAAGAAAGCTGGGTATTCTGGCTCAGCAACTGATCGGGTGTCTTGCTTCCTCCCATCGTTGGGAGGGTTTCATGCCCACCATTTACGTGCCCAGGTTCGGCAGGGGCACCCACGCCTCCACCCGGCGGTTCCATGCCTCGTCCGCCACCCAGGCCACCTGCATGGCCGTGCTGTGCAAGCGCCGTCAGCACGCCGAAGGAAAACGACATCGTGACCACGGTCAACAAGACCTTGATATGCTTCATGGTGAGATTCCTCCTTAAAATCTGGGCTGTTTGATACATCTGTTTATGAAACGGTTGCTTTATTATGTAGGTACTAATTCACAATGAAGATAGAAAGCCACAAATAAAACGGGTTACTTTGCTTGCCCAATGGCACGTTTCTCAAGCCAAGCATCTTTATAACCCAAAACACAACCCTTCGGAAGGACACCGGAAGGGCTCACGTATCGCAGTTACCCTTTCACTTGTGGACGAGGCTTGATGAAAGAGATTGCAGATCGAATGCTGCTATGAGAATCAGCGTGCGGCGGACGGTGACTCGGCACGCCCAAAGACAAGGTGGAGACGATCCCAAAGGTCATGCATCAATCGGCCTCGCCGCACATAAGGCGCACAATGGCGTTCGATGGATGCCATGACTTCAGGGTCAGAGAGTTCGCCGGTGATAAAGAGGATGCGACCGATGAGGTTAGGGCGAATTTCGCAAATCTTGGAGACAACTTGATCGGGCGGAAGCTCTGAGGTGCGTAAGTCAAGCAGGATCGCATCGAAACTCTCACGGCCGATCATCGCCAGAGCCTGCTGCCCGCTATAGGCAACTTCTCCCTCGCACTTCAGGGCATCCAGGAGCACATAGATTACATTGCGGATAGAGGACTCGTTCTCAATGACTAAGACCTTGCGGCCCATGAAACCCCTTCCACCCTCAAAGATACACCCCCCCATTGCGGAAAAATACCATCACCCTTGACTTGTAGGTGAGATTACTCTTTGTATACCTGGAAGTCAAGCGATTTTATGCGAGCCAACCCTTTCACTCTTTATGAATCTGGCAGCAGGCAAACCTTCTCTGGCGTGCCCCTGGTCAGGCTGTAATCTTTTCCTGTGGCCAGGCGGCGCTACGCGTTCAGGGTAAAGGAGAAACGTCTTGTTTCGTCGTTCCTTGATTGAAAAAGGCTTGATCGTGGCCGGGAATAATCCGACCGCGAAGAGAAAGAATTTTCTCTCGGTCCCGCTGATACTCCGCCCGGGAGTGGGGGATCATGGTGAGCACCTGGTCGTCGTGGGCGCGTGTCAGGAGCGCGTCACCCGCCACCACAATAGGATCAGCCTCGCTGCGAATAATCAGCGAGGCGTGTCCCGGAACGTGACCCGCGGTGAAGAGGGCCTCAATGCCGTCGGGCAGCGGATGCGTTTCGATCCAGCGGAATTGAGACGGAGACCCGATGTGGCGCACGTTCCACCAGCGCAGGGCTATCTTGCGAAGCTTGCCCATCAAGTCTTCCGATCGCTCATACTCATAGGTTTCCGGATAGTATTTTAACGCCCGCGTCTTCCATCCCACAGGGTCTTCAAGATCCGCATAAAGTGCCCGGCACCAATCGTGCGATTGTTGCGTGGCATAGATGACGCTTCCGGGAAACAGATGGTTGTTGGAAACATGATCGAGGTGAAAATGGGTGTTGATGATACAGGGAATGTCACTGGGTTTTAACCCCCGCTCGGCCAGAGCTCCGAGCAACTGGTGGGCGTCATGAGGCATACCTGTATCCACCAGCACAGGCTGACGGCCATTCGTCAGAAGGATGGATGAAGCGCCACGCCAGTTTCCCGCCAGAAGCACATCCACTTTCCATTGAGAACCCGACATAACCGCCGATGCACTTGTCCCAGGAGTTTCAAATGCTCAACTTGAAAACGCGACCTTCTGCTCTCGCGGCGCCCGAAGTCTGATGTCTGGAAGAGAGCGCCGGAATGACCAAAGAAACAGGAGGGATCATTCATCTCTGATCGACAGGGATGTACTTCAAATTCGTTGACCCTGTGTACTCAGCCAGTGGGCGGATCAGCTTGTTGTTTGCATACTGTTCCAGAACATGAGCCGTCCAGCCGGAAATGCGGCTCACGGCGAAAACCGGCGTATAGAGTTCCACAGGAATCCCGAGCACGTAATAAGCCGAAGCGGAGTAGAAATCCACGTTGGCGTTAATCTTCTTTTCGCGGATCATAAACTCTTCGACTCGGCGCGAAATTTCAAACCACTTCGTCTCGCCCGTCCGCCGTCCCAACTCTTCCGACATTTTGCGCAGCACGGTCGCGCGAGGGTCTTCCGTATGATAGACGCGGTGACCGAAACCCATCACTTTCTGCTTGCGGGCGAGTAAGTCCTGAACGTAAGGCTCTGCGCGATCCACCGACCCGATTTCCAGGAGCATCCTCATCACCCGCTCATTGGCTCCTCCATGGAGTGGCCCTTTCAGTGTGCCTATTGCCGAAGTGATGGCTGAATGCATATCGGAGAGCGTTGAGGCGGTAACTCGCGCGGCGAAAGTGGAGGCGTTAAAACTGTGGTCTGCGTGTAGGATAAGCGCGACATCAAAACAGCGGGCCTCTTCCGCATTGGGAACCTGGCCTTTGAGCATGTAAAGAAAGTTTGCCGCGTGATTGAGTTTGGGATCAGGGGCAACCGGGGCCTGGCCGTTTCTGACCCTGCTGAAGGCGGCGACCAGGGTGCCGAGCTGCGCCGTTAATCGCATGGCCTTCCGACGATTGGCCTCTTCCGACATCTCTTCGGCTTCAGGATCATAAAGCGACAACGCCGACACCAGCGTTCGCAGGGTCTCCATGGGATGCTGCGGAGGAGGAAGCTTCTTCAGAAGTTCAAGAATCTCGGGCGCCACAGCGCGGTTTTCGCTCAGGTCGTTTTGCAAGCCCTCGAGTTCTGCACGCTTTGGCAACCGTCCGTGCCAGAGCAGATAGACCACCTCTTCAAATGTCGAGTGGGCTGCGAGGTCATGAATGTCGTATCCCCGGTACATCAACTTCCCGCGCTCGCCATCAATTGAGCAGATCGACGACTGAGCAATCACCACGCCTTGAAGCCCCACCTTAACTTCGGCCATGAAAATCTCTCCTCAAAATTTTCTGCTTCTCACAGGTCGCTGAAAAACTTTCGCACTCGGTCATTCCGGAGCGCTTGAGGCATCAAGGAATCTCGCCGACTTTCGATTTGCAGGGTGAGATTCCTCTGCGCCGCTTCCCTGAAGACTGGAATGAAGAAATCACCGGATCATTTTTCAGCGACCTTCCGATCTCGAAGCTCCATGATACATGATGCTTTGCGCGCAAAACAAGAATGCAGATCATGCCACTGGATTCTTCAGAAGCGGCGAAATTTGCCTTCTGCCGTAGCCTCCAGTTATCCTGAATTTTGAAACTGAAATTGCTGGCAAATCCGACTCATCCCGCGCTGGGTATCCTCATCCTGGCGTCGCTCATTGTCTTTTTCGCACGCCGCTATTTCCGCTCGGCGCGCCATCAGGCCTTTCCAAGCCTCGGATGGATCGGGCTTGCCATTATTCTGATCTCAGAAGCCTTGCTTGCCCTGCGTGTCTATTGGGTGACGATTTACTTCACCCCCCTGGCGTGGACCGGATATCTACTTCTGGCCGATTCGCTGGTGGCAAGCCTTCAGGGAACCTCACGGCTCCGCCGCTCGCCGCGCCGATTCCTGGCGCTTGCAGCATGGTCCGTCCCACTGTGGCTGATTTTCGAAGCGTATAACCTCCGCCTGCGAAACTGGACCTACGTCGGCCTTCCGGCAAATCCCATCCTGCGAGATCTGGGGTATGTCTGGTCGTTTGCCACCATCTGGCCGGCTATTTTTGAGACAGCGGATTTCATCCGCGCGCTCGGCTTGTTCCGCGATCCAGACGATGCACCTTGTCAGGAAATCAGCCGCCGCACCCTATGGATCCTCGCCCTGTGCGGCTTACTTTGTGTCGCAATGCCGGTGTTGCTGCCACCGCACCTTGGCAGCTATCTGTTTGGCCCCGTATGGGCCGGGTTTGCGCTGCTGCTCGATCCTGTCAACTATCATGGGAAAGGAGCTTCACTTCTTCGAGAATGGGAAAAGGGCCGGGCGGCCCTTCTCTCAAGTTTTCTCCTGGCTGGACTTGTCTGCGGATTCTTCTGGGAGTTCTGGAATTACTGGGCAAGGGCCCGCTGGATTTATATTTTCCCGATTCTTCAGGGCTGGAAGATTTTTGAAATGCCTGCACCGGGTTTTCTGGGCTTTCCACCCTTTGCCGTGGAATGCTTTGTGATGTACGAGTTTCTGCGAACCCTCAAGGCGCTGTTCAGCAAAGCCGCTCCCAGCCGGGAACTTGTGCCCGCTTCACGCGAGGAGGCATAGTTGATGCGAAGAAACCTCGCTCGAAATCCCATCTGCCTAGGGAACATATTTTTGATAATTGTGGCGTTCGGGCTGACTATGCCGGCTTCATGGGCAAGGGCTCAGTCTGCCCATGGGGACGAGCCCATGAAAAACCTGGCCTTGGAGGGGATCAACCAGATGATGAACGGCCATTTGGAATCTGCCATCGCCACTTTCCAGAGAGTTCAAAAGGAAGACCCTGCCTCGCCTCTGGGTTATTTGCTCGAAGCCGATGCTACCTGGTGGAAAATCTACTACACGACGGCCAATCTCATCGATCCGGATGTGTTTGACGTCGTCTATGCGGACACCACGCCGGATGATTCACACTTCGAGAATCTCCTAAAAACCACCATCGAGAAGGCCAAGGCTCGTATTCGGGCCAAGCAGAATGTGGCGCGCAGTTATCTTTATGAGGGGATGGCCTATGCCCTCGAAGCCCGGCTGGAGGGTTTGCGCGCAAAGGACTTGCCCACCGCCCGTGCTGGCAAAAAGATGCGCGCGTTGCTCCTGATCGCTCTCGAGCACGACCCTCATCTTACGGATGCTTACGCCGGCATCGGTCTTTATAATTATTTCGTCGATACACTCCCGACCATTGTCAAAATGCTCCGCTTTCTGATCGGCCTTCCTGGTGGCAGCCGCGAGGAGGGCCTTCAGCAACTCCAGAGAGCCGCTGAGCACGGCGAATATACCCGCGCCGAAGCCCAGTTTTACCTTGCCAAAGACTTTACGCGTCGCAATGAGATGCAGTTCGAAAAATCCCTGCAACTGTTTCAGGAACTCGCCCGCGAATTTCCTGAGAATCCCTTCTGGAAACTGATGGTCGGTAGCGTCGAGATGCGCCTCGGCCAGAGGCAAAGGGGCGAAGAGATGTATCGGCAGGTTCTGGCAGAGACGGCTCACAGCCAACAGATCGTAGGCCAGGCCGTCCATAAGCAGGTCGCGCAAGCGCTGGAAAGGCTACATCCGGGAGAAAAGTTTGAATAGGTATTTGCCCGCTCAGGTCCCAGCCGATGGCTAAACTTCAGCCGAGAGAAGCTGCCTGCTCGTGGGCGTGGTAGGAACTGCGAACTAGGGGGCCGGACTCCACGTGGCGGATTCCAAGCCGCTCCCCCTCTTGCTTGAGCATGGCAAATTCTGCGGGTGTATAAAACCGGGCCACCGGTAATTGCTCGCGGGAGGGACGTAAATATTGCCCAATCGTCACAATGTCCACCCCCACCGACTTCAAGTCTTTCAAGACCTCACAAACTTCTTCAAATGTTTCTCCCAAGCCCACCATCAAGCCAGACTTCGTGGGAATTCCAGGCTCCAATTCACGCGAGCGAGCGAGCAGTCGCATCGAACGCTCGTAGCGGGAGCCCCGCCGAGCCGCCGGATAAAGTCTTGGGACAGTCTCAATATTGTGATTCAGTACATCAGGCTTTGCTTTCAAAACGGTTTCCAGCGCCTCATCGGAGCCTCGAAAGTCGGGAATCAAAACTTCAACCTTTACTTGAGGTATCGTGCGCCGCAAGGCTCCAATGGTAAGCGCAAAAAGCGTGGAACCGCCGTCTTTCAGGTCATCGCGGTCCACAGAGGTGACCACCACATACTTCAGCCCCATCACCCGCGCCGCCTGGGCTACACGCTCCGGCTCTTCCCAGTCAACTTCCCCATGAGGCAACCCTTTCGGTACCGCGCAAAAGCCGCAGCGGCGCGTGCACTGGTCGCCCAAAATCATGAAGGTGGCCGTGCGATGCCCCCAGCACTCGCCAATGTTCGGGCACCGCGCGCTCTCGCACACCGTATGCAGGCCAAGCCCGCGTATTAATCCTTTTAACTCATAATAATTTTCCCCGCCGGGAAGGCGCACCCGCAGCCAGTCTGGTCGCGGAAGGCGTGGAATCGAAGGCTGAATTTGAACAAGCTCCAGTCCCATTTTCAATTTATTCTAACTGACATTCAGAAGAAATCACAGTTCAAGACACGCCCGAACTTCGAGGAACGCGCAGTGGCACAGCAACCGATCGTCAGCCTGACGGGCCAGAGCCACTCCGGCACTGTTTTCATATTCCCTTCTCAGCCATCTCAATGGCCTTCAAAACCGCTCGCGCCTTATTTATGGATTCCTCGTACTCAAGGCTTGGGACGGAATCCGCCACAATGCCGGCACCAGCCTGAAGATAGGCTTTGCCGCCCTTGATAACTCCAGTCCGGATCACAATGCAGGCGTTCAGATTCCCTGAAAAATCCAGATAAAGAATTGATCCCCCATAGAGCCCGCGCCGGGTAGGCTCAAGCTCATCGATAATTTCCATGGCCCGCACCTTGGGCGCGCCCGTCAGGGTTCCGGCGGGAAAGCAAGCGGCCAGCGCATCGTAGCTATCCGCATCGGGACGCAAGGTTCCCTGAATCGATGTGACCAGGTGCATTACGTGCGAATACCGCTCTACAAACATGATCTCGCGCGGCTTGACTGTATGGAACTCCGCGACTCGGCCCACGTCATTGCGGCCCAGGTCCACCAGCATGATGTGCTCGGCGCGTTCCTTCTCATCGGCCTTGAGCTCTTCCTCAAACTTTCGGTCCTCCTCCGCAGTCTTGCCGCGCGGGCGCGTGCCTGCAATCGGGCGGTATTCCACCTGACGCCCTGAAACTTTCACCAGCATCTCGGGCGACGAACCTAACACGGTCGTCTCACCGAGACGGAGGAAGTACATATAGGGCGAGGGATTCACCACCCGCAAAGCCCGGTAGATGTCAAAGGGCGGCACGCGCACCGGCACTGTCAGGCGCTGGGAAAGCACCACCTGAAATACATCGCCGGCGCGAATGTATTCCTTCCCGCGTTCCACAATCTCTTCGAATTGCCGCCGGGTCATATTCGATTGGAAGCGCAACGGACCCTGAGGCCGCGGGAGGCGGGGTAAAACCAAAGGACGATGCAAAGCCCTCTCCAGTCGGTCGAGCCGAGTGAGCGCGTCCCGGTACTTCTCGCGCAAGCCGCCTTTTCCCTGCTCCGTCAGAACGTTGGCAATCAAATAGAGCTGGTGTTGGACATGATCGAAAGCAACAAGGTCAGTAAAATAGAGGAACAGCGCATCCTCCACGTCAACATCGGGCTCAACGCGAGGCGGCAATTTCTCAAGGATGCGGACCGCTTCATAAGCCAGATACCCGACGGCACCTGCTGAAAAAGGCGGCAGTCCCGGAATCCGAATCGGATGGAAAGGCTTTGCAGCTTCGCGCAAGTAGTCAAAAATGCTGCCGGATTCTTCCCTTTGTTCCTTTCCACGCTGCACGCTGATGCGCCGGCCGCGAGACGAAATGATCTGAAAGGGATCAACGCCAAAGAAGGTGTATCGCCCGATATGCTCGCCGCCTTCGACGCTTTCCAGAAGAAAGCTCCACGAGCTTTTGTTCATTCGGCTCCCATACTGCGGAGCCATCTTCAGGAAAGCCGCGACAGGGCTCAAAAGATCGGCCACCACCGCTCGATAGACGGGCACGACGTTCCCTTGGCGGGCAAGACGTTGAAATTCGGAAAATGATGGAAAGGTTTCCGACATGGTAAAAAAGCCAGAAATCAAATCGTTGAAAGCCCTCGGGGGCTGCAAGGGATGATGTGAAAAGTGACGGAAGTCTTGGCCAAGCAGCCATTATGCCGCAAGCGATCTCGACTTCGTAACTTAATCACTCAGGGCTTATCACTATCTTAAAGTAAGGCTTGAACTTTTGTCGCCGCGCCGACCAAGGGAATCTGGGGGCACCCGGCTGCCAGCATTCTCTCGTCTTTCACTACAAAGGGCACTGTGGATTTTGGGCCGCAAACGATGCCAGATTCTCAAATTCCGGCTTTCAGAAGGGGTCTCATTCCAAATCCGGGTGATCGAATCCCTGGCGGACTGCCTGTTCCATGAGTGCGCGGGGGGCTGATTCACCGGTCCAGATTTCGAACTGACGGGCGCCCTGATCCACCAGCATCTCCAACCCTGAGATGGTCGTCAATCCCCGGCTTCGAGCTTCCGAAAGCAGGCGGGTCTCCATCGGGTAATAGACCATATCGAACACCACCCGCACCCTCAGCCGCGCCAAGTCAATGGGAACAGCGTCGGTATTGGGGGCCATGCCGATGGGCGTGGCATTAATTACCGCATCCACGTCCAGCCCTTCCGCCGCTCCCCATGGCACCACCTCTGCCGAGACTTCGCGGGCCAGCCGCCGCGCCACAGCATCCCGGCGAGCCGCGATAAAGACTCCTGCGCCTTCGCCTCGCAAAGCGAAGGCCGCTGAACGCGCCGCGCCCCCTGCGCCCAGAATCAGAATGCGGCTTCCGGTGAGTCGCAGTCGCTTGGTGAGCACTTCCACCACCGCCGCCGCGTCCGTGTTCCAACCCATCCACTTGCCGCGCTGCACGGCCACCGTGTTGCAAGCGCCGATCTGTTGCGCCATCGGATCGATCCAGTCCAGCTCACGAATGATGGCGCGCTTGTAAGGCATGGTGACGCTGAAACCTGAAAATCCCAGTGCCCGCGCAAACTTCAGGAAATCGGGCAATCGGCTTGTCTCGCAAGGCAGGTAAACTGCATTGACTCGCTTGGCATTGAAGGCAGCGTTTTGCATCGAGGGCGAAAGCGAAACAGAAGCACGCGAACCGACAATCCCGTAAAGCGTTGTGCGATGGTCGAGATGGTCCACACGATAGATGGATCGCATCGCTGAAACTGGCAGTTGCCCTGAGGCCACGGCGGAGTGGCTGCCAGGCGAGGCGTAGGTAAATGCACCCCCCCACTGCAAGCCCAGCACCCGGGAAGGAATTCCGGCCGGCCCCATTCCCAGCATGACGAGTTTGGGATTTCCGGTATGATGAGCTTTGAGAAACTTCTGGATTTTCAGATTGTCGGCAAGCGTGTGGACTTGCCCGGCGATCTTGACCACATGAACCGGCAATCGCTTCATCCGGCGATAAACGTCACCGAGCGGTGGCATATGGCGATAATCGTGATAGGAAGCGATGATCTTCGCGGACTTAAAACGTCGGATCAGGGCAAGACCGGCCCGGTCAACCGATTCCATCTCAAGGTCCACCCAGTGGCAGCCAGCGCGCACAGCAGCCTCCAGCAACTGCGCCTGCTCCTCGATGGAGCCTTTAAAAAGCCCCCCAGCTTCCACACGGCGGCAGGTGGCGATGCTCTGTGGAGAGCGCAACCGGAAGAGCATTTGATGAAGCTGAGTTTCGAGTTCTGCAAAGTTCTGGAGGTAGTCCAGCCTCCACTCGATTCCCACCTGCGAAGTGCTCACCTTGGCAGCCTGTTCCTCCATGGCGCTGAGCGTGGGCGCCGCAATGGTTACAAAAAGGCGAGGTTGAGCTTGCTTGGCCACGTTTTCTCCCTATCCAGTACCTGCCTGGTTGTCAGGCTTATCCGAGTCTGTCAATATATGTTCTTTAAAATGAAAAAGGCAAGAACTTTACTGCGACTCGTTTACCGCAGCTCCCACAAAATCTTCCGGTTTACGCTTCCATCCCCAGAATGAATTATCGCCTCATTTTAATCAGCTTCTTCATTGCCATCTTCCCTGTCCCGGCCTCTGGAAATTCGATAGACCACCAACCCACCCAGCCTCAGATCCATTGGAAGGATTATCAGGATGAAGCGGTAAGCCTGCTTCAGGATTACATCCGGATTGACACAGCGAATCCGCCTGGAAATGAACTGGCCGCGGCCGACTTCTTTCACCGCCTTTTTGCCGCCGCCGGTATTCCCAACAGGATTTACGTCTTCGCTCCCGGCCGGGCCGATTTTTATGCCGTACTTAAGGGCGACGGTACGCGGCGCCCCTTGATTCTGCTGAATCACATGGATGTGGTTCGGGCTGACGAAGGCGGCTGGAAGGCTCCGCCTTTTTCCGGTGCCATCGTGAATGGAAATCTTTACGGCCGCGGCGCCATTGACATGAAAGACGAAGGCTTACTTCAGGCGATGGTGTTGCTCATCGCTGCCCGCCAGCATCTTCACTTCAGGCGCGATCTGATTTTTTTGGCGACTGCGGATGAGGAGGTGGACGATCAGGGCAGCGCCTGGCTTCTGGACCACCACCCGGAGCTGATTGCGGGTGCGGAATATTTAATTACGGAAGGGGGCTCCAATTTGAGATACGCTGGTCACGGGACCATCTACGGGGTGGGCGTCGCGGAAAAGGCTCCACTCTGGATTCGCCTTACGGCGCGTGGGCGCGGAGGGCACGGCTCCATTCCTCTCATGAATTCTGCGCCGAACCAACTGGTTCGAGCTTTGAATCGCGTCGTCAATTGGGAACCGCCGGTGCGATTGATTCCGGCGGTGGAGGAATACTTTCACAACATTGCGCGGCTGGAGCAGGAACCGCTGGCGAGCGAATTCCGCAGAATTCAGAAGTCCATTCGGAATCCCGACTTCGTACAACAACTCACGGCGAATGAGCGCTTCAATTACCAGATTCGCGATACCATCTCACTCACCATGCTGCACGCCGGCGAACAGGTCAACGTGATTCCCGGTAAAGCTACCGCACAATTGGATGCCCGCCTTCTGCCCGGCGAAACACCTCAGCAATTTATCGACGAACTACGGAGCGTCATCGGCAACGACCAGATCAACGTTCAGCCGATCGGCCCTTTCCGTATCCCCAACTCCTCGTCCACTCATACTCGACTTTACCGAATTATTAAACAAGTGATTCGTCAGAACGACCCGCATGCGCTGGTCACACCGGTGCTCAATAGCGGCTACACGGAAAGCCAGATGTATCGGCTGCATGGAATCATCTGCTATGGTTTCTCTCCCGTGGTCGTGACGCCGGAAGTGGAGGCGACTGAACACGCCGCCAATGAGCATGTACCGGTCAATCAAATCCGCAGCGGCGTCAAGACGTTATTTGAGGTTGTCACGCGGGCTGCCAATGAGTAGTCTAAGGCACTGAAGCATGAGATGCATGGTTGTTGAAAAACGATTCTGAGCGATGCTATTCCGACCTAGTTGCTGAAAAACGTGTCGAGGCGGGTTTATCCCGCCATCGACGCCTTGATAACATTGAATTTCTTGCGACATCAAGTCGCCGCTACCACCCATATTCGGGGTCTTTCAGCAACCTGCAAGAGCGAAGCGATGAGGATTTCCTGCTACCTGCCCATACGAACTTCGCGCGGCAGGCCTCCCTCGTAATGAGAGGCTGCCAACGTTTTTCAGTAATCGGTCCATGAGGTCTTAAAGCCCGCATGGTGAAACGGGAATTTCCCCAACAGCCCATTCTTTGCGTCGGCGCTGTGGTGATTCGCGGAGACTCAGTTCTTCTCATTCGCCGCGGCAAGGCTCCCCAAAAGGGTGAATGGACCCTCCCTGGAGGAATGGTCGAACTGGGGGAAAGTGTGCATGCCGCTGTGCGACGGGAGGTCTTGGAGGAAACCGGGCTTCAAGTCGAGCCTCAGAGTCTGGCCGCCATTTTCGAGCGTATCATTCGACGCAAGAGCCGGGTGCAATATCACTACATCGTCCTTGACTATTTGTGCCAGCTCAAAGGCGGGAAGCTTCGAGGCGCTTCGGATGTTACCGCGGCGCGATGGGTGTCACAGGCGGATTTGAAACGGTTTCACCTGAGGCGGCAAGCCCGCCAAGTGATTCAAAAAGTGTTTAATAGCATAAAAAGCTGAAGTAATACTCTCATTTTATAGGCCCTGGTCATGCGAAGCTTGAGGATTATGTCCCTTATTATCGCCGTTTTCAGTTCTTACATAATCTCAGCCACTTTCGGCCAGTCAATAAAGCCTAATGATCTGAATTTTCAAGAAATTGCACCTAGAATCCTCGAGCAACGGTTAAAGAGCGCGCCCCCTAATAATGAGGAGCGTGCCAAGACGCTTCGAGCGATGTTTCGAGCAGCAGGTTGTGGAAGCACGGATTTGGCAGAGCAATTGGTACATAAGGGCAAACCTCCAAACATCATTTGCAAGCTGCCCGGCGAGACTTCAGGATTGATCATCGTGGGGGCTCATCTGGATCATGTGCGGCGAGGCGATGGAATTGTAGATGACTGGAGCGGC
>Ga0070741_10004234_pt1 | contig 33791 bp, 33 predicted proteins | sample Coa_R1_4_FD_66440 | JGI IMG/M metagenome (GOLD analysis project Ga0070741, IMG submission 66440) | Surface soil microbial communities from Centralia Pennsylvania, which are recovering from an underground coalmine fire - Coalmine... | ecosystem: Environmental > Terrestrial > Soil > Unclassified ... | reverse complement strand
GCAGTGAACTTCCCCACATGGACCAAAAACGTTGCCGGAGATTATAGCCGGCAATTTACGATTGCCAAGAGAAAAATTAAGAACTGTAAAGGCTGAATAGAGGACGCTCGAATTTTGGAGATAAGAGCCTTTATTACAATTGCTTATAGACGACACAAGCCCAGCAATAGAGGCTCGTCTCGCTTTCCATTTTAAAATTATGTAACGGAGCAAGTAATGAAGGTCGGAATTTTAGGAGCCGGCAACATCGGAGCTACGGCAGCGCGGCTATTTATAGTTGCCGGACATGAAGTCGCTGTAAGCAACTCACGCGGCCCTGAGTCGCTCAAAGAGCTGGCGCGAGAGTTGGGCAGCAGGGCTCTGGCCATGACCATTGATGGCGCAGCACGATTTGGTGAAGTAGTGCTGCTGGCTGTCCCTTGGCGTTCGCCAGAGGCTCTGCCGCATCCTGATCTGCTGCGCGGCAAAATTGTGATTGACGCCATGAATCCTTACCGTCCAGACGGAGGATTTTACGATCTTGGCGGCTCTACTTCTTCTGAAGAGGTGCTCAAGCGCATTCCAGGTGCGCGATTGGTAAAGGCTTTCAACACCATTTACTACGTCCATCTCGCAGGGCGCGGCCGCAAAGACCTTTCCACCGATGAGCGCCACACGATCTACGTCGCCGGAGATGATACGGAAGCCAAGCAGGTAGTTTCACAGTTAATTGAGGAGATCGGCTTTGCCGCCATCGATACCGGATCGCTACGCGAAGGTGGACGCCTCCAGCAACCAGATTCTCCCATCTACAACCAGACCTATAACGGGCGCGAAGCCCGGGAGTTTCTAGCCAAACTCAAGCAGCCGCGATAAGCCCGTTCATAAAGCGCACTGCTTTGTAGAAGGACCGGCACTTAAGTTATACGCTAGGCAGCTTTTAAGGTTGAATGCGCAACTCACGTTTCCAAAAGCGCTGCTAAAATTCGTTTTACGAGCTTCGAAAATTTTTCTATCAACTACTCGTTGCCGCTTAGAGGTATGTAGAGTCGGGTGTAGAAGTGCGTTCTGAGAAGTCAAAAAAACTGTATCGTCCCTTGCTGCAACTGGCCCGCCCTTACTGGCCGCATCTGGCCGGGATCATTTTGCTGGGCATGATTGCAGCGCCCATTGCTCTGCTTCTGGCATTTCCGCTCAAGATTGTGGTCGATAACGTAATCGGAAACCAGCCACTGCCGCACATGCTCCAGGCTTTCCTGCCGGCCTCATTCCAGACGACAAAAGGCGCTGAACTGCTGCTGGCCGTGGGATTGCTGCTGGGCCTGAGCCTCATCATGAATCTGCAGGCATTCGGGTCATGGCTGCTGCAGACCTATACGGGAGAAAAACTAGTCCTCGATTTTCGCACCCTGCTTTTCTGGCACGTCCAACGAATGGACCTCATGTTTCACGATCGTCGGGGAACCAATGAGGTCTCTTATCGTATTCAGCATGACGCGCCGGCCATCCAGTACATTTTTTTGCAGGGCATGGTTCCAGTGCTCAGCTCGTCTCTCAGCTTTATTGCACTGCTTTACGTAACCATGCGGATCGACTGGGCAATGGCGCTCATTGCTGTGGCGGTATCTCCCATGCTTTTTGTGTTGGCACGCAAGTCCGGGCGCAGGGCGCGCGCCGGTTGGGACGGAATCAAGAAGCTTGATAGCTCAGCCATGCTCGTGCTGTATGAGGCCCTTTCTTCCATCCGCGTGGTGAAAGCATTTGGACAGGAGCAGTTTGAAGACGAACGCTTCAAGATGCGCTCGCGCCAGCGCATGGTGGAACAGGTAAAAGTTGCATCAGCACAGGCGACCTATCACGCGTTGATTGCCAGCACCATTGCCGCTGGGACGGCAGCAGCTTTGTGGGTGGGTGCGCATCACGTCTCTTCCGGCGCTCTGACCCTTGGCGATTTGCTGCTGATTATGGCCTACATGGGACAGTTGTATGAGCCGCTCAGGACCATCAGCAGCAAACTGCCGGAATTGCAGTCGTGGATTGTAAGCGTGCAGCGCGCGCTTGCGCTGGTGGAAGAAGCGCCGGAGCTCATTGAGGAGAGTCCTGCGGTCCCACTGGAACACGCCCAGGGACACGTCAATTTTTGCAATGTTACATTTGAATACCCGTCTTCAGGCCGCGCGCTGGAGCAGGTTTCATTTGATATTCCGGTTGGAATGCGCTTAGGAATCATCGGCGCAAGCGGATCGGGCAAGAGCACGTTGGTCAATCTCCTCACCCGCTTTTATGATCCCACCAACGGGCAGATTCTGCTCGATGGGCACGATCTGCGCTCTTATCGCCTGAAAGACCTGCGCCGGCAATTCTCCATTCTTCAACAGGAAGCAGTAGTTTTTTCTGCCACCGTAGCAGAAAACATTGCCTATGCGCGTCCAGAGGCCAGCCGAGAAGAGATTATTGAAGCGGCCCGCGCGGCCATGGCGCATGATTTCATCATGGCGCTTCCCCGGGGTTATGACACGCTGATTGGCGAAAGCGAATGCCGGCTCTCCGGCGGCCAGCGGCAGCGGCTTGCGATTGCGCGCGCTTTTTTGAAGGGCGCGCCCGTGCTGATCTTTGACGAGCCTACCAGCGCGGTCGATATCCACACTGAGCGGGAAATCATGGAGGCCACAGAAGGGTTGGTGCGAGGCCGCACAACCTTTATCATTGCCCACCGGCTCAGCACTATAAGAAACTGTGATCTGTTGCTGGTGTTGAAGCGGGGGAAATTGCAAGCCATCACCTCTGATTTCGAACGTGCGGTTAAATTGCTGATGGACGCGCCGGAGCTGTCAGCTGCAGCTGCAGGCTCGGCTGGCAGTGAAACAGTGCAACAATTCCAATAAAATTCATCGGAAATTACTGCTCAAAAATGCTTGTCAATAAATCCCGATTGGGCCTCATCAGAGTCTCTCAAATTTTTTTCTTGTTGATCGTGCCGTTCTTCATGCTCTCTGCCCAGGAAGAAGGCAAGCGGGTTTCAATGAGTGAAGCTGTTGTCCATGCTCTGCAACAAAGCCAGCTCACGATCGCCGGAGGTACGCCATTTCATTTGCAGGCCCATATTGCTGCCACGGATAAAACGCACCCTGAATACACGGCTGACGTGGAGGAATATTGGATATCGCCGGAAAAGTGGCGGCGCACCATCAAGTCTCCAAACTTTTCTCAAATCCTGGTGGCAAACGGCAACGAGGTTTCTGAAACGCTTACCGGAGACTACTATCCTTTCTGGCTGCATGACCTCGTGACTGCCCTTTTTGATCCTTTGCCCATGGCGGAGCAACTCAAGCACCTTTCTGGACAATTGGAAATTCCAGAGGACTCCACCCAATCAAACTCATGCCTGAATATGCAATCTAAGGTGGGCGTTGCGCCGGTGCAAAACACGGTGGGGTATGCGTTTTGCTTTGGCGGCAAGCTGGGCTTGCTTCATGCTGCGATTACACCGGGTTATCACGCACAGTTTGCAGACTATCAGCCCTTCAAAAATAAGCTGGTGGCACGGACTATTACTGCCGATTTCGCGCCTGGACTTACGCTCTCTGCCAAAATCACTGAGCTTATGGAAATTGCCGATCCAGGTGAGCAGCAGTTTGCAATCGATAAGGCGACGCCTGCAACTGAGCAGATAAAAAGCAGCCAGGTGGGTGAGGATTCGGCGCGTGTAATGGCTCTTAACACGCCGGAGATCGTGTGGCCTTCTCTGCGCGAAGGTAAAACCACTGGCGTGCTCAGCCTTTATATCTCCACTGACAGAAGCGGGCATGTGCGCGAGGCGTGGCCGCTGGGTTCTGCCGACCCGCAATTGAGTGAAGCTGCGCGCCAGCAGGTGCTGCGCTGGCAATATAAACCTTACATAAACAACGGTGCTTCACAGATGGAAGCCGTGCTTACATTTGCGTTCAATACCAAAATTGAAAATCCCATAGCGGTACTCACCAACGCCCAGGCGCGCAAGCTGGCAATACGAACTCAAGAACCGGTGATCGAACCTGGAAAAGCCAAAGCTGGGACTAAATTCACGTTGCGGGCATCTGTGGACGAAACTGGCAGGGTCCAAAGCGTTCTGAACCTTAACAATACGGCAGCTACGCTGTATTCCGCGGGAGCAGCAGCCCTGAAAAAATGGCGGTTCCGTCCTTATTTAAATCAAGGTAAGCCTGACCGCTTCTATGCCGATATAATTTTTCTTGTCAGATAGTTACAAGTTCATGCAAAGAACTGTAAAGCCTTGCTACTGTTCCAAATTGAACTTGCGTCAAGATTTTCATTTTCCGCAGCACTCTTAAATGCTTTCAACGGTGCTGAAAATCGGATAATATTGCAGTCGTGTCAGCTCCGTTCAAATACGCAATAGTATTCGCGGTGATGATCGGCATTCTTTATGTGCTGATCTCGCCCTTGCCGGAGATGGACGCAGCTTTTTCAGGAAAGTCTCCTCTCAGCTTCTTTATCTTCGTAACCTTCGCTTTTTTAGGTCTGTTTTTTCTGACGCTTTTTGTGCGTTTCCGTCCGACTTACAATGCAGCCACTTTTCATGGTGAAGTACTTGAGTTGATTTGTGTGCGGCTTTGTTAGTTTCTTTTTGACTTGTTGCAACTTATCTTGACGCTTCCCTGCTGGCAACCTATGACGCCTTGATTCACTCAAGCTCTAGAGGAAGTCAGCATGGCGCGGAATTTTCGTTGACAGCCAGTTAAAAGGAATTATGAGGACTAAAGAAGTCATTCAGGCCTGGAAGAGCATCCTGAGCGGCAGACGGCCATCTCTCGCTATTGAGATCACTCGAGAGTGTCCGTTGCGCTGTCCCGGTTGCTATGCCTATGGAGAAGGGCATGTAAGCGGTATGAACCTGCGGCAGCTTCATGACAAGCGCGGCGACGACTTGGTGCAGGGCGTGCTCGCCCTGGTGGACGAATATCGTCCTTTGCATCTCTCCATCGTCGGCGGCGATCCCATGGTTCGCCACCGCGAAGTCACACAACTGTTGCCCGAACTCAACGCCCGTGGCGTTCACGTGCAGATCGTCACCAGCGCTTTTCGTCCCATTCCGGAAGAGTGGTCTCGGTTTGATCATCTGAACATCGTGGTTTCAATTGATGGTCTGCAGCCCGAGCACGACGCGCGCCGCAAGCCTGCAACGTATGCCCGCATTCTTGAGAGCATTCACGACAGCCATGTCACTATTCACTGCACCATCACCAGTCAGATGATGAAACGTCCCGGCTATCTGCAAGACTTCATCGCTTTTTGGAGCGCGCGACCGGAGATCAACAAGATATGGATGAGCATGTTCACGCCGCAGATCGGCGCAACAGACCCTGAGATCCTTACCCGCAAACAGAGGATAGAGGCCGTGGAAGAACTGATGCGTCTGCGCGTCCTGTATCCCAAGCTCGATATGCCTGAGGGGCTGATCAAGGAGTTTCTCCATCCTCCGGATTCACCGCAGGCATGCATTTTTGCGCAGACCACACATACGATTTCTGCGGATCTTACAAGCAAGGTCACGCCATGCCAATTCGGCGGCAATCCGGATTGCTCTCAATGCGGTTGCGTTGCCTCCATGGGGCTGGCCGCCGTGGGAAATTACAAAGTGGGCATGGGCGTTACTGCAGGCCAGATTTTTCGCGCGTCAACATCCATGAGCAAGGCGGTCAAAAAATTGAAACGAGTTGCTTAGAGCGATTATGAGGTGTAAGTCATGAGCTATTTGAACGAATTAATTAAAAAGACGGCAGCAACCGTTCCTTTTGTGGGCAAGGGCACGAGCAAAGAACGCACGCTGCGTGAAGAGCTTGTACGCTTCGGCAAAATGCTTCATACGCAAGGCTTCGTGGCTGCAACTGACGGTAATCTCTCCGTCCGGCTCGATTCAAGCCGCGTTCTGGTTACGCCCACCGGCTTCAGCAAAGGCATGATGCGCCAGGAAGACATGGTCATTGTGGACCTTCACGGCAAGAAGCTCAGTGGCTTTTATAACCCTTCCAGTGAAATTACCATGCACCTCACGATCTATCGTATGCGCCCTGACGTGGGCGCCGTTGTGCACGCTCATCCCTGTACCGCTACCGGATTTGCCTCCGCTGGAATCGCCCTGGACGAACCCTTGTGTTCTGAAGTCGTAATCACTCTGGGCGCAGTTCCACTTGCGCCATATGCCACCACTGGAACCATGGAGCTTAGCGACTCGCTCCGCCCCTTTATTCCTTTTCATGATGCAATCCTCATGGCCAATCATGGCGTGGTTGCTTACGGTGAAGACCTCCGCCGTGCCTATATGAGAATGGAAGCCGTGGAGCATTACGCCAAGATCGTCCTGGCCACCCGGCAACTAGGCTCCGCCCGCTCGCTCAACAGCCGCGAACTGGAAAAGCTGGTTGCTGTCCGGACACAATACGTAAAGAATGGGCACTAAGGATTGCATCTAGCCGGCCCTAACGCTTCGATTTTCGCCGACCCGTTTGACCTTTGCCAACGCTGCTGATGAGAGAGCCGGAAAATACACCGTTAAGTCGTCTGAAGTAAACTGCATGGGTGGTGGCGGCGGAGGGAGTGGCGGCGGTGGCTTCACTCTCGGCGTCCGCTCTCCCGGCCAAACCTTCAGTAAGTGCATGGAGACACACGCTTCGGACTATAGCATTACGGGACTAGCAGACCTTGCGACGAAAGGCGCGATTTCCAGTAACAGTACAGTTAATTTTGCCGCGAACGTCTTCGGGGGGAACTCCTTAACCGGCACTTACTATGCTTTCGCAGGAACGACACAGGGTTCAGCATACAATGCGGTCACAACTGGTGCTGGATTTACAGGAAATATCATTGCCGGAGGGATGGGCTCTACGCTCACTTATGGAAGAAGAACATCGGCCATTATGTCTTTGAATCTTGCAGGAAAAGGAGGTTTGCCGCAAGCCCTGAGCTCTTCCTCTGCAGGCGTCAAAGGCTTCTTCGGAAAAATGGGCACGGGCGCCCTCAGGCTAGCCGCCGATGTTGGGTTTACGCTGGCTGAAGGCATCGGTTGTATGATCCCAAAGTGAGATGTATGGCGAACAAACCTTCAGTTGCGGATCAGGTGTTCAATGGGCTGCGTTTGGCAACGCTGGTCGTGCTGGTATGCGTCACTGGTACTTTATTCGTCTGGGGTGCGCTTGTTGTCTCCCACGAAGTAGCAGGTTCCGTGATGATAGGCTGGTTAGCCCTGGCAGTGGCTTTCGTGATCTTGTTGCTGAATTTAGACGGCTGGGCGAAAATCCTACCTGGGCTTCTCGCTTTGGCCGCGTTTAATGCAGTTCTGATGGCCGTAAGTGGACACATATTCAATAAGCCTTCGGTCCTTGTATCGCGAGGGGTGGCTTTTGGAAGCGCCGCCGCTTTGGCTTTGGCTGCACTCATTTCCGCTCGTTTTCATGGGAAACGATTGTCCATTCTAGACCGCATAGTACTCGTCGCCTATGTCGGCTTTATTCTACTGGGCCTTGTTAGCCAATGGCTCCTGCTTTCGTTCACTCTAGGAACGCTCGTCTTAGCTGTTCCATGGATAAAGAGCCAACTACACGGTAGCCGTCCGAAACCGCACCACGAATCCGGCTACTAGGGCAAGTGGCCCCAGCGGAGATGACGTATTTCCGAGGCGTATGCTGTCATGTTTGCCAAGTTGATGGGTTAATTTGCCTGGTTCTTATACACTTTTCCGCCCTTCATTACAAACACCACTCTCCGCACTGCAGTAATGTCCTTCAGAGGGTCTCCATTCAGGGCAATGATGTCGGCCTGCCTTCCTGGAGCAATCGCGCCAATTTCATTTTGCATGTTCAGTGATTCTGCTGCGCGCGAGTTGGCGGCCACCATCGCATCCATTGGGACCTGGCCGGCGTGTACGCGGTCGATAAATTCTTCCGCGTTGCGGCCATGCGCTCCGGCAACCGCGTCAGTGCCAAAGACAATCTTCAGGCCTTTGGTCGCCAGCGCGTGCTTCCACATTTCCGCGATCACCGGCAATACTTCCTGCATCTTGGCAAAGCCCTCTTCGGTATAGCTGCCCACGCCAATAAATTTCTGCTTGTTATCGAGATAATTGTGTATCACTAGCCCCACCTGCGGATCAAAAAACGTTCCGTGCTGGGCCATTGCGTCCAGGTCTTCCTGCGTGGCGTAGGTTCCGTGCTCAACTTCTGTGCAGCCTGCATTGGCAGAAGCGCGCACGGCCTCGCGATAGGCATGGACAACGCTGCGCAAGCCCTGGGCCTTGGCTTCTGAGCAGGCCGCCTGCAGTTGTTCATCAGTGAGTGTCTGGCCGCCGCCCTGGCGAATGCTGCGCGAGGCAAAAATTTTCACCACGTCAGCGCCATCCGCTTTGAGCTTTCTTACCGCCTCGCGAATCTGCTCCGGGGTAAGCTTTGGATCTTCAATCGGATTGAGCGCGCTCAGCAGCCGCGGCCCAGGAATAGCGCCGCTCGCGATGGCTCCGCGCAGGTCTTTATCTTCTGGCGCGCCCAGGCTTTGAATGGTGGTAAAGCCGGCCATCAGCGTTGCATAAGCATTCCCGGCTTCAGCCAGTGTCGCCTGCTCCGGCGTTTCATTCTTGTCTTCAATCCGTCCATTGGGGCCAAAATGCCAGGTAATGTGCACGTGGACATCGATCCAGCCGGGAAGCACCGTGAGACGGCTGAGATCGTAAACGGCTGCGCCGGCAATTTGCTGGTCTTTGGCGTTAGGCGTTACACGCACGATTTTTCCGCCCTGCACCACGATCAAAACGTTGTGCAGCTCATGGCCGCGTCCATCCAGCATGGTTCCAGCGCGAATCACTATCGGTCTTTCCTGTCCGGCAGCGAAGCCGGCCGTAACAAGCAAGAAGAGAACCAATCTCATTTGTTTCATGGTGTACTCCAAAAGATGGAAAGCTCCAGAAGAACGAAGCATTGTATCGAATACACACACCGGTTGTGGCGAGTGTTTCGCGCTCGTGCTGATGAGGGCCGTAGGCAAAACCTCAGTACGTAGACCCAGGCCTCGCTAGGGCACTACACCTCAGTCAATTGCCCAGCCCAGCGCATCAAGGCAAGAATACGGCAAGTACTGGAGGTGCCGTATGAAATCTTATTGGCTCAAGTCAGTCAGTGCGGCCATTCTGTTGTTGGCGGCAATTTACGCGCCGGCGCAAACTTCGTCTGCCCCTGAATTTCAAAAAGGGTTCACCGGCTCTGAGTCTCTCCAGGGATCCCTCAATTCTGATAGCAAGATGTTCAAGCTTGATACCAACGCCGGCTATGACTTCAACAGCCATTTTGGCGTTTTTGCCGGTATGCCGTTCTACTTTGCCAACACGCAGACGGTCGCCACGCAGGTCAACGGCGCCGCCACTACCACCACGCAGGATGTGACCAACAACGGTCTCGGCAATGCTTATTTCGGTATGGCCCTGCGCGCTCCGAACAAAACGCTGGATTACAGCTCCACCATTACGCTGGCTGCGCCTACTGGCAGCACATCAAAGGGGTTTAGCAGCGGACGCGCCAATGCCGATTGGACAAATCGCTTTGAACATTCTTTTGACCGGATCACGCCGTTCTTTGAAGGCGGCCTGGCCAATGCTGTGCCGGATTCGTCACTCTTCACGCGCCCATTCACTTCGCTGGGCCTGCTCACGCACCTTGAGGAAGGCGGCGAATTGGAAGTGATCAAGCACATCTCCGTCGGCGGCTCAGGATATGAGATTGTTCCCTTTGGCAATCAAAAAATCTTCAGCAAAATCGTAGGCAAAGGGCAGAGTGGAAGCGGCAAGGGCAAGAACACCTTTGATCTTTCAGCAGAGGCCAGCGGCTCAGGATTGACGCGCGAAAATGGCTTCAACTCCTGGATTGCCTTTGATCCTACTCCGGTGTGGCGCGTGGAGCTTGGCTTTACCCGCAGCGCGACCTTCAACCTGAACAGCTTCGCCTTCAACCTGCGTATGAATCTGGGCAAACTGGCACGGTCGCGGCACAGTTCCTAGACAGCGGCTCGTGTCCGCGGAACGTAATTGCCATCTTCCAGCACCTGGCATGGCGCTACCTGCGGCGTTACCAGCGCTTCACGCGGAATAATAAATGTCTGCTCCAGCGCGTATTGCCCTGACATGGCAGCGTGGGGGACGCCATCGGTATAAACCATCCAGGAACTGCCGGGCGGAAATACCAGCTCCTGCTTTGGGGAATTTTTTTGGAAGTCCGAATTCTCCTTGAGCCAGTTGTGCAGATAAAGCATGTACTCGTCATAGGCTGAGCGCTCCGGCACAGGCAAACCAATTTTGCTGGCCGCGTGCGCCAGTGCGCGCCCCAGCCCGCCCGAACCGCTGATTTTTTTTACCTGCTTCAGCTTGGGCAGAAACTCATGAAACGGCTCCCCCACATTCCATACGCGCCCAACAGACGTATTAATATTGGCAAAGACGCGCAGAATCCGCGCGCCATGCGTAGGCCGCGAGGGAAAAGCATCCACATGCAGCAGGTCATTGCGCTTGTGCAGGGAGAGATCGCGTCCCTGCTCTTCCAGCGGGCGAAAGCTGGCAAAATCCAGCTTCATCTTGCCGGCATATGGCGCTAGAAATTGCGAGATAAATGCAGTTACCGAGCGTGAAAAGTTCCGCATGATCGCGCTCATTCGTTCGCGGTCAGGAGAATTATCGTCAACGCCCTTCAACAGGTCTTTTGCCGGCCGATAAGAGATATTTTTGTGAAAGCGGGAGCCGGTCTGTTTTTGCGAGAGCAGAAATTCGCGGTCAGAGTCAGGGAATTCAAACGGCACGTGGCTGAAAAAGAGCACCTTGCCGCGCTCAATCTGGTCACAATGCCACGCTGCCTGCTTCAGATCGTAGTTAGTAACGTCCAAAATCGCCGAACCGTTGGATACGGGCGCCATAAATCCATCCACCTGTGTGATGAATGAATCATATCGCGCCATTCGTTTCGTGGGCAAAAGTGGATACAGTTTTTACAGAAGGAAATGGGCGCGGCAGTTACTCCGCGCCCAAGATGCCGGTTGTTATTGGTTATTGTCGTTGCCGTTGTTTTTGCAGAGAGCGCCATCTGTAACACTCGTCAGCAAGCCAGCGGAAGCGGTGATCTTCCGATTGAAGCAGCCGTTAACAGAGTCATGGGAGAAAAAGTCCTGCGTGCTCTGCTGGCCGCTGCTGCCAGTAATGTTGAAGTTGGCGTCAAACAGCAACGTGTCACTCGGCGTGACCGTGTTGGAAACCACGCTGAACGAATCAAGGCCATGGCCATGTTGCGCGGCCACGCTCAGGAATTGCTGCCGGACAGTTGTGGTCTGTGACCCCCCGGAGCCGTCAGCATTCACCTGGAAGGTAAAGTCCAGGTTCAGAGGCCATTCAAAACGTTGTGACGCTGATCCGCCATCGCGGCCATTGGTGCTGGTTTCAGAGGATATCGAGGTACGCTGCTTGATGTTCTGGTCAAAAAGCGTGTTGGTAATGTTGAAGTCCTGCCGGCTGGAGAAATTGATGTTTTGCCGAACACTGGTTTCCACGCGCCCGTGCGAGGTCCGCACAAAACCTTCCACGCGGAAGTTGCGTGTGGAAGTGACGGTGACCGAGCCGGTGATTGTGCCATCGGCAGCCGTCGTCAGATTTTCCACCACATTCGGATTGGGCGATCCAATGGTATTGCGCGTGACCTCGCCTGTGACCTGCTGTGATCCATGGTCCTGGAACACCAGCAGCGTGGCCGTGGTTGAAAAGCCGCTGTTAGCGCCAAAGACGTTCACAGAGACCTGGTGCGGCTGCCCATTGCTGAGAAGGCCGGCAAAAGGCGTCAGGTCCACGCGATAGGGCTCAAAATTGAGCGTTTGCACTCCAGGAATAGGACGCCACAGCAGCGGATCGATTCCGCCGGTGTAAATCCATGGATAAACTGGCGCGACTCCGGCGGGAGTGCCGTCAATGGTGACCTGTGTCTCCCGGAACGCGCCGCCGCCGCAGCTTTGCAACTCGTTGGCTACGTCATTCGGTACGCAGGTGTACCAGAATTCATCGCCTGACTGGCTTTGCGCCACCACGTCAAGGAACGCCTGCTCAACGTTGGCCGGCAGAGTAAAAGTTTTGGCCAGCGTATCGGTCGTGGTGGAGAGAAACGCAGTTCCGCCGGTGGGGTCGGAAGCCAGCGGCAGAACCTGGTCAGCCGTGTGTGGAGCATCCTGATGGCGCGCCAGCGGATAGAACTGCAGCTCAGCGGTGCCAAAGAGCGTGCTGGTAAAAGTGGAGTTCACCAGATTGCCCAGATCGACCCGCCCGTTCTGAGCAGATGAAAGAAGCGCGGAGTAGTCGGTAAGATCGCGCTCAATATGCCAGGAGCGCGCCACCGCACCTGAAGGCTCAGAGGTGGTGCCAAAATAGACGTTCACGCCGCCGATCCAGATTTCTGCTGTACGGTCAAACTGCAATCCCGCCTGAATGGAGAAATCTGCATTCAAAACCACCTTGGCCCACGGCCCAGGACAATCTGCCGGAGGTGCGAATGAAAATGGTTTAGGGGAAAAATCAGCAAAAGCAAAATTGTTGAACAGCGTAACCACGCATGGTGTGGTGTTGGGTCGCGGGACCGGCGGATCAGCCGTTGCTGTATTGCCAGAGCCGATCACCAGGCCTGGCGGCGGAATAGCCTGCGCTGCAAGCAGGCTTGCTGCGAGCAGAAGGCATGCAAACGCCAGGATTTTTGCTGTTGAGAAAGGAATAAAAGGTTTGCGACTGGTAGCTGGGAAGAAGTTCATTACTGCCTCCGTGGTGAGGGCCAAATTCTAATGACAAGAAGGAAGCGAGGTCAAACGCCGATGGCAGCGCGCGGGGGATCAATCTTCTGAGCCGCGGCTCATTCCTTCAATGTGACCGCAATGGTGCTCTGCCGGCGGCTCGATTCGTCGCGGCAAAGAAACTTCCGGCCCAAGCTGGCGCACAAACTCCACTTTCAAGAGCGGATGCAGCTCCATGCAGTTTTCCGCTACGCCAATCTGGCCATGAAAAACATCGAAGAAGCCGATGCCTTCCACGCGCACGATCCATGCCGGCATAAAGCGGCGAAAATGCGCCTGGGGTTCCGCCAATTGGGCCGTGAGGGCCTGGCGCACAGCAACGAATTTCTGCGCCTGCAAAGAGCTGCAGGCCCCCTGGCATTCGCTTGAAGGTACTTCGGCAATCATGGTGCGTGTAAGGTCGTTGGGATCAGCCAGCACCAGATGAAAGTCATGGTCGCCGTGCGACGCAGTTTCTTGTTTCCAGCCCAGCAACACCGCTTCCACCGAATAAACGTGCTCTTCTGCTGAAGACCGCTCTTCTTCTTCCAGCCTGTTGGGTGCAGGCATGGATGTGAGCTCAGCCACAGTAGAGTGCCGCGGGGTGAAATCAATACGGGATGCATCGCTATCAAAGGCTGTCTTGATGCGCCAGCGTTCGGTGCCGCAGTGCTCTCCACAAGTGAATGCAGGTGGCGGAGTTGGGCGATTGAAGTAGCGAAAGAGCAGAAACGCAACAGCAATCAGCAATATCAGTAACGGAGGTAGAGACGAGGATCTGCGCTTTGCCATTTGGGATTCAATGATTGATGGCCGGAATATTCGGCATAAAGGAGGCGATGCGCCCTTTGGGCCCAACCGCCCAGCACTTGCCGGTAGAGCAACTCACTGCATTGTAGTCATGATCGTCTGCCCGCGACGACGGAGTGCAGCCCAAGCTGGAAATCCAGTCCGCACCGTCGTCGATGGAATAGTCAGAACCGCTGGTCCCAACGGCGACCAGGTTCAAGTGACTGGTTGGAGATGCCGTGCTCAGCGACACCAGGCCTGAACGATATCCCCGAGGAAATTTGGTAGCCAAAGTCCAGGCCTTGCCGCCATTGTGTGTAAAAGCTGCCGTCTTGTCGCTCTTGCTGGCTTCTTTATAGTCTCCGCCAACGATGACGCCGTCCTGCTCGCTCCAGAAGAGCACCGAGAAAATTCCCTGGCTGGCTTGTCCATGCAGAATCGGCGTCTCTGCCACACTCCAAGTGACCCCGCGATCCGCTGAATGAAACACCCGCGCCGCCGGGCCGCCGGTTCCGAACCAGACATCTTTCTTGCCGAAGGTCGCAATGCAGGTGCCGCTGGCGGCAAAAGCGCCTTCACTGGGCAGCGCAGCAGGCATCGTCTTGACCGATACTGGTTTCCAATTCGCTCCGTCGCTGGTCGCGATCAGAGGGAACTTGCCGCCCACCGAATCGCTGAGGGCGATTCCATGCTTGCTATCCCAGAAGGCAAAGCAGTCATAAAACGCTTTAGGATATTTGTTGGTGAACTGGGGCTGCCAGATCTTGCCACCGTCAACGGTCTTGTAGATCCGTGACTGTTCGCCCGGCCCAATGCTCAGGACAAACGCCGTTTTCTCGTCAAAAGCCTGCACATCGCGGAAATCGAGAGCTTCGGCATCGGGGACATTCACCTTCTCCCAGTGCTCGCCGCCATCCACCGTGCGCAGGACTGTTCCCTTTGCTCCGCTGGCCCAAACCACGTCATAAGAAACGGCGCTGACGCCGCGCAATTGCACATCTGTTCCACTGGTCTGCGGCGACCATGTGCCGCTGCCCAGGTCGTGATTTTGTCCATACACCGGGGCCAGGATCAGTGATATGCTCAAAATCACGGCCAATCTTCGCATTTCTATGCTCCTGAAGGACTTAGGAATTGTAACCTTTGGGCGCCCAAATTCCTCTATTCCCAATGTGGAGGGAAATCAGGTGAGTACGTTGCCAGCTCCGCTGACGGCACAAAACGAACTTCAAGATGAAGAAGTGGTAGGCCGTGTTCTGAGCGGCGAAACCGCTCTGTTTGAGATCCTCATGCGCCGCTATAACCAGCGTCTCTATCGCGTTTCTCGAGTGATTCTACGCGACGATGGTGAAGCGGAAGACGTAATGCAGGACGCCTATGTGCGCGCCTATGAACATTTGCACCAGTTTGCCGGTAAAGCCGCATTTTCCACCTGGCTTACCCGCATCGCCATCCATGAAGCCCTGGCGCGTAAACGCCGCCGCGGCCGGATGGACGAGCTCGACGCGCTCACATCGAACGGAGATACTATGCCCATTCTCAAATCCTCAGCGCCAACTCCTGAGGCCGGAACGGCCCAGTCGGAAGCCCGGCAATTGCTGGAAGAAGCGATTGACCGGCTGCCGGAAAACTATCGCACTGTGGTAGTGCTGCGTGAGGTGGAAGAAATGAGCGTGGCAGAAACCGCGGAAAGCCTTGGCGTGACCGATGCCGTTGTCAAAACGCGCCTGCACCGCGCCCATGCCATGCTGCGCAAAGACCTTTACGCGCGCGCCCGCGGCCGCGCTGCCGATCTTTACCAGTTCCACGCCGTACGTTGTGATCGAGTGGTGAAGGCCGTGTTTGCCCGCATCAAAGAGAAGCCCCAGCCTGATCACGCTGAGCTGGTCCATTAAAGCTTGTTGCTGGCACAGACGAACGTCTGTGCCACAGCATCCCGTTAAAATTGATTCCCCCAAATCACTCTTGCGGATGTTTACTGCCCCAGCGCTTTCTTCAACTGGCCGACGATCTCTTTGACTGAAGGCGCCAAGCTGCCTTGTGGATCAAGCCGCAGGTACTCTTGAAATTCTTTGAGAGCATCTTCTGGATCTTCTCGCCGGAGATCAATGTTTCCCATCAACACATGGGGACCGGCATAGTCCTTGTTTAGATCAATAGCCTGGCGCACATGCGGTTCCGCTGCCTGCCATTTGTCCTGTCCCCACAAGCTGCGCGCCATTTCATAATGCGCCTCTGCTGAGTCCGGACGCAGATCAAGGCTTTCCTGCAACGCTTTTTGCGCGCCGGCGTAGTCTTTTTGTTCGTTGAGCGCTGACCCCGCGCCCAGATATGCCCTGGCGTTTCCCGGCTCAACTTTTTCCGCTTCCTCAAAGGCCCACTGTGCGTCACTCCACTGGCCTAGTTGCATCTGCGCCAGGCCTAACAGCATGTAAGCCTGCCCGTAAAAAGGATCGAGCTTGATCGCGCGCCTGAACGCTTCCAGGCTGGCTTTGGCATTGTGCTGCTTGAACAGAAGATCTTCGCCTTTGCTCATGGCGTCATCTACTTCAGGGATGTTGCGGCGCTTGCGGCTCTCCGGCGTGGGCGTTGGTGAAGCCTGTGTCTCCGCAGACCGGATTGCATGCGTGGCCTGGCTGGAGCTTTCCTGGGCGAAGCAAGCAATAGTGCCCAAGGCGAAAAATAGCGAAAATAATAAGGACAGTGCGCTACTCATAACCTTTGCTGAAGGATTACGTTTACAATGCCCAGAGTTTGTGATTTGACACGTTTGCGGCCGGACCAGGACAAGCTCCCCCACTATTGTTACTGATTTGCGGGATAAGGGGCAATGGAGATGATCGAATCGTCGAGTTGGGCCAAGTTTTTAGCTAGGCATCGACCTATCTGGGTATAGGGATTTAGCGCAGGCATGTAGCGGTATGCGGCATGATATTGTCCGCTGCGGACTCCTTCCAGCAGCCACATCTCGCCATCCAAGACATTAGGTGCTGCCGCCGTTTCACTCATCGACCAGAAGTGGTTACTGGCCATTAGGTCCAGCAGTTCTTCAACTTTTCCTTTGGATAAAGGAGATTGCCGGTTGACGAGCAATGTGTCTGGATATCGGGCTCCGCGGGAGCTTGTGAACACCTTCGTGAAAAGTGTTCCGTCGCCTTCATGCCAGACACTGACCCGAATAGTCACCAATCGTCCAGCCGGGTCAGCCACAGCAAACGATAAGAATGCGCTGCATGATTTGTGGCTAGATGGTACAGAGAAACTTCCCCCGAATGCGCCAGGATTTTGGAAAATACCTGAACCATTGCAGGATCACCAAAAGCCTGGGCCGGGAAATAGGGTGCATCGTGCTCTTCTTGCGCGTAAGCCGCCACATTTTGAAAGCGGGGCGCCTCCACAGCTGCCAGAAGAAAACCGGCGACACCCCACAACATCAAATACTGCCGCATTCTCATTATGCCCTTATATTTGAGCCGTGCTCTCTAGTTACATGGGGCAACTCCGTACAGATTGCCTCCTGAAAGATGACACGCAAGGCGGATATCGAAAATGTGACTCTGTATTAGGAAACTGCCGTACCCAGTGTTTTAGTTTCCTGGCCGGATAGTTGCCATCCGTTATAGGAGCGCCAACATAGTCATCATACAGTGATCGATTTATCGGCGGAATCAGTGAATATGTCATAACAATTAGTAAAAGTCCAATAGCTGCAATCGTGCGGAAAGATTTCACGCTAGCTCCCCTGAACTAAGATTCGGTGAAGCACAATATCAATGTGAGTTGCTGCTGTCTACCAATTTGTATAGTGATAAGTGAAAATTACTGTGGATTTTTCCATTTCGGAATTTTGTACTTGTTAACATAAAAAACCGCTGTGCTCTTGCGAGCACAGCGGCTGAAAAGAGACCGAATCAGCTTTCGGCTAGAAGGTGAATTTCAAGCCAAACTCCATGACTCGGGGTGAACCCAGATCAAACACGCCCGATCCAGGCAGAATGCGGGTTGTCAGGTGATCGGCTGAGGTAGAGCCATTCACCGAACCGGCGCCGCTGTTCAAAATGCCATTCAAGGTATTTCCTGGGCCATCCAGATTTGACTGATTGAAGGCATTGTAGAAGGAGACGCTGGGCTCCAGGGTCATTCCTTCACGGATTTTCCTGGGATAGCTGAGTTTTAGATCGACCGTCTTCAACCAGTCCAGGCCTTGCACTGATGGAGGAGCATCCAGTGTCGGTATGACGCCGCCAAGGGCCTGCAAATCCGCCAAAGTCATTAAACCGCTATTGATCAGTACCTGTCCGGCAGGCGTTGCATTGCCTGCCTGGGTTGCATTGAACCTGCTGATAAATGCAGCAAGGTCTTGGGGCTTAACGCTCCGGCCATACGCGCCCAGGTTGGTTCCTGGTACGAGATCGCCCAATGGATAAATTCCACTACCGTCACCCGAACCGTCACCTGTTACGTCGCTGGTGAAAATGCCGCCTGCGCCTCCGCCCGGCAGGGTAAGAGATACCGGCAGCGGGCTGTAAACGTGGCCAACAATTCCAAAGCGAAGATATCCAGGCAGATCAAAGGTGCCACCAAACGAGAGTTGATGCGTGCGATCAAGTCCGTTAGGTCCCAGCGACGCAGTGGGGTTGTTATTGTCAACCGCGGTATTAATGAAGTCAGAGTCGAGCGCAGAACCGTCATACCGTGACAATGAGTATGAAACCTGCCAATTCAGGCTCTTGACTCCGCGGAACGGATGGCTGACATTCGCGCGCAACGAGGTTTGTACGGCATTGTAAAGCGAACGTCCTGCCGAAAACAGCATCTGGTTTATGCCCAGCCCCTGGTTGATTCCGGGGAAGGCAGCTCCCGGAGCGGTCAAATCACATGGGCCGCCTCCGCAGAAGTTCGTCCCGGAATCCAACCCGTTGCTGGCAAAGTCAGCAATCGTGGCCGGACGGGGAACATAGCCGGGGTTGGCGGTGGCGTTTGGATTTGTGGGGCACAGGGTAGTTGCCTGCGCAATTGTAGCCACACCGCAATTGGCGAGCGTGGTATTGATCGCTGCAACTGCGTTCGCTTTGTTGAAGAATCGGACATCACCCACATGGTTCACATCGATGCCCAATAAGGTATGGGTGCCGACGTTGCGCAGATAATCGACATTCCACACAATGCCTTTGCCAAGCTGTTTTTCAAACCCGATGTTCATTTGAACGGAACGAGGGGTCTGGTAGTTGGGTGCAAACAAATTGATTCCGTCAAAATTTGTTCCGGCAGCCAGAGTATTGCCGATGAATGCACCATTGGCTGCGGGACCTGCCGCCAGAGTCGCGGCTTGGAAGGCCTGCTGTAACTGAATCAGCTGCTGCGATACGCTGCCGATGGGCTGTCCGCAAATGGTTGCCAGGTTAACAGGGATCGGTGCTCCGCCCGGGAATGAAAAGCTGGGACTTACTGTTCCATTTGATTTGCAGGGGGATCCCGTATTTAAGAACAATCCCTGCGCCAAGCGTCCAGGGCGGTTGAACAGGTTGTTGTTGAAGATCGAGTTCTCATAATAAATGCCGGCCCCAGCACGAATCACAAATTTGCCGCCGCCAGTCGGATCCCAGGCAAAACCAGCCGTAGGAGCAAAGTTGCGTCCAGGATCACGAACCGGATTACCCAATCCAGGACCAAACAGGTCCAGAATATTTGTGGTGCAAGGTGTTCCTGCCAATACAAGATTAGCTGCTAGTCCCGGATCGAGCGCCGAGCACGGAGGAGACGCGATGTCACTGTCTGTCCGGCCAGTGTCATGAACATAGCGCAGGCCGTAGGTGAGTGTGAGGTTTGGCCGTATCTTCCATGAGTCGCCAATATAGAACTGAATACGGTTGTCCGGGCCGAGTCCGCCGCCGGGCAGACCAAATGCGGGTTTTTCGGAGGAGAATCCCTGGCCATTGCCCAGAACTACGTTTTGCACGGGATAATTCAGAGGATTGTTGATGCCGCCAGCAAATGCACTGGAAATGCAGTTACTGTCTCCAGGATTCGCGCAAAGAGACAATTCTGACGGATCAGCATTAACAACAGGCGCCAGAGCAAAGAATTTAGCAAATCCGCCGCCCTGAATGTGGTTATAGCCGAAGCCAAAGCGCAGGATGTGCGTGTGTATGGTCTTGCTGCCGTCATATTTGATTTGCGTGTTCTGCTGGAATGTTTTCTGCGGGGCCAGCAGGTTTGGTCCGGAGCAGAAAGAGTCGAAACCTCCGGTAAGGCAATTTGGGTCCTGGCCGATACTCAGGCTGATTCCGGGAAGCGGATCAAACACCCCCTGCGACCCGTCAGCGATTCCATTGCGGAATTTGGTGTAGCCAAAACGGATGGCGTGAGTGAAGCTTCCGGTTGTGAAGTCAATTCCCGCAGCGTGCACCGGGGTATTGTTGACGTTGGAGAAGGGTTGGAAACTGTTAGGAATAAACCCCTTCGTGCTGCTGTTCTGCTCGTAGGAAAAGCGATAGAAAACATGCGTTCTGTCAGAGACACGCCAGTCCAGTTTGGCAACACTTTCTGTATCGCGGAAAGGAGAATTGAAGCTACCATTGAGCGCAGAGAAGTCTCCCGCAGTAGCCGTTCCATTGCCAACATTGGCTGAGTTGATGACTGGAGCAGCCGCGTCTTGCTTCAGGCGTTCCGCATCCAAAAAGAAAAAGAGTTTGTCTTTAATGATTGGGCCGCCCAGATTGCCGCCAAAGTTGTTACGCTGGAAATAAAGATCCGTGGGAGCGCTCTTGGCCGCCAGGCTGTGATCGCGGAACAATCCAAATGCTTCACCATGCCACTTGTTCGTTCCAGACCGGGTAACGACATTCACGGCCCCTGACGAGGTCAATTCAGTTGACATATCAAGCGACGACTGGCTGACCTGGAATTCCTGGATCGCGCTGGCGGGTAGGTTCTGTGTGGTGGTGCCTACCGTCTCATCGCTGATGTCGATGCCATCCACCTCAATGCGGGCGGTACGGCCGAAACGGCCACCGAACGAGATTGAAGAGAAGCCGTTCTTGGTGGGATCAAAGTTGCCGCCATCCTGGATTTGTACACCCGGTTCAAGCTGGGCAAGATCGAGAAAGTTACGTCCGTTGATCGGCAAATTTTCTATCTGTTGCGTCGTCAAAACACCCTGCACAGTTGCTTGTTCCGTATTGACGGCAACAGCGGAACCGGTAACCTCGACCACCTCATTCGACTGGCCGAGAGTCAGTTTGGCATTGCCGGTGGAAACTACACCGACTTGCACGTTTTCTGTGAGCACCTGGGTTTGGAACCCTTTGGCTTCAATACGGACTGCATACTCGCCGGGGATCAGCGCGCCGGAAGCGTACGTGCCACTGCCGGAGCTGGTTAGTTTGCTGGCTTGTCCGGTTCCTTTGTTCGTGATTGTGATCGTCGCGTTCGGAACCACCGCGCCATTCGGATCGGTAACGGTTCCCTGAATACTTCCGGTTGAAATAGTCGACTGCGCTCCAGCGGGCAGCAAACTAAAAGTGGTAAAGCAGATACATATAAAAATAATCCATAACTTCGGGCTTTTCATTCTTCCTCCAACATTGTTGGGCCCGCGTTGAGACAGGGCCTGGGGGTTCAAGTTAAAGGGGCCGAAACTCTCTCTGGCCTCAAGTCTGGACATTATCTGGTTCTACGAACAAATGCGTACTCCCAATGACGGAACTATCTGCATGAGCGGTGCCACAACTTAGCTCATGTAATCCCTTGAAATAACAGACATAACACGGGATAAAGCAGAAACATCTTATCAAGATATTGAATCCCATATCCAGGCTTTTGCAATCTTTCCGATTTTCATAACGTGAGTCCCTGCTTTGCCTTATTACTCATCAGCAATTTGCACAGGGATAATTCGGTGTGATACCTTCCGCCCTGACCCCTTTTCATCGCCGTTAAGCAGCCGGTCTGGAGGAACCATGATTCCATTGATTGTGATCGGGATATTGATTGTTGGCGCGATTTTCATTCTTGCAGGCATATACAACAGCCTGGTGCAGCTCCGTGTACGCGCTGATTCGGCGTGGTCTGATATTGATGTGCAGCTCAAGCGCCGCCATGACCTGATCCCCAACCTGGTGGAAACGGTAAAAGGCTACGCCGCACATGAGAAAGGGACTTTTGAGAACATTGCCAAGTTCCGCTCTCAGGCCATGCAGGCCACCACGCCCGCAGACAAAGCCCAGGCGGAAGGTCAGCTCACCGGCGCACTTAAGAGTTTGTTTGCCGTGGCGGAAAATTATCCCGAGCTTAAAGCGTCTGAGCAGTTCATTGGGCTGCAGAACTCGCTCAACTCCATTGAAGACACCATCCAAAACGCGCGCCGCTATTACAATGCCGTGGTGCGCGACTTTAATACGCGCGTGCAGTCTTTTCCCACTAATATCATTGCCGGAATGTTCGGCTTCCACACGCGGCAGTTCTTTGAAATGGAAACCCCGGCTGATCGCGAGAATGTGGCTGTAAAGTTCTAGCTCCAGTGAGATCATCTGGCCAACATCGAACGCGGACATTGCTGTGCTGGAAAACTGTTGCTGTGCTTGCTCTGCTTATCGCAAGCCTTCCTGCGATGGCGCGCAGCTACCGCATTTCCAACTTCAACAGTGTTATCCATGTTGACGATGATGGTTCTGCTCACATTGAAGAGCAGATCACATTTGTCTTTTCCGGCGCGTATCAAGGAATTTATCGCGATATCCCCACGGATTATCCGGGCCCAGCCGGGTCAAATTACACCATCTTCGTCAAGCTGGGCGCGATTACAGACAACCTGGGAAATAAGCTCAAATATAAGAAGAGCCACAGCGGCGGCTACCTCAAATTAAAAATTTACGTGCCCGATGCCACGGATGCCACACGGACCGTCAACATTGAATATTCCGTCGCCAACGGCACACGGTTCTTTGACGATCATGACGAGTTTTACTGGAACGTGACCGGCAATGACTGGCCTGTTCCCATCGCCCACGCATCGGCGATTGTCTATTTTCCGCCGGAGGCAGCCGGCAAATTGCGCGCTCAGGCTTTTGAGGGCATCTACGGTTCATCTGAGCACGCCAGTGCCGCCGTGGAAGGAGCAAGCACCAGTTTTGAAACTACCAGCCAAATGCCTATGCGAGGCGGGCTGACCATAGATACGTATCTTGAAAAAGGCGTGCTGCATCAGCCCAGCGCGGCGGCGCGAGCCTTCCGCTTTCTACGCAGCAATCCTGTGCTCACTTTGCCCGTGTGGGCTTTTGTAGTGATGTTTACATTGTGGTGGTTCAAGGGGCGCGATCCCGATCCAGGCATGTCAGTAGCTCCCATGTATGAACCGCCGGAAAAAATGGGCCCGGCTGAAGTTGGCACCCTGATCGACGGCAGCACTGATCCGCGCGATATCACATCAGTCCTGGTGGATATGGCCGTACGCGGCTATGTAAAAATTGTGGAGACGCAGCACAAGGGGTTTCTCTCCACTACCAAAGATTACGAATTCCATCTGCTCAAAGATCCCAGCCAGTGGAATGACCTTACCGATTATGAGCGCGCCATGCTGGCCCAGGTCTTCGAAGGCGGCGAGGTGACGCTTCTCTCAAGTCTACGCAATCACTTCTATACCGCGTTGCCCATGATCAAGAGTGAGATCATGACAGCGCTAAAATCCAAAGGCATGTATTCGGTGGACCCGGATTCCGCCTCAGGCTACATAGGCCTTGGTTTTCTGCTGGTGGCATTGCCTTATGCGGCTGCGCAGGTCACAGGAGCTGCTGATTTTTTGAATTCCGTTCCTGCTGCCGTCCTTGCCGGCATCATTGCCTTTGCGATCATTATTATTATCGGGAAACAACTTACTGCCTGCAGCCTTAAAGGTGCGCGCACGCAAGTACAAATACGCGGGTTTCAGGAATTCATGAATCGCGTGGATGCTGACCGGCTTAAACGCATGCCTCCTGACACTTTTGAAAAATTCCTTCCTTACGCCATGGCCTTGGGCGTGGAGCATCGCTGGGCTAAGGCCTTTGAAGGCATCATCCAGAATCCACCGACGTGGTATCAGGGTTACGGTCCAAGCCCGGGTTTCAGCACCTTCTACTTCGTCAATAGCCTTGGCTATATGGCGCAGACTGCTAGCACAACATTTGTCTCAGCCCCGCGGGCCAGCTCCACTGGATCAGGCTGGAGCGGTGGAGGCTTTTCAGGCGGAGGGTTCTCTGGAGGAGGCTTTGGCGGCGGTGGCGGCGGCGCATTCTAAAGCACAAACTTTATATTCTTCGCTTCACTTTCCTTTCATTCCTCTCTAATTCATGCAGCTCTGGATTTGGGCCTTACTTCCTTCAAACGCGGCGAGAAAATCCAACATCCTAATAACTGGGTGCCGCGAAACAATTCTGGCTCCCGCAAAGGATTAGCTATGGCGGAAAGAGCACACAGCAGCTCTGATGTTCCAAATTTTGATACTTATCCTGCTACTCCACCTAATCAACCCGTGACGCGCACTGATTTGGAGTTGCCGGAGCCGAGCCACTCAACGTTGGAGCAATATGCAGCGGAATTGGGAACTGCCGCTGGCAAGGTGGTTCATATGGTTCGCCAGGTTCGGGAGAGTGCTCAGCATTTGCCCGATCATCCAGCGCTCGACCGTATTGACAATCTAGCTGAGGAAACCCGCGCGCGGGCTGAACATTTGCGCAATGTGGCAGCAGAGCGCGCCAGGCAATTCGTCAGTACCGCACGCGAGAAGACCGCAGAAATCGCCTTCCGTGCGCGGCAGGAGCGAAGGAGGCTTTTCCTCCAGGCTAAATCTAACTACGCGCAAACGCGTCGCCGTGCCGGGGAGATTGCACATGACTATCCGGTGCACGTGGCCCTGGCTGCCGGAGCCGTGGGGTTTTTGATCGGCGTGGGATTGCGAATCAGGAGGTCACACAATGCAAACCGATAAATCTTTGGCCGCACTGTTAACTGAAACCAAGCAGGAACTCAAGGAGTTCATCAGCACGCGCATCGGCCTTTTAAAAGCAGAAATTGAGGAGAAACTCAGGACGTGGAAATATGTGGTTCCGCTCCTGCTGGTTGCTGCGGCGTTGATGCTGGCTGCATGGATTACCTTAACGTTTACTCTGGTCGCGTTACTCCATGCCTTATTCATGCCCAGCCCGTATGCCTGGCTTTGGGGTTCTCTGATTGTCGGCGGGGTTTATCTGGTAATGGGGACCGTCGTCGGCTGGTTTGTTTACAGTGAACTTAAAGCTGTGGGCATTGTTCCCACCCGTACCCTGAACGTGCTTAAACAGGACCAAATCTGGCTCCAGAATGAGGCGAGGACAGTATGACTGAGGGAATCCCCGTAGATGTGTTCGAAAAACGCGCTGCTGATCAGCGCAGCCATCTTCACAGCACCGTGGTGGAGTTGCGCCAATCCGTCCGGGAGAAAATGGACGTTAAACGCAACGTGCGGAACAACTTGGGGCTGGCAGCGGGGACCTTGGCTGTGGTTGGCCTGGGGTTGGGATATGCCTTCACTGGCATTTTCACCCGAGATTAAAATCTTAATTTATTCCTGCTGATCGACGATTCGCGCTCTCCGGCGCTATACTTCTGGCCGCCACATTCAAAATGGCGGCCAATGTTCTTTTCCTCCGGTGTATTGCCTAGAACCACTGAATCATCTACTCTGCTTTGCTGTTTCATGATATAAACCTGTTCATCTTCTTCCACCGCGCAAAACGGCCCTTCCGGGTTGGGTTTCTTGAGGAGAGTTAATGTCAGAAGAAGCTAGAACAGGGAAACGATTTCCGCTGGAGCTGCCCATTAAGATCCATGGCAAGGGCGGCGATGACAGCGCCACAACCGGCAACATGAGTGCTGCCGGCGTCTACATTATGGCCGATCTTGATTTGGCTATTGGCTCCAACATTGAATTTGATATCACCTTGCCCAAAGATGTGCTGGGAACGCCCGGCGATGTTGAGGTCCACTGCACTGGGCGTGTGGTACGCAAAGATGAAAACGCCGCAGCTGCCGGCGCCAATTCCAATTCCAGCAGCAAACGCAAAAAAAAGAGCGGCGTAGCTTGTGTGATCGACCAGTACAAGTTCATCCGTAAGAGCAAAGGGGCCAAGTAAATGCTGAAGATCATTTTGGCTGATAATCAGGCAATCTTCCGCACCGGCGCCGCCAAGGTCCTGGCCGTGGAAGATGACCTGCGCATTGTGGCGCAGGCAGAAAACACTGAGAAAATGATGATGGCCCTGGAAAAATTTCATGCCACCGTCATGATCTTTGGCGTAGAGACTCACCCCAGCCTGCCCACCGTTGTGGAGACGGCCAGAAAATTCAAGACCAAGCTGGTGGCCATCGCTGAGACCGGGCAGGATTCTCGCCACTACCTCACCAACGGGGTGCACGGCGTGATCTACCGCAACGTGAGCGGAGAGTCTCTGGTGCAGTGTGTGCGCAAAGTGGCCAAGGGCGAGACTTGGGTCCAGGACACGCAGGAGAGCAAGGAGACGGCTGAGAACGATCTGGTTGGCGCGCGCGTGCGTGACCGCCTGACGGCCAAAGAACTCAAGATCGTTGCCCTGATCGTGCAGGGATACAAGAACAAAGAAATCGCAACGCAGCTTGGCACAACTGAGCAGGTCATCAAAAACTACCTGCGCAACGTCTATGACAAGATCGGCGTGTCAGACCGGCTGGAACTGGCACTGTTCACGATTCACCATCGCATTCTGGCTGAAGCAGCGGCAACTTCGGTTGCGGCAACTGCGCCAGCGCGATAAAGCCAAAATCCAAGAAACTGCAGCGGCCGAGAAACTCTCGGCCGTTTTTCTTTGTGAGTAGGTTCCTCCGATTGTATCCAAGCGGAAAGAAATATTGCCGAACGGGTCTCTCGATTTTTGACGCCTGTACTCTTCACTACTTATAGTGGACACATGTCAAAAGTTCGGGTGAGCGCGTTTGCTGTGTCGCTTGATGGTTACGCCGCCGGGCCAAGCCAGAGTCTTGAGAATCCTTTGGGAATCCGCGGCCCTGAGTTATTCCAGTGGTTTTTCCCTACCCGCACATTCAAGCAGATGCAGGGACAGGAAGGTGGCTCAACTGGCGTGGATGATGAATGGGCGCGGCGCGGCATGGAGAACGTCGGCGCTTGGATTCTGGGACGGAACATGTTTGGGCCCTGTGCGCGGCCCTTGGCCAGACGAGTCATGGAAAGGGTGGTGGGGCGAAGAACCTCCTTATCACGTGCCTACGTTTGTGCTGACACACCATCCAAGGAAGCCGCTTGAGATGAAAGGCGGAACAACATTCTATTTTGTTACTGACGGAATCCACTCCGCACTCGAACGTGCAAAGGATGCTGCAAAGGAGAAAGACGTGCGGATCGGCGGCGGAGTCGCAACCATTCAGCAATACCTCCGCGCCAAGCTCATCGACGAACTGCATCTCGCGTTTCGTCCGATCCTGATGGGCTCCGGCGAGAACTTATTTGCCGGCATCGACCTGGCGACGCTCGGCTACGCATGCACGGAACACGTTTCCACCGAGCACGCAATGCATGTAGTCCTCAAAAAAACAGCTTGATTCTCTCTTGATCGCTAGCGCCGCGCTGCTTGAATACTCAACTGAAGCGAAGACGTAGCAATGTCACGTCTCTAAGTATAGAGTAGCCGTCGTGGCCACACACGATCCTATTACGGCCTTCATCGAAGCTGCCACTTGGCACGGCCGCTGGAGTCCGCTGAAAAGATTTTGGCGGCGCATCCGGAGATTGCCCAAAATAGCATTCATGTCGCGGCGATTCTGGGCGATGATGCTGCGGTGCGCCGCTTTCTGGCAGCTGATCCGCAAAATGTCTCTGCCAAAATCCCGCCGTATGACGCCGATGCCCTCACCTGTCTCTGCTTCTCCAAGTATCTGCGGCTGGAAAAGGAGCGCAGCGACGCTTTCCTCCGCGCAGCCACGGCGCTGCTGGATGCCGGTGCCGATCCCAACGCGGGCTTCCAGAGTGCCGGCGAGTATCCGGACTTTGAATCCTGTCTTTACGGAGCAGCCGGTGTTGCGCACCATCCAAGGCTAACGCGCTTGCTGCTGGAGCGCGGCGCTGATCCGAATGATGACGAGACGTTTTACCACGCTCCAGAAACTTACGACAACGCAGCGCTCAAAGTGCTGGTGGAGAGCGGCAAGATGCATCCCGACAAGGTAAACGGAATGCTTTTGCGCAAAGCCGACTGGCACGATTACGAAGGAATCAAATATCTGCTGGAGCACGGGGCCGATCCTAATGCCATGACGATCTGGGGCTACACGGCCTTGCACCAGGCGCTGCGTCGTGATAATGGTCTCAAAAATATTGAGCTGATGCTGGACTATGGCGGCGACCCGGCGATCAAGACGATGGCAGAAGTGCGGGCTGCTTTCATGCCGCAGTTGAGCCCGAATCGGGGAAGATCAGGCTTTGTAATCGCCGCGCGCCGTGGTCGTGGAGACGTGCTGGAAGCGCTGGAACAGCGCGGAATTTCGGTAGAGCTTACAGGCCTGGAACGGCTGATTGCCGCGTGTGCGAGGAACGACGAAGCCGCTGTTCGGGCCATTGCCGCAAATGAGCCCCAGCTTGTGAAAGAGCTGCTGGATCAAGGCGGGACGCTGCTGGCGGAATTTGCCGGTAACAACAATACAGAAGGTGTCCGCATGCTGCTGGAGCTGGGTGTACCCGTGGATACGTACTACGAAGGCGATCCTTATTTTGGCATCCCCCAGGACAGCACAGCGCTGCACGTTGCAGCGTGGAAAGGGTGGTCTAGGACCGTGAAGTTTCTAGTCGAACGCGGAGCGCCGGTGAACGCCGTCGATGGCAAGAGACACACTCCATTGCAACTCGCAGTGCGCGCCTGCGTGGATTCCTATTGGATGAACCGGCGCACGTCCGAGTCGGTCGAGGCTCTGCTGCGTGCTGGAGCTTCAGTAAGCGGGATCAAGTTGCCAACAGGTTATGCGGAGATCGATGTGCTGCTCAGTTCAGCCGCGAATGCACGCGAATAAACACGAATTCAGAATTGAAATTTTGATTCGCGTGTTTCGCATTAATTCGCCGGCTACCGCTTGCTTAGTGCGAAGTAGTCCGTTCGCTGCTCTTGAGCAGTTCATTCACAATCGTCACCAGCTCTTCAGGGTTGACTGGCTTCTCCAGATAGAGATCTGCCAGCGGCTCTGCGGCCTGAAAGGCTTCCGCCACGTAGCCTGAAACAACCACCACGGGCATGCTGCTATTGTTCTTGGCGGCCTGGACCACGGCGCGGCCATTGGCGTCACCCAGGCGCCAGTCCGTTACCACGGCGTCGTAGGTGTTGCTTTGAAGTTTTTCCATAGCATCACGGGCGGAAGTGGAGGCGGTCACCGTATGTCCGGCGCCCTCAAGAATGGCGCATTTCAGGGTCACCACATGCGGTTCATCGTCGACGCAAAGGATCCTGGCCATATTATGGATGTCCTGAACGCTGACGCGCTTTCGGCTACAGAGCGCGTCTACGGAGAATATAGCTGCGGCACTTAACAGCTAACGAAACTGCCTTATTCTCAGCTACGCATCATCCTTAAGTCAAATAAATGCGCGCTTTGCGCTCTGTAATCCCTCATTTCTCCGTCTCTGCTCCCCGGGAGCAGATCTCCAATAAAGCACGGTGTACTACCGGCCATCGTTCCAGTGGGGTTAGATGGCCGATAGCATTGTCACTGATTAGAACCTCCAAACCAGCCCAACGGATGGCTGAGCTAAGTGAGTAAAGTTGTCCGTGGCAAGGCCGGGAATCTGAAAATCAGGGATCTTATACAGATAGCCGCGATACTCTGCCCGCAGAGCGACGTAATGGGTAAGGTCAAAATCCACGCCGCCACCATAGACAAACGCCGCTTTGGTCTGGTTATTACCGGTATCATTGCCGATTCCAAAGAATTGATTATTCAGCGAGTTAGTGGGCCGAAAGAACAGTGCGCCGATGCCGGCCAGAGCGTAAGGACGCACACGGCTGCTGGAAGGCGCGGTAATTACCGCCTCACCAGTAAGCTGGTGCAGATTGGTCTGAATATCCGTCTCGCCAAAGAAGGGATCAAAGTACCTTTGCGTATCGCGGGTATAGCCGTAATCGCCCTGCACCGCAAACCACGGATTCAAATGATAGCGATAGCCCAGCAAAAGGCCACCACTCTTGGTGGCTTCATGTGGGATATCAAGGTTGTCCTGGTTTCTGGGAACGTTCGCCGTTCCTTGGACACTGATTTCTGACCTGAAGTCATCCTGCGCAAAGCCTGAGGCTATGAAAAATATGATGACTGCAAATGTGGATAAGACAGTACTTCTCCTCATCGCGTACAAACTCCCGTAACATGGATTTTTTGATCAGCTGCTTAGATAAGACGCTGATTCTTGCTCTGCGGCTTCATGGCAGCTAAAGACTTAAATATTCTTAACGCCGAGTGTTAGCACTTTGGGACTAAGGGCAGTGTGTCGAATAGCAATCTAGGGAAATTGAACAAAAAAGATATTTGGGATTCGCACTAAACGGGCGATGCCTGCTTTCCAGACAGACGGAAGCATAAGAAGGCTAGTGCTATCGTTGACCGTGGTTGACTGCGCGAACTAAAATCGCGCCATCCTGAGAAGCCGGTTCGGCCGCCGATTCCCAAAGGAAAAATCAATCGCAGTTTTTTATAAACCGACGAGTTGGCCAAAAGCTCGCAAAATGACAAAGTGAGGTCAAGTACCATGACGCACAAGAAAATCACTCTGCTATCTCTGCTCTCTTTATTGTTTTTACTTCTTCCACTCCCGGTCAGCATTGCGGCATTGGAAAACTCTGGTGGCGCCAGCGCTATTGCTGCGCCGCCAAAGACTGCAGTCCATGAAGTAAAGGAGTTGGTGCAGGGCACGGAGATTGTGGACTCTTATCGGTGGCTGGAGGACCAGAACAGTCCGGAGACACGGGCATGGATTGACGAGGAGAACGCGTACACAGATTCGTTGCTCTCTAAAATCGCCGGGCGTGAAGAGTTGCAGCGGCAGGTAAGCGCGTTGATCAAGATCGATACCATGACCGCGCCACAGGTAAGGAACAACCGCTATTTCTTCAGCAAGCGCCGCGCAGACCAGGACCAGAGTTCCCTCTATATGCGCAAGGGACTGAACGGCCAGGATGAATTGCTGGTGGACCCGCTGCCGTTAAGCCCGAACCACACAGTCACGGTGGGAATTAATTCGATCACCAAAGATGGCAAGCTGATGGCGTACTTTGTGCGTCATGGCGGTGCGGACGAAACCACGCCGCACCTGTTTGATGTGGATGCGCATAAGGACCTGCCTGATGTTTTTCCCAAAGCGCGTTACTCCGGGATTGCGGTGCTCAATGACAAGACCGGCCTGTATCTGACCCGGGATACGGCGGAGGGCCCTCGCGTTTACTTCCACAAAATCGGCACGGATAGCGCGAATGATACGGAAATTTTTGGCAAGGGCTACGGGCCGGAGAAAATCATTACCAGCTCAGTGAATGAAGATAACCACTATCTCCAGATCACCGTGCTTCATGGATCAGCGGCCAATCATACCGAGATTTACATAAAAGACCTGGCGAGTAATGGTCCGATAGTGACCATTGTGAAAGACGTGGATGCGTCTTTCAGTGGTCAGATCGCCGGCGATCACATGTATGTGCGCACCAATTGGAAGGCACCTAAGTGGCGCATCATGGAAGTTGATCTTAAGAACCCCGCTATGGATAAATGGCGTGAAGTGGTGCCTGAGAGCGATAACGTTCTGGAAGGCTTCTCACTGGCGGGCGGCAAGCTGGCTGTACGTACCTCTGAGAATGTGGTCCCGCATCTGAAATTATTTGAAGCCAACGGCAAGCTATTGCGTGAGGTGCCAACGCCCACGCTAGGCTCAATTTCCGCCCTCGCCGGACATTGGGATTCAAATGAAGCGTTTTATTCCTTTACCTCATATCACATTCCGCAGACCATCTATCGCTATGACGTGGCCACAGGCAAACAGACGGTCTGGTTTGAATCAAAAGTTCCCATTGATAGCGCAAAGTATGAGGTGCAGCAGGTCTGGTACCCGTCAAAAGACGGAACAAAGATCCCCATGTTTTTGGCGCACGCCAAGGGGCTGAAGCTGGATGGTTCACATCCTGTTCTGCTCACCGGCTACGGCGGATTCGATCTCACGGAGACGCCGGGATTCAGCTCTTTTAGCGCGGCCTGGATGGCGAACGGCGGTGTCTACGCCGTGGCCAATCTGCGCGGCGGTGGCGAGTTTGGCGAAGCTTGGCACCATGCCGGGATGTTAGAGAAAAAGCAGAATGTGTTTGATGATTTTATTGCGGCAGCCGAATGGCTTATCCAAAACAAGTACACCACGCCGGCGCGGCTTGCCATTCGCGGTACCAGCAACGGCGGATTGCTTGTAGGCGCAGCCTTCACCCAACGTCCTGACCTTTTTGGCGCGGTGATCTGCGGCTATCCGCTGCTTGACATGGTGCGTTACCAGAGTTTCCTGGTAGCAAAATATTGGGTGCCGGAGTATGGATCTTCTGATAATCCTGAACAGTTCAAATACATCTACGCTTACTCGCCTTATCACCACGTGAAGGTGGGAACGAAATACCCGTCAGTCCTTTTCATTTCCGGCGACTCCGACACGCGCGTAGCTCCATTGCACGCCCGTAAAATGACGGCGCTCATGCAAGCTGCAACCGCTGGATCAGACCGCCCAATCCTGCTGCACTATGACACCACTGCGGGGCACTCTGGCGGCACTCCGGTCAGCAAGCAGATAGAGAACAACGTGAATGAGCTGAGCTATCTGTTCTGGCAGCTTGGCGTGGGAGTGCAGACGAAAGCAGCAGGAGCGGGAGGGAAGTAACGAAAGTAAATGTAGCAAAAGGCCGCGTAATAACAAGGCGCGGCCTTTACGCCTCAGCGACTCTCTCTTAAAATAGAAATACCTTCGTGGCCGACGTAGCTCAGTTGGTAGAGCAGTCGATTCGTAATCGACAGGTCATCGGTTCAAGTCCGATCGTCGGCTCCATTCTTTTTTCATCTCACTCCAATCGAATTGCGATGACTGTGTGGCCCATTGCATCGGTGCAAAATTTTGAACGAGGTTACTAACAAGGTGAGTTTTCCACAACTTAGACCGTCTTTGCACTTGCTATTTACCCGCTCTGTTTCGCATAATGTTCTGTAGCTCTGTTAGAAAGACCGCGTTCTTCCAAAGGCCACTAGTGGAACGATACGATCGATCGGACGTCCTGCGGATCCTTCGCATTACAGCGCGGCAGTTGGCTGGCTGGGAAAAAGCCGGATTGCTGCCAGCGGTGGATTCCTATTCTTTCTTTGATCTCCTGCAAATCAAGAAGCTGCGTGATCTGCGCGCCAAGCGTGTGCGCTCTGCTGTGATTCGTGAATCGCTGCAGGCCATGCGGCAGGCTGCGGGCATGGAAAATCCTTTGATGGAAGCAGGCACGTTCGCCAGCCAGTCACGCGTAGTTTTTCGCCACCACGGTGCAGCCGTTGAGCCGCTGGCCGGGCAATTTGTGATGGATTTCACTGATCGTAACGTGGTTGAGTCGCACAAGATTCACGCCATGCGCTCTGCTGAATCAGCCGCTGACTACTTTGCACGCGGCGTGGCCCTGGAAGAAGATCCCGGTACGCAGCCTGAAGCAATAGACAATTACAAGAAGTGCGTGGAACTTGACCCGACGCACGCCGCCGCTTACATCAACCTGGGCACGCTCTATTACAACCGGCATGATTATGTTCTGGCGGAGCGCTACTATCGCAAGGCCATTGAGGTTGATCCGCGCTATGCGCTGGCCTATTTTGACCTAGGCAACGTGCTGGACGAAACCGGGCGCCTGCCGGATGCGATCCGCGCTTATCAATCCGCCATTTCACTGGCCCCCACCTACGCTGACGCACACTACAATCTGGCTTTGGCCCTGGAAAAAGCCCGCCAGCCCCGCAAAGCGCTGCATCACTGGGAAGCTTATGCCCGCCTCGATACAATCGGGCCGTGGTCAATCCACGCTAAAAACCAGATCAAGAAAATCCTGGCTGCGGACCAGTTGAAAGTCATACCAAAGAAAAAGTAGCTTTTTTGAATCCCG
>Ga0070741_10004233_pt1 | contig 33793 bp, 38 predicted proteins | sample Coa_R1_4_FD_66440 | JGI IMG/M metagenome (GOLD analysis project Ga0070741, IMG submission 66440) | Surface soil microbial communities from Centralia Pennsylvania, which are recovering from an underground coalmine fire - Coalmine... | ecosystem: Environmental > Terrestrial > Soil > Unclassified ... | reverse complement strand
ACTGGAGTAAAACTATGTGCACACAATTTGCCTGGTATTTTGTCGCAGGGCCGCCGTGGCTGGTCCTGTCTGTCGTTGTGGTGTCGTCAATCACCACCATCGTCGTCGTTGCGCTGCGACGGTCATCGAACCGCAGCGATAATCGCAAGGCGGTGAGCGACGCGATGTGGCAGCAACGGATTAAGGACTCGGATCCCGTCGCGAAATGGGATCGCGAAAACAGGGGCTCGTAAAAGACTCTACAGGGGCGCTGAATTTTATTTGCAGCGGCGCTGCATACCGTAGCAGACCTTCGTTATTTATTAGGACCGGCGCGGTTTTTTGTATCAAAGCTTTTTTCTGAGCTCGGCGGTGTTTTTCTAAGGGGCGTTCCGTCTTTTTAAGGGTTTTTCAGCGTGTCAGACCTAATTCCACGTCTGCGGGCAAGAAGTGGACGTTCCTGGCCAGTATGAGGTGAGCAACCGCGTAACGCTTTGGTAATCAGCACTGGCGTGTCCGGTGGCATGGGTGCTGCTAAGGGCTCGCCGACCTGGGCAGAGGCTCAGTTCGCATTCGCTGGCGATAATTGTTCAGCGAAAACACAAACCCACAAACAAACCCTACTAATTATTAAACTATGAAGTTACCTAAATTCACTGCTATCGCGGCGATAGCTTGCTTGTATGGCGCAGGCATCAGCACTCCTGCACACGCTGCCGATGCTCCTGCTCCTACACTCGAACAACGCGTCGCAGGTCTGGAAGCTTATCTCACCAACTCCGATCCTACTGCATCGCTGAAGACGGCAAAGGACAAGGATGGCAATGCAACTATTCCCGAAGGTCTCACGACTGCATCGGTCGGCACGTCCGGTCCGGGACATAACGCATGGCAGATGGCTTCCGCCGCATTGGTGTTGTTTATGACCTTGCCGGGCCTTGCGCTCTTCTACGGCGGACTGGTTCGCCGTAAGAACGTGCTTTCCGTTTGCGCGCAATGCTTCTTGCTCGCCGGATTGGTAACCATTCTCTGGTGGGCCGTAGGTTATAGCTTTGCCTTCTCGACAGGCAAACCATACCTCGGCGACTTGAGCTTTGCTTTTCTCAAAGGAGTTAACTCAGCGCCTAATACAAACTATTCCTACTGGGTTTCGCACAATGTCTTTTCCATGTATCAATTGATGTTTGCGATCATCACTCCCGCGCTCATTATTGGTGCAATTGCGGAGCGCATGAAGTTCTCGGCGATTCTTTTGTTCATGATACTCTGGATGTTCATCGTTTACTTCCCGCTCGCGCACATGGTGTGGGGCGCGGATGGCCTAATGAATGGCGTCTGGAATGCAAACGCTTCGATCAAGGCGATGGACTTTGCCGGCGGAACAGTCGTGCACATGTCCTCGGGTTGGTCTGCATTGATTCTTTGCATGATGGTCGGCAAGCGCATTGGTTTCGGCAAAGAACCGATGCCTCCGCACAGTCTCGTGCTTTGTATGGTTGGCACCGGGATGCTTTGGGTAGGTTGGTATGGCTTTAACGCCGGCTCCGCAGTTGCAGCCGATGGTATCGCCGCGAATGCGTTCACAACGACTACGCTGGCTACTGCGGTTGCTTCATTCGTGTGGGCGATGGCTGAATACATCCTGCGTGGCAAACCGAGTATTCTTGGCTTTTGCTCGGGTGCGGTTGCAGGTCTTGTCGTGATTACTCCGGCTTGCGGCTTTGTTAATTCGACCGGCTCGGTGATTATCGGCATTCTCGCGGGACTTATCCCGTTTATCTTTGTCGTAAAATTGAAAGCGGTCTTTGGTTATGATGACGCTTTGGATACCTTTGGTGTTCACGCTGTGGGCGGAACACTGGGTGCGTTGGTCACCGGCTTCTTCGCCGATCCTGCGGTGAACGGCAACATTGCGAAAGGCACTAACCCGGCTACAACCAACGGCCTTGCCGATCTCGTAGCCAATCACAGTGCATGGATCGAGCAGCTCAAAGCAATGGGGGTAACTCTCGTGCTCGCGATTGTCGGCACGCTGATTATCGGCACGATCGTGAAAGCAGTCGTCGGGCTGCGGCCTGCGCCGGAAGTCGAGACTCAGGGTCTCGACATCAACGAACACGGCGAAGAAGGCTACATCCTGGAGGCTTAATCTTAAAGGAGCCAAGCTATGAAAAAAATCGAAGCAATCATCAAGCCCTTCAAGCTGGAGGAAGTAAAAGAAGCGCTGGCCGAACTCGGCATTGAAGGGATGACCGTGAGCGAAGTCAAAGGTTTCGGTCGCCAGAAAGGCCACACGGAAATCTATCGCGGCAGCGAATACACGGTTGATTTCCTGCCGAAGATCAAAATCGAAGTCGTCCTGTCGGAATCAGTCGCGGACAACGCTGTGCAGGCAATCGTGCGCGCGGCGAAGACGGGAAAGATCGGCGACGGAAAAATCTTCCTTTTACCGGTCGAATCCGCAGTGCGCATCCGCACCGAGGAGACGAACGAGAAGGCGATCTAGTTTGAGGCATCGTTGAGAAAAGGCCGCGCTGGCTTTCCGGCGCGGCCTTTTTGCGTAATGGCAGCGGACTTGCTCTTTTTGATTCCTGAGCGAAAATTCTCCCCGCGTCTCCCGCTATGAAAAAAACCGCCGCATTCCTTTCCGCGATTTTCTGCGCATCCGCATTTGCATTCGCGGCGAGCAATCCCGCGCCGACCGGCCAGAGCCTTGCACGGACCTTTCCGTATTCGATGATCGGGCAGGTGGAGTTTTACAGCGGGCGATCCGCTTACGTCGGCTCGGGCACGGTGATCAAGACCCACTCGGTTCTCACAGCCGGGCACGTGATGTGGGATCCCGATTACGGCTGGTCGACGCACATGCTTTTCACGCGGTCGCTTTACAGCGGCTCGTATATTTCGTCGCAATACGCGCGGCGCAAATACATCCTCGGCGGCTACAGCACGAACGCAAACTACTACGGCCCCGACTCGGTGCTCGCATTCGCGAATGACATGGGCGCGATGGTTTTTAGAAATACGATTGCCGACGGCGCGTATGCCGGTTGGTGGGCGAATCCCACGCTACTCACAAGCGGCGGCGGCAGCAAACTGCTCGGCTACGGCGCGGAGTTTCACACGGGCGACGAGTTGCTCTCGGTCACGACGCTCGATGCCTTCACGCGCACGCGCGGCGGTTTTTACGAAAACGACTCGATTTCCGTCGAAGGCGGAATGAGCGGCGGACCGGTGCTCGAGGATGACGGCAGCGGAAATCTCTACGTCGTAGGCGTGGTCGTCGCGGGTTCCGATCATCCGGTTTCCGGCGGCATTCGCGTGCTTGATACGAAAGCCGCACGTTTCATTGGCAGCTACCTGCGTTAACGGATTGCGGCGGACGTTGTGAAAAGAAAACGTCTGCTCGTTGCGCTGACGATCGCGGCGTTTCTTGCCGGATTTGCAGCGACGGTATGGCTTCGCCCGGCAGTTTCGCCGGAAAAGCAACGCGTCAACACTTCGCCGCTGCCGCAAAGTTCCGCTCCTTTTTCAAACGCGCCCGCAACTTCGCAAAATCAGCCGCGCGCTAAAACCACACCGGCGAAATCTCTCCCGCTATCGGCGCAAATCGACGCAATCCTCGCCGCGCTGCAAACTGGCGCAGATCCGCGCGAGCAACTCGACGCGCTGAAAGCCGCGCTGCGCGATGTCGATCCGAAGCAAGCAATCGCGGCGATTTTGAATTTTCTCGCAAGCGGAAGAGACGCAAGCACAGGCCTGGCATTTCAGGTCGGCGAAGGCGGCGCGCTCGACGGCGCTCCGACGCTGCGCGTTTTTTTAATGGATCAGCTCGGACAACTCGCACGCGACAGCGGCGACGCCGCGGGTGGGAATATTGCACGTCAGGTTTTACAAACAAAAAACTCGGCTGACGAATGGGCCATCTCGCTGCGCAATCTCGCGTGGAGCGATCCGAATGCGCGCCCGTTTCTCGCCGGAAAAATGCGCGAGATGCTGACGTATCAGCCGTGGCTGCAAAAACCGGACAGCGGTTTTCTCGAGGCGTTTGATGTCATCGCTTACACGCAGGATCCCGGCTTTACCGAGCCGCTCGCGGACATGCTGCGCACGGGCAACCCGCCGCTTCAGCGCGCCGCCGCAGTCGCGCTCGACCGGCTCGCGGAAACCGCGCCACTCGCTGTGATGAACTACCTCAACAACAATCCCGGCGTGCTCGCGGACAAGCCATTCGTCCGCGCCGATTATTTTGCGAAAGCCGATTTTTCCGACTCCTCGCAGCGCAAAGCCGTCGAGGCCTATCTCGACCGCGGTGACGTTTCCGTTCCGGAAAAATCGAAGCTCATCAGCGAGCTCGCATCGCCCGGCAGCTTCGTTTCCGACGGCTTGCTGACGAGTTCCGCGCCGCCCGAGCCGACGGAAAAGCAGAATTCCGCGTTGTTAGACACAGTCCAGCACTGGATCGACTCGCAAAAATATCCGCATTTGCAAACTCCGCTGCTCGAGTTGCAACAGGAGCTCGCACACTAGCCCACGATCTCGCCGATTCGCCAGAGCTCGTCTTCGGTGAATTGCAGGTTTGTAAGCGCGGCGACATTTTCCTCGATCTGCTGCACGCGCGATGCGCCGATGAGCACGCTGGTGATTTCCGGCCAGCGCAAAATCCACGCAAGCGCCATCTGCGCGAGCGTCTGCCCGCGAGCCTGCGCGATTTCGTCGAGCTGGCGCAGACGATGCACCATGCTGCCGTCGGCAATCAGTTTGTTTAAACGCGGCGACGCAATCGCGTCCTGCATCGCGCGCGAGTCCTCGGGAATGCCATTGAGATAGCGCGACGTCAGCAAACCATTAGCCAGCGGCGAAAACGCGATGACGCCCACGCCGTATTCGCGAACCGCCGGCAGCAGGTCGCTCTCGATGCCGCGACCGAGCATGTTGTAATACGGCTGATGAATCGTGATCGGCGCCCAGTTTTTTCGCTCCACCAGCTCGCACGATTCGCGCGTCCGTTCGCCGGAGTAATTCGACACGCCCGCGTAGAGCGCCTTGCCGGAGCGCACCGCGGTTTCGAGTGCGCCGATCGTTTCCTCGAGCGGCGTCTCGGGATCGGGCCGGTGCGAATAGAAAATGTCCACGTAATCGAGCCCGAGCCGTTGCAGCGACTGGTCGAGCGATGCGAGGATATATTTGCGCGAACCCCATTCCCCGTAAGGCCCGCGCCACATGTGATAGCCTGCTTTCGTCGAGACGATCAGCTCGTCGCGCGGCATATCTTTTAAAATTTTCCCGACCACGATTTCCGCGTTGCCCGGCGGTTTGCCGTAGTTGTTTGCGAGATCGAAATGCGTGATGCCGAGATCGAACGCGCGGAACATGCACTCGCGCGCCACGTCTTCTCCGCGATAACCACCGAACGTCTCCCACGCCCCGAGCGACACCGCCGGCAGCTTCAATCCCCACTTGCCGCACTTGCGGTAAATCATCTTGTCGTAGCGATCCTCGGCGAAAGTTTGCATGTCGCTGAATTCAACGAAAACAGCCCGACGAAGCGAGCGAAAAGGGCAGGGACGCTTCTCCGTAAGAATACCGGATTTCACGCCGGAACACCCGCAACGGAAAGCGTCGGCACGCGCGCTGCTAAATCAGAGTGCATGGTTAAAAAATCCTTTCTCGTTCTTGTTTTTTCCTTGCTGCTGATGAGCGCGCGCTCGTTCGGTTTTGCGTCGTATGTTTCCGATTACTCCTTTTCGCCGTCGGTTTATTCCGGCGCGTATTCCACCGGCTATCGCACGTATCGCACCGCCCCGGCCGCGCCGAGCTCCTATGCGAATTCCTCACTCGTCCGCGCCGCCCGCATCGCCGATCAGCGCGCGCACCCGCATTCGCAATGGCGCTGCTGGCAATACGTCAAAGACGCGCTGCTTCAGGCCGGCGCAGTGAGCAGCCGTCCCAAAACCGCTTACGCGCGCCAGGCCGGAGCGGAGCTCACGCAGAGCTATGGCTTTGTCGATACCCACATCCGCGACCCGTATCGCGCCCCCGTCGGCGCGGTCATCGTCTACGGTGGACACGGCGCAGGCCATGTCGAGCTTCGCACGGAGCACGGCTTCGCCTCCGACTACCGCAGCCGCTACCGCTGCCGCTATTCGCAGATCATCGGCATCTACGTCAAAGGCAGCCAGTCGATGGAAGGCTAGTAAAAGCCGAAACGCAAATCGCGACGCTGCAAGCTCTGCATTTTGCATTCTTCATTCTACATTTAATACATCTCCACCGGTGAGCGTTTGCCGTCCTCGGGGCTGCGCTGTGCGGCAAGTTCGGGGCCGAGTGTGGCGACGCGCAGATCCCAGACCTCCGCGTCGCGGCGGCGGAATTCCGCCTCGGAGAATGCGTCGGGTGGCGCGAGTTTCGTTTTGAATTTCGCAAGACTGGTTAATGCGCGATCAATCATTTGCGCGGGCAGTTTTTCCAGAAATCCATGCGCTTCCCGGACACATTCGACGCGGTGGCAAATCATCGCGAGATCGTTTCCGGCGGCGATGGCGAGCCGGATGGTTTCCTCGAGGCCGTAATGGTTCAGGATCGCGCCCATGTCGAGATCGTCGGTCATCACGAGCCCGTCGAAACCGAATTCCTCGCGCAAAATTCCGGTGATCACTTTTTGCGAAAGCGACGCGGGAAAGTCGGGATCGAGCTGCGGATATTTGCCGTGGCAGATCATCATGCTGTGCACGGCGGGAACGAAATGACGGAAGACGGCGAGTTCGTGTGTGTCGAGCTCGGCGCGGGTGAGCGGGATGACTGGCAACTCGTGATGCGCGTCGATCGGCGCGCGTGAGTAGCCGGGAAAATGTTTGCCGCAGCTCGCGATGTGCTCCTCGCGCAAGCCGTCGTTGAATGCGCCGGCGTTGCGAATGACCTGCTCGACGTTTTTTCCGTAACAACGTCCGCGCAGCGAATTGTCGGCCTCGTCGTCGAAGGAAATGTCGAGCACCGGGCAGAGATCGAGATTGAATCCGAAGATGCGCAGGAGCCGTCCGGTGACGTGCCCGTGTTTTTTGATGAGCGTGACATCGTTCTTATCGCGGAGTTGCTGCGCGTTCGGCGGCTCGTTGCCGATCAATTTCAACCGCGAGACGCGCCCGCCTTCCTGGTCGATGGTGATGATCGGCTCGATGTTGCTCAACTCGCGCAGATCGTCGATCAGCTTGCGCAGTTGCAAGGGCGTTTGAATGTTGCGCCCGAACAAAATGAAGCCGCCCGGCTGGATTTCGCGGAACGTCTTTGCAGTCGCGGCGTCAAGTTCGGGGCCGGGCACGCCGGTGAGCAGCAGTTGACCAACGGAGGACATTGCGATGAATGACTAATGACGAATGACGAATTTGTCATTACTCATTGTGTGATGTTGCGTTTGGTTTTTCTTTTTGCCGCACTGTTTGCAGTCGCCCACGCCCATGCGGTCGAGCTGGGCATCGATGCGCTGGAAAAACAAAACTTCGCGATTCTCGAGGGCAAACGCGTCGGGCTCGTCACTAATCAAACGGGCGTCGATTCCTCCGGCACCAAAACGCGCGTCATCCTGAGCCGCACTTCGCATTGCAAACTTGTCGCACTTTTTTCGCCCGAGCATGGACTCGACGGCACGCAGCTCGCGGGCCGCTATGTCGCATCGCGGCGCGATCCGGTGACGGGGCTCGTGGTGCATTCGCTTTACGGGCCGACGCGCAAGCCGACTCCGCAGATGTTAAACGGCATCGACGTGCTTGTTTATGACATGCAGGATATCGGCTGCCGCAGCTACACCTACATCAGCACGATGGCAAAGTGCATGGAAGCGTGCGGCGAAAAAGGCATCGAGTTCGTTGTGCTCGATCGGCCAAATCCGCTCGGCGGCATCCGTGTCGAAGGTCCGCCGGTCGAGTCGCGCTGGATTTCTTTCATCGGGCAATTGCCCGTGCCTTACGTTCACGGCATGACGTGCGGCGAGCTCGCGAAAATGGCGAACGCGCTCGGTTGGGTGCAGCCGCGTTGTCGTTTGCAGGTCGTTGAAATGCATGGCTGGAGCCGGCAAATGACATGGGTCGATACCGGTCTGCGCTGGGTCAAGCCATCGCCGAATATCCCGTATGCCAGTTCTCCGTTTTACTACGTGGTCACCGGCATGATCGGCGAACTGGCCGGACTGGAGACCGGCGTGGGCTCCTCATCGCCATTCGAAATTGCCGCGTCGAAATACTCCGATGCAAATCGCATTACGAATGCGATGCGCTCGCTGCACGCGCCGGGTGTGACCTTTTCGCCGTATTCGCAGGGCTTCAACGGCGTGCGCATTCGCATCGAACCGCACAACGACTCGAATCTCACCGCGCTTGGGATTCATCTGCTCGCGTTGCTCAATGCATCGGCGCGCCCCGATCTTTTCGCGCGCTCGCAGGGTGAAAAACTCGACCTCTTTTTCAAAAGCTACGGCAGCGCATCGATCCGCGATGCGATCGAAAATGGAACTGCTGTGCCGCGCATCGTCGCGAGCTGGAATCCATCGATCTCGCGCTTCCAGTCAATGCGCGGGCAGTTCCTGATGTATTGAAAATGCGCATCGGAATTTACGGCGGCACATTCGATCCGATCCATGTCGGCCATCTCATTCTGGCGCGCGATGCGATTGAATATTTGGAATTGAATCGCGTGATTTTCATTCCGAATACGATCTCGCCGCACAAGCAGCATCGCACGACTGCGCCCGCAAACGTGCGCGCCGAGATGGTCGCCGCGGCGATCGAGCACGAGCCGGATTTTGAAATGGATGACAGCGAGCTGAAGCGGGGCGGCACTTCCTACACGATCGACACTGTTTTACTCTTGAAAGAGCGTTTTCCCGACTCCGATTTGTTTCTTTTGATCGGCGAGGACAATTTGCGCGAGCTGCACACGTGGCGGCGAATCGAGGAATTGAAGCTGCTCTCGCAATTCGTCGTGCTCAATCGCAGCGAAGAAAAAACGCCGCATCCGTTCATCACGCTCCAGCGGCGCATCGATATTTCCGCGACGGAAATTCGCGAGCGTATTGCGCGCGGCGCTTCGATTCGCTATTTGGTTCCCGACAAAGTGCTCGCAATCATCGAGCGCGAAAAACTCTACCAGTGACCGCCGAAAAACTAGCCACTCTCTGCGCCGAAATCGCCGGCAACAAAAAAGCGGAAAACACCATCGCGCTCGACTTGCGCGGGATCTCGAGTTTCACGGATTTTTTCGTAATCTGCTCCGGCACCTCCGAGCCGCATCTCAAGGCGATCGCGAATGAAATCCAGGAAAAGCTCAAACAGGATCACAACGTTCGCCCGCAGGCCGTGGACGGTTTTCCGATGAGCCAGTGGATCGTCATCGATTACACGGATGTCATCGTGCACATCTTCCATGAAAATAAGCGCGGCTATTATTCGCTCGAGGATTTGTGGAGCGATGCGCCGCGGCTCAAACTGCCGGAGAGCTGAATGCAACTGCTGCTCGAGACGATGGTCGCGTGCCCGCATTGCGGCGAGGAATTTTCCACGATGATCGACAGCTCGCAGCGCAGCCATTCGACGATCGAGGATTGCCCGGTCTGCTGCCGGCCGATCCAGTTCGACGTCACCTGCGAGCCCGGCGAAATTTTCGATATCCGCGCCTCGGCGGAAATGAGCTAAATTCCAGCATGCTCCCGCAAAAAGATGCGATCGTGCGGCTGCTCCGCGACGATGATCCTTCGACGGTGCGGCTCGTTAAACAACAGCTTGCGCAGGGTGGAGTCGATGCGATTGCCGATTTGCGCGATTTGCTGCTGGTTGATGACGAAAAAGTGACGCGCCACGTGAGCGAAGTGATCGGCGAAATCGATTCGCAAGCCGCGACGGATGCGCTGACCGCGCTTTGCCCCGTCTTCCCTGAGGACGGCGATCTCGAAGCCGCAAACTGGCTGCTCGCGCGCGCGGTTTTGCCCGGCGTGGACGTGAACCGCTGCATCGCGCAACTCGACGCCTGGGCCGACGCGCTCGGCAACGTGCGCAAAATTCATCCTGCGGAAAAACGCATTCTCGCTCTCTCAGCTTACATCGGCACCACATTGAATTTTCGCGGAAACGCCGACGATTACTACAGCGTCGACAATTCGATGCTGCCGCGCGTCGTCGCGACGCGGCTCGGGATTCCGATTTCGCTTACGCTCATTTACATGCTCATCGGAAAACGCTGCGGTGTGCAAATCGAGGGCGTCAATTTTCCCGGCCACTTTCTCGCGCGGCACGACGAAGTGCTGTTCGATCCGTTCGAGCGCGGCCGCATTTTGCGCATCTCGGACTGCGAGGAAATTCTTGCGCGGCAAAGGCTGAAGCTGCAACCGACCTATCTCGACACGGCCAGCTCGCGCGCGATGTTGCGGCGCATTTTGGCAAACCTGCTCTACGCGTTTCAAAACGGCGGCGACGCCGACAAGGCGGCGCGCGTGACCGGGTGGATTCACGCACTCGAACGCTAATCCGCCGTGCGCGTCGAAGTCATCAACACGGGCACGGAGCTTTTGCTCGGCAGCGTCACCAATACGCATCTCGCATTTTTCGCGAAGGAACTTTTTCCGCTCGGGCTGCGCATCCAGCGGCAGATCACCGTGCCCGATGGCGACGCGATTCGCGAGGCGCTCGTGGAATCGTTCGCGCGCGCAGACGTCGTGCTCGTCACTGGCGGACTCGGCCCGACCACCGATGACATCACGCGCGAGATCACCGCGGAGCTGCTCGGGCTCGAGCTGATCGAAAGTGCGGATGTTTTAAATGCGATAACGCAGCGGTTTGAGCGGCGCGGTTTAAAAATGACCCAACGCGTGAAGCGCCAGGCGCAGGTCCCGCGCGGCGCCGCCGTGCTGCCGAATAACAACGGCACCGCACCGGGCCTGTATTTAAGCCACTCCGTGGAAAAACAGACACCGCATTTGTTCCTGCTCCCCGGCCCGCCGCGCGAGCTAAAGCCGATGTTCTGCGAATCGGTGCTGCCGATTTTACAAAAGGTCGCCCCGCGAAACGCAGTCGAGTCCCGCACGTTCCGCGTGATCGGAATGGGCGAGTCGAATGTCGAGGCGCTGATTGGCGAAGAGCTTCTCGCGCTTGACGGAATCGAGCTCGGCTATTGCGCGCGACCCGGCGAAGTCGACGTGCGCGTCATCGGCACGCCGGCACTGATCGAACGCGCCGCGCAAATCGTGCAGACGCATCTCGGCGACAACATCGCATCCACGGACAACCGTCAGCTGGAGGAAGTCATCGTCGCAGCGCTTCGCGAGCGCGGAAAAAAACTCGCGAGCGCGGAATCGTGCACCGGCGGTTTCGTCGCAAATCGCATCACGAACGTGCCGGGCGCGTCGGAAATTTTCGTCGCCGGTTTTGTAACTTACGCCAACGAAGCGAAAACAAACGCCATCGGTGTCGATCCAGCCTTGATCGCGCAACACGGTGCAGTCAGCCGCGAAGTCGCCGCCGCGATGGCCGTGGGTGCTTTGAAAAATGCGAACGCCGATTTCGCAATTTCCACCACCGGCATCGCCGGTCCCGGCGGAGGCACGCCGCAAAAACCAGTAGGCACCGTCTTCGTCGCACTCGCCACGCGAGACGGCGCGACCCAAGTCGAGCACCACAATTTCCCAACCGACCGCGAAACCTTCAAATGGCTTGCATCGCAAGCCGCGCTCGATTTGCTGCGCCGCAATTTACCGGCGCTCTTGCCGAAGCACTGTTAGCAACTGTTCAACGCGTCAACGCCGCGCTTGCACTTCGCATTTGCGTTTCGTGGCGGGAGGGCGTGAATTTCCTTTATGCGAACGATGCTTTTTTCCCTCCTGTTGTGGCCGGCGCTGGCGCTGGCGAAAGAACAAATGGTCATCGCCGGGGATGACGCGAGCCAGTCGGCGTATTCGTCGGGTTGGAAGAGCGACAGTGGCGGGAGCGGGTTTGGCGGGTGGACGTTCCAGAGCGCGTCGTCGGGCGACAAGTCGTATGCGGGCTTTTTCATCGCGACGCAGGAGCAGAATCCCGAGATGAAAAACGCGGCGATCCAGGGAAAGGCGTTCGGGCTTTTCGCCAACGGCTCGTCGTTTGAGATCGCATCGGCGTTTCGTCCGCTGAACAAGCCGCTCGGCGTCGGCGAATCGTTTTCGTTTTTGCTCGGAAACGGCAAGATCGAGAAAAAAGGCGACACGGACGATCCGGCTACCGGCTCGATCGGCATTACGCTGCGCACCGGCAACGAATCGGGCGGCGTGGATGCTTACAATAAAGGCGCGCGCTTCGAGTTCGGCTATTACGAGGGGCAGGGGAACTATCAAGTTTACGACGGCGAGGAAAATCACGACACCGGCGTGGCAGTCACTGACGCGGGGCTGTCGGTATCGCTCACGCTCGTGACGGCGGACAGCTACGATCTCGAAATCACGACGCTCGCCGACAAGAAGACGACGAAGCTCTCCGGCCGCAAACTCGGCGGCACCGCCGGCGGCGCGATCGATAGCTTCTGCATTTTTAATCGCGACGGCGAAAAGTCGGACGCATTCTTCAACGGCTTCCAGGTTTCCAAAGAGTCGGACAAGTAACGCAGCTTTCTGCTGGTAATTTGCAGATGCGGGCAGCCTGCGCCGCACGTTTTGCTCTATTCGTTCCGCAAAAGCGGAAGAGCCGCTGCCGCCTGCGCGGCGACAACGGCTCCGGGGGTAATCGGCCTGTCCGTTTACTGCGCGTCCTCTTCGCAGTGGCATCCGCCGCCCGGCGGGGGCGGGAAGGGCGGATGGATTTCGTCGCCGCTCAGCTTGCCGTCGCCGTTTTTGTCGAGCTTGCGCAACGATTGCGGGGCGGCGGCGATTTCGTCGGCGGAAATCTCGCCGTCGCCATTTAAGTCGAGCGCGGCGATGATTGGCGGCGGGGGCGGGGGAAAAGGCGGGCGGTCCGGGCTTGGGGCCGAACCACCCTGGCTCTGTGCGCGCACCGCGACGATTGCCGCGAGCGCGGCGCCCGCGATGAGGATTGTTTTTTTCATTGGTTAAGCCTTGTGGCTGGCAAATCAGGATTGTTGGGGTGGTTGTCCGCCACCATTTGGAGGCGGCAACTGTCCGCCATTCGGTGGTGGCGGAAGCTGCCCACCCGACGGAGGCTGTTGTCCGCCCGATGGCGGCTGTTGACCGCCCGACGGCGGCTGCTGTCCGCCCGACGGAGGTTGCTGTCCGCCTGACGGCGGTTGCTGTCCGCCTGACGGCGGTTGCTGTCCGCCCGATGGCGGCTGCTGTCCGCCCGACGGCGGCTGCTGTCCGCCCGACGGCGGCTGTTGTCCGCCCGACGGCGGCTGTTGTCCGCCTGACGGCGGTGCGCTGTTGTCGGTGTCGGAATTGTCGCCGTCCACGACCTCGAAGGTTCCTGTCGCGGAAAAGACTTTGTCTGCGCCGGCATCGACTTCGACGGTGTAAACCCCGGGCGTCAACGCCGTGCCGCTCACGATGAGCGGGACGAGCACATTTTGCCGCCAGGTTTCATGTTTGTGCAGGACTGCTTCGCTGTCCGTGCCGCTGGTGAGGTCGGCGTTGCTGTCCCAAATGAGATTGCCGCCGCTATCGCGGACGCTGAACTCGAGCTGGCGCTTCGCGGCGTCGCTGCTCGCGTAGGTGATCGCCACGTCGGCTTTGCTGTTATTGGACAGACATGCGCTGACCGGCAGGGCGGGCGGAGGCGGCGTTTTGGCTTTCGCGTTGGTGCCGCTTGTCTGCGGCGGAGGCGGAATTTCCACCTGCACGCTGGCGGTCTGGAGTTGAATGCCGACGCCGCCGTGGACGGGCTGCTGGCGTTGATTTTGGTTTCCCTGGCCACCGGACGGTGCGCCGAGCGCGCTGCCGGCGACGAGACTGATGGCCATGAGGTCGATTGTGCTGCGGATCATTTTGTTCATGTGGTTTTTGATTTTTTTTCTACAACTGGCGCCGCAATTTTTTCTGTGGCGCGGCTTTGGTTGTTGGCGAAAAGAATCGCGCCGCTGTGTTAAGGCTTTGTGTTCGCGAAAACGGAAAATTGTTAAGAATGCGTAAAGCTCGTTTCCCGTTATGCCCGCAAAAGTTAAACTCTCCGCAACGATGAACTCCACGAACGCACGTCCGCGCATCCTCGTGATCGACGACGACAAAAAGCTCTGTCGGCTTTTGCGCGAATATCTCGAGCCGCTCGGCTACGACGTCGCGCTCGTTCACAACGGCCCCGACGGCGTCGAGCAGGCGGCGGCCGCGCCGTGGCATGCGGTGATTCTCGACGTGATGCTGCCGGGGCTCGACGGCTTTGAAGTGCTGAAACAAATCCGCGCGAAAACAAACGTGCCCGTGCTGATGCTCACCGCGCGCGGCGACGAAGCGGATCGGATCGTCGGCCTGGAAATCGGAGCGGACGATTATTTGCCGAAAACATTTTCTCCGCGCGAACTGCTCGCCCGCTTGCGCGCCGTCACGCGCCGCAGCGTGGCGCAGCCGAAGAGCGAGGAAACGCTGCACGAAATCGTCGCCGGCCCCGTGCACATCAATCTCGACTCGCACGTCGCGAGCATTGACGACAAGCCGCTCACGCTCACGCCGGTCGAGTTCGATCTGCTCGTCGCCCTCGTCAAATCGAAAGGCCGCGTGAAGAGCCGCGACGCGCTGCTCGATGAAGTGCGCGAGCGCAATTACGAAGTCTTCGACCGCTCCATCGATGTCCACATTGCATCGCTGCGGAAAAAACTTGGCGACGACGCGTTGAACCCTCGCTTTGTTAAAACAGTGCGCAGCGTCGGCTACATGTTCATTGCCGAATGAAAATGCGCTTCCCGCTTTTCGCCCGAATCCTCGGCTGGTTCTTCCTGAACGTGCTCGTGCTCGCGGGCATTTGTGCGCTCGTGATTTTTTTGCAGTTCAAGGGCCAGCTTCCGCCGCTGCTGAACGATCTCGCCGCGCAGCGATTTCAGGGCGCGGCGCATGCGATTCACGCCGAGTTCTTGCGCGCTCCGCAGCAGGATTGGAGCGGCATCCTGAAAAACTTCAGCCGCTCCTTCGCCGCCGATTTTCTGCTGCTCGATATTCACGGGAATGTCGTTGCCGGTTCCACTGCGACCATGCCCGACGATGTGCGCAAGCCGTTGCTCGATGGACTCCCGCCGCCGCCAGGGCGTGGATTGCGACCTGAGCCGGAAGAGGAATTCGGTCCGCCCGACGATGGGCCGCCGCCACCCGAAGGAGTGGAGCCGCGCGCTTTTGGCAACTTTGTTTTACACGCGAAAGGCCGCTATTGGATCGCGTTTCGGATGCCGCCGCTCATGGTGGCAAACATTCCGCATCCGGTGCCGCACGTGCTCGCGGTCGTATCGTCGTCGCTCACCGGCGCTGGATTTTTCGCCGACTTCAAGCCGTGGCTGATCGCCATTTTCGGCGCGATTGCGGTTTCCGCACTGCTCTGGCTGCCGTTCGTTCGCGGCATCACGCAGCGGCTGCGGCAAATGATGGGCGCGACCGCACGCATCGCCGACGGCAGTTTCGACGTGCGCGTGCCGCGCGATCGCAGCGACGAACTCGGCCAGCTTGCCGTTGCGATCAATCAAATGGCGGAGCGGCTTGATGGCTTTGTCGCGGGACAAAAACGTTTCCTCGGCGATATCGCGCACGAGCTTTGTTCGCCGATCGCGCGGCTCCAGCTCGCCGTCGGCATTCTCGAGCAATCGGGCGAAAATCACGCCGCGCTCGCGAGCGTCCGCGAGGAAGCGCAGGAAATGTCCGCGCTCGTCAACGAGCTGCTCTCATTTTCCAAAGCCGCGCTGCAACGCCGCGAAGTGCCGCTGGTGCCGGTCGAATTGCGGCCGCTGGTGGAGCACGTGATCAGGCGGGAAGCGCAGGGTTTCGAGGATTTCCACCTCGAAATTCCGGAGCAACTTTTCGCGATGGCCGACGCCGATTTGCTCCAGCGTGCGCTGGCGAATGTGGTGCGCAACGCATCGCGTTACGCCGGCATGAGCGGGCCGATTTTCGTGAAAGCGGAACGGACGAGCGGACACGTTTTCATCAGCGTCGCCGATTCCGGGCCGGGCGTTCCCGATGATGCGCTGCCGAAGCTTTTCGATCCGTTTTTCCGCGCCGACGCATCGCGCACCCGCGAGACCGGCGGGACGGGACTCGGCCTGTCGATTGTGAAAACCTGCATCGAATCGTGCGGCGGAACAGTAACGTGCCGCAACCGCCAGCCCACCGGCCTCGAAGTCCGCATCGAACTGCGCAACGCTACGCGCGCGTGAATAAAGGAGCTTAACTAGCTGCCATCCCATTCCGGCGATTCATCCGCCAATCTTTCCATCCACCCCATAGACCCTGAAGAACCACGCGCTTGCCGCTGTGCGGCAATCGACACCTAGTTTTCGGAAGATATTTTCCAGGTGCTTCTTCACTGTCTTCTCCGAGATACCGAGGGTGTCGGAGATCTTCGCGTTGGACAGCCCTTTGCTGACCAGCGTGACTACCTGCAGCTCGCGTTTCGTTAAAACATCATCGTGCATCGCACTTCTCCTTGGTTTGAACGCGATGGGTTTTAACAGAGAACTGCCATACTGAACATACGTCCTTTGCCGTATTTACGCATTTTTTCGTTTCGGTAAAATCCGCGGCCATGTTTGGCAGCCGCGTTTGTAGTCCGAAGGTTTCGCAGATGTCGCAGACGGGAATTCGTTGTGCACGTTCTTTGAATCCGCGCGAATCTGTGTCATCAGCGGATCACCTTCCGGTCCTTTTCCGCGAGATTTTCTGTTCCAGCTTCGGGGTTTTCCGCGTGAGCTTCGGGCTATTCCGGGACAGCCGCGAGGTTTTCAAATCCATCCCCGGGGTTTTCCTTCATACCTGCGGGGTATTCCGCTCCTACCCGGAGGTAATCTATCGCACCCACGAGGTTGTCCGTTTCATCCGCGGGGTTGTGCGGTTTGCACGCGAGGTTGTCCGTCGCACCCACGGGGTAATCCGCTTCACCTTCGACGTGCTCCATTCCACCTCCGCGCGATTCCGCCACACCTCCCGGGGTTTTCCGAGGCAACTACGGGGTATTCTGTGACAGGAAACCTCCCGAACAGGGCCAAAGTGGCGATTTTTAGCCGGAAAACAGCTTCCGACCGCCGGGTGTCGCTTTTTAGCCACCGGCGCAATCCCTTTCACGGCGAACAATCCGCCTTGAAAACACAACAACAAAACTAAACCCAAGGAGAAACAAAACATGGCAAATCAGCCATTCTTTCCATCAAGAGAAGGGGACCAGATTCCCTGGTTCACAAATCTGCAAACAAAAACGCCGGCATATTACACGGCGCTGGACATCAGCGCCGCCCGGCAGACAAAGCTCCAGCTCACGCTCGCGTGGCTTATCTGGGCATGGCAGACCTACATGCCCACACGCCGTGCGGAAGGCCCGGCAGCCACCACGTGGCGAAACCTGCTTGCCAACGGCACGAGCGACGCGACCACCGTCACCACGCCGCCCGCTCCCGTCGCGCTCACCACACCCGCAGGCGCGCCTTACTTTGGCATGCTCTCGTGGCTCTTCGACGAAATCGCGCGCTGGAAAAAAGCGGAGGGCTACCTCGATGCGATCGGCGAAGACCTTGACATCATCGGTGCCGTGCAATCGGCAATCGATCTCACCACGGTGAAACCGGTGCTGGAGCTATCGCTCAACGGCAACCGCGTCGAAATCGGCTGGGGCTGGCAAAACATGAAGCAGGCGCTTGAAGGCTGCGAAATCCAGGTCGATCGCGGCGACGGCAAAGGATTCGTCTTCCTCGTGCATGACACCACGCCCGATTACACCGACACTACGCCGTTCCCTACGGCGCCTGTGAAGTGGAGCTATCGCGCGATCTACCACGCCGATGACCATCAGGTCGGCCTCTGGAGCGACCCGGTGAGCATCACTGTCGGCGGCTAAGTTAAAAAACATCACGCAAAGGGCGCGAAGTTCCTGCAAAGGGGCTTCGCGGCCTTTTTTCTTTTGCTCGCGCAGCAAAGCGTTGCACACTCCGGCGCATGGTTGCCAAACCTTACGCACTCGTGGATACGCGTGTCATCTACTGCGGCGATAACCTGAAGCAGCTAAAGAAGCTGCCCGATGCCTGCGTCGATCTCATCTACATCGACCCGCCGTTTAACTCGAACCGCAACTACGACGCCTTCTGGGGCGAGACGAAGAAAGCGCGCGTTTGAAGACCTGCTATGCGAAGGTATAGCTTATTTCTAATTTTTGCGGGTATCGCTGTGTTGGCTCTCATCTTGTTTTGTTACAGCCAGAACGGCCCTGTTCAAACTTTCTTAAAGTCCCCGCAAGCGCAGTTCATGGCGGATTTCAGGACGCCGATTTCCTTTTACGGAAAGGTCATTGATCAATTTGGAGATCCGGTTCCAAACGTAACTGTTACAGCCAGCGCCAATGACAATCCCTTTGGCGGAAAAGGGACAAACCGCGTATTGCAGTCGGACGCTTCCGGTTTTTTTGCAATTGAAGGAATGCATGGCCTTGCTCTCAGCATTGAAGTCTCCAAGCCGGGTTATTATCGAGTCAAGCCATTGCCTGGAAAGCCGGGGTCATACGGCGGCGGACTATATGTCACGTATGGCAAAGAAGTGACTTATCACCCGGATAAGAACAGACCGACAATCTTTACTCTGCACAAGCAGGGGGTGATTGAGCCTTTGAGGGAAATCCAATCAGCACGTATAAATCTACCCTCAGGAGGAGTGGAGGTAAAGCTGGGGACGCCATACAAGTTTATTGTTCGTGCGTGGAGCCATGAGAATGAAAGAGCCCAAGACGGAACCTACGACTGGCGATGCGAGATCGAGGCTGTAAAGGGCGAGCTGGTGCTGAGAGAGGAGGAATTTGATTTTACTGCGCCCGAATCTGGATACCAGAAAGTTGCTATCATTGATATGCCAAGCAGCTTGGGGCGCTCAACATGGAACGATACTATTCAGCGTTCGTTTTTTGTTCGGTTCGATGATGGCGAGTATGGCCGGATTGAAGTGGACATTGCAGCACCGCCACATGGCAGTGTGTCTATAGGCGGCTACTATAATCCCAAGATTGGTTCCCGAAATCTGGAGTCTGATCCGAACAAGGACCATTTCCCTTGATGGTGCAGCGTGCTTGCGCGCACGGCTGAATGGAAGATCGCCATTTTATGGCAGTATTTCGTCTCAATCCCGCACGCTTAACGAAGCCAGCACCTCCGCTAGGCGACCTGGATGCGGGTGTGGAAGGTTTCCGGTGTGTCGTCGGGAAGAATCGGCACTTTGCGTTGCGCGATGATTTCGCCGGTGTCCATGCCGGAATCGACATAATGCACCGTGCAGCCGGTGACCGCCGCGCCTGCGGCGAGCGCTTGTTTCCTATCCAGACATACTCAATATCGGGACCGGCTCGTGGATGCGTGAACGAAAAATCTTGCGTTGCGTTTTTGCGCCGTTTATCAACGCCGCAGTTCTTTGCGATTTGAATAAGTGAGCTGACGCAAGAAATCCCGTGTAAACCGGGAGCAGTTGCGCTGCTGTAACTGGATACAATTTCCCAATGGCCAATCGCGCATTCGCGGTGAAGGCGGGAAAAAGGTGCGCGGATTTTTTCGAAGATCCGCCGTATGCCAGGAGCCAGAACATTTGCCCAGCCCGCTCTCATTCGTGCCGCCGCGTGTGCGGGCCGGCTCGAAAAAACTTCTTCGCAAAAAGAAGAATGAGGGATCAGACAAATCGCCGCGGCGTTTTCGCGCTCGTGGTTATGCCGCTGGTCTCTCCAACCCAATAAGAGACCAAATGAAAAAAACCATCCTGGCTGTCGCGCTCGTCGCGATCGCATCCACGGGCGTTTTCGCCCAATCGTTCAACAGCAACAGCGGCTACAATTCGTCGCTGCTTTTCAGCACCGGTTCCGGCTTCAGCATTTCCGGCGTCGGCGCGGATTCCTCCGGCAACCTCTTCTACATCGAATCGGGCAATTTCGGCGGCACGTCCGATACGCGGCTTTTCGAGAGGACGATGGCGAGCAGTTTCAGCGATGAAACCGAGCTATTCAGTTACGGTGCCGGCGGCATTTCCGGTTCGTTCGTGCGCGTTTCCGGCACGACGGTTTACTTCGGCGAAAATTCCAACGGCACGATCCGCAGCATCGGCACCGATGGCTCGTTGTCGCATCTGATCGCCACGATCAACGGTAACTACGATCTGGCATTTTCCGGCAGCACCGCGTTTCTGTCGGCAAATCCGGGCGGATTCACGCCGGAGAACAAAGTTTACAAGTTCGATCTGAGCAGCGGCGCGACCAGCATCTTGCTGGATACCGGCGGCGATTATTCGGGGCCGATCGCGTTCGACTCGGCGGGCGATCTTTTTTACGGCGCGACGAACTTCGGGCTCTCCGGCGGCATTTTTAAATTCAGCGCCGCAGCAGTGCAGCAGGCGCTCACGAGCGGCACCGCGCTGACGATGGCGAACGCGTCGGCGTCGTTCAACGGAAGCAATAGCAACGCGTATCTCGGCCTCACGGACGATCATCATCTTTACACGTTGAACAGCCCGTTCGGCGCGCCTTCGACTGCGACCAGTTTCGATTTGAGCAACACCGCATCGGGCAGTGCAGTCGGCCAGACTGACAACGGCCCGTTTTTCGGCGCAGCCGATGCGCAGAACGGCAGCCTCTACGTCGCGGTGACGTCTGATTTCCTGAGCGGCCCGAGCAGCGTCTATCGCGTGCAAGCCGTGCCCGAGCCTTCGACGCTCGCATTCGTCGGCATCGCATTCGCAGCGTTGGCGGCGCGTTTTACCTCACGGAAAAAATGAAACGCATCGCACTCGCGGCGGCGCTCTGCGTCTGCGCGCTCGATGCGAACGCCGCTGATCCGTGGGCCGATACCGTCGTGAGTTTCACGCAGGGCACCGGCGCGTCGGCATCGTTCGCGAATGCGCAGGCCGCACTCGGCGCACCGACAGCGACCGCCGGCATCACAGCGCCCGCATTTTCGAACACGCAAGTCGTCAGCCTCGGCCTCGGCGGCGTTCTCGTGCTCGGTTTCAACGAAGCGATTGCAAACGATCCGCTGAATCCGTTCGGGGTCGATTTCATCATTTTCGGAAACAGTTTCTTCACAACATCCGGCGGCACGATTAACGGTGCGTTCACCGAGCCGGTGCAAACGATCTGGGTGAGCCGTGACAACATCACGTATTACCAGCTCGCGACCACGCGCGGTGCGGATGATTTGTTTCCGACGCAGGGGAGCGGCGACTCAACTTTGCCGGTGAATCCCGCGCTGACGCTCGCCGATTTTACCGGCAAGACCACCGCCGACGCGCTCGGGCTTTACGCCGGTTCCGCAGGCGGCACGCCGTTCGATATCGATTGGGCGCGCGACGGGAATGGCGATGCTGTATTACTATCCGACATTTCCTACGTCAAAATCGTAAATACCAGCTCGACCGTGACTGGCGAAATCGATGCCGTCGCCGATGTCACGCCGGTTCCCGAGCCGCAAACGCTGGCGCTGCTTGCGATAGCCGGCGGGGCGCTGGCGCTATATTATCGCAAGCGATGAAACGCGCTGCGTTCACGCTGGTCGAGTTACTCACGGCGATGGCTGTCGTCGCCGTGCTTGCGACCCTTGCGATGAGCACCGTCGGCATCGTTCGCAGCACCGGCCAATACGCGTTGTGTGCAAACAGCCTGCGCCAGCTCGGTGTCGCCACACAGCTTTACCTCAGCGACCATAGCCAGACGTTTTTCAATTACTCCGAAAACACCACGGACGGAAAACTCTGGTATTTTGGTCTCGAGCCGTGGGGCAGCGTCGGCGGGCCGGAAGGCAGCCGCACACTCGATGAGACGAAAGGGCCGCTCTATCCCTACATCATGCAAGTCGGCGGCATCGTCGTCTGCCCGGCATTTCCTTACAATGAAGCGATCTGGAAACCGAAGTTCAAAGGCGCGAGCTACGGCTACGGCTACAACACATTTTTGTCAGGGCGAAAAGTCGCGAACCTCGGTTCGTTGTCGCAGGTTTTGTTGTTTGGCGACTGCGCGCAGGTGAACACGTTCCAGGCGCCGGCCTCCGCGAAGAATCCGATGATCGAGGAATTTTACATGATCGAGAACCAATACCAGACCGTCCACTTCCGCCACGGAAACGCGGCGAACATTCTTTTCCTGGACGGACACGTGGAAAAATTCGTGCCATTTCCCGGCACGGTTGACACGCGTTTGCCGACCGCAAATGTCGGCCGCATCACGCCGAAGGGCAGCATGCAGTATTTGCAATGACGCGCGCAAACCAAGGTCAAGCACTCACAAAATCCGACGCATTTCTTGGATGGTCAGCGCCATCGTTTTCCACTAAAACAAATCCAGATCATGAAAACCCACTCCTCCGCTTTCGAAAAAATCGCGATCGCCGCGCTGTTCGCCGTTGCCATTGCGTGGCGTATCGTCACTGCTTACAGCGGCGACACGAACTGGCTGCCGAATTTTGCGCCGCTGACTGCCATTGCTCTTTGCGGAGCGATTTATTTTCCGAAACGCGCGGCGCTGTTGTTGCCGCTAGCCGCGTTGTTTGTTTCCGATCTCGTGCTGAACGCACACTACGGCGTTGATTTGCTCCGCAGCGAAATGTTGCCGCGTTACGCAGCGCTTGCGATTGCAGGCGGTATCGGGTTGATGCTGCGCGCGCGTCCGCGTTTTTCGCTTGTTCTCGGTGGCAGCATTGTCAGCTCGCTGTTGTTTTACATCGGCACAGACACTGCGTCATGGTTCAGCAATCCGGCTTACGCTAAAAATTTCGCCGGTCTCGTGCAGGCGCTGACGACCGGACAACCGGGCTTCCCGCCGACGTGGATGTTTTTCCGTAACACGTTTGTGAGCGATCTCGTTTTCACCGCGCTATTTCTCGGCTGTCTCGCCATTACGCGCGAACGTCACGCAACGGAAACTGCGCCACTTTCCGCAACACGGATTGCGTGATTCGCGCGGCTGCGCTCGTTTTTTTAATCGCGCTGATCGCGAACGCCCGCGCGCAAACTGCCGGTGCGGTAAAGCCGGAGTTGATCTACACCGGCGAAGTTTTCGGAAATCTTGGCGGCGGTTTTCGGCGCGGCGCGATTTACGAAGGCTTGCTCGATGCGCGGCTGACGCTCGACTTGGAAAAACTCGCCGGCTTTCGCGAAACAACGCTGTTTGCCAGCGCGCTTTATCCGCACGGCGAGAGTCTCACGCAAAATTACGTTCACGATTTTAACGTCGCCAGCAACATAGACGCTTACGACACGCTTCGGCTGAACGAAGTCTGGATCGAAAAAGATTTCGGCGGCAAAAACGACGGCGTCTCGGTTCGTGCGGGCAAGCTCGCCTTCGACACGGAGTTTTTCGTTAGTGAAGCCGGCGGAGTTTTCATCAATAGCTGCTTCGGTGAACCGGCGACGATCGGACAGGTCAGCACGTTTCCGACGTATCCGCTCACCGCGCCGGGCGTGCGCGTCGAGATCGATCGCGACACGTGGATTCTGCGCGCAGGCGCTTTCAGCGGCAATGCCGGCGAGGAACTGCGCAACAACAAACACGGGCTCCGCTTTGGTTTGAGCGCACAGGACGGCGCTCTTTTCCTCGGCGAAATCAACTGGCGCACGCCTGAAGATGCGGACAAAGTGCGTCGCGCGGTTGTTAAACTCGGCGGTTACTATGACAGCGCGGAGTTTCCGGACATTCGCGATGCAACGGTTCATCGTCACGGCAACTACGGTGCGTATTTTAGCGCGGAAGGACAAGTGCTGCGCACCGGAACGGGGAATCGTGGCGTGACGGTTTTTTCGCGCGCAAGCGTTGCGCCCGATAATCGTAACATCGCAACGTGGTATCTCGAAACCGGTGGAGTTTACACGGGCCTTTTTTACCAAGGTGACACGCTCGGCCTCGGCGCGAATTATACAAAAATGAGCGATGAGTTTCCGGCTAAGAACGGCGTTCCGGCGCATCACGAGACGATCCTCGAACTGACTTACCAGTCCGCCGAAATCGCACATCACCTGCGCATTCAGCCGGATTTTCAATACGTCTGGAATCCCGGCGGGACAACGCGCGCAGCCGATGCCATCATTGCCGGACTGCGCTTTGTGCTGTGGTATTGATGCGGCGCGAAGGCTTGCAATCGCCTTCCATTCACACGAGAAGTTTCAGTTCGCATGAAGCTCATCGACCGCTACGTCGGCAAAGAAATCCTCCTCACCGCGACGTTCGCGATCGCGGTGCTGAGCCTTGTGCTGGTGCTCGGCAATGTGTTCAAGCAGTTGCTCGACCTGCTCGTGAATCACGACGTGCCGCTCGAATACATCCTCGCATTCATCGGCTACATTTTGCCGTTTTCGCTCACGTTCACGATTCCGTGGGGATTTCTCACCGCAGTGCTGCTGGTCTTCGGCAAAATGTCGGCGGAAAACGAGCTGATCGCGTTGCGCGCGAATGGCATTAGCGTGCCGCGCGTGTGTCTGGCCGTGTTCGCGCTCGCGCTGGTGTCATGCGGCATTTGTCTTTGGATTAATGTGGACGTCGCGCCGCGCGCGCAGGAACAAATGAAGAGCGCGCTTTTCCACATCGCGACGAGCAATCCGATTGCGATGTTCGGCAGCGACCAGGTGATCGATGAATTTCCCGGCAAGAAAATATACGTCGAAAAAAAGGAAGGCACCGAGTTGCAGGACATTTTGATGTATGACCTCAACGATAAAGATGATCCGCTTTCTGTCGTGCATGCCCGTCGCGGCCAGCTGCAGGCCGATCTCGAGGGAAAACAGCAGATTCTTTTGCACCTTACCGATGCGCGCTACGAGCAGCACGACAGCGCCGAACCGAACAACCTGATGAAGGTGCGCCAGGGCATCACGATGGACAAAGTCGATCTGCCGATTTCGCTGAAAGAGCTTTACGAAAAAAATCAGCGTCGCCGCGGATTGAGCCAGATGACGCTTTCGGAACTCGTAAAAACAAAAAATGCGCACGATCAAACGGCTGCGCGCACCGAAGTGAACAAACGTTTTTCGTTCGCACTCGCGTCATTTGCCTTTGCGCTAATCGGTGTGCCGCTCGCGATCACTGCGCATCGCAAGGAAACTTCGATCGGCTTTCTTTTCAGCCTCATCGTCGCATTCGTTTACTTCTTTTTCATTCAGGCCGCCGACTGGGTTCACAACAACCCGAAGGCGCATCCGGAAATTTTGATCTGGATGCCGAACATCATCTTCATCGGACTCGGCAGCTATCTCTTTTGGAAGCTGAGCAAAAAGTAGCGCGCTACTCCCACCACTTCGACAATCGCGCTGTCGGCATCGCGGGAATCGCCTGCCCAATTTCCGAGTAGTGTGACGTATCGTTAAATAACGTTAACCGGGCGCGAACCGGGTCGCGGAAGTCGATGATGTTTAACGCGGCGGGGCTTTGATCGAGGTTGTCCCGGTAACGGCGCGGATCGAATCCGAGTAGTGAACTCAGCAGCAAACGGATCGTTGCCTTGTGTGAGACGACAACAATGTTATCGCCCGGATGCTCGCGAACGAGCTCGATTAAAGCCGGCAGCGCGCGCGCCGTCACGGCGAGACCGCTTTCGCCGCCAACCGGCGCGAACGTGTAAGGATCTTTTTCCCACGCCGCCGATTCATACGGAAATGTGCGCTCGACTTCCTGCCGCGTCATTTGCTCCCAACGCCCGTGTGAGATTTCGCGCAACCCATCGCGCGTCTGCACGTCGAGTTTGTGCGGGGTGGCCAGGATTTGCGCCGTCTCGACCGTGCGTCCGAGCGGCGAGGCATAAACCGCGACGACAGGCTCTCCGCTCAAGCGCGCGGCGAGTCGGCGTGCCTGTTCGCGGCCTTCGTCGGAAAGCGGAACATCGGTCGCGCCGGCGAAGCGATCTTCAGCCGTGAGAGTGGTTGCGCCGTGGCGGATGAGAAAAATGCGGGTCGTGTCTTGCGGCATTATTGTTGGCTAACAGTTCCGTTTCGCGATGGCAAATGTCTGCTCGCCACCCGCGTCGAAATGCGCGATGAAATCCGCGCCGTTCACGGCTGCCGCGCGAAATTAAAACACATGCAACATTCCGCACGTCTCGTCATCGCCATCACGCGCGGACTCATTCGCAGCCAGCGCACGCGGCGGATGACAATGTTCGTCATGGTCATGATTGCTCTCGTGCTGTTGTTTTGCGGTGCGACATTTTTGAGCGGCCTGCTCGCGGAGCATCCGTTTGCATTCGTGATTTACTGGGCCGTGTGCGCGTGGCTGACTTTGTGCGCTGTGTTACTCGCAATTTTCGACATGCTCGCGGTGCGCGCGATGGCGCTGCGCGAGCGCCGGAGGCTAAAAGAGGAAATCTTTCGCGCTCGGGATAAAAATGATGTTTAAAAGTTCGCAATGCTAAAAACGCGCAAAGAACTGGAGCAACAGGAGCAGGCGATCCTCGCGCCTTACGCGCAGAAATCGGCCGATTCTGCCGGACGCAAGCACTCCGAGCCGCAGCATCCATTCCGCACCGAGTATCAGCGCGACAGGGCGCGCATCATCCATTCGCGCGCATTTCGCCGTCTCGAATACAAGACGCAGGTTTTTCTAAACGGCACGGGCGATCATCTGCGCACACGGCTGACGCATACAATCGAAGTCGCGTCGATCTCGCGCACCATCGCGCGCGCACTCGCGCTCAACGAAGATCTCGCAGAGGCAATCGCGCTCGCGCACGATCTCGGGCACGCGCCTTTCGGGCACTCGGGCGAGGAGGAACTGAACAAGCTGATGCACGGGCACGGAGGCTTTGAGCACAACGTGCAGAGCTTGCGAATCGTCGAGGTTATCGAGGCGAAGTATCCTAAATTCGCGGGATTGAATTTGTCGTTCGAGGTGATTGAAGGATTAAAAAAGCACGAGAAATTTTATGACCCGCCGCCGAAGCGCAAGAGCGGCGAAAAATACACGAGCCCGTCACTCGAAGCGCAAATCGCGAATCTGGCGGACGAAATCACGTATTACTCGCACGACCTGGATGACGGTCTGGATTTCGATTTAATCAATCCAAAACAACTCGGTGAGCTCGAAGTCTGGCAGGAAAGCTACGAGCAGGTGCGCAAAGATTTTCCGAAACTCAAAGGCCGCGAGCTGACGACTTATGTGATTCGCTGCATCATCGACAGGCAGGTTCACGACGTGATTACGACGAGCGCGGAATTGATCGACGAGTCGGGCGCGAAAAGCGTTGACGCCGTGCGCCGGCAACGGAAGCCGCTCATTCGTTACAGCCATCGACTGCTCCAGGCGAATCGCAAGCTGCGGAAGTTTCTGTATCAAAATTTGTATTACCATCCGCGCGTCGCCGGGGCGAATCAGCGCGCCTGCACAATGTTGCGCAACGTGTTTGACGCTTATATTCAAAACCCGAAGCTGCTCGGCCTCGCGACATCGCGGCGCATCGCGAAGGACGGCTTGCATCGGACCGTTTGCGATTATTTGTCGGGCATGACCGACCGTTACATGCTGGAGGAACACGAGCGGCTTTTTTTACGCGATGGAATGGCGCCCGCGCTCGGCAAAGCGTCACTGCGTCTCTCTCGAATCAAGGAGTAGCGCGAGCTGCTTTTCAAAAATCGGAACAATCTTTTCCGCGACTTTCGCGACACTGACCTGCGCGCCCGATTCGCGCTCGATGCTCGTCATTTCCACGCCCGCGATGCCGCACGGCGTGATTTGGTAAAACGGCGAAAGGTCTCCGCAGACATTCAGCGCAAAACCGTGCATGCTGATCCAGTGACGCACGCCGACGCCGATGCTCGCAATTTTTCGCGCGCCAACCCAGACGCCGGTGAGCGATTCGCGCCGCTGCGCCGCGATACCAAATGCGTTGCAAAGTTCGATCAAAATTTCCTCCAGTGCGCGCAGGTAGCGGTGCAAATCCTGTCCGCGCCGGCGCAAATCGAGAATGGGATAACCGACGAGCTGCCCGGGCCCATGATACGTTGCCTGGCCGCCGCGATTAATCTGCACGAGCGGGTGGGGGAGATGCATCGCGCCGCGCAGGCTCGATTGGTCGGGGGTGCGGCCGATCGTGTAAACCGGATCGTGCTCGAGCAAAAGTAGCCGGTCGTCGATTTCGCCTGCGGCACGTTGTTTAACAAGCGATTCCTGCAGCGCCAACGCTTCTTCGTAGCCAATGCGGCCGAGCCATGAAGAAAATGGCGAATGAACAATGAAGGATGAGGAATGAAGCTCCATCAAATCTGATTTGAGCGCGCAATGCCGTGCAGCGCGGCATTTTGATTTTGAAAATGCGTCAGCCCGATCGCGATGGCATCGGCAGCGTCGGGCGATGGAGTCTCGGTAAGGCCGAGCAGTGCGCGCACCATGAAGCCGACTTGCGCTTTTTGCGCGGTGCCGCGACCGACGACCGCTTGTTTAACGCGCCGTGGCGCGTATTCGAAAACCGGCAGACCGCGTTCCGCGAGCGCGAGAATCGCCGCGCCGCGCGCAGCGCCAAGTGTAATGGCGATGCGATGGCTCTGCACAAAAATCACGCCCTCGACTGCCGCGCAGTTCGGCTCGTGCTTGTGAATCAGCTCCGCGAGCCGGTCGCGAATCGCGACGAGACATGACGATGGCAGCAGCTTGTCCGCATTTTTGATGATGCCAAACTCAACCGCGCGCACTTTGCCATTGCCGTTTTCCAGCACGGCAAAGCCGGTGCTGCGGAGCGAGGGATCAATGGCAAGGACGCGCATGCACATTTTTCTACCACATAAAAGACGCAATCAAAGCGGGCAGTTCGATTAGAAAAATGAGTATGCCTTTCTGCATCTCGCTAGAATCATCTACTCGGAGGAATCCATTATGGCAGACAAGTTGATCGTCGTCGCCGATCTTGGGCATCTGAAAGCGTATCGGGTTACGCACGACCCGATGGAAATCAAGCCGCGCATCGAACTCGTTGACGACATCGAGCTGGTCGATGCGCACGGCAAACTGCTCGACAAAGTCACGGACAAAGCCGGCCGTTTTCCCGGACTCGGCACCGGTCCCGGCGGCATGTCCATTGGTGAAAATCACAATCTTCTTTTGGAAATGGATCGCCGGCTCGTGAAGCAAATCGCCGAGCGGATCGACCAGCTCGTCGCGAACGAGAACATCTGGTATCTCGCAGCGAGCAACGAGGTCAACTCGCGCGTCCTGGAAAGTCTCAGTCAGCGCTCGCGGCAGACGATGATGAAGAACGTCAGCGCCGACTTGACGAAGATTCCGAAGAGCGAGTTGCTCTCGTATTTTTAAAATACAACGCATTCCTCTGCGGCGGAGCTTGACCATCGGTCGGATTTGCGGCCATCTCTGGGCCCTTTCCACCCAATGAAAAACGCTCCAATTCCCGAAATCTGGTTCATCACCGGCAGCCAACATCTCTACGGCGAGGGCCCGCTGAAACAGGTCGCCGCCAATTCGCAGAAGATCGTCGACGAACTGAACGCCACGAAGCGGCTGCCGCTGAAGCTTGTATTCAAGCCGATCCTCACGCGACCCGAGGAAATCCGCGCACTCTGCCTCGAGGCAAACGGCGCACAAAATTGCGCCGGTCTCGTGCTTTGGATGCACACGTTTTCGCCATCGAAAATGTGGATCGGTGGACTTTCGCTGCTGAAGAAACCGATGCTGCATTTGCACACGCAGTTCAATCGCGATCTGCCGTGGAGCGAGATCGACATGGATTTCATGAACCTCAACCAGGCCGCGCACGGCGATCGCGAGCACGGCTTCATTCACGCCCGACTGCGCACGCAGCGCAAAGTCGTCGTCGGCCACTGGAGCGACGAGCAGGCGCAGGATCGCATCGGCGCATGGATGCGCGTCACGCGCGCATGGCACGACTGGCAGGGCGGCAAATTCGTCCGCTTCGGCGACAACATGCGCTACGTCGCCGTGACCGAGGGCGACAAAGTTTCCGCCGAGGCGAAGCTCGGTTTCTCCGTCAACTACCACGGCGTCGGCGACCTCGTGCAGGCGATGAACGACATCAGCGATTCCGCCGTCACGAAGCTCTGCGCCGAATACGAGCAGCTCTACACCGTCGCCGACGGACTCAAGAAAAATGGCGAGCGCCACGAGTCGCTGCGTTACGTCGCGCGACAGGAGCTCGGTCTGCGCGCCTTTTTGGAAAACGGAAACTTCCTCGGTTTTACCGACACGTTCGAGGACTTGCACGGGCTGAAACAGCTCCCCGGCATCGCCACGCAGCGCCTGATGGCCGACGGCTACGGCTTCGGCGGCGAGGGCGACTGGAAAACATGCGCGCTCGTCCGCGCGATGAAAGTCATCGCGGCCGATCTGCCCGGCGGCACGTCGTTCATGGAGGACTACACCTACGACTTGAATCCCAAAGGCCATCTGGTGCTCGGCTCGCACATGCTGGAAATCTGCCCGTCCATCGCTTCGGGAAAACCAAAAGTCGAGATTCACCCGCTCGGCATCGGCGGCAAGGAAGACCCGGTTCGCCTGGTATTCGACGCCCCCGCCGGCCCCGCCATCAATGCCGCCATCATGGACCTCGGCAACCGCTTCCGCCTGCTTGTGAACGAAGTCGACGTCATCGCCCCGCCGCAGCCGCTGCCGAAACTTCCTGTTGCCCGCGCCGTCTGGAAATGCCGGCCCGATTTCAAAACCGCATGCGCCGCGTGGATCTACGCCGGCGGCGCGCACCACACCGGCTTCAGCTACTCGGTCACCACCGAGCACATGGAAGATTTCGCTGAGATTGCTGGTATCGAGCTCGCCATCATCGATGCCGACACGCGTCTGCGCGGGTTCAAGCAAGACCTCCGCAATAACGAAATCTACTACCACCTCGCGCCGGGATTGGGGCGGCTGTAAAAAAAACCTGCCGGTAAACGCTCGCGAGAAAGCTCAGTCGAGCGTGAAACCGACCTCAATCGTCACCTGCCAGTGCGCGATTTTTCCGCCGTCGAGATGCCCGCGGGTTTCGACGACTTCGAACCAGCGCAGGTTGCGCAGCGTTTTGCTTGCGCGCTCGATGGCGTTTTTAACGGCATCTTCAATGCTGTTCGGCGAGGAGCCGACAAGCTCGATTTTTTTGTAAACGTGATCGCTCATTTGTTTAGTGGGTTGCCACTTATTAAACGAAACGAAAATTCGCCGCGGCTGCATCCCGATGCATCAACAGACAAAGTTTTTCTTTTTCAAAAAAATCAGCGATTTTCCGGTTGCTCGAAATCCTCGCTGGTGTAATAAAACACCTCCGCTCGCGCTCGCGACAAATGGCTAGGTAGCTCAGTTGGCAGAGCAGAGGACTGAAAATCCTCGTGTCGGGGGTTCGATTCCCTCCCTAGCCACCTTTTTTAACCAGCCTGAGCATTCGAACAAAGGGACTCAAGCCGTTGGCATTGGGATCAGCCTTCCGGCTGCGTAGCAGGAAACAAAAGCATCTGCACCTCGCGCGGAAATTCCTTCCCTGCGGCAACGCATTCCGGGCACATCACCCGCTGCACATGCGATCCCGCAGGCGTCGGGCGGCCACACGACGCGCATTCGATCATTTTGCTGACGTTTTGGCGATCCACGCCGTGAGTGTAAAACGAAAGCCGCCAAATTCAAACTTCGCCGGATCTTTGGCGGAAAAGGAGCACTGCGAAAAACCCGCCGCTGCGGTCATACCGTCGCTTTTGCCGGCGCGGAAGCAGCCGGCGCAGGCGGTTGCAAACTTTGACAATGCCATCCCAAAACCAAAAAGTGCCATTGCACATTGACAATGCCCCTCCAACTCCATGAAGAGCCATTGTAAAAGTTTGTAATGGCATCCCACCGAGTTAGGGACGCATTGTAAACTTTGACAAATGCATCCTAACGAGTTTGGAGGCCATTGCTAAAATCGACAATGGGCACCTGAAACGGTGTGCCCCTTAAGGCCAAAGCTGAGCGTCCAACCGTGCAAATCTGAGGACGAAAATCAACGTTTCTGTAGTGACGATATTTGCCCCTCGGGAGCGAATTGTTACAATTTCGTAACAATTTTTCATATAATTTTCTGCATTGTTTGAACGATTCAAATAAAATGTTGCGTTTGCATCGCAAGCACTTGCAACAGATGGTGCCCCTGCGGCACACGCGCTGCTAAGGCCGCGCTCATGAGATTCGCATTTGACAATTTTATTAGCAGCACCGACAGACAACAACTAGACGCCCCCGAACAGCGTCCCCGAGCCAGACTCACCCCCTCAACTATGTTCACCTCCACCTTTGCATCCCGATTCCGGGATTCGCGAAACCGTCTTTATCCATTGCGAAGCTCATGGGTTTTATTGGCAACCACATTACTCATCACTCTAGCCTTAAGCTCGATTTGTAACGCTCAAAGTAACGGAGATACTCTGAATTGGGATTCTACCAGCGCCAGCACATGGAGTAGCAGTTCCGCGATCTGGTATGACACCAACACTTCGGCAGCCATATCACTGAATGGCGCAACGAATCGTAACAAAACCTACAACTACGTCTTCGCTGGAACTGTGACAAATGGCACTGTCGTGCCTACCGCATTAGCGATTACTGGAGTAAACGTGTATGCGAATAGCTTAACATTTCAGGATACTTTTAATGCTACAAATACTGTTACCATTGCAGACGGATCTTCCTCCACGGCAAGTCTTCTTACACTGGGAGCTGGTTCGGGGAGTGCTGGAGGAACTGCTACGAATTGGAGCATTGCCAACAATGCATCTTCGGGAACTGTAACATTTGCTCCGACAAGCTCGACAGCACTTCTATCCTTGGCACTTTATAGCAGCGGCACAATCACCACGGCCACTGGCGCAACGGTTCTGATTTCAGCAAATATACGAGATAGTGACGTTAGTCATACTGGAGGAATTACAAAAGCTGGGAACGGCCTTTTAGTTTTGTCAGGATCGAATTCTTACTCAGGCAACAACACCATTGCCGCTGGCAAGCTGCGCGTGACAAATTCTTCCGGTTCTGCCACTGGAACCGGATCTGTTACCGTGGGAAATAATACCGGGCTCGCCACACTTTCCGGTAACGGCATTATTAGCGGCGTGGTGACTCTGGCGACGACCGGAGCAAACGAAGCGCACATTGCACCGGGTGTGAATACTGGCGGCACGAATGGGAACTTCGGCGTGGCCGGCATCTTGCAGCTCAATGGTGGCCTCACGATCGGTGCGGGGTCTGTCCTGGATTATGATCTTGCGTCGAGTGTGGCGGGAACAAGCGATAAGATCACCTTGGGCAGCACAGCTTTGACACTGGGTAGCACGATTACGATTAACTACAGTTTGCTCACTGCCAATACGCTTCAAGCGGGCTCGGCCTATACTTTGATTAGCGGCGCTTCCAATTCCTCGCTTGATCTCAGCGGGATTACATTCACGTCCACAGGATTGGGAAGCTATACGGCTGCTTACAGCTATTCGAGCGGGTCTTTGCTCGTGACGTTCACGGCTCCGGCATCACTCGGCTATTACTTTGATACCAATGGCAGCACGTCCGGTGTAGGTATCAGCGGAGGTGGCACTGCGACATGGAGTGCTTCATCGACAAACTGGAATCCGCAGTCCGACGGCACCGGAACTACTGTCGCGCTAGATCCATCGCAACAGGCGATCTTTGCAGGCACGGCGGGAACGGTGAACGTCAGCGGCACTGTGGGTGCAAGTAAGGGCGTGCAGTTCAGCACGGATAGTTAT
>Ga0070741_10004232_pt1 | contig 33817 bp, 33 predicted proteins | sample Coa_R1_4_FD_66440 | JGI IMG/M metagenome (GOLD analysis project Ga0070741, IMG submission 66440) | Surface soil microbial communities from Centralia Pennsylvania, which are recovering from an underground coalmine fire - Coalmine... | ecosystem: Environmental > Terrestrial > Soil > Unclassified ... | reverse complement strand
TATAGCGCACAAAGATGGGAATGACATCCGCTTCCTGTCACCCTGAGCGAAGCCGAAGGGCCCCTACTGCGAAACAACTCCCTCGCACCGAACCCAAAAAATGTAGGGCGGACACTCCCTGCGACTTCGCTCCGGGCAGCTCTATCCCCGCTTTCGGTTTTAGTGAGAAAGAACAACCGACCTGTCAGCAGGAAGAACCGTGGAAGGGCACGGCTTCAGCCGTGCCATAAAACGCATCGCAAAATTCACGCGCACTGCGAAGCAGGGCGCAGCTCTTCGCTTCGGCCAAACACGCCCCCGATATTGTTATAAAGATAGCCATTCTGGATGTTTACTTACTGCTCTCATTTCGGCCTGAAATTTCTCAATCTGAGGTGGCGCAGAAATCTTCATTAAGATCGAGACTTCTCGCGCGCCAGTCCATGCACTTTCTAGCGCTTTAGAAAGCTCGTCGGATATGCGGGTTAGTTCGTCAATGATTCCCGCTGTAAGGCCGTGAAGTGATGTTCCAAGCTTTTTCAGAACCGGAGGAGGAGTTACCGACCTCAGTTCGAGTTCCCAGTCCAGAAATGCTCGGCACGTCTCTATGATCTTGTTCACTGAGCGGAGAATTTCTACGGCATCTCCTGGCTCTCCGGGCTTCCCCCATGCGGCGGTTACCCCTTTCCCAACAGTTTCCTCGAGAATCTGGACGAGGACAACAGGATCATTCAGCTTAGATGGTATCCAGCTTAGTAAGTATTCTTCGGCGCTTATCGCCCTTCTTGGACGGAACAGCAGACCTTTATTGAGATCATCGTACTCTCGTTTAATTATGGACAATTTCGATCTCAACAGTTCTTCGGTAAGCGAATACTCCCAGAGTGGAGGGCGTTCTAGAGCTAATTGGCGAGCCCTATCAGTCTCTTGCTCAAACCCTTAATCGGATCGAGTCTCCCATTCTTTTTCCGATCTAAAAGACTTTTGAGAAACACCGACAATTGGAGCCTGAGTATTTCGCTAATCTCTGAAGCCTTAGCAAAAGGAAATATCCATCTTTGCGCTGCATTTATCTTGTCGATAAATTCAAAGACCTGAGTCGAGTCCACAGATGGCGAAAAGTCAGCTTCAGGATTCTTGCGCCAGACTGAAAGTAATGTCATCAATCTGTCATTAACAAATACAAAACAATCAATGCCACTTTGCACTGCTGTCTCATATTCAACATTCGTCACAGACTTCCCGCTGACCGGGTCAAGAGATCCCCGGCGTCCTCCAAGTATTAGTATGAAAATGTCACTGTTGCGTACCGCCTTCTTGCAATTCTCAATAGTGTCTAGATCTGGAAGGATCGGAAATGATGAGTACTCGTTCAGAAGTGGTTCGTGCCCTAGCTGATTAATCGTTGCCCGAATGTCTTCCCTAACTTGTTCCAAGTCGAAAAAAGTCGAGCTAACAAAAACTCTAGTTCGATTCATAGAATGCAAAGTGCGGCTCATAAGTCATACACCAAACTGGTGTATAATGGTGCAAATGCCAACTATAAGACAAGCACGCGCAAAACACGTCCGGCGAAGCGTAACTTTGCCGCCCAGAATCGCCAAAGAAGTTGAGATCCTGGCGAAGCAGCGTGCTCTTAGCGATAACCGGGTTTTAATAGAGCTTATCGAGCAAGGAATCGAAGCTCAGAAGCAGAAAGAAAAAGCATTCTTTCAATTAGCCGAACGTTTCCGTTCGGCGAGTGATCCCGAACAAGTTAAGCACCTGGGCGATGAGCTGGGGCGTTTCGTGTTTGGGGAATAAGCATGCCGCAGATCGAAAGCTGGTCCCGGCTTCCAGCCGCCGTTCGGGACCATCTGGTTGAGCGCATGCATGATCGCAACATCGGACTCGAAGATCTCAATCAACTGCGGCTTTGGATGGAATCAAAACCCAATGTTCCTCAAGGGCAGTGGTACAAAGATTTCGGTTCGTCCAAACTTTGCGGCCAGGGCAGTTATCCGAAAACATTCCTTCTCCCTAACCAACTGGCAAAGGGACAAGAACTCTAGCTAAATGCGAGACGCAATCTCTAACACGCCTTGGCAAAGACACATCGCAAGCCGGCGACCGCAAACCAAGGCATAAGAAAAAATCCATCGGCTTCGCTGCGCGTGCATAGACAGCTGAGGTGGCTGTCTCTACGTGAATCTCGCCAACAATAAAAGCCCCACTCTTGCGAGTAGGGCTTTTGTTCTTGCTGAAAGCTGACGGCTGATTGCTGACAGCTTCTTAGTACATGCCTTCCATACCGCCGCCACCGCCGTGTCCGCCGCCCATCGGAGCGCCCTTCTTTTCTTCCGGGATCTCCGAGACCAGCGCTTCGGTGGTGAGCATGAGCGAAGCAATCGATCCGGCATTTTGTAGCGCAGTACGCACTACTTTCGTCGGATCAAGCACGCCCGCCTTGACCAGATCTTCGTACTCATCGCTGAATGCGTTGTAGCCGAAGTTCGGATCCTTCGAGTCGAGTACCTTGCCCAGAACAATTGCACCCTCTTCGCCGGCGTTCTCGGCGATCTGGCGCAGCGGCTCTTGAATGGCGCGGCGTACGATGTTGACTCCGATCTGCTCATCGCCTTGCAGCTTGAGGCTGTCGAGAGCCTTGGCGCTGCGGGCGAGTGCGACTCCGCCGCCCGGGACAATGCCTTCTTCCACGGCCGCACGAGTTGCGTGCATCGCGTCTTCCACGCGTGCTTTCTTTTCCTTCATTTCGGTTTCGGTTGCCGCGCCGACTTTAATGACGGCCACGCCACCGACCAGCTTCGCCAACCGCTCCTGCAACTTCTCGCGGTCGTAGTCGCTGGTGGTCTTTTCGATCTGGCCACGAATTTCCTTCACGCGGCCTTCGATTCCACCCTGCTTGCCTTTGCCTTCGATAATGGTGGTGTTGTCCTTGTCGATGGTGACCTTCTTGGCTTGGCCGAGATCGCTGACCTGCACGTTCTCGAGCTTGATGCCAAGGTCTTCGGTGATCGACTTGCCGCCCGTGAGGGTGGCGATATCGTCGAGCATCGCTTTGCGGCGGTCGCCGAAGCCAGGAGCCTTGACGGCTGCGACTTGCAACGTGCCACGCAGTTTATTGACCACGAGGGTAGCCAGCGCTTCGCCTTCGACATCTTCCGCAATAATGACCAGCGGCTTGCCGCTCTTGGCGATCTGCTCGAGCAGCGGGAGCAGGTCTTTCATCGAGCTGATTTTCTTTTCGTGGATCAGGATGTAAGGATTGTCGAGCGCAACTTCCATGCGCTCCGGATCGGTAACAAAATAAGGAGAGAGATACCCGCGGTCGAACTGCATGCCTTCGACCACTTCCAACTGAGTCTCGAGCGTTTTCGACTCTTCGACGGTGATGACGCCGTCTTTGCCAACCTTCTTCATGGCCTCGGCAATGATCTTGCCAATGGTCTCATCATTGTTGGCTGAAATAGTGCCAACCTGCGCGATCATGTCGCCGGTGACTGGCTTTGACAGCTTATCCAGCTCGCCTTTTCCGCGCTCTCCGGTCTTCTTGTCGATTTGGCCGGCTACTACGCCGATCGCCTTTTCGATTCCGCGCTTCAATGCCATCGGATTTGCTCCGGCGGCTACTGTCTTTACGCCTTCGCGGAAGATTGCTTGCGCCAATACGGTTGCGGTTGTGGTTCCGTCTCCGGCAACATCCGAGGTTTTGGAAGCCACTTCACGCACCATCTGCGCGCCCATGTTCTCTTGCGCATTCTGTAATTCGATTTCCTTAGCTACGGTCACGCCGTCTTTGGTGATGGTCGGCGAACCGAATTTCTTTTCGATTACGACGTTGCGGCCCTTGGGACCGAGCGTCACTTTCACTGCATCGGCGAGAATATTTACGCCGCGCAGAATTGACTGCCGCGAATCTTCTCCATGAATGATTTGCTTTGCCATGTTTTTTTCTCCTGAATATTTCTAATTTTTTGCTTACGTAGGGCGGACACTGTTGTCCGCCGCATTTGACTTTTCTTCAAAAGTTTCACTCCGTCTGAGATTGACCATCAAAGATCAACCGCAACGGCAGCGGACAAGAGTGTCCGCTCTACAACTTAACGTCTTGATCCCGCGGTTTCCTTCTTACCAGCGGTTGCACCTGAAGCTGCTCCGCTAACGATGCCCAGGACTTCTTCTTCACGCATGATGATGAAGTCTTCGCCGTCCAGCTTGATTTCCGTACCGGAGTATTTGCCGAACAGGATGCGGTCGCCTTCCTTCACATCAAGGGGGTGAACTTTTCCTTCTTCGTTGCTCTTACCTTTACCCACAGAGATGACTTCGCCCTCCTGTGGTTTATCTTTTGCGCTGTCAGGGATGATGATTCCGCCGCGAGTGGTGCCGGCTTCTTCAATACGTCGGACCAAAATTCGGTCGTGGAGAGGGGTAAATTTTGTAGCCATGTTGTAGACTCCTTCCGTTCGAGTTGAGTTGTTTTAAGTTAAGATCTGAGGTTGATAGCAGAGAACCCTATTCAGAAAACCGTTTATTAGCAGTTATGTCTGACGAGTGCTAATTTTATAGGGTGAGTGCGGGATTGTCAAGTAGGTGGATCTAAACATTTAGTAAGTCGTTTATTATAAGTTAAATGACAGCAAATGTTAATGTATTGTAAAGTGCTATTTGGAGTGTTTTTTCACATTTGTGAGTATTCGTCAAGAATAGGATCTTAGTCATGAAAACGATTTTGTTGCGTAGATCGGTTTTGCCGGTTATCACCTTAATTTCTTTGGTTCTCGCGCCTCTGGCTATGGCTGGGGACAAGAAGCCTGCTATTCCAGAGTCTTTGGTCAGTTTTGTAGTCATCAAGGACTACAACGGCAAGCCCATTCACAATGCTGGTGTGGTGATGCATCCCGTGAACGACAAGGGAAAGCAGGAAAGAGGCGGCCTGGAGCTCAAGACGGATGTCGATGGGAAGGCCAGCTTCGACGGCATTCCTTATGGAAAGTTGCGGATACAAGTGTTGGCGCAAGGATTTCAGACCTATGGTAAAGATTATGACGTGAATCAGCCAACCATGGAAATCACGGTAAAGATGAAGCGTCCGTCGGGACAGTATTCGATTTATGAGGATCATCCGGGAGATAAAGCTCCAGAGGAGAAGCCCAAGCAGTAAAGGTAGCGTTGAATTTAGAGATAGGAAACTTCAACCGTCTTACGAGGCAGGGTTGTCTTCGATGCCATTCGACCGCGAGTTGATTGAAGCGGAACCAGCTTTGAAGGTGATCGCGACTTCTGATACGCCCAAGATAGCATGGGATGGCGCTTGAGGCCGGACTTGATGGACCCGCCATTCGACGACTCGCAGCTCTTGATCACCCAACCTGGTCTGAGCTGGACTTGGTCCTTCCGAGAGCAATGCGGGAGATGCAGTTGGCCGTTATAACCATTGGCGAAGCGGCACGGCGGTTTGCAATACAACGGGCTAAAGACCGTTGCCGAATATTGCGGGAGAAGCGAAAAAGAAATCCGGCAATGGGCGACGGAGGTCCTAAAGAGTTTCGTCAATGGTTGTTGAAGCTGAGTGGAAGAGCGGCGCTTTCAGCGCCGCGTTCTCTTCGGGCCGACTTTAACGCGGCCCTGAAAGGGCCGCTCTTCCACGATCTATAGAGAGTTCGTCAAGACAATTTTATCGTCAAGACAATTTTTTAGAGAGTTCGTCAAGATAATTTCGAAAATGAATAGACAAATGTGGATAATGTTCAGGCTTTTCCACGAGGCCTGCGCGAACAGGATTATGCTGAATATATAGGCAATGTTGAGCATAGTCCTGTGAATCGCGGACTCGATGATTCGTAAAACTCTGTTGCCAGATAGCCATCTTCAGAATCTTTCCCATGCGATACGAAAAGCCTCCTTTAATGAACTGCACCGCGCGCTCAAGAGAAATGCTCAGCGTCGGCGTGAGCAGCATATGCAAGTGATCCGGCATGATGACGAATTCATGCAAAAGATATTTTCCTTGTTCGCGATAGTGAAATAAGACGTCGATTAGAAGCTTGGCTCGGAGTTCGTCGCGAAAGATCGGACAGCGTTGCCATGTAACAGTAGTGATGAAAAATGTTCGATTTGCATTCATCTTTGAAGCGTAGTGGACGTGAATGAGAAAGAGGCGTGATGGCGATCACGGGGTTCTGTGGAAGAGCGGCGCTTTCAGCGCCGCGTTCTCTTCGGACCGACTTTAACGCGGCCCTGAAGGGCCGCTCTTCCACGGCTCATTAAGACCACGGCTCATAAGAGCCTATTAAAGGGCTATCGAGCCCTCTCGCAGGTTATGGGATATGACTTTTGCGAGCTTCTATGATTTTGGGTCCCGTGCTTTCACAATCCGAAGTCGCTAGACAATACCGCAAGACTTTAATTTCGATTTTCAATTCTTCAATCTCCCATCTACAATCTGAAATTCTATGGACTACCTTCTTAAGACTGAGCCTTCGGTTTATTCCTTTGCTGACCTCGAACGCGACAAGCAAACTATTTGGGATGGCGTGACCAACCCTGTGGCGGTGAAACATTTGCGGGAAATGAAGCCGGGAGACCGCCTGGTGATCTATCACACGGGAGATGAGAAAAGTGCGGTGGGAACTGCGTCCGTGGTGTCGGTGGATACGGCTGATCCGAAGACTCCACAGGTTAAGATCAAAGTTGGCAAAGCGATCGGCAAGCCGGTGACGCTGGCGGAAGTCAAAAGTAAAAAGCTATTTACGGAGTCGCCACTGGTGCGGCAAGGAAGATTGAGCGTGGTGCCGCTGACCAAAGAGCAGTATGGGAGTTTGGTGGAGGAATAGCGGCGGGCGGTTTGTGGGAGAGGGGCGCTTTCAGCGCCACGTAATTCTTCTAATCGTTAACGCGGGCCTGGTGAATCTCTGAGTGTTTTGTGGCACGGCTGAACGGGCGTCTAGCGTGCAGGAAGGGCACGGCTTTTATTCTTTCCGACTAAAGACAAAGGCGGCGGACAAGAGTGTCCGCCCCACACACTTTCGTCAATGAGGAGAATTGTTTCACGATAGGGGCCCTTCGGCTTCGCTCAGGGTGACAAGAAGCGGATGTGACTCCCATCCTTGGCTTCGCGATAGGGACGGGTTGTCGATACAAATTTGCCGAGCGTTGCTCGGCTGGACAGCCGAGGGCGGCTGTCCCTACGTGAGTTTATGAATACATCAAGTTGCTTTCTGCTTCGCAGTGCGCGTGAATTTGCGATGTGGTTTGTGGCACGGCTGAAGCCGTGCCCTTCCACGATTCTCCGTGCTGGGCATGCCGGTTATTCTTCCGACTAAAGACAAAGGCAGCGGACAAGAGTGTCCGCCCCACACTTTCGTCGTCAATGAGGAGAGTTGTTTCACGATAGGGGTCCTTCGGCTTCGCTCAGGGTGACAAGAAGCGAAGATAGGGGCCCCTTCGGTTTGGCTGTTGTCCATGGTGAGTGATCAGTGCCACTCATCTGCGCTGGGTCCGTAGATTGCCGGGACTTTCGCTTCATTCAAACGCAGATAGACGGTCAGCTGTCCGCGATGATGCGCCATATGGCTGAGCGCGCCATCCAAAATCTGCGAATACCGCGGCCCTTCGGTCAGCACCTGACCACCCATCACCAGCTTCCAGGGCGTCAGCAGGTGCGCTTCGGTTGTGTTCTCGAGCGCCTGGCGCGATTTCGCCAAGCCATTATCGACAAGTTTCACCAGCTCGGCCCGCGTTTGCACCGGCTTGGTACGGAAATTTCCGGAAGGGTCGTCGAGATCGAGTACATCGCGGTCAATCATGAGTTCCAGCCAACCGGGCATGGAGGCCACCAGTGCGGCCAGAAGTCCCAACTCCATCGACCGCTCGTGTGGCTTCCATCCATTTTGCCCCTCAGGTACCCGCTCTACCACCTTGCGAGAAGCTGCCGCTTCGCGATCTAACTGCTCCAGGAAAAGTTTTCTAAGATCCATTGTTCATCCTCTTTCGGAGACCTCAGGCCTCACAGGAATAAAAATAGAATTGGATATATGACATCTACTGTCATAATTAAAAGATAATTATTAAACCTGATGAAGACCGATCTAAATTCCGGGACGAGGACGAATAATTATGAAAGCTGACCGTCTTCTTTCCGCACTGATGTTGCTTCAGGCGCATGGGCGCCTGTCCACTCGCGAGCTTGCCGAACGGCTCGAAATCTCCCGGCGCACGGCTCATCGCGACATGGAAGCACTTTGCGCCGCGGGCATTCCGCTGGTCGCGCTACGCGGGGCGCAAGGAGGATGGGATCTCGAAAAAGGCTGGCGCACCAAAGTGCCAGGACTAGACGAAGCGGAACTCAGTGCTCTTTTCATGGCACAGCCAAGCGCTCTCGGCGACCGGCGCCTCACGGCTGCGGCCACTCGCGCTTTCGACAAACTCATGGCTGCAATGCCTGGACCGATGCGCATACAGGCGGCCTCCATTCGAGCCCGTCTTCATATTGACCCAACTGGCTGGTGGCCATCGCAGCAAGACCTCTCGCAACTCGCGATCGTGCAGGAAGCCATAGGCCGCGATGCCCGTCTCTCTTTTACTTACACGCGTCCGGATGGCGAAGCGGGCCCACGCACTGTCGATCCCTATGGCATTGTTTGCAAGCAGACCATCTGGTATCTGGTGGCTCATACCCAAAAAGGCATGCGGACCTATCGTCTCTCGCGTATTGCAGACGCGGTCATTCTGGCTACGCAATTCAAGCGGCCACCGAACTTTGATCTCTCCGCTTATTGGAAAAAGTCTTTGACGAGTATTGAAGAACAGCGGCAACACTTTTATGCAACACTCGCCCTCGCGGCTGAGGCGGCGGAGTCTGTCAGCCGCTGGTGCAAGGTCACGCCGGTCACAAATCATCCACGTGGCAATGGTATTCCAGCTGACTGGGTTATCTATAAAGTGGCCTTCGAGAAGAAGTCGCAGGCGCATTTCGTGACCCTTGGCCTTGGTCCGCGGGCACGGGCGCTGGCTCCACAGGATCTTTGCGACGAGATTGATGCCGATATCGCACAAATAAAAAATACCGGCAAAGGATGAACCACTCCGCCCTCCGCTACGCGATAGGACGGAGGCACCCGCGGCCCCGACTAAATGAAGAATCAACTACTCCATTTACTATGTAACGTTCCGGCTGCGAAAAGCACTACTTATTGCAAGCAATATTCAGGCTCGAACGAGCCACTGGAGGTACTATGTACGAATTTTGCATCAATATCGGCGGTACAAGACACTGCTTTCCCATCCCTTCGCTGATCGATCCGGAAGCGATTCATATTCCCAAGCCACATAATTATCCGCCGTTCGAGTTGGCGATCACAGTGCTGCAATTGGCGCAAGTACTCCCGCCATCTGAACTATCCAAAGAACTCTCTGAGGTTGCGACCAAATTTATTAAGAACGTACAAAAAGGGCTGCCACAAGGAGTCGAATTGGTGCAAGAGAAAACAGCCAGTAAAGCAGCGTAAGCTTCGGTAGATTTGATGGGCTTGACTTCAACAGGAGTTAGGCCCTTTCTTGAGTCGCACAGTGTGTCAGGCTCCGGCCATCAAGTGGCAGGAGTATGTTTTGATGATGATCCAAAGTTCTTGTCCGGGCTCGAATTGCAAGCTATCCCGAGCAGCAAGGGTCAGGTGGACGATTATTTCTATTGCGTCACCAGTTTTAGTTCCGCAATCAGTTTTCGTTCCGCAATCGATCTTCGTTTTGCAATCGATCTTCGTTCCGCAATCGATCTTGGCGACTATGGTCATATCTCGTTGAACGAGGGATTTCAGTTTGCCTGGAATTACGTTACGGGCACTCAATCCGGATGGCTTGACGGTTGCGAGAAGAATGTCGCCGGCACGAATTCCGATTTTTAAATTAGAACCCACATCGGCGCGCACCAGCGGCGTTTCAAGTTCGACTTGGGTGCCATTGATTTGATGCGGAAGAATTCGACACGTCATGGTTCCGCGGTCAGGGTGAGCGGCGATTACCTTTGCATCGAAGATATTTTCGAATCCGGCTAATTGCGCAATTGTTTCCTGGCGCGGCGCCGTCATCACTTCGTGCGGCGTGCCCTGGGCGGTGATGCGTCCCTGCTCTATAACGACTACGCGCTCACCTAACGCGAAAACTTCTTCGCGATTGTGAGTGACATATAGGATCGGAATGCGATGAGCTTCGTTCCAAGCGCGCAGATCATCGATGATGCTTGCTTTGGTCGGAGCATCAAGCGCGGAGAGAGGTTCGTCGAGGAGAAGCACGCAGGGATCGGTCACCAGCGCACGGGCCAGCGCGACACGCTGGCGTTCGCCTCCGGATATTTCTGCTGGCCGCCGATTTTGCAGATGAGCGATGCGGAAGGCTTCCGATATCGCGCTGACGAGACGGCTACAATCAGATGAAGAAAGATGGCGGAGGCCGTAGCGGATATTCTGCGAAGTGGTGAGATGGGGAAACAATGCTAAATCCTGGAAGACGTATCCGATTCTGCGATGCTGTACAGCGAGGTTGATTCTCTGGGCGGAGTTAAACAGGGCGTGATTGCTGATTGTTATTTCGCCTGCATGCGGCATCTTCAGTCCTGCGATGCAGTCGAGGAGGGTAGTCTTCCCTGCCCCAGAGGGTCCGAAAATTATGGTGATGCCAGTTCGCAGCGTGAGATCTAGCTTCAGCTCGAAATTCTGATTTTTGTGCAATAAGTGGGTTTCTATTTGAACGAGAAGTGCGCCGGAGTTGAGTCCCTTTTTTTCTACGGGATGATTTTTTTCTAGATTGCTCAATCGCGCGCCTATCTCCACAGCGGTATCCCTCGATTGATTCGGCCTCTTCGATTTAAGGCGTACACGACGGAAAGGATTATGAAGGAGATTAGCAGTAGGACAAGAGCCGTGGCATTCGCAGCGGCGTAATCGAAGGCCTGGACTTTATCGTAGATATCGATAGAAACGGTTCGTGTAATGCCAGGGATGTTCCCTCCTATCATTAGGACCACGCCAAACTCGCCCATGGTGTGAGCAAAACTTAACGCTGCGCCTGTGATTAATCCGGAGATCGATAAGGGAAGAACTATTTCGATAAACGTCCGCAGTCTCGATGCTCCTAAAGTGGCTGAGGCGGCCATAAGTCTGGGATCAACGGAAGAAAATGCGGCGGCAAAAGGCTGCACGGCGAATGGAAGACTGTAGACTACCGATCCGATTACAAGCCCTTCAAATGTAAACGCCAATGTGTGTCCGGTGAGAGCCTGCCATATCCGCCCTAACGGACTGTGCGGTCCAAGAGCTACCAATATATAAAACCCAAGCACCGTCGGCGGAAGGACGATAGGTAAGGCGACCACCGCCTCTAGCAGAAACTTCCAGCGCCAGCGCGAGTACGCGATCCAGTAGGCGATTGGCAATCCTATTACTAATAGGATTGCTGCGACAAGTGTCGCCAGCTGAATTGTTAACCAGAATGCTTGCCAATCCATTGGTGAGACTCTGCTCCTCTTTAAAGCAGGACAAGACAGTTTAATCGCAAACCCATCTGGCAGGTTCCCAATGTGGGCGAACCGCGCTTTTCATGTTCAGTCATCACAGGGTGTTTTCGCGCAGGTTGTTTATGGTGATGACCCAGAGGCTTGTGCCTCGAAATCGAAGCTGCGGAGGATATGCGATGGAAATTGTGGACGCGTTGAAGATCATGCGGGCACTCGCCGATGGCGTGAATCCCGAGACTGGTGAGGTATTGCAGGCAGATTCGATCTATCAAAACCCGCAGAACGTTCGCGCCCTTCATCGCGCAGTCAGTGCAATGGAATATGCGGAAGAGCGGGAACGGAACAAGAAATTGCTGCCGCAAAATGCCGGACGTCCATGGTCACGGGAAGAAGAACAACAAGTCTGCGATGAGCTGCGGAATGGAATTAATTTTCAGGAAATCGCGAGCATGCACAACCGGTCCATTGGTTCGATTGTGGCGCGACTCGTGCGGCTGGGCAAGATCGAACCTAAACGCACTCCGGAAAAGGTCGCATAAGAATGTCGGCGCGCTCCACCGGCACGGGCTTCCACTGGTCTTTATTATTGCGCGGCATATTGGGCTTGCTGATCTCCGGTCTGCCAATTCTCAGCAGCGTAGTTTTTGCGCAAACGTCTGGAATTAACGGAGAACCTAATTCGGCGACCAGAGCAAAACAACGCCAGCAACACGAACGCTGGAGGATGAACGGTAGAGCTGTGCCGGGCGAGGACGCAGCAGCTCTGCGATATCAGGCGCATTCGCAAAAGATGCGGATGAGAATCGCCCGAAGCTCGAGCGCTTCCCTCGTGATGAATTCTTTTTCCCGCACTGCAATCATGACGGGTGGCTGGACGCCTCTTGGGCCAGCACCTCTGGCGTCCGAAGCCAGCGGCACGGGATTGCAGGACTACAACTGGGTTTCAGGTCGAGCAACGGCCGTGGCGATTGATCCGGCAGATTCTACCGGGAACACAGTTTATGCGGGTGGAGCATATGGAGGGGTTTGGAAATCAAGCAATGGCACGGCACAGCCGCCAAATGTGGTGTGGTCACCAATTATCGATGATCAAGGCACGTTGTCCGTAGGTTCCATTGCGATTCAGCCGGGCAATGCCCAAGGACAAAGTGTGATTCTGGTAGGCACTGGGGAAACCAATGGTTCTAGCGATTCTTATTACGGACTAGGTATTTTGCGCTGGACAGATGCGAACAGCCAATGGAATTTGATTACAGAAGATAGCACGAAGACGCGATCATTCGCCGGACTTGGCTTCAGCAAAATTGCTTTCAGCAGCGCGACGCCGAATCTGGCCGTCGCGGGAGCATCCTCGACAACCGAAGGACTTTATGAAGGATTAGAAAACCCGGTTGCCGTGAACCGCGGAATTTATTATTCGACTGATAGCGGAACGACGTGGACCTACGCCACAATGGCGGATGGCTCGACTGGAACTGATCCGAGTTCAATTAGTTCGGTAGTCTATAACGCGAGTGCCAGCCAATTTTTCGCGGCATCAAGCTTGCACGGATTCTATTCGTCTAGCGACGGCATATACTGGACGCGTTTATTAAATCAGCCCGGTTCCGGTCTGAACGCGTCGGCATGCCCTGCGCATGTAGCCTCTCCCAGTATCTGCCCTATCTATCGCGGCGAGTTAACCGTTGTTCCAAATCGCAATGAAATGTATGTGTGGTATGTCGATGCCAACGACAATGATCAAGGCATCTGGAAGACGCTCGATGGCGGCAAGACATGGATGCCGCTCAATGAATCGGGCATTACGAACTGCGGCGATCTATTTGGCGGATGTGGCACGCAGGATGGCACTTACAACCTGGAACTCGCAGCTTTGCCCAATGGATCGGCCACAGATATATACGCCGGTGCAGTGAATCTTTATAAATGCACCATCACAAATAATTTTCCTACTTGCAACGGGACGGGGCGGAATGCATTTCTCAATCTAACGCATGTTTACGGATGCAGCTCGATTGCGAAAGTACATCCGGCGCAGCACGATCTTGCCTACGCGATAGTAAACGGCACGTCTCTGATGTACTTCGCTAACGATGGAGGGATTTATCGGACACTTGATGGTTACACGGGTCTCACCACAAACATCTGCGGCGCGACGAACCAATTCGACAGTTTGAATCAAACGCTCGGGTCGATGACGCAGCTCGTATCATTTTCTCAAGCTTCAGGAGATCCCGCCCTCATTCTGGGTGGCACCGAAGACGATGGAGCGCCGGCCACCGATTCCGCGGAAGGAAGCACTGCGTGGCTCAACGTAAACGCAGGTACAGCCGGTTACACCGCGGTGAATCCTTCGAATGAGAACGAATGGTTCATTTCGACTCCTCCCGACTCTGGGTCTGGTGTAAATATTTTCGGGTGCGAACTGGGAATAACATGCCTGACGCAGGATTTCGCGAACAACCAGATCGTCAGCCAAGCAACTATTGGGGGCGACACCAGTGGATTTTATTTGCCGTTCATGCTTGACCCGCAAAATTCAAATGAATTAATTCTTGGAACCTGCCGGGTTTGGCGTGGGAGCAGTACAGGTTCTGGTTTCATAGCATTAAGCAATAACTTTGAAACTGGAGGAAGTGCAATTTGCACAGGTAACGAAACAAATATGGTTCGCTCGCTTGCGGGCGGAGGCGCACTGGATCAGAACAACAACTCCAATGTAATTTATGCCGGGACCGATGGTCTGGGTCCGGGGGATGTTACTTCTCCGACGGGCGGCCATGTTTGGGTGAGCACGAATGTTGCTGGAGGGACGACAACCTGGGTCGATCAAACAGGCTCGATCAATCCCGATAATTTTCCGGTTTCGAGTATTGCAGTTGATACTTCGGATGTCGCAGGGCTCACGGCCTATGTGGGCATTATGGGGTTCCATGTATCTCATTTGTGGCAGACGACGAATGGCGGAGCTTCATGGGCAGACTTCACCGGCGCTACTCCAAATAACTTACCTGATGTGCCGGTGAATGCGGCGCTGGTTGATCCCGGATCTCTCCCGTCAAATGGAACGATCTACGTGGGAACGGACGTGGGAGTATTTGCCAGTAGTACCGGGTCTCCGAATTGGACGGAAGTAGGCCCCGTTCCGGGTGGAGGGTCATCAGGTTATCTGCCGAATGCGCCCGTAACTGCATTACGGATATTTAATTCAGGGGGGTACAAATTTTTACGCGCATCGACGTATGGTCGCGGATTGTGGGAGTTCAACCTGGTGACAACACCAGATTTTCAGATCACGGTTGCGAATACTCCATTGACGGTATTTGCAGGACAAACCGCAGTATTCAACGCATTGCTTGTGGCAACTAATGGTTTTAATAGTTTAGTGAATCTAAGTTGTGCCAATGGCGCAACGCAGGCCCCGCCCAGTTGCCTGGTCAGTAGTTCTAGTCTGGTGCCTACGCCTGCGGGTGCGGCGGTCAGTGTTTCTGCCAGCGGTCCCGCTGTCAATTATGTTTTTAATTTACAAGGAATTGATGCCGATGATAGCGCCCTTGTACACGACCGTACTCTGACGCTTCATGTAGTGGATTTCAATCTCACTGCGCCGTCTCCAGGCTCAGTGAGTTTAGGTCCAGCGCAAACTTCCTCGCCCATTACGTTCCAAGTCACAGCGGCGGGAGTTTTCAATGGAGTCGTGAATCTCTCATGTACGGGATTGCCTGCTGGAACAAGCTGTGACTTTGCTCCAGCTTCAGTCAGTCCCGTGGCGGGAACACCAGTAAATGTGTCGCTTACGATAAGCACGGGAGCTGCTACTCCGGCGGGAAGTTTTCCAATATCTATTAATGGGAGCACAGCGGGAGGGCCAACGAAAATCCAGAATTTGACTTTGAATGTAACCGCAGTGTTGAGCCCGGATTACGCGTTGGCAATAAGTAATGCAACGCTTACTGCCCCAGTAAACACGACCGCTACATTCAATGGAACGGTTACTTCCTTGAATGGTTATAGCAGCATCATCAATTTGAGCTGTGGGGCAAATGCACCTCCGACTTGCCGGATAAATCCCTCGAACATAGTACCGAGCGCCGGTGGAACTTCCTTCACTGTAACGGTAAGCAGCAACGTCGCACAGAGTTATGCGTTCAACATCGTTGCCGCAGGAACTGATCCGGCACAAATCTCGAAGGTAAAACTTGTGAGTTTTAGATCTGGAACTGGGTCAGGCGGTGATTTCTCTATTGGTGCTTCCGGACCGCAGACAGTGCGATCTGGAAGTAGCGCACAATACGCGATCACATTTTCGCCGCTTAATACTTCCACTTTCGTCAAGGCAGTGAGTTACACCTGTGACGCATCCAGTAGTGTTCCCCTCGGCGGTTGTTCATTTAGCCCAGCTTCGCCGATTGCAGCGGGCGCCCCCGCCTCCGCAGGCATTGTCACCCTTACAGTTACGACTACAGCGCCAATCGCCTCGCGGTTTCAGCATCGGCGAACATCGCCTCTCTATGCCGTTTGGATATGGCCAAATTTGCTCTTGTCTTTCGCGGGGTTTCAACTTAGGAAATCGATTTGGAATCGACCACGATTGGGATGGTTCGTGTTCTTTCCGATTCTAATTATATTGATCACTTTGAGCGTCTCTTGTGGCGGTGGACTCCAAGGAGGAGGCGGTGGAGGAAACCCTGGTACTCCGATTGGCACCTATACGATTACCATTAATACGACACCTGCAGCGATTAATACGCCACCTCCAGTGACGGTGACGCTTATTGTGAACTGATGAATATCGGCTTTTGAAAGCGACAAATCTTTAATCACAAAGGAACACAAAGAAAAGCCGCAAAGTATGCGAAGACCACGCATTCCCAAGACTGAATCGATAGCTCTCTATTTTTGTTCACTTGCCCTCAACTTCTCCTCTGATACGATCATGTACTCACGCTATTGGAGGGTTTCATGGGTCTGGATTTCTCTGGAAAACAAGTCGCGGTACTTGGGGCAGGCAAGATGGGCGGAATCCTGCTAAAAGCTTTGCTCGATAAGAAGCTACTGTCTCCTAAATCTACCCGGGCTACAGTTCAGCATGAAGAGCGTGCTCGGGCTTTATCGGACAAACTTGGAATTCCGGTGAGTACAGACAATCTTGCTGCCGTCCGAAACGCTGACATTATTTTCGTGTGCGTGAAGCCGCAGGTAGTCCAGGAATTAATGGAGCAGATCCGCCCTCACGTCACCAAGCAGCAACTTTTTATTTCAGTTGCTGCTTCAGTCTCCACGGCTCAAATTGAAAAGGCATTGGGCATCGAAACCGCCGTAGTGCGTGCGATGCCAAACACTCCCTGCGTACTTGGGGTTGGCATGACAGCGCTTTGCAAAGGAAAGTTTGTCAGCAAGGCTCAAGTTGACGCCGCATGTGCTCTGTTTGAAGTTGTAGGGAGAACGGTGGTCGTCGATGAAAAGCATATGGACGCGGTTACTGGACTCTCAGCCAGCGGCCCCGCATATATCTATATTATTCTCGAATCGCTCGCGGAGGCGGGGGTTAAGGTCGGGCTGCCACGCGATATCGCGACTTTACTCGCTGCGCAAACCACACTTGGTGCAGCGACGGTCGTCCTCGAAACGGGAGATCACCCTGCCTTGTTAAAGGACGCTGTCACCACTCCGGCGGGATGTACCATTGACGGAATCATGGAACTCGAAGAAGGCAAGTTGCGAGTGACACTGATTAAAGCAGTGGTAAAAGCGGCGCAGCGGGCGAAAGAGCTGGCAAATGGATAGGAACTGTCGTAGGTCATTAGCCGTTCGTTGTTGGCCGTTGACGATTGTCCAGTATGGATCGCGATTCGTATTGATGTAGTCCCGTCGTCTTGCCGCGCAGTCATGTAAACTGGCTCGGGTTCATGATCTCTTCCAAGGCGGATTCCGGCGCATCTGGCATTGACTCTCCTCACTCCGATTTTTTTCAGTCCGACCTTTCCAAATGGGACCAATGGCATGCGGTTGCTGCCAGTTATTTGGGCTGGACCCTCGATGCGTTCGACTTCTTCGTTATTGTTTTCATGGTCGATACGTTAGCTTTGCAGTTTAATGTCAGCAAAGCGAAGATCGTCGCAACGATGTTTGCAACTTTAGTGATGCGACCCGTGGGAGCGTTTTTATTCGGATTGCTCGCCGATCGTTACGGACGCCGCAAGCCATTGATGGCTAATGTGGTCTTCTTTTCGGTGATTGAGTTGCTATGCGGATTCTCCCCGAGCTACACCGTATTCATTATCCTGCGCGCACTCTACGGTATTGGCATGGGCGGAGAGTGGGGAGTGGGAGCTTCCCTTGCTCTTGAAAATAGCCCGCGCAAATGGCGCGGCATTTTGTCGGGCATTCTGCAAAGCGGCTATCCCATGGGATATCTTCTGGCAGCAGTGGCGGCCCGTTTCGTATTGCCAACACTTGGTTGGCGAGCGATGTTCTGGATAGGAGGAGTGCCGGCATTGCTCGCGTTCTACATTCGATCTAAAGTGCGCGAATCAGAGGCATGGAAGCAACATGCCGCGCCCACGGTACGCGCCATTCTGCGCACTGCAAGCGGACATTGGAAAATATTTTCGTATCTAGTCTTGTTAATGACATTGATGATGTTCCTGTCGCATGGCACACAAGACTTGTATCCAGACTTCCTCAAGTCGAGCCGTGGATTCGCTTCCAGTACAGTCTCAAGCATCGCGATTCTCTATAACGTTGGAGCTATTGCCGGCGCGATTCTGCTCGGGTTATTTTCCGAAAAACTTGGACGACGCAAGAGCATGATTATCGCGCTCCTGCTTTCTTTAACGGTGATTCCCTTCTGGGCATTTGGGGCTTCGTTTGGAGTGTTGGCGGCGGGTGCATTCCTGATGCAAGCTGGAGTGCAAGGAGCATGGGGAATTATCCCTGCGCATTTGAATGAGCTTGCTCCTGATGAGGTCCGCAGTCTCATGCCTGGGTTCGCTTATCAACTTGGAATTCTTTTGGCGGCAGGGACCAATACACTGGAATTTGCATTGAGAGACAGAATCGGTTATTCAAGGGCGCTGGCAGGGTTTGAAGTGGTGAACATTATTCTTCTTATAATCGTGATCGGGCTGGGATCTGAGAAGAAAGGGAAATCCTTTATGAGAGAAGCCCTTCATGAAAAACTCTAGGACTTTTCGAGTTATAGCAACGCGGCTTGGCGAGAAAGCTACTACGGGTGATTTTCCCCAGCGCTCGCGGTTGCGCTCTTGCCTTTCAACTTTTCCAGCGCTTTTCGAGCTTCTCCGGATAGCGGTCCATGCGGCAATATCTTTAAATATTCCTGATAATGCACCGCAGCTTCATCGGGATTATCCAACTTTTCCAAGCACTGCGCCATACGGAAATTTGCTTCGGCATGGTTATTCTTCCATAAGAGCGCGTCCTGGTAGCGGGCCAGTGCGGCGCGATAGTTCTTGCGCTTGAAATAAAAATCTCCCACTTCGACATCTTTAGCGGCCTTTTGCGGATTGAAGGGATGGAACTCGCTCACATCCGTGGCATCTGCTTCGGCTTCGGAAACAGCAAGGCTGCTGGTGGGATGGTTCTTATCATCATCCCTTGGCGGGCTGATGTCGATCTTGGTGTCACGACTGGAACTCTCACCGGCTTCTTTGTCTCGCTCTTTTTCCCGGTCTCTATCCTGATCATATCGCGGTGGCGCTTCGCCTGCGCCTGGTCCCTGGCTCGATGGCGGGAGCTGCTGCATCTGGGAGAAGGCCGGAATGCTCAAGCTCAAGGCGAGAAGAGCGAAAACAAAGTATCGCAACATATAAAACTATTCTAATCCGTTCGTTCGGATGACGGAAATAAGCGGAGCTTCGCTCCGCCGGACAGCCGAGGGCGGGTGTCCCCACGTGACTCCGCAGTTGAGTTGGAATGCAGCCACTTGGGATGACAATAAAAGTTGCAAAAAAGAGGCCGCTTCTTGGGGAAGAAGCGGCCGTGTTGGCGAAGCCCTCCGGGGAGAGGGAAACTTATTTACATCGATGGGGGCGCGGGCTGCTGGGCGGCTCCCGGTTGCTGTGCTGGAGTTCCACTTCCCGCTGTATTGCTCATTAGGCGCACATCAACGCGTCGATTGGCGGCGCGACCTTCACGAGTCTTGTTAGTCTCGACTGGCTTGTCTTTGCCCAAGCCGATTAAATAGATTTTGTGAGCGGGAATCCCATGCTGTGCCGCCAAATATTGAATTACGGCGTCGGCACGGCGTTGGCTGAGAACGTAGTTGTAATCAGCATTGCCTACGGAGTCAGTCGCGCCCTCGACAGTGATGATGTACCCCTTCGTGTTGGGTACAGCATCGGCAATCTTGTCCAGGTCGGCTTTGGCGTCTTTGGTCAAATTGTCTTTGTCGAATCCAAAATGCACTGAGCTCTCGCTAACCACGCGGTAGTTATCGAGATTCGCGACGGCATTCTGAAGGGCATCTACGCGATGCACGGCATTGTCCGCTGAAGTCTGAGCCTGTGCGGCTTGTTGACCTGCGGACTGAGCTTTTTGGTCGGCTTGAGCGGTTTTGTCATTCACCTGCTGAATACCGGCCTGGGCACGGGCATCCACGTCTTTAATATCCTTGGAGTTCTTGGCGGCCAGATCGTCAAGCTCATTGGTTTTGTTGATCAACGGCGTGGTCTGCTGTTTCACATAGTTCTTACTGGAGCATCCCACAGAAGCGGCCATGCTGGCGGCTAATAAGAAGATTGATAACGAAGTGCGGTTCATCGTAGAGGGCTCCTTTCAGCTCTCATTCCTACAGAATCTCTGATGCTTCCAGAGGTTACCTGGGTCGTATTCCTTGACCTGTATTCTATATAAGCACGGGAGCTGCCAACTAAAGAAACACCAAGTAGCCAACCTAAGTTATTGATTTTTCTATAGTTATGTACACCAACCAAGCGAAAGCGGGAGACAATACCCATAATGGACATCAGCAACTAAGGAATTTTTATACGGCAAGGTGCCCGGGTACAAGGGCATTTGTTCTTTCACAAGCTAAAAGACGATTGGGTGACGATTCTTCTCGGGAGCTGCAATCAGCAGCTTGAGTTTGGCGGATAACTCTCCTAATCATGAAGACTTGGCGGCGCTCATCTCACAAAGACGTTCAAACTTCGTCCGCGAGCACTGGGATTTCATCGATAGGAATGCAGTCTAGCGTGAGTACCGTCGTAGAGAATTGAGAAAGATCTCTTCGTCTTCAAATACTGCCAGTTTCCGACTCGACTCGCGCCAGTGGCGAATCCACCCTTAAATCCAAAGCATCTCTATTCTTGTAGACAACTGCGTTGACGCTCATTTGGGTTTCGCCTTCAGCCACAAACTACAGCCCTGGTTGTCCGTATCAACTAAAATAATCGTAAATAGCTACAGTTAAGAATGGATCTTTACGCCAAAATTCGTAGTCTGCCCAGTTCTGCCGGCGTTTACCTATACAAAAATGCCGAGGGAGAGATCATTTATGTCGGCAAGGCGGGGAACCTGCGAAATCGGGTCAGTTCTTATTTCCACGAAGCCCGCGTCCACGATGCGAAAACCGGGACTTTGGTTCGCGAAGCGGTCGATGTCGATTATATTGTTGTCGCTAATGAAAAAGAGGCGCTGGCGCTTGAGAACCACCTCATTAAGCAGAAGCAGCCCCGTTTCAATATTCTGCTGCGGGACGATAAGACCTATCCTTATGTGAAGCTCACGTTGGCGGACCGCTTTCCCCGCGTCTATGTGACGCGCCGTTTGAAGAAAGATGGCAGCGCCTACTACGGCCCATACTTCCCTGCCAATCTCGCGTACCGAATCGTCGATTTGATCCATCGGCATTTCTTGATTCCGTCCTGCAAGGTGGATCTTGAGCATTTTCATCCGCGTCCTTGTTTGCAGTACTACATCGGCCGCTGCCTCGGCCCTTGCGTACAAGGACTAACTACACCGGAAGCGTACAAAGAAGCAGTCCGCGATACGAAGCTGTTCCTGGAAGGCAGGCCGACGGATCTTTCGCGTTCACTGCGCGAACGCATGGAGAAGGCCGCGGTGGCGGAAGAATACGAACGAGCTGCAAAGTATCGCGACCTAATTTCTACGGTCGAACAGTTTCAGGAAAAACAGCGCATCGCAGCAGCAGAAGGCGATGATGCCGATGTCTTCGGCTACCACTACGAAAATGGAATGCTGGCGGTAAATTTATTCCATATGCGTGGCGGACGGGTACTCGATCGAAGAGAATTTTTCTGGGAAGATTTGCCGGAGTTCGCGTTTGAGAGTGCGGCAGAAAGTGACCGCGACACAAGCGTTGTCGCTAGTCCAGCCGGAACTCAAATTTTACCTTTCCATCCCGGGGAATTCTTCTCGGCATTTCTGAAGCAGCTTTATATTGAACAGCCTTACGTTCCACGCAATATTTATCTTCCCGTCGATTTTGAAGATCGCGAGATGCTGGAGGAGGTTCTTTCCGAGCAACTCATAGGTGAAGGCGGGCGCGCGACGCGTGTGCATATTCTTGTTCCGGTGCGTGGCGACAAACGTTCATTACTCGACTTATCAGCTAACAATGCCAAGCAGTCTTACGAACAACGTTTCCGCGTAATGAAGCCAAATACGCAGGCTATCCAAGAAGCGTTGCAGGATGCACTCGCTTTGCCGGAATGTCCGCAGCGAATCGAGTGCTTCGATATATCGCATATTCAGGGAGCAGAGACAGTCGCGTCGATGGTGGTGTGGGAAGACGGCAAGATGAAGAAGTCCGACTACCGGAAATTCATTATCCGGACCGTCGACGGTGTAGACGATTTTGCTTCGATGCGCGAGGTAGTGAGCAGGCGATATAAACGAATTCAGGAAGAAAAGAAGAAGATGCCAAGTTTGATCCTGATTGACGGCGGACTGGGACAGCTGCACGCAGCCGCAGAGGCGCTGGCATCGCTTGAGATTATCAATCAGCCGCTCGCGGCGATCGCGAAGCGCGAAGAAATTATTTATGTCTTTGGACAGGAAGATGAGCCGGTCGTGCTCAATCATCATTCGCCTGTGCTGCATCTCGTGCAATTGATTCGCGACGAAGCCCATCGCTTCGCGGTGACCTTTCACCGAAAGCGTCGGCAGATGCGAGATCGAGCGACGGAACTGCGCGAGATTCCGGGTGTGGGAAGCCTTACGACGAAGAGACTTTTGCAGCACTTCGGCAGCTTGCAAGCTGTGATGCAGGCAGATGTGGCGGCGCTATCTTCCGTCGTAACGAGGCCGCAGGCAGAGGCGATTTTGAATCACTTTAGAAAATGAGCGCGGATGGAATTATTTCGATGAAGGTACGTCAAAGGCGGCGGACAGTGCCTGCCCTGAGCGAAGTCGAAGGGAGTGTCCGCCCTACACGGGCTTGAGTGCCAATGTTCGACCTTACGAAGAGCAAATTCATAGGCACGAGTTTGTAAACCCAGGACGTTGGTAGAAAATAGGGGTCCTTCGACTTGGAATCCATTCGCAAGCGAATGGATTCGCTTCGCTCAGGATGACAAGGAAATTCCAGGATGAGAAGATAGGCAGTAGATCCAATACTAATACTTACACTTATTTCTTCTTGCTGCGATTGGAAGACTTGCGCTTGGTCCCATTCCTGCCGCGCGAATTCCCTGCTAATTGGATGTGGTGAGCTTTGACGATGGCTGCGATCAGCCCCGGGAACCGTCCCTCTAGTTCCGCGCAGCGAGATGTGTTTTGCATCTCCACGCCTTGACGTTCGCTCCGAATCAGGCCTGCCTCTCTGAGTGCTTTGAAGTGTTGAGACAGAGTCGATTTTGGAATAGCTTTATCACTAACGTTCAGGAAATTAGAGCAGCTCTGAGAAGGCCCCGAGCCTGCAATATCGGCAAAAATGGCCACACGCACGGGATCGGAGAGCGCATGAAGGACGCCCTCGACAGTTATATCTTCCACCGAAGGATGGAAAAGAGGCCTCACGGGGCCATCTTAGCAGCGTTTGTTCAATTGTTCAATAGTTCATATGTTCTGAACTAATGAATCTTTCGCGCATCCTCCCCCATCTTATGGGGCAGCAGTTGGATGGCAAGCCGGCCAAGTTTATTACCGGCGCCTCCGAAAGGAATCTATGAGCAAACTCAAAGGTAAAGTAGCAGTCGTCACGGGGGCGTCGAAAGGTATCGGAGCCGCCATTGCCAAGTCACTCGCCGCAGAAGGGGCATCCGTAGTCGTGAACTACGCTTCCAGCAAGGCTGGCGCGGATAAGGTGGTCGCCGCTATCACCGGAGCCGGAGGAAAAGCGGTCGCAATAGGTGGTGATGTTTCCAAAGCCGCGGAGGCGCAAGGCATCATAGCCGCTGCTATTAAGAACTACGGACGGCTCGATATCCTCGTCAACAACTCCGGCGTGTATGAGTTCACTCCGATTGAGGCCGTCACCGAAGAGTCCTTCCACCGGATGTTTAACATCAATGTGCTCGGTCTTCTTTTGACAACCCAGGCAGCGGTAAAACATCTTGGCGAAGGCGGCAGCATTATCAATATCGGCTCTGCGGTCAGCCGCATCACGCCTCCGCACAGTTCGGTTTATACCGCTACCAAGGGCGCCGTTGACGCGATCACCAGCGTGCTCGCCAAAGAACTCGGCGCGAAGAAGATTCGCGTCAACTCCATCAATCCAGGCATTGTCGAGACTGAAGGTACGATCAGCGCGGGGTTCATTGGCTCTGATTTCGAGAAAAATATTATTGCGCAGACTCCGCTCGGCCGCAGCGGTCAACCCGGAGACATCGCTTCGGTCGCTGCCTTTCTGGCCTCCAACGACTCTGGGTGGATCACCGGCGAACAGTTTCTCACTAGCGGCGGAATTCGCTGAGCGGCTGTTTATCTTCCCACCCTTCGTAAAACGTAGGAAGGGTGGGAACCCGCGCGTTGGGATGAGAGCAACAAGATGGAAAGCATTGATTGAGGTAGGGGTCCTTCGACTTGTGTATCCATTCGCAAGCGAATGGATACCCTGCGCTCAGAATGACAAATTATAAGGAAAGTGGGGACGGGTACTGCACTCACGATGACAAATTATAAGGAGAGTGGGTGACGGATTATTGATGGGTTAAAGCTTCAGGAGTTACGGCAGTGGGTGCGGGACTCGCGTCGGGTGCAGCTGGAGTTAGCGGAAGGGTTGAGACCGGAGCGCTTGCAGGAATAGCGTCTGGTTTTGGCGGAGTTCCCCGGGCTTGCACGATAGCCCAATGCCACTCCTGTCCGGCATCCAGGGGCAAGTCGATGTTTTCTTCGAATACTGTGGTTGCCTGCGAGGCTGCCCAGCCCTTCAAGTGATAGAGCACAGTGGAATCCGGACGCTTCTGACTTTGCCCGGAATTCAGTTCAGCATTTTCACTTGGATTCTCACCAACGGAAGCCGGAAGCAATTTTGCCGTGCCATAGTAAGAAGCTGTCGCGGGGGTATCGTGGCGCACGATCGTCAGTCCAACGGTAATTTCCTTAACATTCCACAAGGATCCGTTGTAGACCGAAACTTGCAGCGTCTTGCCATGAATGGTGGCGGGGCCATCGAGTTTCGCCAATTCGCTGTCTGGCAGATCCTGTGTGACATAGGGTGTTGAGACCAGAGAGGCCGCTTCCGCGCTGAACGACAGGCTGCAACTGCCATCGGGAGAAGACATTTGAAACTGGTTTCTTGCGCTGTCAACGGAAAATACCGGCTTGCCGCTTTGCCGCTGGCTGTCGGCGTCCTCCATAACCTTGGAAAGATTGTCATTATCAATAACGGTTTGTGGAGCAGGATCAGGCGTCTTCTTGTTACGTAGCGAACGGGCAACATCACCCAAGGCTACCGTGCCGGTGTCCGGCTGCCACTCAGTGGTTTGCGCGGTTGCCAATTCAGGCAACGACGATAGCATCCCTACTGTTAGAGCGACGACCAGCCAATGAAAGTTGCGACTCATAGAATGCGATAAAACTTCGATTCTCTCTCCCATTCTCCCGCCAAGGCCAAAGCAAACCTACGTACCGCAGGTAACCGGGATTCAACTGATTACTATCGGCACGAATGAATGAAAGATTCGCTACTTGAATTGTAGTGAGATTGCCCGTTCAGTGAGACGAGAGCGAAGAAAACCTTGGTCGTAGCACTAGTGGAATTCCCAGTTAGGAAGAAGAATTAGGTTGGGTGCGCGTGACGAATGGCATGCAACGGGGCTCCGCACACCCAACCAGGCCAGAGTTTCTACAAAAGTCCAGATTGACGAAGACGCATGACAGGATCGGTCGCCTGCACCGGATACCGCTTAAAGAGCAAACGAGCCACCGCGAATCCTACTGCCACGTAACAAACGTGAATCAGTTTCATAGGCCACCCCACGCTCTAAGAGTCCACATCGACCTAGGGGAGACCGACAACCTGCACCTGTTAAATCGAAAGTAGCAAGGGGGTGGCAATCGGTCAATGAACCGATGGTGCCGGGGGAGTGGCACTAAAGTGTGATAGCGGGATGGTAGACAGCTGAATCCAGGATTAGTACGTGTAGCGATTTGGCCGGATTTCCGGAGTCAGTCCTTCTCTTGTTCCAAGACCTTCTTAGCTTGCTGAAGTTGTTTACGCTGCCCGGGGCTCAACTTTGGATAATGCAGTTTTAGGTCGTCCAAAGTTTCAGAAATAGCGGCCGCCACAACCAGGCGCGTATACCATTTGTTGTCCGCCGGCACGATGTACCAGGGGGCGTATTTGGTGGCGGTGTTTTCAATCATCTCTTCATAGGCTTCCATATAGTCATCCCAATATGCACGTTCGTGGACATCGGCTGCGGAGAACTTCCAATTCTTGTCGGGATGGTCGAGGCGGGCGAGAAAACGTTTCTTCTGTTCTTCTCTTGACAGATTCAGAAAGAATTTTCGAATCACGATTCCATTCTGGGAAAGATAATGTTCGAAATTGTTCATGTTTTCAAAACGATCTTCCCAAATATGCTTCGTGATTAGAGATTCAGGTATACGTTCTTTAGCCAAGGCTTCTTTGTGGACTCTCACCACAAGCACCTCCTCATAGTAGGAACGGTTAAAGATGCCGATACGGCCTCGCTGCGGAACACGCTGCATGGTGCGCCAAAGATAATCGTGATTCAGTTCTTCGGTTGACGGCTGCTTAAAGGAATAAACCTGGCAGCCCTGGGGATTCAAACCGGACATAACATGCTTGATGACTCCATCCTTGCCAGCAGCATCCATGGCCTGAAATATCAGCAGGACTGCCCAGCTGTCCTGGGCGTAGAGCTTGTCTTGCAGCTCGGCCATTGATTCGATGCCCTTTTGCAGAAGTTCTTCGGCGTGTTCTTTAGAATGCAAACCACCGGTATCGGCGGGATCGAAATCCTTCAGCCGGAACTTCTTGCCATGTTCCACACGGTAAGGTTTGGCCTGTTTACTTGCCCAGCTCATCGGAATCTCCTTAATATGAGTGTGTAGAAGAAGGAAGTGTATACGATGCTAAATCCAGTCCCTTTGCCAATATGTCTATGATTTTTCCACAGGCGATCCCTGGGGCATCACAGACAGGCGGCGCGCATTCTCCTAATCTCTGGCCATGCCGCTTAGTTTTCCAGCCGCCTTTCCGAGCTGCGACCTTCTCCTTCGTCGATTAAGGATTCTACTGTGCCTTCAGTAAATACAGAATCGCGGTCCACTCCGGAGCGATATTCCGTTTTCCTGCTGGCGCAAAACCGTCTGCTACGCGAGGCACTCGCGCGAGTCCTTGGTAAAAGGAATATCTCGGTCACGGGGGCCGGTGCTTTATCTTCAGCCAGCATGGAGCAGATCATTGCTGCCGCTCCAGATGTGCTGGTAATGGATTCATTCACGGCGAGTGTATCGAATCGGGAATTGATTCGCGGAGTGCAACTGGGAGTTCCCGAGATGAAGATTGTGATGATCGGCATGGATGCAGATGAGCAAGCTTTTATGGAATGCGTCCGTGAAGGGGCGCTCGGATATGTTTTAAAAGATGCTTCCGCTTTGGAAGTCCTGGCGACCGTACGAGCGGTTGCGAATGGCGAAGCGGCTTGCCCTTCGAAACTCAGTGCCTCGCTGTTCCGCTACGTTGCCCGGCAATCCCATCATGTGCCCAGCTTTCAAGTGAAAATGTGTTTGGGCTTAACCAGCCGGGAGCAGCAATTGGTCGGGTTGATTGGACGCGGACTCACAAACAAAGAGATCGCTGGCCATTTACAGCTCGCCGAACAGACGGTACGCAATCATGTTCATCGAATGCTTCGCAAAGTCGGAGCCAACGACCGGCTGGCAGTCGTAGAAGTCTGCCGAATGCAAGGGTTGCCAGTTTAGTCCCGCTCAAATTCGAATTGATCCCACCTGCGCCTGGTTATTCGCATTCATAGTTGTGGCAGCTTACAGCCCCGCTGACCTCCATCTTTAACTATTAGTACATTTTTGGTACAGCAACCTAGTCCGCCCGGTAAAACGCCCGATCGAATGTACTGCCGCAATGTACAGACAAGCTAGTTTTCAGGAGGACAATTTTTGATCCTTACAGTTTTTCCGCAATCACAAGATACTGCAGAGGTCCGACTTGAGATGCGCCATGCCAAAACTCCGAGTATTGGTGGCAAACCGTCCGCGCTTGATGCGCGAATTAGTTTTAGCAACAATCCTCGACCAACCTGATATTGAGATATCAGGCGAAATCAAAAATGATGCGGAAATTGAAAATGGCGTGGCAGAGTGCTGCCCCGATTTCCTGATTATCGCGCTGGACAAACCAGAGCAGAGGCCGCCGCTGTGCGATCAATTGCTGAAACAGCATCCGCAGATGAAGATTTTAGCGCTGGCGCCGGAGCGGAACAGCAGCATCTTTTATTGGTGTGTGCAGGATATTCACAGCGCGCGGGTAGAGAGTTCCGAAGAAGGCATTCTGAATGCATTACGAGGTAAAGCGGAACTCATCGAACTGCGGCAAGTGATCTGATCAAGCGAGAACCGCAAACCAGGCCCAGGTTGTCATTAGAACTCACTCAGAAATTGTAAGCACCTTGTTTTAAAGGCTATCTCACAAAAGCCGATGTAAGTGAGGTGGCGAAGCTGTAACTGAGCTGAAGAAAACTATGGCTACGGCACAGATACAACGAGATATTTTAGTGGAGAATAGGGCACATTCCCACGGACTGACAGGCACCGATTTGGGATTAGCGGTTCCACATTGGTATGCGGTGTATACATGCGCCCGGCACGAAAAATACGTTGCCAAACAATTGGAAGAGAGGCAGATCGAGTCTTTCCTCCCGCTTTACCGGAGCTGGCATAGCTGGAAAGACCGGCGTAAAGAAGTCGAGCTGGCTTTATTTCCCAGCTATGTCTTCGTACGTATTGTGGCGCAAACAAAACTCCGCGTCTTGCAGGTACCGGGTGTAGTTCATCTTGTAAGTTTCAACGGACAACCGGCGGAAATGCCAGAGCAAGAGATTGAAGCGCTGCGAAATGGCCTTGAACAGCGAGTCTATGCGGAACCACATCCTTATTTAAAAGCCGGACGAATGGTACGGGTCAAGCGCGGCCCACTTGCCGGCACGCAAGGTATTTTGATTCGCAAAAAAGACAAGCTCAGGGTGATCCTTTCGCTCGATGTGCTCATGCGTTCGGTGGCGGTTGAAGTCGATGCAGCGGATATCGTAGCTCTACAGTGATGTGATTAATCAACTCTTCTGGATAACCTCCATCTTGGAATTGTGCAGCCAGTTTCGTTTCAGTATGCGCAACCTATTTCCTAAAAGCAGCCTGAGTTTCATTATTGCCGTGATTCTCGCGCCCGCGCTTCTGGGAATTTTCTCTCTGCATGCGAGTGGGCAGGTCTCGCAGGGAATGTCTCGCGCGGAACAGGAAGCCGAACAACAGGTTTCGCTTTCCCCGGAAAAGATCATCGAGGTGCTTCGGAACGAGCCTGGCCTGTTGCTGCAACTGAAGAAGTTGCTGGTGCGGCAAGCATTCGAACAGGGGCGTATCTTGAATGCCTCCGACTTAAGCGACGATGCCTTATTCCGTTTATTGTGGGAAGACGAAAATGCGCGCGTGTTGGCAACGCAAGAAATTGAAGACCGGGAGTACATCCGAGCCAAGCCCACTCATGAAGAAATTGAGCGGGAGTTAGCCGCGCAGCGCGGATTATCGCGAGCATCTTTACCGGAGCCAGTGGCTGGCCCGGCTGCCCCGGAGACAAGCAAATCCATCGATGGCCTGCAAGAAGGAGCCTACTGGAGCAAGCGAGAGCAGGATTGGCAAAATAATACGCATCCACGCGACCGGCGTGCTGAACCCTTTATTCCAGCAGAACCCGACCCTTCCTCCCCGGAGAGGCCAGAGCCACCGCAGCGTCAGCTGAACCAGGCCGGATTGCAGCCAACTCCGGACGGCTACACGGATATGGAAGCCCGCAGCCGGGCTAATCCTGCTCTTACCAACTCCGCCTTCACGAATTCTGCTCCCACAGTTGCCGATTTCGCCAGCCCTGGTTATGGCAACACTGATTTTGCGGTGCCGGGATCCGCGTTGCCGAGCGAAAATTCATTCGCGCCGTCTTATTTTGGAACTGGGAACGAAGCAAGCCAGCAAACTTCGAATCGCAACTATTTGAGCAATGCGCCCGCTGGCGGGACCGCATCAAGCGCTGGAAGTTATCGTGGCGGCCCCGAAAATAACTTCGTAGAATCCCGGTTGGAAAATTCCGCGACCAAGCCGGTGCCACAAGACTTTAATCATTCCATTCGCAATGGCGACAATCAGCCGATCATCCGTCATCAACCGAATCCATATGCCAATATCCCGTCGCTTTACGATCTTTATACTCAGGTATCGCGCAGGTCACCGACGGCGGAACGCTTTGGCATGGAGATATTCAGCAATGGCACCGGCAATCTCGACAACTTGCCCATGGATCTGCCGGTCGGGCCGGAGTACGTGCTCGGTCCCGGCGACGGGTTAAATATCGAGCTTTGGGGCGGCGTTGCGCAGCGGTTGCAAAGGGTAATTGACCGTGAAGGCCGCGTGGCTCTGCCGGAGGTAGGTAGCATTCCGGTATCGGGGCGCCCTCTGGGGGAGGCGCAGCGCATTGTTCAATCGGTATTACGCACTCAGTTTCATGATGTAGAGGCGGATGTTTCCCTGGCACGCATCCGCAGCGTGCGGGTCTATGTGGTCGGCGACGTTGTCCGGCCGGGCGCTTACGATATCAGTTCCCTTTCGAGTCCGCTCAATGCCTTGTACGCCGCTGGTGGCCCGACGGCGCGCGGCTCACTCCGCCATTTACGACAATATCGCGGGAAAACTTTGGTGCAGACGATTGACATCTACGACCTGCTCCTGCATGGCATTCATACGGAGATAGCGAGGATTGAATCCGGAGACACTATCCTGGTTCCATCGTGGGCCCGCAAGTCACGGTGCAGGGGATGGTTCGCCGTCCCGCAATTTATGAACTCGGAGAAGAACGCAGCCTTGCCGAAATTTTAGAGCTGGCAGGTGGCGTGCTGGCTTCAGGCACGCTGCGGCACGTCGATGTGGAACGGGTTATTGCTCACGAGAGCCGCACCATGTTGCGCCTCGATCTTCCAGAAAATAATGATCAACAGGGGGTCGACAAATCTCTCGCGGAATTTAATGTGCAGGACGGCGATTCGATCAAGATTTCTCCCATCCTGCCCTATGCCGATAAGGCTGTGTTCCTGGACGGGCACGTTTTTCGGCCTGGTAAATACCCTTACCGCGAAGGCATGAAGGTTACGGACCTTCTGCACTCCTATAGCGATCTCATGCCGGAACCTTCGGGGGCGCATGCCGAGATCATCCGGCTGCAAGCTCCCGACTACACTCCCACCGTGCTGGCTTTTAATCTGGCTGACGCGCTTGCGGGTAAGAACGATAATTTGATACTGAAACCTTTCGACACGATACGGGTTTTTGGGCGTTATGACTTTGAGGACCCACCAGTTGTAACGATTACCGGCGAAGTAAGGTTCCCTGGAGATCACCTTACAAACGGGCATATCCGCTTGCGGGATGCCGTCTACATGGCAGGCGGAGCCAGCGCTGATGCAGAGCTCACGGATGCGCAAATTTTTCGTAAAACCGAGGGCGGCAAGCTGAAAGTTATTAATATCGACCTGGCTAAAGCACTGGACGGCGATTCCGAAAATAACATTTGGATCGAGCCCAAAGACCGCGTCTTCATCCACCGCAGCAGCCTCAAAGTAGATCCTCCCGCCGTCCTCATTCAGGGCGAGATTGTGCGTCCCGGTAAGTATCCGCTCGGCCAGGGCATGACTGCCTTGGAGCTGGTGCGGCTGGCGGGTGGTTTGAAGCGTAGCGCGGACCTTGAAACTGCGGACTTGGCGCGTTATCTGCGTTCGGACGGAAGCGATACTGGGCAGCATCAATTTGTTGAGCTCGCAAAAGCGGTGGCGGGAGAAAACAATGCCGATGTCCGGCTTCGCGATGGAGACGTATTGACCATCCGGCAGCGGCCCGGCTGGAACGATATGGGTTCGGTGGTGACGGTAAAGGGCGAGATTGCGCATCCTGGGAGTTACGGAATTCAAGAAGGGGAACGATTGAGCTCGATCCTGGAACGCGCTGGCGGATTTCGCGCAGACGCCTACCCCTATGGAGCCATCCTTGAACGCGTGCAGGTGCGGGAAGTGGAAGAAAAGAACCGCGTCGATCTGATTCGCCATGTGCAGGCAGAGGGCGCCAGTTTAAAACTGATTCCGGAAACCGATGACGATCAGAAGATGGCCAAGCAGGCATCCTTATTGCAGTGGCAGTCGGCGCTCGACAAACTGCAAAACACTCCACCCGCCGGAAGATTAGTGATTCACATCTCAGCGGACATCAGGCATTGGGAAAATACGGCGGCCGACGTAGAGATTCGCAAAGGCGATGTATTGATTGTTCCGAAAACTTCAAACTTCGTGATGGTGGATGGCTCGGTCTACAACCCCACAGCGGTGTCATTCAAACCGGGAAAGACTGCGGCCTGGTATTTGCGGCAAGCGGGCGGACCCAACAACGCAGCCGACAAAAAGTCTATCTTTCTCATCCGGGCAGACGGTTCGGTGGTTGGCGGCGGCGGAGGCTTATGGAGTGGCGGAGCGTTGACGGCAGAACTGCGTCCGGGCGATATGCTGGTAGTTCCGGAAAAAGCTTATAGCGGCACCACACGGTGGAAGAATACGCTGCAATCGGCGCAACTGGTTTCCGCCGTGGGTATTGCGATTCAAGTGGCCAGAACGTTTTGAAACTGGCACGATGATTTCCAGGAAAGCCTGCTTCGCGCTGCTCACGATTTGTCTTTCCATGTTTGGCTACGCTCAAGAGAAACCTGCGACAACCCCGGTACCGCAAAATTTGTTTCAAGTGAATCGGAACGCCTACAACTCTACCTCTGCTGATATGGCAACGATGAAGCTCCGGCCAGAACTGTCCGATGACAACAATAAAATTGGCTGGACATTTGTGAAGCGGTTGGCATTTGATCAGCGGCAGTTTTGGACCGCGCCAACCAAACTAAATGGCGAATCAGCTGTAAGCCTATTTCCCTTTCTGGCTACGACCGCAGCCTTAATGAAGAGTGATCATTGGATCACGGCACAGATTTCGAACCGTCCCGATCCATTGCAGCGTAGCCTGGATCTGTCGAATTTTGCCGCCTACTCGTTAGTGGGCGCAGCGGCTAGTTCCTATTTTTGGGGAACTGTCACCGGTGATGACCATTTACAGGAAAGTGGGTTGCTAAGCGGTGAAGCCGTCGTGAACAGCACAGCGGCGGCTTACCTTGTAAAGGGGTTCACGCAGCGTTCGCGCCCTGATGGCATCGGCCATACAGGCTGGTTTAACAGCGGTGACTCTTTTCCTTCAGAACACTCGGTTGTGGCCTGGTCGTTAGCCAGTGTGATTGCGCATGAGTATCCTGGACCCCTTACCAAATTTTTTGCCTATGGTTTGGCATTCACTGTGACCCTGACGCGAGTAACCAGTAAACAGCATTTCGCCTCAGACGCATTCATGGGCAGCGCCCTTGGATGGTACATGGGGCAGCAGGTGTACCGAACACATCATGATCCGGAAATTGGCGGCAGTCCCTGGGCGAGCTTCAAATTAGTCGCCGAGGATCTCGGCTCAAGGACAAGGCGCATGGGGTCTCCGTATGAGCCGCTCGATAGCTGGGTCTATCCAGTTTTTGAACGATTGGCTGCGCTCGGATATGTACAAACCGCATATCTCGAC
>Ga0070741_10004231_pt1 | contig 33821 bp, 27 predicted proteins | sample Coa_R1_4_FD_66440 | JGI IMG/M metagenome (GOLD analysis project Ga0070741, IMG submission 66440) | Surface soil microbial communities from Centralia Pennsylvania, which are recovering from an underground coalmine fire - Coalmine... | ecosystem: Environmental > Terrestrial > Soil > Unclassified ... | reverse complement strand
ACACTGCTGTGCGGAAGCGCAGGGCGACGGCGTGCCATGCACATCGGTCCACGTCGCGTGCGACGAGTGCGCACGCGCCCTTTGACGGTACGATGATCGAATGACGTGGACCGATCGGGCCGTCGCCGCAGACGAAGCCGTCAGCTGCGTCAAGAGCGGGATGTCGCTGTTCGTGCACGGCGCCGCCGCCACGCCGACCCCCCTCGTCGAAGCGCTGTGCCGCCGGTCCGATCTCACCGGCATACGCCTGTATCACCTGCACACGACCGGACCGATGCCGTGTATCGCGCCCGAGTATCGCGATCGATTTCTGTCGATATCGCTGTTTACCGGGCCGCCGGTCCGCCAGGCGATCGACGAAGGCCGCGCCGAGTACATCCCGATCTTTCTCTCCGACATTCCGGCGCTGTTCTCGTCTGGCCGGCTGCACCTCGACGTCGCGCTGCTCCAGTTGTCGCCGCCCGACAAACACGACTACTGCACGCTCGGCACGTCGGTAGACACGGCGCTCGCGGCGGCGCGAACCGCGACGTACGTCGTCGCCGACATCAACGAACGGATGCCGCGGACGCACGGCAACACCCTCGTGCCGCTGTCTCGTCTGCACGCCTACGTGCGATCGTCGCGTCCACTGTTCGAGCACACCGAACGGCCGCCGACCGCCGTCGAAGAAGCGATCGGCGAGCACGTGGCGCTGCTGGTGCCCAATCGCGCGACCTTGCAGATGGGAATCGGCGCGATACCGGATGCCGTGCTGCGGCGCCTGTTCGACAAGTACGACCTTGGCGTTCACACGGAAATGTTCTCGGACGGGATCGTGGATCTCGTCGACGCCGGGATCGTCACGAACAAATTCAAGAAGGTGCATCCCGGCCGCATCGCGACCAGCTTCGCGTTCGGGTCCCAGAAGCTGTACGACTTCGTCGACGACAATCCGTTCGTCGAGTTTTACCCGTGCGATCACACGAACGACACCGCGGTCATTCGCAAGAACGACAACGTCGTCGCCATCAATTCTGCGCTCGAAGTCGATCTGTCTGGACAAGTGGTGGCCGATTCGATCGGCGCGCGGATCTATTCGGGCATCGGCGGGCAAATGGATTTCATCCGCGGCGCCGCGTTGTCGAAGGGTGGGAAACCGATTATCGCGCTGCCGTCGATGGCCGCCGGCGGCAAGATGTCACGCATTACGGCGACGATCAAACCTGGCGCCGGTGTCGTGACGACGCGCGGTCACGTGCATTGGATCGTGACGGAGTACGGCGCCGTCGATCTGTTCGGCAAAACGCTGCGTGAGCGAGCGGACGCGCTGATCGGCATCGCGCATCCCGATGTCCGCGGCGATCTCCGACGCGACTTCGCGAATCTGCGGCACGTCCACCTGCACGCCTGATTACGAAATTCGTCTGATTGTGGGCGCCTGTGCACGTCGGCGCTTACACCAGACATGCTGACTGCTATCGCCGCGCTTGCCGGCCTTCTCACCGTGACCTCAATCACCGCCGATCCCATCGACGGGATCACGCTTACATTCAATCAACCGGTCGACGCCGCCTCCTTCACCGGCGAGACGGTGACGCTCATCGACATGAGCGGCGGGCGGGCGTTGCCGATCCATGCCTGGCACTCGGTGACCGAAAACGACATGCGGCTCGTATTCTCCGAACCGCTGACCGACGAGGCCGTCGTCCGTGTCGTGCTGCACGGCGGCGCCCACGGTATTCGAGCGTCGCGGGGCGAATTCCTTCGCGCCGATGTGTTGCGCGACTTCACGGTTGGAACGGCGGGCCGCGACGGCAATCGTCCGTCCGCGACGGTCGGCTACATCGATCCGCTGACGCGCGTGTCGATCTCCGCGCAAGAAGAATCGACGTGCGTCACGGACACGCATCAGAACGTCTGGTGTTTCGGCCATCAGGGCCCAGGGCTCGGGTTTGTGGCGAACGATCATGTGCCGACGCCGACGAAGGTTCCGAACTTCACCGGCGTCACGGGACGATTTCCGTTGAACAACGGCGCCGGCGAACAGCGATGCATCGTCGCCTCGCCGGGATTTGGCGCGACCGGCTGGTACTGCTGGGGACAGAACGGGTTTGGCGAGATCGGGACGGGCGGCGCCAACCCGATGGACGTATTCCACCCGACCGCGATCAAGAACACCGACGGCGGCACCGACGTCGCACATTCCGCCCATTCGTCGTGCATGCGGTACAAGGACTGGTCGATTTCGTGTACTGGATGGAACCACGATGGCGAGCTCGCGAACGGTCTGGTCGGCGGCAGTCAAACGGCGTTCATGCCCATCGTCAAGAAGGGTCCGTGGGTGAGCGTGTCCAACGGCGGGCTGTCGATGTGCGCGATCGACAACGCGCTTCAGCCCTGGTGTTGGGGAAATAACGCGCTGGGCGAACTCGGGGACGGTACGAAGTTCGGAACGAACGTGCCGATCGCCGTGAAGAATGTTCCGCAGGTCTGGCAGGTCGCTGGCAACCTGGACCACACGTGCGCGCTGCTCGTCGGCGGCGGCGTCGATTGTTGGGGCGTGAACGACTCGGGCCAGATCGGCGACGGGACGAACGCGCCGGAACGGCTGCAACCGACGCCGGTGAAGGGCCTGGACAAAGTCGTCAGCATCGCGGCCGGCGAATACTTCTCCTGCGCGCTGAAGTACGACGGCACCGTGTGGTGCTGGGGCACGAATGGACGTGGCGAGCTTGGAAACGCGAACGCGGGGATCAGTTCCTCGGTGCCCGTGCAGGTCCCGATTCCGGTCATCGCGACACCGGACTCGAAGCTCGCGCCGCAATCCTATGTCATGACCATCGGCGTCGGCGGCTCGCACGCGTGCGCCTTTCGCAGCGACGGCACGCTCTGGTGCTGGGGCGCGAACTGGTACGGCCAGCTCGGGATCGGCATCAAAGGCAACGTCAACGTGCCGCCGACCAAAGCGGTCTTCGTGCCCTAGGTCAGCGGCGACTCGAACACGACATCACGTGCTCGAGACTCGTGGCGATCGCCTTCGGCATCTGCAGCAGCGTGACGACGTGGCTCGCGGCGCCGCGCGCGATCGCCTCCTTCGGCATGCCGAAGACGACGCATGACTGTTCGTCTTCCGCTAGTGTCTCGGCGCCCGCCTGTCGCAGCGCGAGCAGTCCGGCCGCGCCGTCCTGTCCCATGCCGGTCAGGATGACGCCGACGATCCCGACGCCCTGCAACTTCGCCGCGGAGTGAAACAGCACGTCGACCGCGGGGCGCTGATAGTGGACCGGCGGCCCCTCGCGCAGCGCCGTCAGCAGTTGGACGCCGCGTCGCTCGACGATCAGATGTCGATCTCCGCGCGCAACGTACGCCGTTCCCGGCTGCAGGATCTCGCCGCCCGCCGATTCGACGACGTGCATCGGGCACGTGCGATCGAGCCGATCGGCGAACGCCTTCGTGAACCCTTCCGGCATGTGCTGCACGATCAACGTTGGCGGAATCTCCGCCGGCATCCGCGTCAGCAGCGACTCGATCGCCTGCGTGCCGCCGGTCGACGCACCGATGACGAGCAGCGTGCCCGTAGCGCGCATCGGCGACCGCACCGCCGTCGCCGCCACCGCGGGCGCGACCGTCTCATCGTCGGTCTCGGAGAGCTTCTGGAGCCGCACCCCCGATGTCTTGACCGCGCGTATGCGGTGCTTGATCGCGTCGGCGATCGCGCCGACCGATCCCGGCCCGCCCGGCTTGGCGATCACATCAATCGCGCCGATCCGCAGCGCCTCGACGCTCGCTTCAGAACCGCGCTGCGTGATCGAGCTGACGATGATCACCGGCATCGGCCGATGGATCATCACGCGCCGCAAGAACGTCAGCCCGTCCATCCTCGGCATCTCGATGTCGAGCGTCATCACGTCCGGTTCGTGCTTCAGGATCAGATCGCGCGCGATGAACACGTCCGCGGCGGAGCCGACGACCTGGATGTCCGGATCGGCCGACAGCGCATCGCCGAGCAGTTTGCGCACCACCGCCGAGTCGTCGACGATGAGGACCTTGACGCGACGCGTCATCATGCCGCCTCCGCCCATCGCGCGTTGACCGCAAGCGGCTGGTCGTTGACGCACAACAGCGTGGCGCCGGCGAGCGACGGCGAGGCCGTCACCGCGACGACGGGATGTTCGAGCCCAAAGCACTCGGTGGTCGTCAACTGCGACAACCACGTGCCGCACGCCATGTTGGCGAACTCGCCCATCAAGTCTTCGACGGACTCGAGCGCGGGCACGTCGCTCTGGTCGAAGCCGAGAAACGCAGCGAACAGATCGGTCGCGAGCGCCTCGGGGATCGCCACGGACAACGTCCCGCAATACGGACCGCTGAACTTGACCGTGACCTCGAACCAGGTCGTGTCCTCGGCCACGCGCGCCGCAACCTCGGGGGTCGCGGGTCCGGCGAACATGAAGAAGCTCTGCTCGCACACGAGCACGACCGCGGCCACGAAGGCGTCGCGGTCAACGAGCATCGGCGGAGCCTGACAAGTGAGTGAGGACATCGCGAACAGCCTCCGGGGCAAACGGTTTACTGATGTATAGCGACACGTCGAGCTGCCGCGCCTCGTCGTGGCGCGCATCCGAGTTGTCGGTCGAGATCACGACGCGTTGAATGTGGCGCCAGCCGCGCACCGTCATCTCGCGCAGCAGCTCGGTGCCGGTCATGACCGGCATGTTGATGTCGGTGAACACGACGTCCACCGTGTCATGCTCGAGGACCTCGAGCGCATCGCGCCCATTGCTCGCTTCGCGGATGTCGACGCTGACGCCGGTCATCGCGATCGCGCGCTTGATCATCGCGCGCATCATCGCGGAGTCGTCCACGATTAAAAGTTTGAGACTCGACACATGTTCTCCTCTTACAGCTCGCCGGCGAATTGTCCGCCGGACGTCACCTGCACGCGTCCTTCCCGCACCGACAGCTCCACATTGCGCGCGTCGCGGCCGCCGACGAGTTCCTTGTCGACGAACAGACCGTTGCGCCACAGCAGGCTGCGCACGGCCAGCACGTTGCGCTTGCCGATCGCGGCGTCCGATCCGGTGTTGAGGCCGCCCATGTCGGCGCCGCCGACGAGCCGCACGCTGCAGCGCTTCTTCTGCACGCCGTACTCGTACGCCGTCTTGAACAACAGCGGGATCCCGGTGTCCGCGAACGCCGCCGGCTGCGACGTCGCACGCACCAGATTGATTCGCGAGTCTGGCAGCAGGATGTGCAGCAGACCGCCGACGCCGGCGACCGCGTCCCACACGCAAACCGCGACGCAGCTGCCAAGCGCATGCGTCACGATGACCGCGTCGCGATCGTTCGAGATCGCAAACTCACCGATGCCGACGATGATGCGCCGTCGGCGCAGCGGTGCGACGTCCGCGGATGCCAGCGCCGTTCCAATCACGCGTGACCTCGCTGGTAGACGGCGGGCGCGACCCACTTCAGCGGATGCGTGACGCCGTTCAGGCTTTCGGAGTGGGAGATGAACAGGTATCCGCCCGGCCGCAGGTGCCGGACGAGCATGTCGACGACGCGCTGCTGCACCGCCAGATCGAAGTAGATCATGACGTTGCGGCAGAAAATCACCTCGAACCGCGACTGCAGATCGCCAACCTCCAGCAGGTTCAGATGCCGGAACTCGACGAGCCGCTGCAGCGCCGGCGCGATACGCGCGAACCCCGACTGCGCGCCGAGTCCTTTCTCGAAGAACTGCCGCAGCACGTCCTGCGGGATCGCCTCGACCGCGGACATTTTGTAGACGCCCCGCTTCGCGGCAGTCAGCGCTTTCGTCGAGATGTCGGATGCGAGGAGCGTGAACGGGCACGGCGGCGCCATCCGTTCGAGCGTCATCGCGATCGTGTACGGCTCCTCGCCGCTCGAGCACGCCGCGCTCCACACGGCGAGCGGCGCCGAGCCGGCGCGCCTCCGCGCGACGTCTTCCAAAATGCGGAAGTGCTGCTCCTCGCGGAAGAACAGCGTGTGATTCGTCGCGATGGCGTCGAGCAGCGCTTCGAGCTCGGCCCCGGTGGCATCGCGCTCCAGATACTTCAGGTAGTCGCTGTACGACGTCAGCCCGAGCGCTCGGAGCCGCTTCTGCAGCCGCGCCACGACCAACGATTTCTTGCCATCGTGCAGCGTGATGCCGCTCGCGTCGTACACCAGGCGCGCAATTCGCGCCATGTCCCGATCGCTGAGCGTCGGCCCCACTTCCAACGTGACCATGACCGGCCCCGTTGACTACGCGGCGGCCTGCGCGACGACGCCGTCGGCCGCAAGCACGCGATCGAGATCGAGCAGGATCTTGACCGACCCCTTGATCTTCGCGACGCCGCGCATGTACTCGGTCTCGAGCCGCTCGCCGAAGTCGGGCGTCGCCTCGATCTCGTCGGTCGCGATGTTCAGCACTTCCGAGACCCAGTCGACGATCATCCCGAGCATCAGCCGGCGGCCGGCGAGTTCCACCTCGACGACGATGATGCAGGTGCGTTCGGTGTAGTCCTGCGTGGGCAGGCCGAACTTCAGGCGCAGGTCGACGATCGGAATCACCTTACCGCGCAGGTTGATGACGCCCTTGATGTGCGGCGGCACCTGCGGCACGGTGGTGATGTCCATCATCTTGATGATTTCGCGCACTTTCAGCACGGGCACGCCGTACTCTTCGTGTGCGAGCGCGAAGGTCAGGTACTTTCCGGCGCTCGCTTTCGTGGTCTCGCTCATGTCGGCCTCCAAGCCGTCTGCCGCCTCAGGCGGCCTCGCGCGTCTCCGCGCCGCGTAACTCATCGATCCGCGACGCGATGCCATGCGCGTCGAGGATCAGGCCGATGCGGCCGTCACCCAGAATCGCGCCGCCCGCCACACCTTTGACGCCGGCGAAGGCATCGCCCAGCGTCTTCACCACCACTTCTTGCTTCCCGATCAGACGGTCGGCGACCAACCCGATCGATCGCTGCTCGTCCTCGATCACGACAACGGTCGATTCGAGCGGATCGACGCGCGCCGCCGACGTCGAGAACAGGTCGGACAGCCACACGAGCGGCAGCAGTCGCTCGCGGACCATGATCAGCCGCGGTTCGCCGCGCACGGTATGCACCTGCGACGCCAACGGCCGCAGCGACTCGCGGACGGCGAACGTGGGAATCACGAACCGCTCGCTGCCGACGCCAATCAACAGGCCGTCGAGAATCGCCAGCGTCAGCGGCAGCTTGATCGAGAACGTCGTCCCTTCGCCCTGGCGGGTCTTGATGTCGATCCGTCCACGTAACGCCTCGACGTTCCGACGGACGACGTCCATGCCGACGCCGCGGCCAGAAATCTCGGTCACCTTCTCGGCGGTCGAGAAGCCCGGGCGGAAGATCAGCTCGTTGATGGCCTCCGCAGACAGCGTGTCGTTCGGTGAGATCAAGCCCTGGCGGATCGCTTTGTCGCGGATCCTGTCGGCGTTCAAACCGGCGCCGTCATCGGCAATCTCGATGACGATGGCGCCACTCTGATGGAAGGCGCGCAGCGACAGCTTGCCGGTCTCGCGCTTGCCGCTCGCGCGGCGCACGTCGGCAGGCTCGATGCCGTGATCGACGCTGTTGCGCACCATGTGCATCAGCGGGTCGTTGATGTCCTCGACCACGCGTCGATCGAGCTCGGTCTCCTCGCCCACGAGCGTCAACTCGACCGCCTTGCCCGACTGGCGGCTCAGATCGCGTACGAGGCGCGACATCTTCTGAAACGTCTGGCGGATGGGCACCATGCGCATCGACATCGCGCCGCGCTGCAGCTCGGTGGTAATCCGCCGCAGCTGCGCGAGCGTCCGCGTCAACCGCTCGTCGGCGACCGCCGCGAGCTTCGGGTCCTCGTAGACGAGCGACTGCAGGATCACCAGCTCGCCGACCATGTCGACGAGTCCGTCGAGCTTCCGCGTATCGACCTTGACTGCGGTCTGCGCTTCCTTCATCGCCGCGTGCGGCTCCCTGGCCGCAACGGTCACGTCCCTGACGGCCGGTGCGCTCGCCGCCGCGGGCGTGTCGGTCAGCGGAAGGGCGACGGCCGCCGGCGGTGGCGTCTCGACCGCCGTCTGCTCCACACACTCACCGCCCGATGCGATGACTTCCTCGACCGCCGCCATCAGCGCGAGACGCTCGACGCGGTACGGGTGGCCCGGCTTCCCAGCCGCGCGCGCCGTCAGATCGTTGATGAGCGCCGTCATCAAATCGACCGCCTTGAGGACGACGTCGATTTCGGCGGAGCCGACGCGGTGCTTACCGGAGCGGCAGCGATCGAGCAGGCTTTCGACGGTGTGGGCGAACTGCTGCACGGTCGTGAGACCGAGCGCGCCTGCGTTCCCTTTGATGGTATGGAACGGACGGAAGACGTCGTTGAGCAACGTCTTGTCTTCGGGCGTCTCCTCGAGCTTCAGGAGCGTCGCTTCAATCGTGCCGAGGTGATCGAGCGCTTCCGCGGCGAACATCCCCGCCAGCTCCGGATCGCCGCCCAGCGCCAGGACGTCAGCCTGAATTTCATCGTCGGCGCGCCATTCGTGCCACGCGCGCGCAACGGCATCGCCGATGTCGGCTGGCGCGGCGTCGCGCAGCGGACGCATCCGCGCGGCACACCCGTCAAGACCCGCCGCACAGAGCGACGTGACGAGCGCGTCGATCGCGATCGCCACAGCGTCGGGCGACGGGTCGAGGATCACCTCGCACGCGAACTGCGTGATGCGTCCCTCGTAGGAGTCGAGCAGTGCCGTGCGTTCGGAATCCATGGTCTCGTCCGTTTACCGAAGCGTGGACAGTTGCTGGAAATTGCGCGCGACGACGAACGCGTACGCGCAGTTCAGAACGGCGGTCATGACGAGGGCGGTCTTCGTGTCACCGCTCTTCGCCATCCGCTCGCCCGCGACAATCGTCAAGGCCGTCAACGCGGCCTTGACCGACAGGAACAGCGGGGCATGCGACACGAACGGCTGCATCAGCGGATTCGATTCCGAGCCGCCGCGACGCACGACGGCCATCGTCGACGCGAAATCGAGCACCTGAAGGCCGGCGAAGACGCTGTACATGCCGACGCGAACCTTGGGGGAGGCGATCGTCGTGGCCGGCCGCGCGACGGCCGTCACGCGGACGTAGTCGAGCGGCGGGATCTCCGTCGGCGGCAGCACGCTGTAGTCGAAGGCCGCGGTGGTCGCCGCGGCGGCGTCGTCGGAGCCCGACGCGAACACGGGGACGGCACCGATGACGAGAATGACGCAGACAAAAAGGCCGAAGGGTTTCGAAGCGATGCGCATGGATTCTCCTTTGAGGGAATCGGCATGCGCCGAGGGAGGTTGAGTCAGGCAGCCAACGGATGCGAGACGTCCGGATGGTCGGCAGACGCGCCGCCCGGTCTCCCCGAGCGGCTGCCGACGAGTTGTTCGAGGTCGACGATCGCGCGAGCGGCGGATTGCGCCTGGATGCTCAACTGCTCGCTCGCGATCGCGCTTTCTTCCGCGGTGGCGGCGTTCTGTTGCGTGACGCGTTCCATCTGTTGAATCGCCTGGGTGACTTGATCGAAGCCCTGCGCCTGCTCGCGGCTCGCCGCGGTCACCGACTCGACCAACGTCTTCAGTTCCGTGACGCCGTCGTTGATGGCGGTGAACGACGACACGACGTGCTGGACGGTCGCGCCGCCCTTCTCGGTGCGCGCGATCGATTCTTCGATCAGTCCCGCCGTGTCGCGCGCCGCTTGCGCTGACCGCTGCGCGAGACTGCGCACTTCGTTCGCGACGACCGCGAAACCCATGCCCGCATCGCCGGCGCGTGCCGCCTCGACCGCGGCGTTGAGCGCCAGGATGTTGGTCTGAAACGCGATCTCGTCGATCGCCTTGATGATGGTCGCAACGCGGCGACTCGATTCCTGCATCGACGCGATCGAGTCGACGAGCTCGTGCAGCACGCTCTTCGATTCGTGGACGCGCGTGTCGACGTCACCGACGACCGTCGCCGCGCTTCGCGCGCTTTCGGCGTTCCGTTTCGTCATCGACGACATCTCTTCCATCGACGCCGACGCCTGCTCCAGCGACGCGGCCTGATCGCTCGCCCCGTTCGACAGGTTCTGCGCGGCGGCAGCCACCTGCGCCGACGTCGATTCGAGCTCGGAGGCGGTCGTCGAAAGCGTCTCGACGCCGGACCGGATCGGGCCCGTCGCACGTTTGGTGATACCCCAGGCGAGCAGCATGCCGAACCCGACGGCGAACGCGGTCGCCACGGTCATGAAGATGGCAAGCGCGCGGTACTCGCCGGCGGCGCGCGCCTGGATGGTCGCCGTCTGTGTCGACAGCTCGCGGACGATTGCCGTGCGCTCGGTGACGTCGCAGTCGACGTTGAGCATCGGCTTCAGCACTTTCGTCTGCCGCTCGACCATCTCATCGATGTGGCTGCCAACTTGACGCGAGGACAGCACGCCGATGGCGCCTCCGACGGCCAGCATGCTGCTCATGATCACGAACCCGCACGTGACCTGAGTTCCAAGCTTCATCGATTGCCAGAACCGCATGACGCACCACCTTGCGAGCCAGCCATATCGCTCGCTAGAACTTCGCGAATGTCCCCGTGTCTTCGAGCGGCAACGCGACTTCCGCCGACATCCGCTCGGCTTTTTTCCGCGGCTCCGGCAGCCGCACGACGTTCGACGGCAGCGGTCTCGCGGGCGCGGGCGCCGGCATCGGCGCACGTGCCGCCTCCGTCCGGAGGTTCACCAGGTGCGCAAGACGCTGCACGATATCGAGCGAGCTTTCGGCCTGCGCGCTCAATTGTTCGCTCGCCGCCGCGCTCTCCTCGGCCGTGGCCGCCGTCGTCTGCGTCACGCGCTCCATCTGCTGAATGGCCTGCGACACCTGATCGATCCCTTGCGCCTGCTGTCGGCTCGCCTCGCTGACTTCGTCGACGAGACCCTTCACTTGTCCGACCACGCCGGTGATCGCGGAAATCGACGCGGTGACCTGACCGACCTTCGACGAGCCGTTCTGCGCCTTTGCAATCGATTCTTCGATGAGGCCGGCCGTCTCCTTCGCCGCCTGCGCCGATCGATGCGCCAGGTTGCGCACTTCATCGGCGACGACGGCGAATCCCATGCCGGCCTCGCCGGCGCGCGCCGCCTCGACCGCGGCGTTGAGCGCGAGGATGTTCGTCTGGAACGCGATCTCGTCGATCGTCTTGATGATCTTCGAGACCTTCTGGCTCGACTCTGCGATCGCGTTCATCGACGCGACCATGTCGCTGAGCGCGATGTTCGAGTCGCCGACGCGTTTGTCGACGTCGGCCATCAACTGCGCGGCGGTCGTCGAGTTCTCCGCGTTCTTGCGCGTCATCGACGCCATCTCTTCCATCGACGCGGAGGTCTCCTCGAGCGATGCGGCCTGCTCGGTTGCGCCCTGCGATAGCGATTGCGCGGCGGTGGCGACCTGGCCGGCCGCCGACGTCACTTCGTGCGAACCATCCGACAGCGACTGCACCATCGTCGCGATCGGCTTCACGATGTCGTGATTGATCAGCGCGGGAATGCCGAACAGGAACACGGCACCGGCGAGCAGCACGATCACGAGGGTCACCATCGCGCCCTTGCGCACGGTCGTCGCGATGCGCGCATCGGCTTCGTCGAGCGACTGCACCACTTCGAAGGCGCCGTGCACTTCGCCGGCTTTCCAGTTCTCCATCGGTCCGCCCGTCGGGTCGCGGCCGTCATCGCGTCCCCACAGCGTTTTCGCCGTCTTGGGGTCGCCGTGGCACAGCAGGCAATCCTCGGTCAACCGGACGGGACGGAAGTAGCGCAGCGCGTTCTTGTCGGTGTCGACCTCGAAGTATTCCGCCGCGGCGCCCGACTCGAAGAGTCTCAGCACGCGCGCCTCGGTCGCATCGGGCTCGTTCTGCGGATTGCGGGGCTGGAACTTCGGCACTTTGAAGGTGTAGCCGCCCTCCTTCGCCTTGCCGAGCGCCGCGCGCCACGCGGTCGCAACCGGCACCGCCGACAGGACCTTGTCGCGCTCGCCGGCGGCCGCCCATGCGCGCAATTGTTCGGGGGTGAAGATGCCGGCCTTCCACTTTTGGCCCATCTCTTCGCGCGCCGATTCGGCCGTCAGCACGACGCTCCGCGCCTTCTCGGCGTACTGCTGGACGACCTGCTCCCGCGCGTTGACGCGATACGCGAAAAACAGCGTCCCGGCCGAGAGCGCGACGATCGCCACGCCAATGCCGACAATCTTGATCCGCAAACTCACGATAGCCTCCTGGCCGCACCGACCCGATCGACGGGCACCGTCGTAACAATCGGCCTGACGCGACGAGCCATTAAGCCGCGCGGGCCAGCGGCGCGCGTCGCGGCCGTCGGGCCGCCTGCGGAACCTCGGCGCGCCCGCCGCCTTTGACGACGCGATCGAGGTCGCGCACGATGCTCATCGTCGTCTCGGCCTGCGCGTTCAGTTGTTCGCTCGCCGCCGCCGCCTCTTCGGCGCCGGCAGCAGTCGTTTGCGTCACCTGCTCGATCTGTTGCAGCGCTCGGGCAATGTGATCGATGTCGGTCGTCTGCTGCACGCAGCCTGAGTACACATCGTCGACGAGCGACTTGACCGCGGTGACGCTGTCGCTGATCCCCGACATCGCCGACGTGACATGCTCCACGTGCGCGGTGCCGGCACGCGCGCGTGTGATCGATTCATCGATCAGCGCGGTCGTATCCTTGGCTGCCTGCGCCGATCGTTGAGCAAGGTTCCGCACTTCGTCGGCGACAACAGCGAACCCCAGACCGGCCTCGCCGGCGCGCGCCGCTTCGACCGCCGCGTTCAACGCGAGGATGTTCGTCTGGAAGGCGATCTCATCGATCGTGCGGATGATGTTCGAGACCTTCTGGCTCGATTCCTGGATCGCTTCCATCGACGCAACCATGGCCGCGAATGCGTCGCTGGACGCATCGACCCGCTCGCAGACGCCGCCCATCAGGTCGGCGGCCGAGCGCGAATGCTCGGAGTTCGCCCTGGTAATCGAAGCGACGTCTTGCATCGACGCCGACGTCTCCTCGAGCGACGCCGCCTGCTCGGTCGCGCCCTGGGCCAGCGACTGCGACGAAGCGGAGACCTCGCCCGACGCGGCAACGAGTTGTTGCGCGCCGCCAGACAACTGCGCCGTGGCGCCGGACATCGTCCGGCTCAGCCCGCGCACGAGCCACACCAGACCGAACGCCACCGCGCCGGACGCGAGGATCGTGGCGAGAATCGACAGGCGCGTGAGGTTGAACGTCCGCGCGGCGTCCGCCTGCTGTTGCTGCAGCGAACGCGTCACGCCATCTTTCATCGTCGCGATGAGCGCGCCGTTGGATTGCATCAGCGCTTCGCCGGCGGCCGACAACTGCAGAACCTTGTCGGGCCGAGTCTTGAGTTCGGCGGCGATTTCGTGGCACGCCGCACAGCGATCACCCCACGCTTTCATCCCGGTCACCAGCGCCTGCGCGGTACGCTTCTCCTCGTCGCTGCGCACGAGCGAGGCGAGCGTGATCGCGCGCTTTTCGCCGTCGTCGACGAAACCCTGCAGTCGGTCGGTCCACACTTCGAGCAGTTTCGAATCGCCGGCCATGCTGCCGAGGATCATGTTCTTCTCGGCGCCGAAGATCGACCAGTTGATCGTCTGAATCTCCGTCACTTGACGGACGACATCGGCTTCGACCACGGCGCGCTCCCCACCGGCGCGGATGGATGCAGTGCTCCACATCGCGACGCCGCTGATGACTGCTACGAGCAGCAGCGCCGACCCGAATCCGCCGATCAGTTTCCGCGTGATGCTCCAGTTCGACATGCTGTCCTCTCAAGCCGCTCCGCTACTTCTTCGCCGTCGGACCGAACGGCAGCTCGTATGAGAAGTAGGTCAGGACGCCGTAGCTACGATCGGCGTTGGCATCGTACGAGGTCGGAAAGGCGATGCCGACAATCACCTGTTTTTCGGCGAGATTCCAGCCGCCGCGGAAACCCGGCGACACGATGACGCCGCGCGCGTGATCGGTGACGCCGGCACTCACGAGCGATTCGTTCGAGAACGCAACCGTCTCCAGCATCAGGTTGAACATCGGTGCGACGCGGACGATGGCGCTGCCCGCGACGGTCGGCGACCAGAGATTGGTGCCCGCGGTGCGATCGGCCGCACCCTCGTGCACATGCGGCAAGTAAGTACCGCCGACGTTCCAGTGAAAGTAGACGTTGCCGACCTGTTTACTGAACGGCAGGTTGACCTGCCAGCCGTACACGCCGGAGCCGAATCCGCGCGACTGGCTGCCGCTCGGCACGACGATCGACACCCGCGGCGAGAACGCAGGCACGGCGCCATGCTCTTCGGTGGCCTGATATCGGTAATTCAGCAGGACATCTCCGACGCCGCGCCGGCCGGCGACGATCGCGAACGGCACGGTGTAGGAGAACTGATGCTGGTGGCCACCAACAGGCCATTCCTGCGTGTACGAACCGTCGTAGCGGCCGTCGCTCGACCGCATGAACGAGAAGATGTTCTGGACGACGTTCAGTTCCTGATTGAACGCTTCTTCCACGAGGAACGAGTTGTCGGAGATCTGAAATGGACGGTTCGCGCCGGTGGGTTCTTGGGCGGCACACGGGACGACGATGCCGAGCGAAAGCGCGAGAATGAAGAAGAAAGACGCAGCCCGAGTCATATAGCGTCAAATCGGCCGCGCCGATTGACGCTTGAACGGCGCTGGACGCGAACGCAGTCGAGGCTCCGTCCACGGCTACGCGGCCTGACGTTTCGCCGGCGCAGGCGCTGACGCCCACTCGGGTTCGGCCATGGCGACGTCGCCGACCGGCGCGGCATCGGTCCCGACGAGCACTTCGAGGCGTCTGACCACCGCAATCGTCGTCTCTGCCTGCGCGCTCAACTCTTCGCTCGCGGCAGCGCTCTCCTGCGCGGTGGCCGCCGTCGACTGCGTCACCTTCTCCATCTGCTGGATCGCTTGCGAGACCTGATCGATCCCCTGCGCCTGCTGGCGGCTTGCTTCGCTGACCTCGTGCACGAGGCCCTTCACCTTCGTCACGCTGTCGGTGATGCCGCCAATCGCCGCGGCGACCTGATCGACCTTCGTCGATCCGCCCTGTGCCTTGACGATCGATTCTTCGATCAGCGACGAGGTGTCCTTGGCCGCCTGCGCCGACCGTTGCGCCAGGCTGCGCACTTCGTCGGCGACGACGGCGAATCCCATCCCGGCTTCGCCGGCCCGCGCCGCTTCGACGGCAGCGTTGAGCGCGAGGATGTTCGTCTGGAACGCGATCTCGTCGATCGTCTTGATGATCTTCGAGACTTTCTGGCTCGATTCGGTGATCGCCGCCATCGACGTCACCATGTCCTGCAGCGCGTGATTCGACTCCTGCACGCGTGCGTCGACGTCGTTGATCAAATCCGCGGCGGCCTGCGAGTTCTCGGCATTCCGTCGCGTCATCGACGCCATTTCTTCCATCGACGCCGACGTCTCTTCGAGCGACGCCGCCTGCTCGGTCGACCCTTGCGACAACGATTGCGCGGATGTCGCGACCTGTCCGGATGCCGACGCCACCTGCGACGCGCCGACGTTCAAATCGTGGACGCCGCTCCGCAGCGTCCGCATCATCGCCGCAACGACCCACGCGGCGAGGGCGCCGGCCGCGATCGTCACGAGCGTCAGCAAGATCATCGTCAGCCGCGCGCGCGCGAATGCGACGTCCGCCGCGTCGCTGTCTTCTTTGAGGAACTGTCGCTGGTTGCCGACGATCGTCGTGAGCTGCTTGTCGATGTCGGCCTGGATCGGTCCGGTGGTCTTCTCCGCCAGCTCGCTGGCGGCGGCGGGATCGCCTTTGTCGACGAGGCCGATCACCTGGGCTTCGGCGGCGCTGAACGACTCGATCAGCGAGCCCAGACGTCGAGCCGCGGCACGGCCCGATTCGATGCGCATCAGCGACTCGAGTGTGGCGGTGTCGGCCTTGGCCTCGCGGAGATGGCGCGTCAGATCGGCGCGGCTGCGCTCGGACAGGGTTTTGTCGTCGAACAGCGATCCCTGGATCGCGCCACGGCCGTCGGCGATGAACCGCGACACCAGGCTGTCGACGCGGATCGCGAGCTCGAGGCGCCGGACGGTGTTCGTCGTCGTCTCGTCGAGCCGAGCCATGATCGACGAGGCCGCCCAGTAGCCGACGCCGACGATCACGAACAGCAGGAACAGCCACGTGCCGCCGAATCCCGCCAGCTTGAAACCGATTGTGCGTTCTCGCGCCACGATCCACCTCGCGATCACATTTCCACAACGGAGAATCGGCGGGAAGCGGCGCGGCTTGAGCCGCGCCGCCGGTCGTCTATGGCTGGTGTGACTGTAGAGCCGCGGCGGCCTGCGATCGGACCAGGATCGAGACGCGGCGGTTCCGTGGATCGAGGGGGTCGTTCGTGATGTGAAGTTCGTGGTCGGCGAATCCGCGTACGGCGCGCGGCTGTCCGTCGCGCAGTCCCGCGGCGGCCATGACGCGGCGCGCGGCGTTCGCGCGGTCGGCCGACAATTCCCAGTTGCCGTAGTCGCGGCCGCTCGCGTACGGCCGGCTGTCGGTATGTCCTTCGATGACGAGATCGTTGGGGAGCGCCGACAATTCGCGCGTGATCACGGCGAGGATCTGCTCGCTCTCGCCGCGCAAGATCGCGCTGCCGCTGTCGAAGAAGCTCGATCCGCTGCGCTCGACGAGCTCGATGCGCAGACCTTCCGCGGTCACCGTCATCTCCACCTGATCTCTGAGTTCGGCAAACTGCGACGATCCCATCAACTGTTCGCGAATGTGCGAGGCCGCCGCCTTCAACTTCTGACGCTCGGCCTCGTCCAGATCGCTGGTGGGGGGCGCGACCATCTTCGGCATGCCGCCTGGTTCAGCACCAGGCTTGCCGCCATTGAAGAGGCCGCGCCCTGTCTGCAAGACGCCAGGGTTGCGGAAGTAACCGGCAACCGCGGCGCGCACATCCTGCTTCTGCGTGACGAGCCACATCACCAGGAAAAACGCCATCATCGCGGTGACGAAATCGGCGTACGCGACCTTCCATGCGCCGCCGTGGTGGCCCGCGTGTCCGGCCCGTTTCCGTTTGACGACGATCACGGTGTTCGGCGTCATGCGGCGTGCGCCTCCACGCGCTCGCGAGTCGCGCGACACATCGTTTCGGTGTCTTCGAAACTCGGACGCACGTCTTCGGGCAGCGTGCGCCGCGCGAACTCGACGGCGATCGCCGGCGGGAATCCCTTGTAGACGGCGATGACGCCGGCGCGAATGCACTGCTCGTACCGCCCGTCGTCGGTGACGCGCTGCTCGAGCGTCGTGGCGAGCGGCTGCGCGAAGCCGTAGGACAACAAGATGCCGAGAAACGTGCCGACGAGCGCCGATCCGACCTTGTGTCCGATTTCGGCCGGCGGACCGTCGATCGCCTGCATCGTCAACACCACGCCGAGGACGGCGGCGACGATGCCGAGCCCGGGCAGCGCGTCGCCCATTTTGCTCAACGTTGCGGCCGGCCGGTTCTGCTCGTCGTGATGCACCTGCAGGTCCTCCTCGAGCAGCGTGTCGAGGTCGTGCGCCGAGATGCCGCCGACGATGATCACTTTCATCGAGTCGGACAGAAACGCGACCGAGTGATGACGCGAGAGAAAGCGTGGATGCTTGGAGAGGATGGCGCTTTGCTGCGGGTTGTCGAAATGCGCCTCGAGCGCCATGACGCCGGTCTGCTGAATCGTGCGGAACAGCTGATACAGCATCACCAGCAGATCGGTGAAGTCGTCGCGCGCGAGTCCGGACCCGAAACTCCGTCCGCACTGCGATCCGAGCAGCTTCAGGGTTTTGATCGGCGTGCTGATCAACAGGCTGCCGATCGCCGCACCGCCGATGATGATGAATTCGGCGGGTTGGCTGAGCAACAGGACGTTGCCGCCTTCCATCAGGTAACCGCCGACGACCGACACGAGCACGACGATCGCGCCGACAACGATCAACATGTCGGCGCGGCCTCGTCCACGCATCGGAGGCACGCTGCGACGACGTCCGGATCGAAGCGCGAGCCGGCATAGCGGACCAGTTCGACGTGTGCGGCTTGTCGATCGACGCCCAGCGAGACGCACAGCGACGCAAGCGCATCGCACGTGTCCGCCACGTTCAGGATGCGCGCGCCGAGAGCAATGGATGATCCGTGCAGGTGATACGGGTATCCCGTACCGTCCATGCACTCGCGCGAAGCGAGGACCAGCGCGGCGGCGCCGCGGAGGAACGGGACGCGCCGCATGATCTCGGTCGCGGCGAGCAATTGTTCGGTCCACCTGAGAACGTCGGCGGCGTCCTCGATCGCGCCGCTCGCCGGCGGCGCGACCGGCATGATGAACTTGCCGAGATCATGCAACCACCCCGCATGGAGCACGTCGCTCTGCTCGGAACCCTTGACGCCGAGTTCTTCGGCGATGTGCCGCGCCATCGTGCCGACGCGTTGTGCGTGCCCCAGCGCGTCCGGATCGCGCTGCAAGAGTGTCGAGAGGAAGGCGAAGAGCGACGTGGACGAGCCGACCATCGCGTCGTCGAACGCCATCGTTACGCGCAGACGCCGTTCCGCCCAGTCGTGGCCCTGTCCTGCCGAGGTCCCGGTCATGGTGAACTGTCGAACGAACAATCGGCGGACGGGCGGGCGTTCTTGAATCGCGGAAGAGGAGAAACCGAACCTGTTACATGTAGCCGTCGCGCCGGAGCGTCTCGAGCCCGCCGCCATCGGCGGCGTCCTGCGCCCGCCCCGAACGCTCGGCGATGTTGGCGAGGCGGCCGCTGCGCAGTTCGTCGAGGATCGCCGGAACGGTCGCGGCGGTCGACGCGATGGGTTGTGTGCAGGGACCGCAGCCGAGCGAGCGATAGCGGGTCCCGTCGCCGCGATCGAAATACAGATCGACGATCGGGATCTGTTCGCGATCGATGTATTCCCATACGTTGACTTCGGTCCAATCGAGCAGCGGGTGGATCCGCACGTGCGTGCCGGGCGCGACCTCGGTCTTGAACTGGTTCCAGAACTCCGGCGGCTGATCGCCGATCTCCCACGCGCTCTCGGCCGTGCGCGGCGAGAAGTAGCGCTCCTTCGACCGGCTGCCTTCCTCGTCTGCGCGCGCGCCGACAATCACGCCCGTGAACGGCTCGCCGTGGCGATCGCGTTCGTACTGCTGCGTCGCGTGGTTGAACCGATATCGCGGCCACGCGCCGCTGAGCGTTCGCTTCAGCGCTTCCGTCTTCAACAGCGCGCAACACGTCAATCGATCGACGGCGCCCGCCGGGTGCGTGCGACCGGTGTCGACGGCTTCGTCGTGGCGACCGTAGATCAAGTTGAGTTTCCATTCCGAGACGAGCCGATCGCGATACGCGATCATCTCGGGGATCTTGTGGGCCGTGTCGATGTGGACCAGCGGGAACGGCACGTGACCGAAGAACGCCTTTCGTGTCAGCCACAGCAGGACGGTGCTGTCTTTGCCGATCGACCACAACATGCACAGCTGCGGAAACGCGGCGTACGCCTCGCGCAGAATGTGCACGCTCCGGTGCTCGAGCTCGCGGAGCGGATCGTTCATCGCAGCGCCGCCATCACGCGCGCCACCGCGTCGTCGACCGTCAGCTCCGTCGTGTCGAGGCGAAGCTCCGGCTCGGCGGGCGCCTCGTACGGGTCGTCGACCCCCGTAAAATGTGCGATCTCTCCGCGCCGGGCGCGCGCGTACAAGCCCTTGACGTCGCGGCGTTCGCATTCCGGCAGCGGCGTCGAGACGTGCACCTCGATGAAACGCCGGCACATCCGGCGGACCTCGGCGCGCGCCGTCGCGTACGGCGAGATCAACGCGCAGACGACGATGACGCCGTGATGCTCGAGGCGGCTGGCGAGGAAGCCGACGCGCTTGACGTGCGCGTCGCGATCCGATCGTGAAAAACCGGTTGACGGAAACGCGTCACGAATCGCGTCGCCATCCAGATACTCGACGCGCGCGCCGGCCGACGCGAGCTGCGCGCACAGGCGCTCGCCAATCGTGGACTTCCCGGCGCCGGACAGTCCGGTCAACCACACAACCGCCGGTTCGCATGTGCCGGTATCGGACAGCGTCGCGTCCGGCAGAACGTCGCGGACGATCCCGCCGCCGCTGATGTCGACGTCGTCGACGATCACGAACCGCGACGTGTGGAGACACCGATCGATCGTATCGACGGCGGTCGGGTGCACGAGCGACAGCGTGCAATCGGCGGCTTCATGGCGTTCGACGGCGACGCGGTCTTCGGCGATCCCCAGGCTCGACGCATCGATCACGCGGTGGATCGTTTCGACGCGAGCGGCCACGCGCGCCGTGCCAATCTTCAACACGTACGTGCGGTCGCGGCTGAGCGGCCGGCGGCCGAGCCAGAACACACTGGCCGCGATTCGCGTCGCGACCAGCGGCTTCGGTTGTCCTGCTTTCACGGCAATCTCGCCCCGCGACAGGTAGAGCTGATCGGTCAGCGTGAAGCCGACGGCTTCGTCTGCGCCCGCGTCGCGCGGCGCGGGCGCATGGAATGCCTCGAGCGTGCGGATCCGCGACGCCTTGCCCGACGGATAGAACACCACTTCGTCGCCGACGGTGACGCGACCGCTCGTGATTGTGCCCGCGATGATCCGGCGGTCGTCACCGTGTTCCGTGAACTTGTAAATGCCCTGCACCGGCATTCGAAATGGACCGGCGGTCGGGGCCGGACGAGTCTCGAACAGCGACAGCACCTCGAGCGTCGTCGGCCCTTCGTACCACGCGATGCTCGGCGCCGCAGCCGCGATGTTCTCGCCGGTCCGCGCGCTGATCGGGATGAACGCGGCCGCACGCAGGCCGATGTGTTCGAGGAACGCGGTGTACTCCGCCACGATCCGCGTGAACACCTCGCGGTCATAGTCGACGAGATCCATCTTGTTGACGAGCACGGCGATCTGGCGGATGCCGAGCGTCGCCAGCAGGTAACCATGACGCCGCGAGTTCTCCTGCACGCCTTCGCGTGCGTCGATGACCAGCAGCGCGGCTTCGGCGCGGGCGGCACCCGTGATCATGTTCTTCAGGAACTCGACGTGGCCCGGTGCATCGACGATGACGTACTGCCGCCGCGCGGTGTTGAAGAACACACGCGTCGACTCGATCGTGATGCCCTGCGCCTGCTCGTCCTTCAGCGCATCGAGCAGGAACGCGTACTCGAACGGCTTCGCGTGACGCTCACACGCCCGCCGCACGCTGTCGAGTTTGCCCTCAGGCAGCGACCCCGTGTCCGCGAGCAGTCGTCCGATCACGGAGCTCTTGCCGTGATCGACATGCCCGGTGACGACGATATGCATCCGCTCGGCAGCGCGAGGGGCGATCGCGGCCGGCATCTCGCTGCGAGCGGCGGTTGGCTGCGGCATCACGCGTCGGCGGCGGCGCTCACGATGCGAATCTCGGCGCCGCGGCGCGACGCCTGCGCGCGCAGCCTCGCGCGGATCTGCGGCACGGCGCCGAACGATCCGATGAAATACGCGTCCGGGCGCAGTCGCATCGCCTCGTCGGGCGGCAGGATGGGCACGCCACGATAGTCAGTGCCCCACTGCGACCGATCGAGATCGTCCAGCGCGACGACCGTCAGTCCCGCGGCCGACAACGACACGGCTGCCGTGCGGCCGACGACGCCGGCCCCGGCAACGACGACCGTGCGAATACCCGAGTCGCGCATGCGCGTGGCGGCAGCGGCAATCGCCGCGACCTGGGCATCCGTCGGCGACGCGGCAGTGATCGTGGGTGGGGACGGATCGGCCGGCGGCCCGTCGGCCGTCATCGGGTCCGCGACTCGCAGGCGCGGCAATTGATCGGGACGCGCCGCATGAAAGTCGTACCACTCACCGGAGCGAAGGCGCCGGCTATAGATCAACGACAGAAACTCGAACGCGGCGTACCGATACGAGTGCCACGCATCAGGCAACTCGGCGCCGAACGGTCCGGTCGTGAAGTCGGGGAACTGCCAATCGATGTACGCGCCTTCGCGCGCCGGGTTGGGCAACTGCGTTTGCCAGTGCCGCCCCTGTTGCACCAACTGGAACGCGTCGTACCCAAGCACGCGCATGAAGGCGAGGTAATCAATTGACGTCGCTTCGGTGGAGAGAAACGCGGGCGCCGCACGGTGGCGCGCCAGCGCGTCGAACACGTAGCGTTCGGCCCCTTCGATGTCGAGTTTCAAATAGTACGGGACGCCGTACTCGCGCAGGACGCGATCGAACGTGACGCACGGGATCTTCAGCACGTCGTACTTCGTCCCCTGCCGCGTCCCCGCCGTGCGATCGAAGCTGCTCCATTCGTCGTTGTCCAGATTGCTGTAGAAATCGATCTCGCCTTCGCGGTCGAGGATGCCGACCTCGAGCAGCGTCAACTGTCCCGTGCGGAGGTACTCGGCGAGCCGCGCGCGGATCGCGCGCGCATGCGACGGGTTGGCCTCGATCGCGACGACGCGAAATCCTTTACGCAGGTAGAACTCCGAATCGGCGCCTTTGTGCGCGCCGACATCAATCACGAGATCCGGTTCGTCGCGGAGGATCGCCAGGCGGTCGACGTGGTCCGCCCGCGCCGCGTGAAAGTCGTACCATTCGCCCGCCTCGAGCGATCGCGCGACCGTGCGATCGACGAAGGCGGACGTCACTTCGGCGAGCGTGCTCCATCGACCCGGGCGCTCGGCGCCGAACAGTCCGCTCGCATACGGACCGAACTGCCACGGCACGTACACGCCCTCGCGCGCCGGCTTGGGCAGCCGCGTCTGCGGCAACAATCCCTGTTCGACGAGCTGAAACGCGCGATACCCCAGGGTGCGCATGTAGTCGAGATAGTCGGGCGAGCTCGCTTCCGTGGACAGAAACGCCGGCGCGGCGCTGTGGCGAATCAACGCCTCGAACACATGACGTTCGGCGCCTTCGATATCGATCTTCAGGTAATACGGGATGCCGAACTCGGCGAGGACGCGGTCGAACGTGATGCAGCGAACCGGAATCACGTCGTACGGCGTGCCGTTGCGACAGCCGAAGACGGGATCGAAGCTGCTCCAATCGTCGCTCTGCAGGTTGCGATAGAACTCGATCTCGCCCTCGCGGTCCAGGATGCCGACGTCGAGCAGGGTCAATCGGCCGGTACGGATGTCGTCGCCGAGGCGTTCGCGGATCGCGGCCGCATGCAGCGGGTTCGCCTCGATGGCGACGACCCGGAATCCCTTGCGCAGGTAAAACTCGGCATCGTCGCCCTTGTGGGCGCCGACGTCGATGATCAAATCGGACACTTCACGCAACACACTCGGCATGACGGGAACCCGGTGCAATCGGAATGCCCCGGTTTTGCACCCTACTGGCGGACGTTGCGACGCTGACCGTGCCGGTCCGCCGACAGCACGCACGGCTGGCCGACACGGCTCGGCGCCGTACGGGCCGAATTCGCCGCGCGCGCAGCGGTCCGATTCTTGATGAGCAAATCGCGTCGCCATGCATCTCGCTGTGCAACTGCTCTTCAACCTGCGGCATCACCGTGCGGCACACCGCCGCGTGCTGCTCCTGACCGATCCTCGAACCGGAGTCGATCAGACCGAGGTCGTGCGGCTGCTCGAACCATGGTCGATGCCGCTGTCTGCGGCGGCGCAGATTGCGGCACCTGTGCCTTCCGGCGCGCTTGTCGGTCTCGCGACGACGTGTGACGTCATCGCCGTCCTCTCGACGGACGCGGCTCTCGTCGCGTCGGTGCGGGACGAGGCCGCATCGCATCAGCTGCCGGTCGTCACATGCAGCACACCGGAAGGCGACACGCGGGAGGCGGGTCTGTTCGAAGAACTCGCGTTCCACGATCGGCAACTCGCCGGGCGCGATGCGCAGACCGGCGCGCACGCCGAATATGCCTCGGTGGTCGTCACGCATCTGAGCGCGGCATCGTGTTCGGCACTGTTCCCGCACTACGTGCTGCCGTTTCTGGGACGCACCATCGGTCAACAGCATGGCAACCCGATCGCCGCCGTGGACCTTGGCTGCGGACCGATGTCGGCGCTGCGCTGGGGCGCGCTCCACGGTCTGATGAGCGTCACCGGTATCGATCCGCTCCTCGACATGTATTCGGTCCTCTTGAACCGACACGGATACGCCGCCTTGCCTGCGGTTCGCTGCGCTCGAGAGATCGCGAGCGGCGCCGAAACCATCTCGGACTACATCGGACCCGACTCGCTCGACTTCGTCTTCAGCCGCAACGCGCTCGATCACGCCGTCGATCCGCCGCGCATCATCTTCGAAGCGGCGCGATGCCTGCGCAGCGGCGGTGTGATGGCCATTGAAGTGTTCACGCGCGAAGGGTCGCGCGAGAAATGGTGGGCGCTCCACCAGCACGACATGTATCTCGACGCACGGCACCGGTTCCTCTGTGAGAGCCAGGACGGATCGATCCGGCCGATGGTCGCATCCGACAGTGGACTGCACCTGCAGCAGGTCGTCGCAAGTACGCCGCGGACCACCGCCGTCGTGTTTCAGAAGAACTAGTCAGGCGCTGGCGACCCGATATTCGCTGCGGCTCGGTGCGCGACGCAATGGGTGCGTCGTGATCTGCGCAGGCGCCGATGCGCGCCGGTTCAGCCACGCATCGCGATAGGTCGGCAGGCGCGCGCACGCCGTCTGAAACGCCGACTGCGCGGCGACGCCGTGACCCAGCCGGGCGAGCGCGACGCCCAGATTGTTGGCCCCTTCGGCGGTCGGATCGATCGCCTCCGCGCGCATCAGTTCTGCCGCCGCGCGGCTGTCGTCGCCGCCCAGGCGCAGCAGCGCCGTGCCACGAAAGAATGCGCGCCGCCACCCTTCGACGAATGGCCACGGTCCGGACGGCTCGAGGATCTCGCGCGGGTTCGCATCCGACGGGCTGGCGACGTCGACGAAATCGAGCGCTGCTTCCGGCTCGTCGCGAAACATCGCAACCGAGACGAGCGCCCACGCCGCCACGCGATCGGAGAAGCCGGCGTGCATGTACCGATCGAAGATGTCGATGTAGGTGTGCTTGCGCAGCGCGACGGCAAGGCACGGACGCAGTCGGACGAGGTTGCGCGACAGGCTGTCGTCGTACGCGTACATGCGATAACCGGCCTCGTCATCGAACGCGAATCTCGCGCCTCGGGCGATCGCGCGCAGCAGGATGTCCATGCTCTCCGAACCGGCGAGGTGACCGTCGTACCCGCCGGCCTCGCGAAACGTCGCTGTGCGAAACGCGACCTGCGTGTCGCCCGGAAGAAAGTTACGCTCGAAGAGACGAAGGGTCCCGCCAGGCTTGCGGACGAACGCCGGCACCGTCATGCGGCGTAACCATCGGCCGGAGGCGCCGTCGTGAAGATCGATCGCCTCGACAGCCACGTCCGCGCCCCCGCGCAGCAGCGACAGCAGTCGTTCGGCGCGGCGCGGCACCCATTCGTCGTCGGCGTCGAGCCACGCCGCGTAGTCGGTGTCGATTGCGTCGAGCGCCGCCTGGCGAGCCATCGAGACGCCGCCGGGATTCGGTGCCGACACCACCGTCAGCCGCGATCGGGCGATTGTCCGCGCGCGGGCGACCGTGTCGTCAGTGCTGTGATCGTCGACGAGGAGGATCGGACATTCCGGCTCGGGCAGACACGACGCGATGGCACGCTCGATCGTCGCGGCCGCATTTCTGGCGCAGATGGCAATCGCCAGCGTCATTGCATCGCCGTCACGATCAGCGGCGTTGGATCGACGGCGGCCAGCTCGTCGGCCAGCCGCTCGGTGATTTCGTCGACGAAATGCAGCGAGCCGACGGCGAACACCGCGTCCCCATGCGTGTGCACCGTCGTCGGCAACGAGCACGGAATGCCGCGATAGCGCCAGCCGTCCCGCGCCGGATCCGAATCGATCAGTGCCTCGACGTCGAGACCGTCGGCCATGCACGCATCGACGACTTTGCGTCCGAACATCCCGGCGCCGTACACGACGACCGGACGGCCCACGCCTCGCAGCCGCTTGACCATGTTCGACACTGCTTCCTGCACCGGGTCGAACGGTACGGTCCGCGGATCCGGCGCCGGATGCTGCCAGCAGCGCTCGACGACGCGCTCGAAGCGCTTGAAGTGGGTCACCGGGGCGAAGGTCGCCGCGGTCTCGGCGGCGGCGTGCTGAAAGCGTGCGAGGTCGTCGCGCGAGCGGCTCAGCGACGCAATCGCGTCCGCGAGCCCGGCGATGTCGCCCTGCGGCGCGAGGCGCGCATTGACGCCGTCGTGCAACAGATCCGGGACGCCGGACCTGGTCGTCATCACCGCCGGGCAGACGCCAGCCGCCATCGCTTCGAGCAGCGAGAGCGGCATGCCTTCGAACGCCGAGACGAGGACCGCCACGTCGTGCGTCCGCCAGATCCAGGCGACCACATCGGGTCCGACGGCGCCGACCAGATCGATTTTCTGCCGGACTGACTCGTCCATGCGGTCGACCGCCGTTCGCACCTCGCAGGCGGACGGACCATCGCCGGCAATCGTCGCGCGGAAATCGATGCCGCGCGCGGCGAGTTGTTCGAAGAGCGGGACGAGTCGCGATACGCGCTTCTGCGTCTCCTCGAGCCGGCCGACGTAGGCCAGGCGCAACGGTCCATCACTCGTGACCGGACGCTGCGCCGCCGTCATCGCGATCGGATACGGCAGCTCTTCGACGTGTGCGCCGCGGCAGGCAATTCGGCGCCGCAGTTCGTCCGCACACCGTTTGCTGACGCCAATCCAGACGGGCGCAACCGACACATACTCGTGTGCCAACGAGAACTGGGTTTCGGTATCGCTGTGCACGATGCCGAGCAATCGACGTCGTTGACGCGTCTCCTCGTCGGCGTCGCGCAACCACGCAATCGCCGCGGCCCACGGCGTGTCGCCGGTGTTCGGCAGCACGAGGACACGATCCTCGTGTTCCGTCATTTCCTCGATCGCGACCGCGACGGCTTGCGGGTCGTGACTGAGCCGCTCGGCCACCGGTGTGATGCGATCGCAAATGCCGACCGGGGCGAGCCGCGGCGGACCGTCGGCGTTCAACAGCAGCATGCGAGCGTCCGGCCGATGGCGCAGCAGCGAGAAACCGTACGTCGCCACGCCGCTCGGGTGATCGCCGTCTTGGCAGATGTACAACAGCATGTCAGGCCGCCACGAAATCAAGACCGGGACGAAATCCTCGCCGTTCGAGCTCGCGCTCGATCGCCGAGTGTGATTGCGACGCGATGATCACGAACGGACGTTCGGCGGACGGCGATTCGAGGATCGTCGGGGCGACCACCGGCATCGCCTCCCACGTCGTCCCCTGCCGCTCCTCGTTCGAATCGATTGCCGCTTCGAGGTAGCCGCGCCAGCCGGGCCGGCTCCCGAGGAGCACGCGTCCCGCGGCGCCGGCGCCCCACAGATACACCGGCCGCGCGTCGCGAACCGCGAACTCGACCTGTCGATCGACGAGACGCCGATCGTGCGGTTCGATCCCGCGAGCGCGATGCGATCGTGCCGGCAAGCCCCACGTCCCGGACAACGGCAACGCGCCGGGACGGCGTCGGCGCAAGGGCGTCGGCAACAACGAGCAGAACGCCATCCAGCGCTCTGCGCACACTTCGGACGTGAAGCCGCCGTCGCTGATCGTCTGTCGTGCGTTGGCGCTCATCGTCTCCCACCGTTCGGCGTCAAAGGTCAGGAGCCGCACGGCGTCCGCGAACACGCGCTCGTCGTCGCCGTCGATGACGAGACCGTTCTCGCCGTTGCGAACGAGTTCGGCTGCGCCGCTGCGCAGCCGAGACACGATCGGGACGAGCCCGGCCGCCATCGCTTCGAGCAGCGACATCGAAAGGCCTTCGAAATCCGACAACAGGACGATGGCGTGCGCGTTCTGGAGCGCGGCGGGCACGTCGGAGGGCGACAAACATCCGCCGAGGCGCACGCGACCGTCCGGCGATCGCTCCGCGAGAATCTGATCGACCGCGTCGCGCGCTTCGCCGTCACCGTAGAGGATCGCTTCAACGTCGGGAAACATCGCCGCGGCGTCGCACAGACGGTGCGCGACACGCGTGATCCGCTTCTGATATTCGACCAGCCGTCCGACATACACGATGCGCAGCGTCGGCCCGTCACGACGGCACGGAACGCGCGGGATCGGTGCACCGCAAGGCGCGTACGCCACCGCGATTTGATCCGGCTGCATGTCGACGGCGCGCCGCGCGAGATATTCCGAAACCGCGACGACGCCCGACAGCCGCCACGTATCGGCGCCGGCCACGAACACGTCGGCGATATCGTCGTAGTACGGATCGTCGGAGTGGAGGACACCAATCGTCTTGACGCCGGCGTCCCGCAGAAACCGCGCGGCGTAGTACGCCGGGACGGAGTGATTTGGCACGAACACGTCCGGCAGATCGGGATCGAGCGCGTGGACGATGTTCGCGACCGATTCTTCGGTGAAGCGTTCGAGCTTCACCGTCCGGATGCGGAACCCGTCAGCGGCCAACGCGTCACGGTAGGCACAGGGCCGATCGGGTTGATGACTGAGGTACACGACTTCGGGCTGTGCGCCGTAACAGCGCAGCAGCGGCAGGTGGCGGACGAGCCACGCGTTGGGTCCGTTGACATCGTTCGGGCCGGTCAGACAAAACGCTATGCGCATGCCGCCTCAGAACACCAGCTTCACCTGCGCGTCGCGCAAGGCGAAGCCGTCGAGAAAGTAGGCGTAGTCGCTCCCGTGTTTCAGGCCCATGCCGTCGAGCTGCTTGAACATCGCGTCGCGCCAGACCGTCGACGCGACGAGCACGAGATCGTAGTTGTGCTTCGTCAGCGTCTCCGGATCGCGCACCTTGTAACCGAACGCAGAGCGGTTCCACAGCTCCCTGTTGTTGTCGACGAAGTGCGACACACGCCACCCGCATCGATCGGCGAGCTGCAACGCGCGGCGGCCGCCTTCGGAGGCGCCGAAGACGACGACCTTCTTCACGTGTTTTGACGGGACCGTCACGTCACTGGGCGCACGCGGCGCGACCTCCTGATCCGCGCGGCACAGGTGCAGCAGATGACGGACCGCCGCCGGCGTCGTTCGCATGTACGGGCGCATCGCGCGCAGGCGGTTCGCCGTTTCCTTGGTCGTCGCCAGCATGCCGGTCTGGCTCTTGTAGTAGTAGAACAGCGCGCGGGGAATCACCTCGACGTGGTAGCCGGCGAGCGCCGCGCCGGCGAAAAATTCCCAATCTTCGAATCCGAGACCGTAGTCCTCGCTGAATCCACCGAGCGCGAGAAACACCTCGCGGCGAACGAGGCTATTGGCGTCGCCGTACGAGTTGCGCAGCAAGCCGGGCGCGGTCGCTCCGCCGAGAAAGAGACAGCGTGCGTCGATGTCGTCCTCGGACGCCGGCGCGCGATCGTTGCAGAACACATCCTGCAGGCACGTGAGGACATCGGCCTTCGTCGCGACGGCCGCCGACACGAAGGTCGCGATCTCGTCCGGCTTCGCGATGTTGTCGTCGTCCATGAACAGCAAATAGCGACCGCGTGCCTGTCGCGCCGCTTCGTTTCGCGCCGCGCCGAGATACCGGTTCGGTTGGCGGATGATGCGCCAGTGACGCGCACGGAAGCGCGACTCGAGTCGATCGAGCGCGTCCAGCGACTCAGGACGCGTGCTGCCGTCATCGACCAGGACGACTTCGATATTCGAGTAGGTTTGCGCCTCGATCGACCGCAGCGCGCGGCGCAAGAACTGTGGCCGATCGTGGTGCACGAGGCAGACGCTCACGAGAGGGCGTCGGCGTGGCGGCTTCGGCGGCGACGACGCGCGGCGGCCAATGGCGCCATGCCAGGCCAACCAGGCGCGCCGCGTGGCGGACGGATCGATGCGAAAGTGCGCCGGCGCAATGCCTTCGGCGAACGTCTGATCGAGACGATCGGCGAGCGCCTGCGGCTGCGTGTCGAACAAGATGCGACCGCGATCGGCAGGCGCAATCATTTCCGGAATGCCCCCCACGTTCGACGACACGAACGGCACACGATGCGCCAGGCACTCCATGATCGTGTACGGCAGGTTGTCGACGAGCGACGGCATCACGGCGAGGCGGCCGTCGCCGCGCAGGTATTCGAGCGCGGCGACTCGATCGAGGTTCGACAGAATCTGAAACGGCACGGGCCACTTCTGGGCGCGCGCCTCGACATACGCGGCGCTCTCGCCCGTGGCCATCGGCACCGACTTGCCGAGAAACGTGATCCGTTCCGGACGCACGCCCCGTGCGACGAGCCGATCGATCGCGTCGCAGAACAGCTCGAGGCCTTTCCGCGTTTCGAGACGGCCGAAGTAGCACAGCTCTCGAACGGCACGATGTCCGCTCGCCGCATCGCGCGACTCTTCGGGAACGATGTTGTGTCGAACGAGAATCTGCTTCGGCAGCGTCCAGCCGTTCGCGCGCATCCACTCGACCATGTACCCGCTCGGACTCCACAGGACGTCGGCGCGCCGGACGGTCTCGCGCTCCATGTAGTCGGTGTCGAGGTCTTCGGCGGTCGCGAACTCCCGCAGCCCCTCGCGATGCCACAGCGTCGGACTATGCACGCCGACGCAGACGGTCGTGTTCTGCAGGCACAGGCCCTGTCGTTTCGCCAGCAGCGTGTAAAAACCGATGCCACGCCATTCGTGGAGGTGAATGACGTCGAACGATGTGTGTTCGAGCCAGCGATAAATCGCGTACGCCCGCTTCGCGACGAACGTTCCCCAGAGCGGCGGCCCGGGCGGCGCGAGCGGCAGCGGCACGAACGTGATGCCGCGCTTGGCGTAGTAGCGCACCCAGTGCGAGATCGGTTTCCCCTCGGAGTGGGTGCCTTCGCAATACAGCACGGTGACGTGGTGCCCGGCATCCGCGAGCGTCTGGGCCATCGCGGCGTAAGCGGTCCCGATGCCGCCGTTTCGAATCGGACCAACGAAGTCGTCGCTGACGATGCAGATGCGGAGCGCCCGGTGTCGTCGCATGGATGGCCACTCCAGCGGACAGCAAGCCGATTGCCACCGTTTTCCGGCCACAACTGAGCGCGCAATTACACGTCTGCCTGTCGGCGCCCCGGCAACGTGTCGGTGGACCGTCTCGCAGCGACGCCGCCCTGTCTTGGAATCGCCGGCAGAGTGCGCGCGGTGACATGGCACGACGTTGGCTCATGGTGCCCACCATGGAATTCAGCGATCCGCGCGACCGGTTCATCCATCGGGTCGCGAAGAACAAGTCGTTCGTCGACGTCGGCGGCTTGTGGGGCACGAAGGGCGAACGTGTATCTGTCGCCCACGCCGCCGGCGCTCGCGAGTTGACGATGATCGACGGTTGCACCGCCGGCGACGAGTGGTGGCAGAAGTTCGAGGCGCGGCGGCAGGATCTGGGCGTGCCGCCGGTGCGATCGATCTCCGGCGAGATCGTGCAGCTCTCACAGAGCGACGCGTCACTCAAGTTCGAGGTGGTGCATTGCTCGGGCGTACTGTATCACGCGGCGGAACCGCTCCGCCTGCTGCGCGCGCTTCGCACGGTGACGACCGGACATCTGATCCTGTCGTCGTGCATCACCGACACCGTCATCGAGAACGAAGCGGGCACGTTGCGCGTGCCCGACGGCGGCGCGCTGTTCGTGCCCGCGTTGACCGCCCAGGAGCGCGCGATTGTTTACAACCGTTGGTCCCCCGCCGTCGGCAGGAACGCGATCGGGCTGACCAACGACGACACCGATTGGAATCCAGACGATACAGGTCCCTGGTGGTGGCTCCCGACCACGAAGGCGCTTGCGGCGATGTGCCGCGTCGCCGGATTCGTCGTCGAAGACGTCGCCGAATACTGGGACGGTCACGCTGCCAGCGTTCTCGCCCGAGTCAATTAACCCCGAAAGTCCTCCGCGAACACCACACCCACACTCGACGGCAACCCAATGTCGTCGAGCTGTGCGGCAATCTCATCGCGACCGGTCGTTGACGCGATCACGACCGCGGCAAGCGGCGTACGCGCCAATTCGGCCGGGCTGACGACCGGCGCCGACCCAATCTGAGTCCCCCACGTCGAGACGCGATTGTCCGAGCAACACGCGACGCGTCCGCCAGCGTCGAGCCACTGCGCGGCGAACCGACGTCCACCTTCGCCGGCCCCGAACACGGCGATGCCGCGCGGATCGTGGAGCGCCTTCTCGAACTGCGCCGCCGCGAGGCGCCGCTCGCGGCGACGACTCTGTTCCCGCTGGACCTCGAGCGCATCGACAGCCCGTTGCGCACGCGCGCTCACGTCAAGCAACCGATGGATCTCGGCCGTCGATTCCGCCACCAACCGTGCGCTGTCGGCCGACTGCCTGGCGGCGCGCGCGAGCGCACGCCCGCGGCGATCGACTTCGGTGCCGAGCGAATAAAACGCGCTGCTGCGCAGATGCCCCGCGCGGTCGGCCGCCATGTCGATCAGATGCAGCGCGTTCGCGCATCGGCTCGCGCAGTCCAGCACCTGGGTCAGCTCGCGCATCCCGAACAGCAGCGGCTGTTCCATCGAACCGATGACGCCGGTCCAGTCGCTGCGCGCCGCGTCGCGTGCGATCGAAAGCCCACGCGTCCACTGGCGTCGCGCGGTCGCCACATCTCCCCGATCGAACGCGAGCCAGCCGGCCCAGAACGCCGCGTCCACCGTCTTCGTTCCGAGCAACGGACTGAACGTCCGGCAGTCGCGCGCGGCGCACGCCGCGAATTGCGCCTCGGCTTCGGCAGCGAAGCCGTCACGAAGACAGAGTTTCGCGAGCACGTACTCGTTCGAAATCCGCCATCGCTCGACGTGCGGATTGCGGGATGCAGGCAGCGCACAAAACTCGACGAGCTGCCGCGCCAAGCCCGCGTCGTGCGCCGGCTCACTCGAGTCGAGCGCCGCATACGCCAGCACGCACAGCGCCGCGCCGCGATCGGCGGACTCGATCCGCGCGCGACGAAGGACGTCGTACGCGATGGTCCGACGCGCCTGACGCGACGAGGCACGCTGACCCTGCGCGATGAGCGCACGGATCAGCCAGGGGTTGTCGTAATACCGCTCGAACGCCGTGACCGTCCACTCGGCGGCATCCGGATCGCTGCTCTGACTCTCGCGAAACGGAACCGTCGTGGCCGCGTAGGGCGTGCGCATCGCGACGACGAGCGACCAATCGCCGATATCGGTCGAGAGCTGCTCGAGCAGGAACCCGTCGCCGAGCAACGCTTGCAGCGCGAGCACGCGGAACCGCGGACGTCGGTTTGGAAGGGCGCACACAAAACGCCCGGCTGGCGTCAGCACGCGCGCGACGTCGGCGACGAATTGGGACGGGACATCGACGTCGTTCAGCGTGTCGAACGCGACGACCACGTCGACCGAGCCGTCAGGCATCGTTGACACGCTGCTCGCGTCACCACGTCGAAAGGTCAGACGGCTGCGCCGCGCGCCGTACATCACTGTGGCGTCCGCGACCTCGTCATCGTCGTCGCAGATCGCGGTGACGGCGTCGGCGAGCGTCGCGTCGTGCAGGATCGCGGCACCGTGTCCGCGCGCGGCCGATACGACGAGAACGCGGTCGCGCATCCGAACGAACTGCGCCGCCCAGTTGTGCCGCGCGATCTCTGCATCGGCGTCCCGTCCACTCGTTCGAAGCGGATCGCTGCCTGGAAATCGACTCGCGGCGCCGGCAGGCACGCGCTCGCAGGCAATCATGATCTCCGGCCACGCCGACTCCGAGCGATCGTACGGCGCAACCCATTGGCCGAGCGGATGCTTGGCGAAGCCAG